>Ga0209227_1000178_pt1:0-32500 | contig 54093 bp, 50 predicted proteins | sample YNPBryantNP2012_FD_185815 | JGI IMG/M metagenome (GOLD analysis project Ga0209227, IMG submission 185815) | Anoxygenic and chlorotrophic microbial mat microbial communities from Yellowstone National Park, USA - YNP Bryant NP 2012 (SPAdes)... ...
AATTTCGGTCTACACTCCGCCAGCGGCAGGCGTCTCGCGCGACACGGCAGACCTGGACAAGTGTCAACGTATCTGAGAACTGCTATAGTTTCATGATCTTCATTACACACGTCCCACCTGCTACGTTTCTCCGCTCCAACCTTCACTCTTCACCTCAACCCGATTGACCGGATTCGGCGCTGGCTGACCGGTCAACGCCGCCACCAGGTTTGTGGCAGCCACCACTGCCATCCTGGTGCGGGTGGCGACTGTGGCGCTGCCGATATGCGGCGTCAACACCACGTTGGGCAACGCCAGCAGCGGGTGATCGGCGCCGATTGGCTCGCGCTCGAACACATCGAGACCGGCTGCCCACGGACGACCGCGCTTCAGCGCATCGACCAGATCCGCCTCACGCACAACCGCACCGCGTGAAGCGTTGACGAACACTGATGTCGGCTTCATCAGCGCAAATTCGCGCGCGCCGAACATCCCGCGCGTTTCCGGCGTCAACGGAACCATCACGACCACCACGTCCGCAGTGCTCAGCAGGGTATCCAGCGTTGGCGCATAGCGAATGACAGCGCCGGGGATTGCGCCGATCTGCGCCTCCAGCGCGGGTGATGGATGCCGGTTGTGGTACAGGATCGGCATACCGAAACCAACTGCGCGTCGCGCCACGGCGGAACCGATCCGTCCTGCGCCGACGATCCCCAGCGTTGCGCCATGCACATCCTGACCGACCATAAACATCGGCGACCAGGTCGTCCATCCGCCAGCAGCGATCAACCGATGACCTTCGACAACCCGCCGCGATGCCGCCAGGATCAGCGCCCACACCAGATCGGCGGTCGTCTCGGTCAGCACATCGGGCGTATTGGTCAACAACACCCCGCGCGCTGTCAGCGCCGGCAGATCGACATTGTCGTATCCGACCGCCATATTCGCGACGACCTTCAGGCGCGGGGCGGCAGCGAGCAATTCGACATCGACACGGTCGGTCAGCAGAGTCAGAATGCCATCCACATCCGCCACGGCGCGCAGCAACGTCTCGCGCGGCACAGGGTTGGCTTCATCGTCCCACAGTGTCGTTTCACAGGCAGCAGACACAATATCAATTGCTGCCTGCGGGAGGCGCCGCGTGATATAGGCTCGAGGTTTCATCTTTCTCCAGTGGGATCAACGACACGACTTCCAGGCGAAGCGGACGAACAGGGGTCGTGCATTTGGGCAATTCCTGCTTTTCCCAGATATGCTTCCAGTATGCGGCATGCTGCCAGTTCGGCTGCATTTCTCGACGCCAGTTGATCGTCACCGGGAAGCCATACGCGGGATCGTACTCGATCGAGCCGATGCGCACCCGATGGCAGACACAATCCTGCTTCGAGGGGAAGCATTCAGGTCCAGATTCGAGGCGCGCTCCCAACTCGAACAGCCGGTCTACCGTCAGGAACGAGAGCCACGACGAGTTGCACGTATCGCGCAACACATACTGTCGGGTTCCATGAACCTCGATCTCCTGTGCACAGGCGCGACCCGCGAACAATGCACGCACCACGATGCGGTACGACGTGAGCGACTGATTCGACCAGACACGTTGCGCCGCCTCGCGGCGCTCGATATACGTCGTCGGGAGCGCTCGCACCGCCATCAATCCGAGGCTCGCAAATACGAGGACTGGAATCCAGACAAAATGCCATCGACGTGCGCGCGCCAACGCCTTCTGCATGACACTGCTCCCATTACGAATGGAGAAAGTCTGCCTGTCATCTGGAACATTGTGTGCTGTGGCACTTCTCCTGCTACGGACGAACGGAGTAAACACGCGAGGGGTGGGGTATAGTGTACAATAGTTGTAAAGCAACTGTCAATCTGTGAAAAGACGGCGAACACCGCCAGAGGAGACGATGATGTCGGATCCGCTTGCTGCTTTCCGTGAAGCCTACCAGGAATGGGAGCGCGCCATCCTCCAACCGACGCTGCGACGTGCTCCTGAACGCGACGCCGATTTTACGACCGTGTCGGGTGAGCCGATCAAGCGCCTGTACACCCCGCTCGACCTGGAGGGAACCGACCCGGTGCGCGACATCGGGTTGCCGGGCGCCTATCCGTTCACGCGCGGCATCCATCCCACCGGGTACCGGGGCAAACTCTGGACGATGCGCATGTTTGCCGGCTTTGGCAGCGCCGAGGAAACCAATGCGCGCTTCCGCTATCTGCTCGAACAGGGACAGACCGGGCTTTCGATCGCGTTCGATATGCCGACGCTCTACGGGCGTGATACCGATGATCCGCTGGTGCCCGGCGAGTTCGGCAAGTGCGGCGTGGCAGTCTCTTCGCTTGCCGACATGGAAATCCTGCTCGATGGGTTGCCGCTCGACCAGATCAGCACCTCGATGACGATCAACTCGCCGGCTGCAATTGTCTGGGCAATGTACCTGGTGGTGGCGGAGAAGCGCGGCATCCCCTGGAGCCAGTTGCGCGGCACGCTTCAGAACGATATTCTGAAAGAATACATCGCCCAGAACGAGTATATCTTCCCGCCCGAACCATCCATGCGTCTGGTCGTCGATACCATCGAGTTCTCCACCCGCCATGTGCCGCAGTGGAATCCGGTATCGATCAGCGGCTATCACATTCGTGAAGCAGGCGCAACCGCCGCGCAGGAACTGGCGTTCACCCTCGCCGACGGGCTGGCATACGTCCAGGCGACCATCGAGCGCGGACTGCATGTCGATGAGTTTGCGCCGCGACTCAGTTTTTTCTTCAACGCGCACAACGATCTGTTCGAGGAAGTGGCGAAATACCGCGCCGCGCGACGCATCTGGGCGCGCACGCTGCATGAGCGATTCGGAGCGCAGAATCCGCGCTCGCTCTGGTTGCGCTTCCACGCACAAACGGCAGGATGCTCGCTCACGGCGCAGCAACCGGAGAATAATATCGTTCGCACCGCCATCCAGGCGCTCGCCGCCATCCTTGGCGGCTGTCAGTCGCTCCACACCAATTCGATGGACGAAGCGCTGGCGCTCCCCTCCGAAAAAGCCGTCACCATCGCTCTGCGCACCCAACAGATCATTGCTGAGGAGAGCGGCGTCGCCAATACGGTCGATCCGCTCGGCGGCTCATACTTTGTCGAAGCGTTGACCAACCGGATGGAAGAGGAATGCCTCGCCTACTTCCGCCGGATCGAGGATCTCGGCGGCGTCATTCCCGCGATCCGGCGCGGCTTCTTCCAGTCCGAGATCGCCGACGCCGCTTACCGCTATCAGCGCGAGATCGACTCCGGGCGGCGCGGGGTGATCGGCGTCAACCGCTATGCGATCAAAACCCCGCTCGAAATCCCGATCCTCGAAATGGATCCGCACGGCGAGGCGCGCCACCTGGAGCGGTTGAACCGCGTGCGCGCCACCCGCGACAACGCACTCGTGAAGCGGCGTCTTGAAGCACTGCGCGAAGCGGCGCTGGGAACCGAGAACCTGATGCCGCCAATCCTCGACTGTGTGCGCGCATACGCCACGATTGGCGAAATGTGCGACGTGCTGCGCGATGTGTTCGGTGTATACCGCGAAATGGTTGTGGTGTAAAGCCTTCGTTGGCTGGACATGTCATATCCCCGTGCAGTGTATGGGCGTCCAGGTCGTGGGACGCCTATGCACTGCGCCCACCATCCTGCCGCACCCCTCCTGACCGCCCCCCTCCTCGTCTCAGTTTCCTGTCAGCCTGTACCGCTGCTGGTACGTGCTATAATCGAAAAGCGTGAGGACAGGAGGCGATATGTCGCGTTGGAGCGCCCTGGGCAATCTGTGGGCAACGATCCGTGAAATCGATGCTGGCGCAATTCGCGCGGAAGCGGAGCGGTCATTGCACATCGTCGCTGTCGGGCATGATCCGGCGCTGGCGGCTATCGACACCCTGGCGCACCAGGGGCACAACCGCTACCCACTCTTGTCCAGGTCGCTCACGCTGCTCTCATTGCGCGAAGCAGCCCGGCAAACCGATCTCCTGCGCTCCGCAGATATGCTCATCCTCGCGGTCGATAGCCGCATCGGGTTGACCGGATCGGACGCGATGGCGCTGACGCAGATCGATCGCCTTCCACGCCCGGCTGTTCTGATGCTGCTCTTCGGTGAGCGTCTGGCAGCCACAAGCGCACCGTTGCCCCCATCCGCCGCCGCACGAGCGGTCGTTATCCCCGACCCGGACCACAACAGCGCGGTGCGTCGTTTCGCCGAGGGGTTCTATGAGCATCTTCCGGAAACGCAGCATCTGGCTGCGGCGCGTCGTTTTCCCGGCGTGCGTGCCGCGTATGCGCGTCGCCTGATCGACTCCACATCGATGACAAATGCCGCCTATGCACTGGCTTCCAGCCTGCCGGAGCAGATCCCGATCCTCGGCATCCCCTTTGCCGTGGCGGATATTCTGGTGCTCACCAAAAATCAGGCAATCATGGTCTATCGCCTGGCGCTGGCGTATGGCGCCCCGCCCGACTTTCGTCAGCGCATTGCGGAGGTTATGCCGGTTGTTGGCGGGGCATTCGTCTGGCGCGAACTTGCCCGCACCCTGGTCGGGCTGGCGCCGGTCTGGGGCGTGGTTCCCAAAGTCGGCATCGCCTACGCCGGCACCTATGCGACGGGCATGGCGGCCTGGCGATGGTATGAAACGGGAGAACTGATCCCGCGCGAGGAACTGGTGCGGATCGTGGGTGAAGCGCGCACCATCGGTATGGCAAAGGCGCGTGAATTGATCGAACAGGCGCGGGCGACCGGAGAAGCAACCGGTGCTACAGCGAAAGAAATGGCAGGCCGGGTGGCAGACCACGTCGGTCATCTGGTCGAACAGGCGCGTCAGCGCGGGCATCATGCGCTGCGACGCATGCGCCATCGCCTGCCGTTGCGTCGTCCTTCTGCGTCCTCGAACGACTCAGAATGACTGCCAGAGGAGCAATGAACGTGGAACGTTTCGTCATCGAAGGCGGTCACCGTCTCAGTGGAAGCATTAAACCATCCGGCAACAAGAACGCAGCGTTGCCACTGCTGGCTGCAACGCTGCTGACCAACCACGAAGTCGTACTGCACAACATTCCGCAGATCGGTGATGTTGCAGCAATGATCGGGTTGCTGGAACGTCTCGGCGCGCGGGTTGAACGTCGCGGTTCGCACAGCTGGTCGATCTGCGCCGCCGATGTTGGCGCAGCGGAACCGGATCCCGCGCTGGCGCGCAAGATCCGCGCCTCAGTGCTGCTCGCCGGTCCGCTGCTGGCGCGACGCGGGTTCGCCGCCATACCCCGACCCGGCGGCGACATGATCGGACGTCGGCGCCTCGATACGCACCTCAACGCCTTGCGCGATCTCGGCGCAGCCATCGAAGTCACCCCCACCGCCTACATGCTGCACGCCGAACGACTGCGTGGCGCCGATCTGTTTCTCGACGAAATGAGCGTCACCGGCACCGAGCAGGCGATCATGGCGGCCGTGTTCGCCGAAGGGGACACCGTGATCAGCAATGCTGCCTCCGAACCGCACGTGCAGGACCTCTGCCGCTTTCTCAATCGGTTGGGAGCGCGCATCGAAGGGATCGGCACCAACCGCCTCTTTATCCAGGGCGTTTCGTCTCTGCGAGGCGGCGAGTACACGATCGGACCGGACTTTATGGAAGTGGCATCGTTCATCGGGCTGGCGGCAGTGACCCGCAGTTCCCTGCGGATCGTCGATGCGCGTCCCTCCGAGCACCGCATGACACGGATTGCGTTTGGTCGGTTGGGTGTTTCCTGGCGCGACGAAGGCGACGACATCGTTGTGCCAGCGGATCAGGAGTTGTGCATTCGCGATGATGTGCACAATGCCATTCCGAAGATCGATTCCTCACCCTGGCCCGGGTTCAACCCGGATCTGATCAGCATCGCTATCGTGGTTGCCACGCAGGCGCGCGGTACGATCCTGATCTGGGAAAAAATGTTCGAGAGCCGGTTGTTCTTTGTGGATCGATTGATCAGCATGGGAGCGCGAATTGTCCTGTGCGATCCGCACCGCGTCGTGGTTGTCGGTCCGAGCCAGTTGTACGGCGAACCGGATGGATTGCCAAGCCCCGACATCCGCGCTGGCATGGCGCTCCTGCTGGCGGCGCTGTGCGCTCAGGGGCGCAGCGTCATTTACAATATCGGTCAGATCGACCGCGGCTATGAGCGGATCGATGAGCGTCTGCGCACCCTTGGAGCGCATATCGAGCGTGTGCGGTAAGGTGTGTTGTGGACTGCCAGCGAAGGGACACAGACAGGAACGGAACACGGGCGGGCGATGGCATTGCCTCCACCCGCCCCGAGCGCCACGCGACGGCGAGCATCAATAGCGCAGGCGGTAGATGACGAGTGGTTGTGATCCGCTCATATCGCGCAGCACAATGTCAATATCGGCGCGATCAACGATTCCGCGACTCAACGGATCAAAATTGCGCTCACCTTCGACATAGTAGTAGTAGACAGTACCATTCAGTCGGAGACCGCCAGGATTGCTGGCGCGCACGAAGATTCCGGGTGCAGCTTCGACGAGCGGATCGTCGACTGTCCCATCGAGGCGGGTGAATACCGCAGCGCGGAGTGTCTCCGCTTCCAGCGGGCTGAGCGAGCTGGCCGGTTGATGAGACATCAGCAGGAGTGCAACAAGCAGGGAACCGAACAGCAGTCCATTGATGATGAATAACCCCCAAAAGAAGCGCAAACCACGCGATGGCGCCGGCAGCGCCGTTGTATCGGAAACCGTCATCGGCGGCGAGTAGATCACATCCTGCCTCCTCTCACTTCCAGGTGCGCTGTAGTCCTGTTATAATCAACGGCGCCATCATCATATCTGGGTTCAATTAAGAACACGATGGTCTCTGCCTGAAACATCGCTGAGAATGTTCTCATTCATACCATATATACTGAAATATCGATACCTGACGGCGGCAACGGTGGTAATTGGTGTTGTGGAGGGGGTACTGATCGCGCGGTTCGTCCTGCGACTCTTCGCCGCGCGTCCAGACAATCCGGTGGTTCAGGCGGTGTACGGTGTCACGCAACCGTTGATTGAGCCGTTGCAGGCGCTCGATGCAGGACAGCCGCAGTACGGCGCATCGCTCGAATTTGCGACGCTCACGCTGCTGCTTGCGTTACCGCTCATCACCGCGCTTATGTGGAAATTGACCCAAAAGAATCTTTGACTTCACCGCAAAAACGCACCGCTGAGACGCCGGGCGCACGGAGAACCCTGAAAACGGACTGTGATGGATGCACGGCGAAGCATGCGTTTGAGGACGCGATAGCGCCTCTATCGCTGCGAACGCTGCGCCTCGGTGGTGACATACCCTTTGTGCAGTGGATTTATAGCAGTTCTCACAAAGGTTGAACCTGATGGACAAGGTTGAACACTCCTGGGAATTGTACGCCCCACGCGGTGACCGAAATATAGCAGTTCTCGCAAAGGTTGAACCCAATGGACGGGGTTGAACATTCCCAGAATCGCGCACCCCACGCGATGACCGAAATAAATTTCGGTCTACACTCTGCTGGACACGGGCATCTCGCGCGACACGGGAGCACTGGACAGGGGGCAACGTAAGACAGGGGTCAACGTATCCGAGAACTGCTATAAATTTCGGTCTACATTCCGCTGGACGCGGGCGTTTTGTGCGACACGACAGTCCCGGACAAGGGTCAACGTATCTGAGAGCTGCTATAATCTATCAGATTCTCAGTTCCCGGTTCTTATAGCAGTTCTCACAAAGGTCGAAGCCAATGGACAAGGTTGAGCGCTCCCGGAGTTGCGCCCACCACGCAGCGACCGAAATGAATTTCGGTCTACACTCCACCAGATGCGAGGTCCTCGCGCGACACGGCGGATAGGAACAATGGTCAATGTATCTGAGAAATGCTATAGTTCTCAGTTCCCGGTTCTCAGTTCTCAGTTCTCAGTTCCTGGTTCTTGGTTCTCGGTTCTCAGTTCTTGGTTCTCGGTTCTCAGTTCTCAGTTCTCAGTTCTCAGTTCCTGGTTCTCGGTTCTCGGTTCTCAGTTCTCAGTTCCCGGTTCTTGGTTCTTGGTTCTTGGTTCTTGGTTCTTGGTTCTTGGTTCTTGGTTCTTGGTTCTTGGTTCTTGGTTCTTGGTTCTTGGTTCTTGGTTCTTGGTTCTTGGTTCTTGGTTCTTGGTTCTTGGTTCTTGGTTCTCAGTTCTCAATCAGGAAAACGCTATGGACCCATTACAGTTGCTGATCCTGCTGGTGATTGCCGGAATCTGCGGCGCAGTCGCTGAGTTAATCGTCGGCTTCAGTCCGCCGGGATTGCACGTGATGCTGGTGTCGATCATCATCGGCGTGATCGGCGCATTCATCGGCGCCTGGATCGCTGGCACGCTCAACCTGCCCCCAATCACGGAGATTCGCGTGGGCACGATCCGTCTCAATCTCCTGTACACCATCATTGGATCAACGCTTCTGCTGGTGCTGCTCCAGGCATTGCGCAGCAGTCGACGATGGCTGTGGATCAACAGGAAGTAAACAACGCGGCGGAAAAGGGTTACGTCGCTGCCGGCAGGCACACGCGGAAGACCACCTGATCAGCAATGCGCTGAACGGTGAGCGTGCCCTGGTGCTGCTCGATGATGCTGTAACTCAACGGCAGTTCGATACCGTTCGCCTCACCGCGCACCGGACCGTCCGGATCGAATAAGCGCGGCAGATCGGCTTCATCGACCGCCGTGCCGGTATCGGCGAACTCTACTACGACAGACGGTGCAGCGTCATCGTCATACCGGTATGTGCGGATAGTCAATGTCCCATCCCTGGGCATCGCATATGCAGAATTGAGAATCAGATTGTAGCAGGCATAACGCAGATGCCCGGCGAAGCCTGACACGCGCAGATCATCCGGCGCATAGAGGCAACGCACAACGATCCCGCGTTCACGAAGCACATCACTCGCCTGCTGGATCGCCTGATCAAGAACACGGTGCAACGCCACCGGGCGCTTCCCCTGCTCCGACGAGCGGTAGAGATCGAGCATCCGCCGCACGCTTGCAATCACACGCTCCGTTTCCTGCTGCGCCATCCCCAGGTAGCGCTGGCGTTTCTCATCGCTCAACGGACGATGCTGCACCAGATAGAGCGTATTGGCAATCGCCTGAAGTGGATTGTTGATCTCATGGGCAAGTGCAGCAGTCAAACGTCCAATCAGTGCAAGACGACCGGTATGCGCCTCATCGATCTGGCGCATATGCTGGCGCAATTGCGCTTCACACTCACCGATACGCTCCAGGGTTGAGCATATCAGCGTTGCCGCACCCTGAAGACATGCGCCGTACTCTTCCGCCTCACCCGCACCATCAGCCAGCGCGGCAACGATGATGCCACGTAATGCAGCACTGTGGAACGGCGCACAGGCCAGAGTGGATTCTGATGCCAGGGTTCGTTCCCAGGCAGCGATTGAAGGAGTGGCAGGCGGAGCGACGACCAGACGTTTCTCAGCGATAGCAGCGCCAGCAAGACTGCCGGCAAGCGGCAATGCCGCCGGTAATGTCGGCGCCCGTCCAAACGACGCCACCCGACTGAGGCGCAGCGTTTCCGCCTCCGCCAGAATGACGTAACCTCGCAGCAAAAACGGCGCAGCGTCAAGCTGTGCCGTCATCGCATCGAGCGCATCGGTTACGGTGCGACAGCGCGTCAGTGCCAGACCTGTCTGCGCAATCCAGCCCAGGTAATCGGCGCGCGTCGGCAGCGACACTTCCTTGCCATTTTCCTTGCCGTTCACGTGAACAACAGCAATGCCCTGCACATCTTGTATCACGTTCAACCACCGTGGCGTCGCCGCAGTTCGTGCCAGACTGCTTCGATCGCCATCCCCTGTTGTTGCAGCAGAACCAGTGTGTGGTACATCAGGTCGGCAATCTCCCACGCCACTTCGTCAGGTGCGCCATTTTTCGCAGCGATGATCACCTCTGCCGCTTCCTCACCGATTTTTTTGCCAATCCGATCCACACCGCCTGCCAGCATTTTCGTCGTATACGATCCTTCTTTCGGCGCGGATGCACGTTGGGCGATGATATTCGCAAGATCGGTCAGGATAACCGACTGCGGCATGCGCACCGGGGTGACATCTCCATCGAGTGTGCGGTGAAAGCAACTCACACGACCGGTGTGGCACGTCGGTCCCGCTGGCTCAGCCAGCACCAGCAATGCGTCGCCATCGCAATCCTGCCGGATTTCGATCAGGCGCAGCACATTGCCGGAGGTCTCACCCTTGCGCCAGAGCGCCTGGCGACTCCGGCTCCAGAAGGTCACCATACCCGACACCAGCGTCTGCTGCAACGCCTCCTCGTTCATATATCCCAGCATCAGCACCTCGCCGCTCCGCGCATGCTGAACGATAGCCGGGATCAGACCCGATGCGTCGAACTTAATACTGTTGCCTGTCATAGCACGCTCAGTGCAGAAAATGTCGTCTGCCGGTGAACACCATCGCCATACCGAGACGGTTGGCGGCGGCGATCACCTCATCATCGCGCACCGATCCACCGGGCTGAATAACTGCCGTTGCTCCGGCAGCCGCTGCGATCTCAATGCTATCGGGGAAGGGGAACAGCGCGTCGCTGGCAAGCACCGAACCGGCGAGCGAGAGACCGGCATTCTGTGCTTTCCACACCGCCACCCGCGTACTATCGACGCGACTCATCTGCCCGGCGCCGATGCCTAGCGTCCGGTCGGCAGCAGCAAACACAATCGCGTTCGACTTGACGTGCTTCACCACACGCCAGGCAAAGCGCAACGCAGCCCGTTCCGCCTCAGTCGGAGCGCGTTGCGTCACGACCTGGAACGGCTCCTCATCGAGCGGCGCAAGGTCCGGCTCCTGCACCAGGAGACCACCAGGAACGCTATGGTACGCCAGCCCGCCGGCAAGCCGAACGGGGCGCAGCGCGCGCATCAGGCGGCGGTTCTTCTTCTTCCGCAGCAGAGCCAGCGCATCATCGGCGAACGCAGGCGCAATGACAATCTCGGAGAAAATCTCGTCAATCGCCTGCGCCAGCGGCAGATCAAGCGTCTGGTTCACGGCGATGATACCGCCGAACGGCGCCTCGCGATCGGTCGCAAACGCTTTGTCCCAGGCTTCGAGCGGTGTTGCACCAATACCGACGCCGCACGGGTTCGTATGCTTGACGATTGCCAGTGCGGCGCCTTCCTGTGGATCGAACTCCTCGATCAACCCCTGCACCGCAGCAATATCAAGGATGTTGATATACGACAACTCACGCCCGTGCAGTTGCTCGAAGAAGGTGTGGAACGCGCCATAAAGCGCGGCGCGCTGATGCGGATTCTCACCGTAGCGCAAATCCTGCGCCTTGTGGAACGCCAGCGGCAGCGTCTCCGGGAAGGGTTCATCAGACAGATACGCAGCAATCGCAGCATCATACGCCGCTGTATGAGCAAAGGCGCGTGCTGCCAGACGCCGGCGCAGGTCAGGCGTCACCGCTTCGGAGCGCAACGCTGTCAGCACCGGATCATAATCTTCAGGACTGACCACCACCAGCACCGAGTCGTGGTTCTTGGCAGCAGCGCGCACCAGGGCAGGACCGCCAATGTCGATCTGCTCGACCGCTTCTGCCAGGGTGACATCAGGGCGGGCAATTGTCTCGCTGAAGGGATAGAGATTAACGGCGACAATATCGATCGGCGCAATACCGTGGACATCCAGCGCCGCCATGTGTCCAGGATCGTCACGACGCGCCAGGATGCCAGCGTGAATAGCAGGGTGGAGCGTTTTCACCCGCCCGCCGAGAATCTCAGGAAAACCGGTGACATCACTGACCGGTCGAACCGGAATACCGGCGGCTGCAAGCGTTCGCGCCGTGTTACCGGTCGAAACAATCTCGTACCCGAGTTCGACCAGACCGGCGGCAAACGCCTCAATGCCGCGCTTATCAGAAACGCTCAACAGGGCACGCACACAGCGCCTCCAGTGGTACAAACGCCGCCTGCCTCTTCGAAAATTGCACACCGTTCACACAGCAGGCGCATTATTATTCTTCATTGTACCACAGAGCATCAGGTACATTTTTTTGAATATATAGGAGTTCTCAGATACGTTGACCTCTGTCTGGCCCGCCGTGTCGTGCGAAGCGCCCGCGTCCGGCAGAGTGTAGACCGAAATTCATTTCGGTCGCCTCTTGGGGCGCGCAATTCTGGGACTGCTATAATATAGGGTACGAGAAGGGAGCGCCGGGGAAGGTCCGGAGTTCCCAGGCGTTCATGTCTGTCAGACCCCAACGCAGCGACAGCAGACGGCAACCGGAAGTTCGCGCACCCAGGGGCGACACATTCTTTCGGCGCGCGGGCCTCCGCCCGCATGCCTGCGTCAGCAGTGGATGACCAGTTATGCAGGATACAGGACGCCTGCGGAGCGATTCTCGATCAGCACAAGAGAACCATGCATTGCTGGCTTCACAATCCTGTCGTCGATCCAAACGATTTCAGCGTGGCTGCCAGACCTCGGCGCCTTCCAGCAGCAACCTGATCTGCTGCGGGAAACGGTCGAAATCGATGGGTTTGCCGATGAACCCATCGAACCCGGCGGCGCGGGCGCGCGCTTCGTCCTGGGGCAGAACGTTGGCGGTCACCGCTGCAATGCGCGTCGTGCGCAGTTTCGGTTGAGCGCGCAATTGACGCAACACCTGGTACCCATCTTCATAGGGCAGTTGAATATCAAGCAGGACAAGATCGACACGTGTTATTGTCTCGATCAGTTTCAACACCTGCCGACCGGACGCACGCGCATTGACGTAGCGAATGCCCATCATGCGGAGCAGATCGACGGTTATCATCAGATTGTTTGCGTCGTCCTCTATGACCAGCACATAAGCGTCTTCCGGGCGGATCATCATTCTATTCCTCCTTCTACGGGGAAGTATCGTATGTTTCCTGTCAGTTCGCGGACACATCCATCGCATTCCTGGCGTTCAACAGTTCCATGACGCGATTGAGCAAATGTTCAGGAGACGTATTGCCTTTGGCGAGCAGGGCTTTGACCCGTTGCGCAAGATACGCGCGCTCCTGCATGGTCAGGTCTTTTGCCGACAGCACGACAACCGGAATATGCCGGGTGTGCGGATCGGTTTCCAATCGTTTCAGAATCGTGAACCCATCAATTTCCGGCATCATCAGGTCGAGGATGATCAGATCGGGTCGCCGTCGGACGATCTCCGCCCAGCCCTGTGCGCTACCGTTCGCCGTGTGCACCTGATACGCACCAGCCCGATTGAGACAGGTGGCAATAATTTCGAGCTGATTGCGATCATCATCGATGACGACGATTGAAGCGTTCTTCTGAACCAGGCGCGCTACAGCAGCGCGCAATTGCATCTCATCGATCGGTTTGATCAGGTATGCGCTGGCGCCGAGATGAAATCCGAGGCGCTGCTGTTCGACAATCGTGTAGAGCGCCACCGGGATCGCCTGCAACTCTGAGTCGGCTTTCAGATCCGCCAGAATCTCCCAGCCATCGCGGTGCGGCATCAGCACGTCCAGGATGATCGCCGCCGGTTTAATCCGTCGCACCTCTGCAATAGCGTGACGGCTGTCGGTGACTGCAACCACTGAGTATCCGTCGCGCGCGAGATACGTGCGAACGATCTCAATGGCTGCGGGATCATCGTCGATCACGACAATTGGAATTGCACCCGACGGTTCGTATGTCTGCAACGATTCAGGCAATGACGCAGACTGAGGCGCTGCCGTCAGCGGCAGGCTGAACGAGAAGGTTGAACCAACCCCCACAGTGCTTTCGACCCACAACCGGCCGCCATGCAGATCGACCAGGCGACGGCAGATCGCCAGCCCCAACCCTGTGCCCTCATAGCGGCGATTACTGGCATTGTCCAGCTGGCGAAATGCCTCGAAGATCTTTTCGAGGTGATCCGGTGCGATACCGATACCTGTATCGCTCACGTGGATCACGATCTCGCCATTGCACCTCTCGGCGCGCACTGTGATTGTGCCAGCATCGGTGAACTTTGCTGCATTCGAGAGCAGGTTGAGCAGGACCTGCCGGACGCGCGTGCGATCAGCGTAGACCGGCGGCAGATCTGGCGCAATCTCGCTGCGCAGTTGGATCGGTTTCTCCTTGACCAGCCCGCTCGCTGTCGCCAGAACGCTCTGAATGAGGTCGCCGATCTGGAAAGATTCGCGGAAAAGTTCCATCTGACCGGCTTCGATCTTCGACAGGTCGAGAATATCGTTGATCAGTCCCAGCAGATGCTCGCCGCTCTGCCGCACCCGATTCAGATAATCGAGCTGCTCCGGCGTTACGGGTCCACGTGCGCCAGTGCTGATAATGCGAGTAAAGTTGATAATCGAATTAAGCGGCGTGCGCAGTTCGTGCGACATGTTCGCCAGAAATTCGCTTTTGATCTGACTGGCATGCTCGGCTGCGGCGCGCTCGGTCGCCAGGCGCACATTTTCGCGCATGGCGACAATCTGGCGAACCATGACAATCACCGTCAAAGCCAGCGCGCCGATGATCAGGTCGCCGAGCGGTCTCGTCCAGTTTTGAATAGTCACCGTCAGCAACAACCCAAAACCGACGACGATGCCGAGATAGGGGAGCAGGTTGAGCGAGGCGGTTGTCGCACCATTGGTTGCAGACTGACCGGTTGATGCAGCCTGACTGGTGAGTTGCAACTGAGCCGCGACAGCAAAGATGGTATATGCCACGATCCACAAACTGCTGGGCCACATACCTTCCTGGTATATTTCGCTCATCATCAGGCTCGAGTATCCAAGGTCGCCCGCGAGGAACGCCAGCAACCCAAGACTGAACATATGCATGGGGAGAGCGCTGCGCCAGTTGTCGCTCTTGAGCGCAATGCGCACAACGCCAAACAGGACGATCAGATCGCCAACCGGGTACGCAAGTAACAATGCGGTCAGCCACGGATCGTTCAGACCTGCACCGGCGCGTGGTACAACACTGAAGAACCAGATCAGCATGCCCCCGCCCGCCAGCGTAGCGCCCGCATCGAGCCAGAAGGCGACCCGTTCCGCGCGTTGACGAGGAGCAGTGGGCAGAAAGAGCAGTCCGATCAGGGTCAGCGGATAGAAAGCAAGCCAGAAGAGATCCGCCCACGAGGCAGCCGGCTCCTGGTGGAGCGCCTTCGTATAAATAAGCCAGATCGCGTTCCCCGACCCGCTGGCGAGGAACGCGGCTCCAAAGAGGAGTCAGCTGCGCCGTATTCTCGCAGGCACGTGCGCAGCGCGTGCGATGCGAAACGCAAGCGTTATTGCAACTGCGCCGAAAAATAAATACCCCGTTTGCGCCAGCCAGTTTCGAGTCTCTGCGTCTCCCAATTCGAGCGCCATCCAGACGGCGCAGGGGATCACAATAATCAGTGTCACAATCGTAAGCACGCCGCCCCAATCGTGCGACCAGGACTGAAGAGTCCGTCGAACAGCGTATACGTGCGCCATGGCACAATGTCCTCCCAATCTGCTGTGCGCTCATCGCCCCGCCTGGTCGTGCACCAGAGCCGGGATGGCAGCGGTGGACGTTCGCAGAAGCAGTGCTGCAAAAACGATACGACGTATAACAAACAACCGCTTCCAATGATAATTGGCCAATGGAACCAGCACGTAACCAAATATGGGATTGCGAGGGGCGCACCTGCGTGACCGTCACCGATGGACGGGTGGCAGACAGGGCGTGTTCCTGGTCAGGAAGGCATTCTCAGAATTGCAGACAGTGGAGGGCTGGCGTGCGGAAGGTGCGACGGTGTGACGGAGGAAGATAAACATCAACCCCCGATCACATTACATCGCACGAAAGACCTGTTCAGTGAATGATTTCATTTGCGCAACAGGCTCACGAACGCGCGCTTCGCCAAACGAGCGGATCGCCGACGCCTCAAAAAGGTTAAGGGCAGTCGTGACCTGTTCCAGTGTCGCCGTATCCTGGTCGTGGATGCCAGCGCGCACATACGCCTCGACCAGCAGCGCGCGGGCGGCAGGACCAAGCGCCTCCAGCACGATACGTTCGAGTTCGGGGAACAACGAGTCGGTCAAATTCGCGTCGCGTTTTTCAACCAGGCCATTCTCGAGCAGGCGATTCAGGATTTCACACGTGCGCGCCTCACCCAGACCGCTGCGTTGCGCGATATACCCGACCGTGTTTTTGCCGTTCACCATCGTCAACACGCGCCACTCATCCGCTTCCAGGCTGATTTCGCTGCCGGTAGACGCCGGGTTAGGCACAAGGCGCAGGATGGTCGTTGAGGAAAGGGTTGGTTCCGGGGCGTGCGCCAGCGCTTCCTGGCGCATAATGCCTTCCATGATGATCATATTGTTGCTCTGCGTAATCGTCGGCTTATCGAGCAACACATCCTCATGAAAGCGGAAAGGACCGGAGGTAAGGGTAAAGAAGGTATACGCTGCTTCGAGCGGAGGGAGCGATCCCAGGCGTGCACCAATGATCCGCCCGTCGCGGAAGTAGAGCCAGCCATCGATCTCCTGCGAGCCGCGCTTCCCCTGAAGATGCACCGCGCCCGATTTATTGCTCAACTCGATCAACTGAATAATGTCGGTCAGCGAAAACTCGCTCAGGTCGCCCGCGAGTGCCATGGCTTTCATCCCAGGCGCACAGATAGAGGCGTATCGCAGCCAGGAATCCGCGCGCGCTACAGTTTGCTAATGACCAGTTTGCTGATCGCCTTCAACGTATCGAACACGCCAGCGCCATTCGTCGCCGTTGCCTCGAACCGCTGCCACCCAAGCGTATTCAGATATTTATCGAGCGTCGCGACCGGCAGCGCACCGGGGACATCGCGCTTATTGTACTGCAACACGACCGGAAAATCCTGGAAGCGCTTGTTCTGCCGCGTGATATTGACTGCCAGTTCGCGCAGGCTGCGAATATTTTCTTCGAGTTTGTGCTTTTGCGAATCGGCGACGAAAACAACGCCATCGGCGCCGCTGAGCACAGCGACGCGAGTTCGCTCGTACAGCACCTGCCCGGGAACCGTGTAGAGGTGAAAGCGCGTCTGGAACCCGCGCACCTTTCCCAGATCGAGCGGCAAAAAGTCGAAGAACAGGGTGCGCTCGGTCTCCGTAGCAATCGACAACAACTCCCCTTTGGCTTCTTTGGGCACCTGGCTGTGGATATACTGCAGGTTGCTGGTTTTCCCGCTCATGCCAGGCCCGTAGTACACGATCTTGCAATGGATCTCACGTGCAGCAACGTTGATCAGAGCCATAGGTCCTCTCGTCTGCATGCCGGCGGCCGTGCCAGATGGCGCGAAAGCGCGGCAGTGGCCGACTAGTCGCGGAACAGGAGGTCAATCGTATCTTCCATCGAAGTGCGGAACGACGAGCCGAGCACATCGTCGCGCGCCTTTTGTTGTTCGCGCACCCGCTCGAGAACCACACTCAGATCATCAGTGGCTTTTTTCGTCAGCACCTTCACCAATCCAATATGCGTTCCTTTGTTGAAGATGATGCATAGTATCCACTGGTCTTCGATCAGCGAGATGAAGATATTCTCCCGCACGCCTTGCGTAAACAACTGGCGAAAGTCTTTTTCGCGCAGCAGTTTGGCGACCTCGCGCGAGGAGGCGAAGGTGCCGGCGATCAGCGCACCCAGGGCGGTAATATCCTGGCGTGCGGCGTCTCCCTGCGCTGTGATCACCTGCCCGCTCTTGTCGAGAAGCAACACATAGTTGCCACCCGTGTCTTCAGCCAGGCGCACAAGACATTCTTCAATAACTTTGATCTCTTCGGCAGGAACAATCTGGCTCGTCAGTTGTGGATCCATGCGGCTCTCCACTCTGTGTGCACCGGGAAAGGCGCGCTGCATACGCATCGCCTCGTTGTCCGTTATTATAGCACACCGTTCATACCGCAAGCCGCCTGCACGCGCCAACCGGTTGTTGCGGGCGTGCGGCGCATCTGCGGCAGTCTATTCTCCATTATACTACACAGTTTCATATCAGAAGATGATCGAAGCAGTAACAACGTGATTGCAGCTTTGCTACATCAGGCGCTCTATGCGTCGTTCTCGGCGTTGCGCTCACGTTCTTTGGGCGGACGCCCCGTGCGGATGTTGCGCAACGATTGAATGGTGGCCGCCAGCGCCCGATCCGCCCACCCGTAGATCGTCGGGCGGCTCTTGCGCAAATCTTCAGCAATCTGGGTGACGTTGGTGCGGTATTCGGGATCGAACGTCGCCAGATTGATGCGCGCCGATGCAACGATCTGTAAAATCTCTTCCTCGCTCAGGTCGTGTTCGCGGATGAGTTTCCTTGCTCGCTTGCTACTCAGATCGAGTCGCATAGATGCGCACCCCTACACTGATGCCCTGGCTCATAACTCTGGCGGGCAGGCTTGTGCCGACTGGTTGCTTTGATGTGATCATAGCATGCAGAATCTCGAATGTCCAGTGCTGTTTGTAAACAGTAATTGCGCCATTGTCCCATGCACGCTGCGCTGCACAACCGATCAGGTAGCGGCTTATGGCATGTGGGCGCCGGTCGAATATTCTTTCGAGATGTGACGACATGTAAGTATTAACAGACTGTCGTTCATTGATAAAAATGCCCTGCCCGCCAGCGTATCGGCGCCGACGGGCAGGGCAGAGAGGGGCTGCACGAAGGATCAGTTGGTCGTCGGATTGATCAGGATGCGGCGCGGCTTGACTTCCTCAGCCTTGGGGATCTCTAACCGCAAGACGCCGTTGCTCAGCGTTGCCTTGATGGCATCCGCCTTGACCGAGCGCGGCAGTGCAACCTGGCGCTGGAAGGCGCCGTAGCGCCGCTCGATCCGATGATAGTTGCGCCTGGTCTCCTGCGACTCCTGCTTGATCTCGCCTTTGATCGTCAGTACGCTATTTTCCACCGTCACTTCCAGATCTTCCGGCTTCAGCCCGGGCACTGCCGCTTCGACCAGGTAGGCATCCTCGGTTTCACTCAGGTCAAGCGCCGGTACGAAGCCGCCACGCGCCAGATCGGGGCGCACGAAGCTTTCCTCGAACAACTGATTCATCGCTTCGCGCAGAGTCATCATCTCCTGGAAGGGATCCCAGCGAGTCAGGTTGGTCATGGCTCTTCCTCCTTCTTTTTTCTGGTGTATCAGGTTTTGTCGCCTTGTGCGACTGTTGTTTTCCTGCTTTCGTTGAGCAGTATATGTCATGTGTGTTAGAATGCCGTCTATGGAGCGTTAGAACGATGTTAGACCGGTATGACCAGCGTTTGCGGCAACTCGAGTCGTTGCTGCGCATCAGTCGTGCGATCACGGCGCAACTCGATCTGACCAGTGTGCTCTACCTGGTGATCGAGGTGGCGGTCGATCTGCTCGCCGGCAACTCCGGTTTGATCGCGCTGCGCGATGATGATGGCGCGACGCGCATCTATGCGGCGTCGGGGTTGGCGCGCGAAACCTGGCCCGCTTTTACCGACCTGCTGGCGACCCCCATCGACGATCAACCGACGCTGGTGCGCCGCCTGCGCGAGGTTGGCGCCGACATCGGGCTGCCGTTGCGCCACGTGAGTGCGTTGCCGCTCGTGTTTCGCGGCGCGACGGTAGGGGTGATCTATGTCTTTCGCGCGGCGCTGAATGTCGAGTTCACCGCAGAGGAACATCAACTCCTCACCGCCTTCGCCGATCAGGCGGCTATCGCGGTTTCGAATGCGCGCCTGTTCCAGAGTGTGCTGCGCGAAAAGCAGCACCTCGATGCGCTCATCGAGAATAGCGCCGATGGCGTGATGATCCTCGACTCGCGCTGGCGTATTACGACGTTCAACCGCGCCATGGAACAGCTGACCGGGTGGAGCCGTGAAGAGGCGATTGGACGTCCCTGCGCCGAGGTGCTGGCGATCCATACACCGCAGGGCGCCAACCTCTGCCTGACCGATTGCCCGCTGCAACGGCAACCGTTCGAGCCGAATCCCGTCGCGGAAGGGTGGATCACGACCCGCGACGGTCGACGTCTCTATATTCAGAGTCGCTACGCCGCACAGCGCACTCCACAGGGTGCATTTTTGGGCGCAATTGCGAATGTCCGCGATGTGACCGAGCAAAAGATCGAGGCGGAGATGCAGAATACCTTCATCTCGGTTATTTCGCACGAACTGCGTACACCGGTCAGCATTATCAAAGGGTATGCTGAAACGCTGGCGCGCCAGGATGCAGCCTGGGATGCTGCGACCCTGCGGGAAGGGTTGATGGTCATTATCGAAGAGGCTGACCGTCTGGCGCAACAGATCAATACGCTGCTGGAGGCGTCTCGCCTGCAAACCGACGGGATGCGGCTGGAATTGAGCGACTGGCCGGTGCGTCCGCTGGTGGAACGTGTGGTCGAGCGATTCATGCCGCAGGCAGGTGAGCGATTTACCTTCGAGATCGACATCCCCGACGATCTGCCGCCGGTGCATGCCGACTATGAGCGCACCCGCACCGTGCTGGAAAATCTGGTCAGCAATGCAATCAAGTACAGTCCGAATGGCGGACTGGTGCGCATCGCGGCGCGTGTGAGCGGCGATTATGCGATCATCTCGGTCAGTGATCAGGGGATTGGCATTCCGTTCGAGGAGCAGAAGAAACTTTTCCGTCGCTTCTACCGCGTCGATAATCGTCTGCGCCGCGAAACGCAGGGGGCTGGACTGGGGTTGTTCCTGTCGCGTGTCATCGTCGAAGCGCAAGGGGGGCGAATCTGGGTGGACAGTCGACCCGGACGCGGTTCCCGCTTTTCGTTCACCGTACCACTGGCGACGCCGATGCTGAGCGACCAGACAGCGGCGCCTGAAGCGCCATCTACTTCTTCTGAAGGCACAAGCGAACCGCCAGCCATGTTGCCGCCTTACACCGAACCGCCGCTGCTGGAAGACCATTAGCAGTTCTTAGAAAGGTTGAACCCAATGGACATGGACGAGGTTGAGCACTCCCGGTGTCGCGCTCACCACGCGGCGACCGAAATGAATTTCGGTCTACACTCCACCGACAGCGAGGGCCTTGCGTGACACAGCGGATAGGAACAATGGCCAATGTATCTGAGAACTGCCAATGAACTTTAAGGAACCTTCGCATATGTCAGAACTCAAAGACAAACTGATCCTCGTCGTTGATGACGAGCCGCGCATGGTCAATTTCATGCGCATGAATCTGGAGCTTGAGGGGTGTCGGGTTATCAGCGCATCGAATGGGCGTGAGGCGCTGGAGAAGGTGCGCGACGAGATGCCGGATGTCGTGTTGCTCGACATTATGATGCCGGTGATGGATGGTTTCGAGACACTGCGCCGATTGCGGCAGGCATCGTCGGTGCCGGTGCTGGTGCTGACCGCTAAGGACGATGAAGAGGACCGTATCAAAGGGTTGGAACTGGGGGCCGATGATTATATCGGCAAGCCCTTCAGTCATCGTGAACTGGTGAGTCGCATTCGCGCCGTGCTGCGGCGCCACTATACTCCGCCGCCGGCGCCGCAAACCCTGGTGAAGGTGGACGACCGGCTTCAGATCGACTTTGCCCGACGCGAGGTGCTGGTGAACGGTGAACGGGTGAATCTGCGCCCGACTGAGTACCGTCTCCTGTACCACCTGGTGCAGAACGCCGGGTATGTGATGACCCACGAGCAACTCCTGAGCAAGGTGTGGGGTCCAGAGTACCGCGATGAGACGCACTACCTGCGGCTCTATATCACCTACCTGCGGCAGAAGATCGAGGAGGATCCGGCAAATCCGAAGTATATTCTGACCGAACGCGGAATCGGTTACCGTTTTGTCGATTTCAAGCGCGACCACGACGGGAGGAGCGAGGGGTAGGGGCGCCTGCTCAATTGATGACGTTGAACGTTGAACGTTGAACGTGGAACGTGGAACGCTCAACCCTCCACCTTCAACTCCCAACCGGCGGCGAACCCTGGTCCGTGGCGGATCACAATCGCGCCGAAGAGACCAGTCTGTTCGACCGTAACCGCGCGGCGTTTCCACATTTCCAGCACCGCCCAGAATGCGACGATGATCTCGATGCGTCGGGCGGTCAGCGAGGTGATTTCTTCAAATGCGATCCAGGAACGTTCCGATAGAAGCGCTCGAATGCGCTCAACCATATCGCCGACTGTGACGATCTTCGGTGCGGGAAGCGCAACAGGCGGCGGATCGAGTGGCAGCATCAACTGCATGCGGCGTTGTATGGCAGCAATCAGGTCGGCGACGGTATGGTCGAGCGGCGCGGAGCGCGGCGCCGGAGGCGGGGCAAGCCGCAGATACATGCGACGACCTTCATAGAGGCGCAGCAGCGCGGCGAGTCGGCGAAAGCGCTGATAATCCTGCAACTGACGCACCAGTGCGTCGTCATCATCGTCTGGTTCCGGATCGCTGGTTGCTGGCGGTTGCGGCAGCAACGCCCGCGATTTCAACAGCAGCAAACGCGCCGCCACAACCAGAAACGCCGAGAGTGACGCCGGATCCGGCGTTTCCATCGCACGCACATGCGCAAGGTACTGTTCGGCGACGTGCGCGAGCGCCACGCTGGTAATATCCAGTTCCTCGCGCTCGATCAGGCGCAGCAGCAGCTCGAGCGGACCCTCGAATACCGGCAGAGTTATGGTGTAGTCGAGATGATCGACGAACATGGCGTTCAATTCGTATCATCAGCAGCGCGTAGTGCGTCGGTGAACGGCGTTGCGCGTCGTTCGGCGTAGTCGCTCAGGATCTGCACAACATTTGGATGGCTGCCTGCCGCACGGGCGTAGATGACGCTGCGCTGCTCATGTGTGGCGTGAAGCGCGAACGGGTAGAGCAGACCGCCACCATTGCGCGCGGCGCGCTGGTACAGATCGGGAGCATACTGTTGCAGCAGCACAATAATGGCATAGTATATCAGGGGGATGGTGCGACCGTTCGGATCAACCTTTCCGCAATCGTGCAACAACGCCGCCTGGAGCAGGTGCGGATCGGTGTAACCGGCGCGCACCAGGGTATGATAGACGTCGAGGCTATGCCGTTGAGCAAACCGCGGCATGCGCTCAAAGAGCAGCAACTGCGGATCGCTCAACGTGCACACGAGCAGGACACGTTCTTCCAGACGAATACCGGCGATCAGGGCGGTGACGAATTGACGAACCCGGTAACGCCACCTTCGTTGCGCCATCCCAACCTTTCGTCGGTCTGTCTCGCTCTTCGCAGCAATGCTGACGGAGAACGATGCGGATCACTGTGCCGGGCTTCCATTGCGTGCACGGGTCGCAACAGATATCGACGATGCGCACCGGTACACCTGTCTGAACCACACCGCTCGCTGCCTACATAATCTCATCGATCTGGGCGGCCAGATCGAAGTCCTTCTGCGTCAAGCCGCCAGCATCGTGGGTGGTCAGGCCCAGCGTCACCTTACGCCAGCGAATATCGATATCGGGATGGTGTCCGGCCGATTCGGCGAGGAAGGCGACGTTGACGACAAACGCAATCGCGGAAGGGAACGAGGGAAGTTGAAATGTCTTCCGGATCTCGTTGCCCTGGCGTGTCCATCCGGTCAGATCGCCGAGGCGCTCTTCAATCTCCGCATCGCTCAATCGGGTTGTCATGAGTATGTCTCCTTACAGATGCACGAACAATCGATATCGTCTCACACGCAGGATAGCGCGCTTTCGGATGAGAAAGGTTGACGAACAGCCCGCAACGCAGCGCGTTAACGGCATTATAGCCGATGGCGGCACAAGGACGGACAGAAGACGTATAGTTGCACAGGTAGTATACCAGGAGTCGGGCACGCACAAGTGACCCGATGTCGATCAAACAAAGAAGCCCCCTTATCGCCTGGCGACAAGGGGGCGAGCGCAGCAGCGCGTCAATCGAGATAGCCGCGCAACTTCTTACCGAGGTGCGGATGACGCAATTTTCGGAGCGCTACTGCTTCGATCTGGCGGATGCGTTCGCGCGTAATGCCGAACTCCATACCGACTTCTTCAAGTGTGCGATACCGCCCATCTTTCAAGCCGTAGCGCAACTGAATAATCTTGCGCTCGCGCTCCGGCAGCTTTTGCAACACCTCTTCGAGTTGCTCACGCAACATTGAAGCCGCAGCAGCCTCAGCCGGCGTCGAGATCCGGTCGTCTTCGATAAAATCGCCCATCCGCCCTTCACCTTCCTGCCCGACCGGCATTTCCAGCGAGAGCGGATGCATCGACGCCTCCAGCGTGCGGCGCACCTTCGTCGAACTGATGCCCATCGCGTCGGCGATCTCTTCCGGCGTCGGTTCGCGCTGCATCGTTTGCTGGAGTTTGTGCGAGGTGCGCTTCACCTGGCTGATCGCCTCACCCATGTGCACCGGCAGGCGAATGGTGCGGCTCTGATCGGCAATGGCGCGGGTGATCGCCTGGCGGATCCACCATGTGGCATACGTGGAGAATTTGTGCCCTTTGGTGTAGTCGAACTTTTCGACCGCGCGCATGAGACCGATATTGCCCTCCTGCACCAGGTCCATCATCGTCAGTCCATACGATGTGTACTTCTTGGCGATCGAAACGACCAGTCGCAGGTTGGCCTGGATCAGATGCTGGCGCGCCTCATTCCCCTGCGCGACCTGCTGCTCGTACATCATGCGCTCCTGCCAGGAGTTGTACTCTTCGCGTTCGAGCGCGCGACGCGCACGGTGACCGGCTTCCATCGCCTTTGCCAGCATGACTTCCTGTTCCGCCGACAGGAGTGGAACCTGACCGATCTCCTGCAAATACATGCGGACCGGATCATCGAGCGCCACATCGGTCAGGTCGGGCATATCCGCCAGCAACTCATCGTCGCCGGTCGAACCGTTGTCGTGGATGTCGAGCGGGGTTTCGACGACGCGAATGCCCTCTGCCTGAAGGGAAGCATAGAGTTGGTCAACATCAGCAATGTGGTGCTCAGGTTGCGGTAATGCTTCGAGGATTTCGTTGTAGGTAAGGAACCCGCGTGTGCGCCCGATTTCCAGCAGATACTCGAGGGTTTGCGCCCACGCCTGTTGTGTCTGCTCCACGATCTCGGTGGCCATGTGTCTACCTTCTTGCATTGATTTCATTTGCGATCTCGCCGGGCCGTCGCCCCTGCCGATCGTGCGATAGTCCAATACTGCCCATATACAGTTGGCAACAAGACGGGGCTAAGAGTAAATGACTCCAAGCCCCCCAACTTCATTGCCTGACCAGAACGCGAACACGGCGCTCCGTTGTTTCTGCGGCTACTATACATTAGCAAGTGGTTAAAGTCAACCCCTTTATCCACGACTGTTATAAACACTTTGTCCACAGTATCCACAGAGACTGTCCGTATTGCGCCTGAGCTGATAGGCGATAGCCGATAGCTGATAGCTGATAGCCGAGAGGCGATAGGCGATAGCCAATGGCTGATAGCTGATAGCCGAGAGGCGATAGTTGGATGCGATGCGGATAGTATAATTGTTGTGAGTTACAATGCCAGTGTGACGACGCCTTGTTTGCAAGGCGATCGATTTGCGGCGCTGTGTGAAGGTATGACCTTTCGTGAAACAGTCTGTGCGACTGCCCGACGCAACCGGAGCTGGTTGTGCATTGGGTTGGACCCGGAGCCTGGGCGGATGCCGGTGCATCTGCCGGCGGACGCCGGGGGGGTGTACACGTTTTGCGCTGCCATCATGGACGCGACAGCGGATCTCGTGTGTGCGTTCAAACCCAATATTGCCTTTTTCGAGGCGTTCGGCGCCGCCGGATGGTCGGCGCTTGAACGGCTCATCCGGTTGCGACCGGGGCCGCCGATCATTCTCGACGCAAAACGCGGCGATATTGGTTCCACGGCGGAAGCGTATGCTCGCGCCGCTTTTGAGGTGCTCGACGCCGATGCAGTGACGGTGAATCCGTATCTGGGAGGCGATGCGCTTGAACCATTCTTACGGCATTCCCAACGGGGATGTTTCATTCTCTGCAAAACATCGAACCCCGGCAGCCACGATCTGCAGGATATGCGCCTGGCGGATGGACGCCCGCTGTATCTGGCGGTTGCAGAGATGGCGCGCGATCGCTGGAATATGCACGGCAATACGGGGCTGGTGGTCGGCGCAACGCATCCGACTGCGCTCACGGAGGTTCGCCGCGCCTGCCCGGATATGCTGCTGCTTGTGCCGGGAATCGGGGCGCAGGGTGGCGACCTGGACACAACGGTGCGCGCCGCCGCAGCGGTCGATGAACCCCTGATGATGATCAACGTCTCGCGCACGGTGTTGTATGCCGACCGCGGAACGAACTTTGCTGCGGCGGCGCGCACGACGGCGCTTCGCCTGCGCGATGCCATCAATGCTGCGCTGATGGCGCGCTGAGCGCACACGCCACATTCCCGGTTTGTGCATTGCGGGGGTGGCATCTATAATGTCAGGACATTGTTGAACCTGGAGTGTGAAGCGAGGTCCCGCTATGGCGCGGGGGAATGATGTTGAGCGCGTGGTTGCCGACAATCGCAAGGCGCGCCACGATTATTTCATCGAAGAGACATATGAAGCGGGGATTGCGCTGACCGGCAGCGAGATCAAGTCGATCCGCGCCGGGCAGGTGAACCTGCGTGGCGGATATGTGCGCATCGTCGATGGCGAAGCCTGGCTCTACGATGTGCACATTGCGCCCTACGAGCAATCCGGGTTGTACTTCAACCACGAGCCGACTCGACCGCGGAAGTTGCTGTTGCATCGGCGCGAGATTTCCCGCATCGCCGGGCAGGTCGAACGGCAGGGATACACCCTTGTGCCGCTCCGGCTGTACCTGCGCGGGCGGCGCGCCAAAGTCGAAATCGGGCTGGCGCGCGGCAAGAAACTCTATGACAAGCGCGATGACATTGCGCGCCGTGAAGCGCGCCGTGACATCGAGCGCGCCCTCAAAGAACGCACGCGCCGCTGAGCGACCGGCAATCAGGATGCTGGCTCCGACTCCTCCAGCATGCGACGCCCTGGCGGGTCTGTTGCCGGGTCCTGAAAGCAGTACCCGATGCCGCGCACGGTGCGGATCAGCGTTGGATTGGCGGGATCAGGCTCCAGTTTTTCGCGCAGCCAGCGCACGTGAACATCGATTGTCCGGTTCGAACCGAGAAAATCGCTGCCCCAGACACGCTCCAGCAACAGGTCGCGCGAAAGCGCGACACCGGCGTTGTGCATCAGGCACGCGAGCAGATCGAACTCTTTGTGCGAGAGTTCGATCTCGCGGTCCTTGTACCAGACGCGTCGGCTGTTGCGATCCAGTTGCACCGGACCAACGCATAGCACATTCGAGGATGGGGTTTGGCGCTGGCGTTCATTCCAGCGCAGGATGGCGCGTACACGCGCCAGCAACTCACCCATACTGAACGGCTTGACCACGTAATCGATTGCGCCGAGTTCCAGCCCGGCGATCCGGTGCGCCTCGTCGTGAAGCGCCGTCAACAGGACAATCGGAACCGTTGTTTCTTTCGCCACTGCGCGACAGACGGAAAAACCATCCAATCCCGGCAGCATCACATCCAGGATGATCAGATCGGGATGCGTCCGACGCGCCATTTCCAGCCCGGTCAGGCCATCCGAGGCGGTTGCGACCTGAAACCCTGCCCGCTCAAAATTGTACGAAAGCGTCTCGAGGAGAACGCTATCGTCTTCGACCAGGAGTATTGTCGTCATATCTCAACTCTAATCGATGAGCATTAACGTTCTGTTATGCCAGGGTTAAACTCACATGGGAAAGATACGTATCAGCATAATGATCACATCTTCGTAACATACCCGACACAATGTTGCATACAAACGCGCCCGATCTCTTGTCTATAATCGATCCCAGGAACATAGTCCGTGGTATTTCATTGAGAGGTTGTTATGGACCAGATACCGTCCACCATGCAGCGTGCGATCCGCGGCGACAAGAATCCGCTTGATATTGTGGAAAAGCAACTGCGTCACACCATTTTTGGTCAGGAGCGCGCCATCGAAGCGGTCATCCGGGTGCTGAACCGGGCGCGTTTCGGGTTTTCGGCGGGTAATCCGCGCCGCCCACGCGCGACGTTGCTGTTCCTGGGACCGACCGGGGTCGGCAAGACGGCAATGGCGCGCCGGCTGGCGCAACTGCTGCGTCCCGATGGCGAGGCGTTTCTTAAGATCGACTGCTCGCTGTTCTCACAGGGTCATGAAGTGTCGGCGCTGGTTGGAGCGCCGCCGTCCTACGTCGGGCGCGACCAGAAGCCGTTGCTGAACCCCGACATCATCGAGCAGGAGAATAGCGTCGTCCTGTTTGACGAGATCGAAAAAGGTCAACCGGAGTTGTGGAATCTGTTGCTCCAGATCATGGAGGATGGCGAGATCCTGCTGTTGAACGGCGGACGGCGGGTGTCGTTCAGTAATAGCATTGTGATTTTGACGACCAACGTCGGGGCGAAGGAGATGGTTGATTTTCTTGACCAGCGCACCATCGGTTTTCGCACGTCACGTCAGGATGTCGAGGCGACAGGACGGCAGATCTATCAGATCGGGTTCGAGGCGTTGCAGAAAGTGTTTCAACCTGAGTGGATCAACCGCATCGATGAGATTATTGCGTTTCGTCCGCTCTCGAGCGAGGTGCTGCGACAGGTGCTTGATCGGATGGTGCAGGAGGCGAATGAGCAGTATCTGCGGCATGGCATTCACCTGACGTTGACCGAAGAAGCGCGTGAATATGTGTTGCGCAAGGGGTTTGAGCCGCGCTTCGGCGCTCGCCCGCTCCGCCAGCAACTGCTGAAACTGGTTGAGGCGCCACTTGCCGATCTGATCGCGTCGGGCGGCATCCCGTCTGGCAGCAGAGTACTGGTGGTCGCCACCGGGGTAGATCGGCATGGCGAGGCGCTGGAGTTCTACCACGAGCCGGCGCCGGAACTGCTCGTGCAGGCGCAGGAACTGCGGGCGGCGGAGGTTGGTCGCTCACTGAGCGATGGACCGCAGCAGCCCAGCGTTGGGCTGTCAGCCGACCGTGGGCATACGATGGAGTACTCAGCCGGACCGTTCGGCGCACGCGGACCGCGCGCTGCGCCGCGGCGCAATGAGGAGCGGCGCTGAACAGAACGCAGGCGTTTCACTTTCAAGCACGTGTTCTCCGAACGTTTCGATGTGAAAAGCGATAGCAGATTTGGCGTCCTTCAACGCTTCTTCGTAAGAGTCGCCCTCGCCTGCTCCAACACCTTTGAGACCGAGAGGGCAGGCGACATATCCGTCTGAATGCTTCTCAGTAATGATTTTGAACTGTCTGATCACTCGGCGACTTCGCTGCGATAACACACCGCTGAGACGCCGGGGGCGCAGAGAGCCTTGAACGCGAACCAGATGCATAGCGCAGCATACGTCGGCGTGACACGCGAGAGAGTCTTCCTCTGCGAACGCTGTGCCTCAGCGGTAACATACCCTTTTTGCAGTGGACTCATACTATTGGTTGACTGTTCCGGGGCAGGCATTGGATTGAGAAGCACGGCACAAGCACGAGGATGGTATGGCAAGTCGTGACGACGTCACTGCTCTCTTTATCCATACGCAGCCATGTCCAATTCAATCCCCTTCCGTTCATCACACCATTTTATTCCTGCCAGAGCCTCCAACAATTACGCCCATTTTGCTTGGCCTGGTACATGGCCTGGTTGGCCTGGGTCAGGAGTTGGTCGAGCGAAAGGCTATCTTGTGTCAGTATGGCAGCGCCAATGCTGATGGTGACGGAAATGTTCTGGCCATCGTACAACACTGGCGTACCGCGCACAATGGCGTTCAAGCGGTTGGCAAGCGGACCAAGCGCAGTGATGGGCATGCGTGGAAGCAGGGCGACAAATTCCTCGCCGCCATAACGGGCGATCAAGTCGGTGGGGCGCAGGCTATGTTGCAGGCGGGCGGCTACTTCGCGCAACACGGCATCGCCAGCCTGGTGCCCGTAGGTATCGTTGATATGCTTGAAATGGTCAATATCTATCATCAAAACCACCAGTTCATACGGGTAATGCTTTGAACGCGCAAAAGTCTTTTCGGCCTCCGAGAAAAAACCACGCCGGTTCCGCAAGCCTGTCAGCGGGTCGGAGATGACCAGGCGCTCCATGTCCATTTCTGCGATTTTTCGGGCGGTGATATCTTCTTTGACCGCGATATAGTGCGTGATTTGACCTTTGTCATCCAGCATGGAGGCGATGACGGTCTGTTCCCAGTAAATTTCTCCGTTTTTACGGCGGTTGACGAATTCCCCGCGCCAGGTTCGCCCCGCTTGTAGAGTCTCCCACATCTGTTTGAAGGTCTCCGGGGGCGTCTGGCCGGATTGCAGGAAGCGCGGATTTTTGCCCTTCGCTTCCTCGAAGGTGTATCCGGTGAAGCTGGTAAAGGCCGGGTTAACGTATTCTATCTCGGCCTGAGGATTGGTGATGATGATGGCGCTGGGGCTTTGTTCAACGGCGATGGAAAGCTTGCGCAGTTCGGTATTGATCGCCAGCAGGTCAGCAGTGCGGTCGGCCACGCGCGTTTCCAGGGTCCGAATCAGGTTGTCCAGTTCGCTGGTCAGATTGTTGAAGGATTGGGTCAGAAAACCAACCTCATCGTTGAACCTGACAGGGATGGGTTGATATTGTTGCTCCTGGTTGAATCTTTCCACACCTGCCAGGAGGTTTCGCAGGGGTTGGGCCATGGTTGTGTTGAGCATCGCGGGCAAGCCGAGCAGGAAAAGCAAATTGCTGACCAGGATGGCGGTCGCCAGCGGCATCAGGAAATCGTGAAGATATTGACGAAAAGCGCGGTGCTGGTCGTCCAGCACGCCCTCAGGTCCACTGGAAAGGGGCAGTTGCGCAAAACTGACCGTATTATTGGTTGCCAGGCCCGGCTTGGCGCCGATGATCCAGGTGGCGGCATCCATCCGGTCATTGACCTGGTATTGGGGATCGCCGGGCAAACCGTTATAGGTCAGGTCTATCCGGCCATCGGCATACAGAATCACCTGAAAGGTGTACTCCAGTTGCGGGCGAAAGTATGCCCGCACACGGTCGTAGGTGATGATGAGGCGCTCCGCTTCCTGGCGCAGGTAGACCCCGCCATCTGGATTCGCTTCAGGGTTCAGGTCAAATCCCAGCGCAAAAAAAAGGGGGTGGTGGAAAGGCAGTATTCCAGGTTCCAGTAGTCCAGCCGCTGGCCGAACGTCAACAGGCCGTTGTCGTGGATGAACAGGCTGGTATAGTGCCGACCATAAAACACAAAATCGAAGGTTACCTCGTTGTCGTTGTAGTCGATATTGCCCATATCCGCCAGATCAAGATTGCGCCCCCGGTCACTCTCGAAATGGAAGGGGATTTCAGTCACATCGTAGCCGTCCAGGCTGTTGGGCATGAAACGGATGGAGCGGTGGTCGAGTACAGGCGGGCGGTATTGCGCGGCGTAAGCAGGCGCCACTAACCAGCTCACTACCCCAAAAACGGCCAATATGCCTGTCAGAATGGCGCCGGAGAACTTAACCAACAGAGAGGTGGTCTCGGGTTGGGAAATCAGGTAATTCAGCGCGAACAGGAAAATGGTGAGCAGAATGCCCACCGAGATACTGATGTGATAGATGGGGTTGGGAATCGCGGCATAGGAGCGCAGGATGTTGAGCAAAACCAGCGCCAGCGGGATGACGAAAATCAGGGCAAAACGGTGACTGGCCGGGTCGCGCCAATGTCGAAGCGTGCCGCGCCCAAAGACAAAAATCACCCAGGCGAACAGGGCTGCAGGCGCATAATCCAGATGCTCAGGGCGGAAAACAACCTTGGCCTCGTGCAGCAGGCCAAAACGCCAGACAGCGATTCTCAATTCCACGATGAAATAGGCCATGCTGACGGCCAGCGCCAGCCAGCGTTCGAGCCTTTGTTCTGCCGAGGGTCGTGGAAAAAAATAGGCGAACTGGATGAGCGCCACCAGCACCGATGCCAGGAGGGTGCTCTGCGTGTACACCACCATCAACCGTTCGGCAGGCAGGAAGGACGCTTCCAGGAAGAGAGCCAGCGAGAAAACGCTCACAGCGACGAAGAAAAACACCAATAATCGGTCGGATGTCGAGGAGCGGCTGTGTTTTTGGAGGAAGAAGCGCAGTCCCAGGTACACCGTGATGACCAACGCCAGAAGGAACTGGTTCAGATAACTGATGGAAGCGGGTGTCAGGTAAAGGGGAGGCATGTTTGGGCAAACGATAGAACGATATGATACCTTGATTACCAGTTCATGTTGGTTCAGACCAGCACAATCAGCGCGGCACGCACCTTTAGATCAAACCTGATGGCAGACCGCCAGGTAAACGCCCGCGCACCCGACACGCACGTGGTTCGATCACGCTGCACGCCGCTACAGGCGGAAAGCGCCAGCGGGTGCAGCGGTTAAAGGTTGTCGTCGCCTGACCTATGAATGCCCGATTACCCGGTCGCTCCACGCTTCCGCCAGGGCCTGCTCGAGCGACCATTCCTGACCGGCCTGCCAGATAGACAGGAAGTCGTCGACACTCATTTGCAGGCTGAGCGCATCGATCTGCTGTTGTCGCTGGCGAGCTTCCCACATCGG
>Ga0209227_1000178_pt1:37500-54093 | contig 54093 bp, 50 predicted proteins | sample YNPBryantNP2012_FD_185815 | JGI IMG/M metagenome (GOLD analysis project Ga0209227, IMG submission 185815) | Anoxygenic and chlorotrophic microbial mat microbial communities from Yellowstone National Park, USA - YNP Bryant NP 2012 (SPAdes)... ...
GCGCGAAGTCTTCCTGCCGGAATTGCCCGAAAACGTGCTGGTGGTGTTGGCCAGCCGCAACCCGCCCGCGCCGGAGTGGCGGGCCGATCCGGGCTGGCAGGCGTTAATGCATATCCTGCTGCTGCGTAACCTGAGTCCCGACGAAGGCCGGTCTTACCTGCTCCAGCGCGGAGTGCCCGCTGGACAGTGTGAGGGGGTGTTGCGCTTCACCCACGGACATCCCCTGGCGCTGTCGCTGGTTGCCGAGATGTTTGCCCAACGAGGAAAGGTTGCGTTTCAGCCGGAGAACGCACCCGACATCATCAAGGCGCTGGTCGAACAGTTCGTGCAGAAAGTGCCCGGGCCGGCCCACCGCGCCGCACTGGAGGCGTGCGCACAAGTGCGCACGCTCGTCGAGCCGCTGCTGGCGGCTATGCTCAACCTGCCCGATCCCCACGAGCTGTTCGCGTGGCTGCGCGGGTTGTCGTTCATCGAGGCCGGTCCGCTGGGACTCTTCCCCCACGACCTGGCGCGCGAGAGCCTGGTAGCCGACCTGCGCTGGCGTCACCCCGACTGGTATCGGGAGCTGCACCGTCGGGCGCGCGTCTTCTACGTGGGCCGTCTGGGCGCCTCCGGACGGGAAGAGCAGCAGCGCCTGCTTTTCGACCTGGTCTTCCTGCACCGGCACAACCCGGCTGTGCGCCCTTTCTTCGAATGGACCGAAAGCGGCAGCATCCTGCCCGATGCGCTGCGGCCGACGGATCGACCGGCGCTGTTAGCGATGGCGGCGCGACACGAAGGCCCCGCTTCGGCGGAGCTGGCGGCCACCTGGCTGGCGCAGCAGCCCGCAGGCTGCCTGGTCTTTCGCAACGCGCAGCAGCGGCCCATTGGCTTCATACAGATGGTCGCGCTGGAGCAGGCGACGGAGGAGCAGCGCCAGCACGACCCTGCCACGAGCGCGGCCTGGGATTATCTGGTACAGCACGCACCGCTGCGCGGCGGCGAACGGGCCACCCTGTTCCGCTTCTGGATGGCGGAGGAGACCTACCAGGCTGTGTCGCCGGTACAGAGTCTGATCTTCATCCAGGCGGTGCATCATTATCTGACCACCCCTGGTCTGACCTACACCTTTTTCCCCTGCGCCGACGCCGACTTCTGGGCGCCGGTGCTGAGTTATGCCGACCTGATCCGCGCGCCCGGGGCCGACTTCGAGGTCGGCGGTCGGCATTACGGCGTCTACAGCCACGACTGGCGGGCGATGCCGCCAGCCGCCTGGCTGACGCTGTTGGGCGAGCGGGAGGTGGGGATTGGCCGCCAACCTTCGGTCGGCGAGCCAGCGGCCGGACCGATGATTGTGCTCAGCCGACCCGACTTCGCCGCCGCCGTGCGCGAGGCGTTGCGCGATTTCGTGCGCCCCGACTTGCTGCGCAATAACCCGCTGCTGCGCTCGCGGCTGGTGCTGGAGGCGGTCGGCCAGGGCGGGACCGGAGAGTCCGCCGATTCCGTCGCTGTTCTGCAGATGCTCCTGCGCCAGGCCGCCGAAGCGCTGCAGGCTTCCCCGCGAGCGGTCAAGCTCTACCGGGCCCTGTATCACACCTATTTTCAGCCTGCGTCGACCCAGGAGCGCGCGGCCGAGCTGCTCGACCTGCCCTTCAGCACCTATCGCCGCCACCTGATGGCCGGGATTGTCCAGGTGGCGGAGGCCCTGTGGGCGCGCGAGGTGAGCGGCTAGGCGGGGAAGACGGGGCGTATTGTCTCGCCTGCAATGACCTTGCACAGAACCACATCCAACTCGGAGGAAACACCCCATGCCAGATAACAACGAACATCACGAGCGCCTGGCTCACCTGGCCGCCGGGCTGACCGCCGCCTGGAACGCCCACGACCCGCAGGCCGTGGCTGCGCTGTGCGCCGCAGACTACGAAGGCGAGAACGTGGGGGAAGCAACGCCTCATTACGGACCAGCAGGGATGGCCGCATCGGTGGCGACCTACCTGCAAGCGTTTCCCGACCTGCGCTTCACCGTAGACGACGTGGTGATCGAGGGGGAGCGGGTTGTCCAGGTGTGGCGGGCGCACGCCACCCACTGCGGTCCCCTGCTGAACATCCCCGCCAGCGGTCGGACTGTCCAGGTACGCGGGGTCTCGCTGCTCACCTTCCGCGACGATAAACTCTGGCGCGCGCTCTACATCTGGGACATGGCGGGGTTATTGCGCACGATCGGTCTGCTGCCGGATCTGTGAGCCAGCTCTGGATGGTTCAGGAGGAATACAGCGACTGCCGCTTTTGCGTTAGAGCGAAGTCCTGTTCTACACTTCGCCGGAGAAGTCGGAGACGCCACCCGGAGCGGTGAAGTGAACAAAAAGTGAGCAGTTTTCGATCTGGCAGGTGAGCAGCGTGCGGCGTTAGAATGGGGCGGCGGACGACAAACTGATCGTCCGCTATCAACTGCAAGGAGACGCTCATGCCCCATTCCAACGCCGAATCCGCCGTCCAGGAGGCCAACAAGACCGCCGCCCTCCGGTTCTACGAGGAGGTCATCAACGGAGAGCAGAAGCCGGTGATTGACGAGATCTGCGCCGCCGATATGCTGGTGCACGATCCGTTCACCGGCGCCCACCGCGGGGTCGCGGCGTTCAAGGACCTGCTCGGCCTGTTCGACGCTGCCTTTCCTCATCACCGCGTCGTGGTCGAACGCGCCATCGCCGAGGGGGACTTCGTCGCCGTCTTGCACACCCACCACGCCACCCACACCGGCCCGTTCATGGGCCTGCCGCCCACCGGCAGGTCGGTTGTAGTCAATGGGCTGGAGCTTTTCCGCTTCGCCGACGGTCGCATCGTTGAGTTCTGGCGCAAGGACGACGACGCCAGCCTGCTGATGCAGCTCGGCCTGCTGGCAGCGCCACAGCCGGGTTGATGGAGAGGAGGTCCGTGATGGCAGACTACGCCTTCACCACCCTCTGGCAGATCCCGGCGCCGGTTGCGCCGATCCGGACGGACATCACGGAGGTCGAGCGCTGGCCGCAGTGGTCGTCCCCCTCCGTGTGCCCCTGCTGATCGATGCGGAGATGCTGGTCTATCCCCAATTTGCCGGGCAAGCAGCGGATGATCCCCTTGTGTAGAAAGGGGCAGGCTTGACGCGGAGATGTAGAAAAACAGGGAGGTCTCGCCAGTGCCTTTCTCTGTGTTTCTCTACATCTCTCTGCGTCAAATGAAGCGACTATACAAACAGTTTCTGAGGTCTTTACGGCGCGACGCCTATCTGCTGCAGCAGGCCATACGCATCGAAGATGACCTGGTTCTGCGTCAGTTTGTCATCCTTCACGGTGAAGATACCCGTGGCTGTGACGACCACGGGCTTGCCGGTGGCGGGAACGCCCAGGAAGTCGCCCAGGTGGGTGCCGCGGTGGACGCAGCGCACGGCGACGCGATCCCCTTCGGCGGCCATCAGTTCGATCTGGCTGGAAAAATCAGGGAAGCCACGCTTGAGCAGGGTGATGAGTTGGCGTGCTCCATCGAGACCGCTGAGCGGCGGCATGGCGGGATCGACATTGACCCATTCCGGAGCAAAGATCGCTTCCACGCTGCCGGTGTCTCCCGCGTCGACGGCCTGATAGAAGCGGCGCACGAGGGCTTTATTGCTGTCAATGGTATTGATATGGGTATTGGTTGGCATGTCCATTCTCCTGCATTGTTGTGATTTCACTTGTCGATGGTCTGGACGAAATGGGGTCAACTGGCCGCCGGCGCTGGCATCAGCCCCAACTGCACAAAGAGACCAGCCTGGTCGTTGTTGCCCCAGCGTTCAATGATGCGGCCATCTTCCATGCGGTTGAAGGTGATGCCCGCCATGAAACCGCGCTTACCGGTGGGTGGAATTCCCATCAGGTCGCCCAGGTGTGTGCCGCCGCCTGACCAGGAGATCACCACCAGATCCCCTTCGGCGATGATCTCGTGCACGGTGACTTTCAGATCGGGGAAGGCGCGGCGCCAGATTTGAGCCAGCTCCTTGAGGCTCTGATTGCCGTGTTGCAGATGGGGCGGCGCTGTGTGATCCACCAGATCAACGGCAACGAACTCGTCGATCACCGCGAGATCGCCGTCGGCGCTGAACGCTTCCTCGTTGACGCGACGCACGATTGCCTTGTATTGTTGGTTCGCCATCTTCTTCTCCTTTGCTTAGGGCAAAATGTGTACTTCACAACCGATGGCATGAGTATCGCGTGGATGCGTGGGCAGGTGTGAGGCGCAAAGTGTCACAAAAAGTACCACCAATGAGCGACCTTTCGTTTGGCGCATGGTTGCGCCAACGGCGACGAGAACTCGACCTCACCCAGGCCGAGCTGGCGGAACGTCTTTTCTGCGCCAAGGGGACGGTGCGCCGGCTGGAAGCGGACGATCTGCGCCCGTCCAAACAGTTAGCCGAGCAGATCGCCGCAGTGCTCGCGGTGCCGACCGAACAGCGCGCGGCCTTCATTGCCTTTGCCCGTAGCGGCGCGCAGGATGGTCCGCCCGTCGATTTCGTCCACGCGCAGTCGCTGGCGCCACCCAACCCGGCACAGCCAGCCGCGCGCCCTTCCCGCCGCTATCCCCTGCCGTCACCCACCAGTACGCTGCTGGGCCGGGCACACACGGTCGAGGCCGCGGTCGAGTTGCTGCTGGACCCCGACGTGCGGCTGGTCACCCTCGTCGGCCCGCCCGGTGTGGGCAAGACGCGACTGGCCCTGGCGATCGCCAGGGAAATCCAGGCGCATTTTCGCGAAGGCGTCTGCTTCGTGCCGCTGGCGCCGGTGAGCAGTGCGGAGCGCGTGCTGCCGGCCATCGCTCAGGCCCTGGACCTGCTTGACAGTGGGCGTCCGCTCGCCGCGGCGCTGGTCGACCGCCTGCGCGGCGAGGAAGTGCTGCTGGTTCTCGACAACCTGGAGCATCTGCTGGCTGCGGCGGCGGAGATTGCAGCCTTGTTGGCTGCGGCGGCGGCGCTCAAGATCCTCTGCACCAGCCGCACGGCGCTGCGCATCGTCGGCGAACATGAGTTCCTCGTGCCGCCGCTGCCGCTGCCAGACCTGATCCGGCTGCCGGGGGTCGATAGCTTTGCGCAGAACCCCGCCCTTGCCCTGTTTGTTGCGCGGGCGCAGGCGATCCACCCTGGTTTCGCCGTCACCATCGAGAATTTGCGCCCGTTGGCTGAAATCTGCCACCGGTTGGACGGGCTGCCGCTGGCCATCGAACTGGCGGCGACGCGCATCAAGCTCTTTTCCCCGGCGGCGATCCTGGCGCGCCTCGACCGGCGCCTGCCTTTTCTCACCGGCGGTCACCGCGATGCGCCGGCGCGCCAGCGCACCCTGGAGGCGGCCATCGCCTGGAGCTACGATCTGCTCGACGACGCAGAAAAGCGCTGCCTGGCGCGGCTGGGCGTCTTTCGTGGCGGCTGGACGCTGGAGGCCGCCGAGGCGATTTGCGGCGCAGAGATCGATGTGGTCAACCGGCTGGCGGCGCTGGTCGACCAGAGTCTCATCCAAACGACGCACACCGCAGACGGCGACGTTCGCTTCCACATCCTGGAGACGATCCGCGAGTTCGCGTTGCTGCGGCTGGGTGAGGAGGCCGATGCTGCCGCCGTGCAGGAACGCCATGCCCGCTACTATCTTGACCTGGCGGTGACAGTCGAGCGGCAGTTGCAGGGCAGCGCGCAGGCAGCCTGGATGAACCGGCTCCACGCCGAAAGCAACAACCTGCGCGCAGCCTTTGCCTGGAGCCTGTCCGCGCCGGGCGATGTGGCGCCAGGGCTGCGCGCCGGCGCCGCGCTCTGGTGGTTTTGGTGGACAGATGGCCAGGTCGGGGAGGGGCGGCAGTGGCTGGGCAGGTTGATTGCCCGCGCCAGGGAGATGGGGCTGGTCGCCGACGCTGCCCTGGGGCCAGCGCTGCTGGGCGCCGGCATCCTGGCTTTCTTTGCCGGTGAGTTTGCCGAAGCGATCCCGCACCTTATGGAGGCCCGCGCCATCGGTGTCCGCGTGGGCGACCAGATTACCCAGGGCTATGCCATCTTCATGCTCGGCACCGTGCACGTGCTTTCCGGTCAGCCTGACGACGGCCATGTATTGTTGGAGCAAGGCAGCGCCACCCTGCGCAGCGCGGGGAACGCAGCGTTGTGGCAGGTCGGCGTGACCAGCCTGGCGCGCACCCTCCTCTCGTTTGAACGTGGCGACCTGGCTGAGGCGCAGCGCCACGCCGACAATGGGATGCGGATTTTCCACCAATTGGGCCAGCCCTATGGCATCGGCCTGGCGTTCAACTATCAGGGGGATGTGGCGCGGCAGCGGGGAGAGCTTGAGCGCGCGGCGGCCTGTTATCAGGCAGCCCTGCCCTTGCTCCAGGACGCCAGGGCCAGGAGTGAGATCCCGGCTGTGCTGCACAACCTGGGCCACGTCTTTCTTGCCCAAGGGGACGTGGTCCAGGCGGCCAACGTTTTTGCCGAAGGGTTGGAACTGCAGCGCGCCGTGGGTAACCGCATGGGCATGGCGGAATGTCTGGTCGGGTTGGCCAGCACCGATCTGGCGAATGAGCTCAATCGGCGTGCGGTCATGCGGCTGGGCGCGGTCGACGCCTTGCTGTCCAGCCTCAACATTCCCCTGTTCGCCGCCGACCAGGCCGTCTGCCAGCGCACCATCGAACTCTCCCGTCTGCGCCTCGACGCCGCCACATGGCAAACGGCCTACGCGCTGGGGCAGAGCACCCCGCCCAATCAATTGACTGCGCTGTGGGAGATTCTCGATTCACGAACTAGAACGTCGGTCAAGTAATGCCAGGCGATTGAAAACCGCAGCAACGGCGGCTGCGTCCAAGCGCAAAGCCGGCCTGCGTCGGCTGAATTCTGTCGCCGTAGGGCGACTTCGCAAGGGTTGCAGCGACCCTGGTCGTCCGTGGCGGATTACTTGACCAGTGCTCCAGTACGCCTTGTCTGGAACCACGATGTGGGGATGAGGCGGGGGGCTGGCCGGGCTGCTCCGGGTGCTGGCGATGTCCGCAACCTGAGCAAAAAGTGAGCAGTTTTCGGCCTGGTGGATGAGCAACCAGCTGCGATACATTCGGTCTGTCTGATACAGCAATCGTTCAACCGAAAGGAAACCTGACCATGAGCGACCATTTACAAACCGTGCGTGACATCTACGCGGCCTTTGGCCGCGGCGACATCCCCGCCATCCTGGACTGCCTGGCCGACGACGTGCGCTGCGCTCCGCGGCGCGAAAGTGAGCACAACTACCCTTTGCTCTGCTAAGCGAATACCTGCTCCAGGTATTGTGCAATCGTCTTTGTGAGCTTACACCAACACAAACCAGAAGGAGAATCGCCTCATGTCTACCGCCGAGATTCAAGCCATCTTCCAACGCGCCATCAATGGAGAGGAAAGTGGCAATGAGACTGGTGAACATGGTTTTGATGCCTGTGCTTTTCATCGCAGGCGGTTGCACGCTGCAGATTATAGCATTTCTCAGATACATTGACCATTGTTCCTATTCGCCGTGTCGCGCGAGGCCCTCGCTGCCGGTGAAGTGTAGACCGAAATTCATTTCGGTCATCGCGTGGGGGGCGCGATTCCGGGAGTGTTCAACCCCGTCCGCCAGGTTCAACCTCTGTGAGAACTACTATAGTTCGGCACTCGGCGCGGCACACTATCACGACTTTCGCTTCCTCTCGCTGATGGCGGGCGACTACCAGGTGGCGGCAGAGGTTGCCGTTGAATTCGAGGTGCTCGCCACCGGACGCCGCTGCCGCGACGAAGAGATGCATCTGTGGAACTTCGACAACGCTGGCAAGGTGACCCGCATGCGCCACTACGTCGACACTGCCAAACAAATCGCCGCCGCGCAGGGCTGAGCGGCGTAAGTGAATCCGATCAGGAGATATTAACCATGACCCTTTCGCACTCTTCTTCCCACGCCGTCGTCATAGGCAGCAGCATGGCTGGTCTGCTGGCGGCCCGTGTTCTCAGTAACCACTTCGACCGCGTGACCATCGTCGAGCGCGATCCTGTCTGCGATCACCCCGAGTCCCGCAAGGGCCAGCCGCAGACGCGCCACCTGCACGGCCTGCTGGCCAGCGGACTTGACATCATGACCCGCTATTACCCCGACCTGCCCGACGCGCTGGCATCCGGCGGCGCGCTGGTGACCGACATGACCGAGCACATGCAGTGGTACACCTACGGCGGCTACCGCCAGCGCTTCAGCATGGGCCGTCGCGCGGCGCTCATGAGCCGGCCCTTCCTGGAACACCTGATCCGCCAGCGCACCCTGGCCCTGCCTAACGTCTCCCTGGTGGACAACTGCGCCGTCAGGGGACTGGTCGCCACTGCGGACCGTCGGCGCATTACCGGTGTGCAGATCGAGCGCCGCAACAGCACGACCGGCGTCGAAATACTGGTCACCGACCTGGTGATAGACTGCACCGGTCGGGGATCGCGCACACCGCAATGGTTGGCCGGGTTGGGCTATGCCGCGCCAGTTGAGAGTGAGGTCAAGGTGAACGTCGGCTACGCCACGCGCATCTACCGACGCGACCCGGCCGACCTGCGCAGCCACGATTGGATCCTGTTGACGCCGGAAGCGCCCAGAGAAACTCGCTTCGGCGGCATGTTCCCCATCGAGGACGACCGCTGGATTGTGTCAATGGGCGGCTGGATGGGCGATCACGCACCCACCGACGAGCAGGGCTTCCTGAAATATGCCCGCGACCTGCCAGCGCCAGATATCTACAACATCATCAGCCAGGCCGAGCCGCTGTCAGACATCACGCCGCATAAGTTCACCTCCAGCCTGCGCCGTCATTATGAGAAGCTCGACCGCTTCCCGGAAGGCTACCTGGTGCTGGGCGACGCCATCTGCAGCTTCAACCCGACCTACGGCCAGGGCATGACCTCGGCGGCTATGCAGGCGGCCGAGCTGGACACCATTCTGGCACGGGGACAGACGAGCGGAGCTGGCTTAGCCCCGCTGTTCTTCAAGCGGGCCGCCAGGGTGATCGATACGCCCTGGCAGTTGGCAGTGGGCGAGGATTTTCGCTTCCCAGGGACTACCGGTCCCAAGCCAGCCGGCGTGGATATCCTCAACCGCTACGTTGCCGCCGTACACCGGGCGACCCTGGAGGATGCCGTGGTGGGCGCAGCGTTTATCCAGGTGATGAATCTGATGGCGCCGCCCAGCAGCCTGATGAAGCCGGGAATGATGCTGCGGGTGTGGCGCGCCAACCGGCGGCTGGACCGCCGGATGGGCAAGAAAGCGTCGCAAACCAGTCTGGGAACTCCAGGGAGTCAGTGAGCCGGACCAGATCGCCGAAGCCTGATCCACGGAAGGAGAAATCATATGTCTCAGCGATACCAGGCGGACAGCCTGGCTACCATCCTGGCAGCCCTGGTTGGCCTGCTCTACTCCGTGTCCTTTGTCCTTTTGCAGAACGCGTTGCTCTCTTCCCTGTGTCTGATGATCGGCGGGCTGCTGTCGCTGGTCGCCCTGGTCGCCCTCTTCGAGTGGCTAAGCGAGGTCGATGCCAGGGTCGCCAGGCTGGGCCTGGTGCTGGGTGTGGCGGCGTCCCTGGGCGCGACCATCCACGGCGGCTATGACCTGGCCGTTATTCTCAACCCGCCTGGCGCGCTGCCCGATGGCGTCGCCAGCCTGCCGAGCCAGGTTGATCCGCGCGGGTTGCTCACCTTCGGTGTGGCCGGCCTGGCCGTGCTCCTGGCTGGCCTGCTGATGCGCCGCCATCGCGGTTTCAGTGCGGGCTTCACGGCCCTCACCTTCGTGCTGGGCGTGCTGCTGATCGTGGTCTACCTGGGTCGGTTGATCGTGCTGACGCCGACCAGTCCGCTGGTGCTGCTGCCCGCCGCACTGACCGGCTTCGTTGTCAACCCGCTATGGTATGGGCTGCTGGGCCTGAACCTGCGCCGCGGCGAAGCAACAACACAGGTGGACGCCCCGGTGGCAGCCTGAGTCTGCTGGTAGGGTCCGCGCTACCGCGTCGCATTCAAGGCGCCTCCTTTGTTGACCGTATGACATAAAACTTGCAAACGGATCACACAGAATAAGGAGTAACCTGCATGAGAAATATCCGCCTGCAATACACTGCGTGGGAAGACCTGCCCGGAGACTTCCGGTCGCTCTTTATTCACTGGCTTGGAGACGATCCGGCGCACGGACGGGCGTTTTACGCACTGTACTTCTACTGGTTCGACATCGCTCACGAGGTGGCTCACGTTCTGCGCGAGCAGCACGGCACAACGGATCGCCACCACTGGCGCGACGAAGTGGCCGTGAACACTTTTGCAGTGGCCTACTGGCGGGCGCGCGGCGAATCCGAACGATTACGCCAACTGTCGGAGCATATCGGATTGCTGCTGAGTCAGTTGGAAGACCCCACGCCGCCCGGTGCTATTCCAGCCGATTACTTCGACCAGCACTACGCTGAGCTGGCGCAGAATCCGCCAGCTTTTGGCTACTATCACTTCAGCATGGTGTCTGCTGCGCTCGCCCGGCCCCTGAGTTGGCCAGAGGCGCTACGGACGCTCATTACGCCCAACATTGTCGAAGCCGCCCCGCTGGCTGCCGAGCCGTACCCGGCCATCAGCGTTGACCTGCCGGCGCGCATTGTCCACGACTTGCGGGCCGACGTGAAGCCTTACGGCTTGCACCTGCCGGAGATCCAGATCACCTGCACGTTTGCGCCGGAGCTGCTCTTTGTGGTCTGGGATGATTGAGGTGATGGCGTTGGGGCGCGGGCGAACAAAGCGTGCAAAGGAGTGAAATGCGATGACACGAGACAACTATTCCACCCTGAATGAACTGACAGGTTACCCTTTCCCTATCCACTTCAGCCCGGGGACCGAATCCCGCGCGCAGGCAATTGCGGCACGATGTGAACGGGCATATCCCTTCTTCAGCAGCATGCTCAATCGCACTACTGAGATACGCGCACTGATTCTTGCGCCCGAACACTGGGAACAATTTGCAGGTTCCCCCATCTTCGGAATGCCGCATTACGTTGGCATGCATACACTCGTGGTCGCAGGACAAGAGAGTGAAATGTGGAGAATGATTGTGCCGCCGATGGAGTATCTTCCTCCCGATATGGCGCAAACCCTTCGTAAGGTGTACGGTACAGCCGATGGCTCCGTCAGTGTTGCATCGTTCATGGATTTACTCGCCCTCCACGAAATGTTGCATCTCTTTATTAACCAGGCGACTGATACCGTAGATTTTCATCGGCCGCGGCGCTGGCTGGTGGAACTCTTCTGCAACCTGGGCTTACACGCCTACGTGGCTGCCGTTGAGCCAGCGCAGATGGAGCATCTGATGACGTTCCCGCAGGCTATCGTCGCCCTGGGCTATGCGCACCTCCCGCACTGCCAACTGGCCGACTTCGAGCGGCTCTACGCCGACATGGCGCCGCCCAACTTCGCGTGGTATCAGTGCCAGCTTCATCTGGCGGCGCATCGCATCTACGATGCCGGCGGCCTGGAAGCCGTACAGGCGCTGTTCAGGGCGATCGTGCAATTTCAGGACAACGTCTCCGATGAGCGCCTGGCGGTGCAGTTGCGCGACACTGTCCACCCAACTGTCGCCCAGGTCTTGACCACCTGGCCGGACCTGGAGTTTTCAGAGCCATAACGCCATGGGGATTGTCTAACGAAAGGAGCCTCTGCGATGTTGATCGTATACGATGTCTTTCAGGCCAGGTACGGCCGCGGCGATGAGCTGGTCACCCTGTTCCAGGAGATCGTCGGCCATTGGGCCGAAGGGGAGCACACTGTCGCCCCGCACGCCTTCCGCATCCTGACCGACGCCAGCAGTCCGTTCTTCACCGTCGTCACCGGGCTGGAGATCGAGAGCTTCGCCATCTGACCACAGCTCATGGCGGAGGAGTTCGCCCTGCCCCAGTTCGCCGACTGGTTCCGCTGCATGGCGCCACTCGTCGAGTCGGGCCAGCGGGAGTTCTACAACGCGGTCGAGCAGGCTTGACCTTGGGATGCTGCTGGGAAGACACGTATGATGCTTGTTGTGAACGACACGCACCTCTACTACGAAGAAGCTGGCGTCGGTCCTGCGGTCGTGCTGATCCACGGCTTCACGCTGGACACCCGCATGTGGGATGATCAGTTCCTGCCGCTGGCGCAGGGTTTTCGGGTCATTCGCTATGACCTGCGCGGCTTCGGTTGCTCCGTCATACCCACGGACGCGCCCTATTCGCATGTCGAGAATCTGCGGGCGCTGCTCGACGAATTGGGGATCCGGCAGGCGCACCTGGTTGGGCTGTCCAAGGGCGGTGGGGTGGCGCTCGACTTTGCGCTGACCTATCCGCAGCGCGCCCTTTCCCTGGCGCTGATCGACACAGTGCTGGGCGGCCACGTCTGGTCGGCTGAAGGATCGGCGCGCGATGTGGATCCCTCGCCGCAAGGTTTTCCGCTAGCACTTGCTTCACAAGCCGGGGGTGGCGAATGCTGGCTGAGACTGGAGCGCCTGGTGACCTTGCCGCTGGACGTGCTCTTCCTGGATACCTACGAACGCCTGGCGCCCCTGGACAACTGGCTGCGTGAAACGTTTCTGCTGACCCTACCGGCGCATGTGCTGGTGATCATCGCCAGCCGCAATCCTCCTGCTGAACCCTGGCGCACCGACCCGGACTGGCCTGGTCTGCATCGTCTCCATGCGCAATCTACGCCCCGAAGAAAGCTGCCAGCTGCTGAAGACCCTGGGCGTACCACCGCCGCTGCAGGAAGTCGTCCTGGACATTGCCTACAGCCAACCCCTGGCCCTGGTCTTTCTAGCCGACTGGCTGGCGCTGGACGCGACAAAGGCAGAAGCGATCAGCCTGGAACACGCTCCGGACGTGATCCGCCTGATGGTGGAACGTTTCCTGCAAGACGTGCCCACCGCCCGTCACTGCCATGTCCTGGAAGCCTGCGCCCTGACCCGGGCGACCACGCGAAGCACTGCTGGCCGATGTGCTGGGCGAGGAAGTCGCGCCCGGCCTCTTCGCCTGGCTGCACCGTCTGTCCTTCATTGAAAAGCCCGAAAGGTATCTTCCCCCACGACCTGGTTCGCGATGTGATCGAGAGCGACCTGCACCGTCGCAACCCGAGGGCCTGGCGAGGTCTCTATCGCAAGGTGCAACAACACCTGAACCGCCGCTTCTGGAATAGCAGCGGTCTGACCCGCCAGCAGGACTTCTCCGACCTGATCTTTCTGCAGCGCCACCATCCGGACATGAAACCCTGCTACGACTGGAGAACCCTGGGCTTCGCCGCCAATCTCCTGCTGGAAACCGTCACCTCCGAAGACGAACAGGACGACCTGGCCGTGCGTGCCATCTGGGCTTATGTACGGCGCTACGAACCTCTGCGACCCGGCGAACGCATCCAGATCGCCCGCTTCTAGAAGGGCCGCGAGGTCTACCAGACCCCCCTGACCCACAACATGATCACTTTGCACACCGTGATCACCTGGCTTACCACGCCCAACCTGGCCTGGACGTTCTGCTGCACGGCCGATCCGGTCGCCTGGGAGGGCTTATTCACCTGCATCGACTTCCGTCGCGTGGTCGGGGCGGATTTTGAAGTGGGCAGCCAGCGTTACGGCGGTTTCGCCCATGACTGGCAGGCCGAGCCACTGTCGGTCTGGAGACAGGTGATGGACAAAAGACAACTGGATTTAGAGTTCAAGCCGGAACCGCTCGTCCAGGCTGTTCCGCCGCTGCTGGCGCTCTCCCAGCCCGAGTTTGCCGATGCCGTGCGCCAGGCGTTGCACGACTACCATCGGCCGGAGACCCTGGCTTGCAATCCCCTGCTGCGTTCCCGCGTCCTGCGGGAGAGCGCTAGCCCCAACCCAGGACCGGAGGACCTGCAAACCCTGCTGTGCAATGCCGCCGATGCCCTCACTGCCACGCTCAAATATGCAAAGCTCCACCGGGCGCTGTATCATACCTATGTTCAACCGGCCTCACCCAGGAAGCCACCGCCGAATTGCTGGATCTGCTCTTCAGCACCTGCCGGTATCACGTGAGCAAAGGCATCGAGCGGGTTACGGAATGGCTGTGGCAGCGGGATCTGTATGGACTATCTGCAGGACAGTCGTAGGGAGATGAAGCAGTGGAGTCTCTGTTTGATCCGTCGGTTCAGTGTCACAATTTCCCTTCCCTGGCTACGCCCTTCATCGGCCGTGCGCCCGTGAGTAAGGGCGTAAAAATTTTTCGCTCCCACAACCGCTCTTCTTGTGCTTTAATACAGACCCGTCATAACGTATAATGTGAGTTACATATCATCTACGATAGCAGAATGAGATCAGCATGGCGTCGAACGTGCGGAAGCGGGTTTATATCTGATCATTGCCAAACGTGGTTCATGGGAATGCCTTCTTTTCGCAATCGCTTAAACACCAGGATAAGTCTGCTGATGGTGATGCTTGTGGTCCTTCTTGGGCTTGCCACCAGCACACTCATTACGCTTGGATATCAGAAGACACAACGGGATGCCACTGAACGTAGTATTCAGGGACTCGCAGGACAAGGGCGGGCGACATTACTGCAACTCGTCTCACTAGAGGCCCAAACTTTGAACAGTGAATTGCACCAGGCTGGCCGCCTCACTCGCATAGCCGCTGATTATCTCATCGCAATGAAACACAGAGATGGGACGATTCCGTGGGATTCCTCTCACCTGGTGCAGGGAACAGAAGGACAGATGTACGACCCCAATCCCGATCGCTACACGGAGGTCTGGATTGGCAATGATCTCCCCATTGATGAAACCACCGAACAAGATCTACAGGACTCCGCAGTGCTCGATGCGCTGTTCCCGGGGTTATTGGCACAATATCCTGATGCCGTCGCTATTTACTACATGAGTCCACAAGGACTGGGACGGTACTACCCGGTTCTGGACCTGGTTGACACCCTGCCACCCGATTTTCCGGTGACGACACAACCATTCTTCGCTCTCGCTTCACCTGAGAATAATCCGGCGCGTCGTACCGTTTGGACTTCGCCCTACATTGACTATGCCGGTCTCGGTCCAATTGTGACGGTCAGCACACCAGTATATGAGCAGGACAGGTTTCGAGGCGTCATTAGCCTAGACCTCTCACTCACGCACTTAATCAAGCGCCTGAATATGCTCAAACCGACCGACAGCGGCTACGCCTTCCTCTTTGATCAAGAACATCGGCTCATCGCTGCCCCACCACAGGCCATCCAAACCCTCTTTGCAAGAAGTGCTTTCGAGACCGACGAAGGACGGTTCGTCGCGGTTCTTCGACGCGCCATCCAAACCCTCTTTGCAAGAAGTGCTTTCGAGACCGCTTCCTTCATCACTACCACGCTGGGCATTCCTCTCACCGAGTCCACTGCGCCCGAATTTCTGGACGTTTTAAGCGCCATACCTGTCAGCAAGAAAGGGCTGCGTCAGATCCGCATAGAGAATCAGGATGTGTTCGTAGCGTATGACCATCTTCCTGAAACAGGATGGATTCTAGGGTTAGTTGCACCGGTTGATGAAATCACTGCGCAGGCTCAGTTGGTTGCAACCACGATTGAACAGGACGCCCGGGTAACGGTTCAAGGCACATGGCTCGTTCTCGTAATTCTTTTCGTCGCTGCGCTAGGCGGCGCCTTGTTGCTCGGTCGCTGGCATCTGGTGGAGCCAATACAAGTCCTGGTAAAGGGCACAGAAGCCGTCGCGTCTGGCGACCTGACCGTTTCCATCCCTATCCGTTCTTGCAATGAAATCGGCTTGCTCAGTGCGCGCTTCAACCAGATGATTGCCGACCTTAGAGATGCCCGGCAGACGCTGGAGAAGCGTGTGGAAGATCGAACCCGGGAACTGAGCGCTCTATACGAAGTCACTGCGGTCGCCAGTGCCTCTCTCGACCTGAAACCGGTCATGGAACAATCCCTGTCCCGCATTCTTCAGGTGATGTCATGCGACATCGGCTCCATCCACCTGTTGGATGAAACCGGCACCGTTTTGAAGCTGGCAGCCTGGCAGGGCACCCCTGCCGAGGTGTTACCCCAGATTCAGACGATGCCGGTCGGTTATGGGGTCGCCGGTGCTGTGGTCACCCACGATGGTCCTCTCTTCGTGCCCAGCATACAGACGGAGTCGGCGGCAGTGCCGACAGCGGGGCGCAGCCTGGCAGGGCGGGCGTATATCGGGGCGGCAATGCGGGCAAAAGGCAAAATCGTAGGGATGCTAAGCGTGATCGGTCCGGTGGGGAGAACGTTCAGCGCCGAAGAAATCGCTCTACTGGCGGCTATCGCCGATCAGGTGGGTGTGGCGGTGGAGAATGCCCGTCTATACGAGCAGGCCGAGGTATTGGCTATGGCAGAAGAGCGCCAGCGAATCGCCCGCGAGATTCACGACACCCTGGCCCAAGGATTTGTCGGCATCAAATTCCAACTAGTACTTGACCACACTGGTCTCATAGGGTATTCTTTCTTCCACACTACTCTCGTGGAGTGAAGGAGCCATGCCCAGACCCAAAGCATACGTGGTGACGCTGACCGAAAAGGAGCGCTTGTCCCTGCTTGATCTCCTGAAGAAGGGGGAAGTGAAAGCCCGGATGGTTACTCGGG
>Ga0209227_1000181_pt1 | contig 53688 bp, 50 predicted proteins | sample YNPBryantNP2012_FD_185815 | JGI IMG/M metagenome (GOLD analysis project Ga0209227, IMG submission 185815) | Anoxygenic and chlorotrophic microbial mat microbial communities from Yellowstone National Park, USA - YNP Bryant NP 2012 (SPAdes)... ...
AAACGGGATTCTTCGTCGCTTCGGCCGCTTCGCGGCCTTTGCTCCTCAGACAGCGGGGAGCAGTACACAGTGAAAAAACGGGATTCTTCGTCGCTTCGGCCGCTTCGCGGCCTTCGCTCCTCAGAATGACATGTGGGAATGATACGGAAAGAATTATCCTGAACTCTCCCGGCATGTCCCACGGGCAGGGGACAAACCGCGATCAGCGATAAGCGATCAGCGATAAGCGATCAGCACCCCCCCGCCCCGTCCGCCGCATGGCAGAGGTGGAAAGTCGGCAGGCGGTCGAAGCGGGCCTGGTAGGCGCGGCGCAGGCGGTCGGACAGCTCCTCGACCGCCGCGTTCTCTGCCAGGGCCAGGATGCAGCCGCCAAAGCCGGCCCCGGTCAGCCGCGCGCCGTAGCAGCCGGGCGTCGCCCATGCCGTCTCGACCAGCAGGTCCAGCTCCGGCGCGCTGACCTGGTAGTCGTCGCGCAGGCTCTCGTGGCAGCGGCGCATCGCCGCGCCGAAGCGCGCCAGGTCGCCCGCCTGCAGTGCCTCCACCGCCTCCAGCACGCGGGCGTTGGCGCTGACGACGTGGCGGGCGCGGCGGCGCAGCACATCGGGGAGCAGGTGCTGCAGCCGCTCAAAATCGGCCAGCGAGACGTCGCGCAGGGCGCGGATGCCCGGCAGGTGCTGCGCCAGCAGGCGCACCGCCTCCTCGCACTCGGCGCGGCGACGGTTGTACTCGGACGCGGCCAACGAGCGGCGCACGCCAGAGTCGACCACCAGCAGGGCGGCCTCTGCCGGCAGCGACACTGGCGTCACCTCCAGCGAGCGGCAGTCCAAAAGCAATGCGTGCCCGGCCTGTCCGCAGGCTGAAGCCATCTGGTCCATGATCCCGCAACGGACGCCGACGTAGGCGTTTTCGGCGCGCTGGCAGAGCAGGGCCAGCTCGCGGCGCGCCAGGTCAAAGCCGGATAGGGCCTGCCAGGCGCAGGCAAAAGCCACTTCGACAGCGGCGGAGGAGGACAGGCCAGCGCCGATAGGCACGTCGGAGGTAAAGGCCGCGACCAGCCCAGGGGTGGGCAACCCGTGTTCCTGCAGCGCCCAGGCCACGCCCCGCGCATAGTCGGCCCAATCGCCCTGGCGCGGCGGGATGGCGTCCAGCGCGAAGGCAGCCTCGGCGTTCAGGTCGAGGGCAGCCAGATGCACCCGCGGCTCGTCCAGTGGGGCAACGGCCAGCCAGACCGCGCGGTCGATGGCGGCGGGCAGGACATAGCCATCGTTATAGTCGGTGTGTTCGCCCAGCAGGTTGACCCGTCCCGGCGCGCGCACCAGCAGCGCTGGCGGCTGGCCAAAGCGGGCCTGGAATCCCTCGGTGGCTCTAGTCCTCATACTCCTCCTCGATGTGCACATCTGGCAGCAGGCCGCGTTCGACCAGCGCGTGCGCCAGGCGCGGCCAGTGGGCGGCAGGAACGAGCGCCGTCTGCGGGCCGAGCACCTGGCCGATCAGCGGGCGTGTGGCGGGAGCGGCGAGCAATTCTTGCAGCAGCGTGGCGCTGCTGGTGCGCAGCAGGATGCCCTGCTCCAGCCGCACTTCGGCGCCGCGCTCGGCCCAGCGCAGCAACGCCGTGCGGACGAGGGGTGGAACGGGGGCGGCGGTGGCGCGCTCCAGGAAGCGCAGCACCTCCTCCACGCCGATGCGCTGCTGCCGCGCCCGCTCCAGCGAGGCGGGGGTCAGGCGGTAGAGGTAGGGGTCGCCGCTGCGCACCCAATCGGCGACGCGGCTGAGCTGAAAGCGCTCGTGGCGCAGCGCGGCGGGGGCCAGCACCGTCATGTCGGGCCGCAGGATGAGCGTCGGGCGTTCTGGCGCTGTCTCCGCTGCCGCCGCCAGCCCCAGAAAAGCCGCTCCCGCGTTGGAGAGGCGAACGGCAAGCGGCTCTGTCCAGCCTGCCTCGAACCCCAGCTCAACCAGGCCCAGCCAGGCCATGGGGCCGCTGAGGAGGTAGCGGATGAGCGCCCCTTCCACCGCGTCCCAGCAGTCAAAGCCGCTCAGGTAGGCGCCGCTTTGGGCGTCGCGGATGTACCAGGTCGCATAGTCCCCATCTGGGCGCTGAAAGTCGGGGTCTTGCTCTTTGATCGCGGCGACCACGTCGGCCAAGCGATGCCAGCCTGTCGACAGGAGGCGGGAAAAGTGGCCCAGCAACGCGCGGCGGGTCTGGAGCGGATCGTTGCTCCAGGAGCCGGTCTCTTCGGGCTGGAGACCGGGGACGTGCCAGAGGTCGTTCCAGGTCGGGTCGTCGCGCCAGGCCCCGGCCAGCACGCTGCGCTGGGTGGGCGTGTCAGCCTGCAGCCATTCCGTTGTCCGGGGGTCGAGCCGCAGGCGGTCGGGGCGGTCGCTGCGCAGCCAGCCCAGGCGGTTGACCAGGTGATAGAGAAAGGCCAGCCGGGCGGGGTCGGGGACGCGCAGGCGGCGGGTCAGGGCGGCGTCGTCTGGCGGCGACCAGGCGGGGCGCAAGGGGTGGTTGTGGATGTGGGCCAGCAGCGTGCAGGCGTCGTCGAGCAGCGTGTCGTCGGCCGGCCGGCAGACGGGCGGCTCGTCGGTCGGGGGCAGGGTGACGGCAGCGGGGGGAAGGGCTGGCAGGTGGTCGGCCAGCTCGCGGGGCAGAAAGGCCGCTTCGAAGAACTGCTGTGGGCCTTCCACCACGACGCGAAAGAGCAGGCCCCAGTACCAGAGCGATTCGGCAGGCGAGATGGGGGCTTCCCAGGGGCGCTCGCGGGCCAGGCGGCCGGGGCCCATGGCGCGCACCTCGCCCCAGCGGCGGGTGAAGGTGGGCCAGGCGATGCCTGCTGTGGCTCGCAGGGCGGACAGCGCCTGCTGTTCGTCGGTGGAGAGGGTTTCCCAGACCTCTTCCAGCAGGCCGGGGGTTTGCAGGCGCGCGGCCAGGAGGGCGGCGGCATCCCCACGGCGGGGCGGCAGTTCGTCGACCTGCCAGCGGCGGGCGATGACCTCCAGCCGCGCCGGGTCGGCGTCGAGCAGACATTGTTGGAGCGTGGGCAGCCGGTCACTCAACCCCGCTTACCTCTCCGGTGGCGCTCACATCGCAGCCAGGGAATCTCCTGCCGAATCGACTCAGCGATCTGCTGGCAGGGCGGTGTGCTGTCCATGGCAGGCTGTAGCTGGCGCGGTCGGCGCCTGCGCCGAACAGATGACTTTCATCCTGCGACATACGCGGCACGATATGCAATCCGCGATAAGCGATGGTCACTGCTCAGTCCTCTCATTCTGAGCGCCCGAAGGGCGCGAAGCCTGCCCTGAGCGAAGGCGAAGGGAATCTCGTTCTCAGAGCGCGATGCGCCATCCCATAACGAGATTCTTCGGCGCTTCGCGCCTCAGAATGACATTTGCTGCTCAGCCTGTCATTCTGAGTGCCCTTCGCGCCTCAGAATGACATTCGCAGAAGCTACAAGCACGCCGTTGCTCTCCAGCCTGAGCATTTACAAGCGATACGCGATATGCGATACGCGATACGCGATCAACCACTCACAAGAAAACACGCCGCCCAATGGTCTGGCGAGACTTCTACCAGCGGCGGCTCCTCCTGCGAGCAGATGTCCATGGCGTAGGGGCAGCGGGGATGGAAGCGGCAGCCGGGTGGCGGATTGAGCGGGCTGGGGACGTCGCCTTGCAGGATCATGCGCTCGCGCTTGATGTTGGGATCGGGGATGGGGATGGCTGCCATGAGGGCCTGGGTGTAGGGGTGGAGGGGGTTGCTGTAGAACTCGCCACGGTGAGCGATTTCGACGATCTTGCCCAGGTACATCACCGCGACGCGGTCGCTGATATGTTCGACAACACTCATGTTGTGGGCGATAAAGAGGTAGGTGAGGTTGAACTCGCGTTGCAGGCTGCGCAGCAGGTTGAGCACCTGGGACTGGATGGAGACATCGAGCGCCGAGACCGGCTCGTCGCAGACGATGAACTTGGGGCGCAGGACGAGGGCGCGGGCGATGCCAATGCGCTGGCGCTGTCCACCGGAGAACTCGTGGGGGTAGCGGCGCAGGTGGTCTTCGGCCAGGCCGACCTTTTCCATGATCTCCATCACCCGCGCCAGGCGCTCTTCTTTGTCTTTGACGCCATGCACTTCCAGGCCGTCGCCGATGATCGTGCCGATCTGGGAGCGGGGGTCGAGCGAGCCGTAGGGGTCCTGGAAGATGATCTGCATGTGGCGGCGCATCTCCTTCAGCTCCTGCCCCTTCATCCTGGTCAAATCCTTGCCGTCGAAGATGATCTGGCCGGAAGTCGGCTCGATCAGGCGCAGGATCGTCCGGCCGATGGTGGTCTTGCCGCAGCCGGACTCGCCGACCAGCCCCAACGTCTCGCCGGCGCGGATGGTCAGGTTGACGTCATCGACGGCCTTGACCCAGCCCTGGATGCGTTTGAGCACGCCTCCGCGCACGGGAAAATACTTGACCAGGTTGCGTACTTCTACGAGAATCTCTGCTTTTCGTTCCACGGCCTTTTCCTCGGCGCTCATGGGTATAGCCAGCAGCGGGCTTTGTGCCCTGGCTCGATGGGGATGAGATCGGGTTCTTGCTCGGTACAGATTTGCAGCCCTTTTTGCTCGCGCACGCGGCAGCGTGGGGCAAAGCGGCAGCCCGGCGGCAGGTTGATCAGGTTGGGCACCACGCCGGGGATCACATCCAGCTCGTCTTTGACCTTGCCCAGGACAGGGATGGAGGCGAGCAGGCCCTGGGTGTAGGGGTGGAGGGGGTTATTGAACAGGTCGCGGATGGGGGCTTCTTCGACGATCTTGCCGGCGTACATCACTGCCACACGGGAGGCCATCTCGGCGACGACGCCCATGTCGTGGGTGATCAGGATAATGGCGGCGCCGGTGTTGGCCTGCAGGTCGCGCATCAGGTTGAGGATCTGCGCCTGGATGGTCACGTCCAGCGCGGTGGTCGGCTCGTCGGCGATCAGCAGCTCCGGATTGCAGGCCAGGGCCATGGCGATCATCGTCCGCTGCGCCTGGCCGCCGGAGAGTTCGTGCGGATAGGCGTTGACCCGCCGCTCGGGGTCGGGGATGCCGACCATGCTGAGCAGCTCGACGGCGCGCTTGCGTCCGGCGTTGCGCTTCATCGCCTGGTGGATTTCGAGCACTTCGGCGAGCTGGTAGCCGACGTCAAAGACCGGGTTGAGGCAACTGGTCGGCTGCTGAAAGATCATCGAGATGCGGCTGCCGCGGATGGCGGTCATGGCGCGGCGGGGCAGGGTGAGCAGGTCGACGCCGTCGAAGAAAACCTGCCCGCTCTCGATCTTGCCGGGGTAGGCAATCAGGCGCAGCACGGAAAGCGAGGTGATGCTCTTGCCGCAGCCCGATTCGCCCACCAGGCCGACGATCTCGCCGCGGCGCACGTAGAAATCGATCCCGTCCACGGCCTTGACGACGCCGTCCTGGGTATAGAAATAGGTGCGCAGGTCGCGGATGTCCAGCAGGATGTCGTCCGGCGGCGCTTGAGGAGTTGGTTGGACAGTCATTTTGTCACCGTCCCTTGCTCAGCGGTTCAGGCGTGGGTCGAGCGCATCGCGCAGCCCGTCGCCCAGCAGGTTGAAGGAGAGCACGACCAGCATGATCATCAGGCCGGGGAAAAAGACCAGGTGGGGGGAGGTAAAGACCTGGTTGCGCTCTGCGCCGAGCATCGTGCCCCATTCCGGCGTCGGCGGCTGGGCACCCAGGCCGAGAAACGAGAGCGCTGCCGCGTCCAGGATCGCCGTGGCGATGCCCAGTGTCCCCTGCACGATCATGGGCGTCATGGCGTTGGGGAGAATGCGGCGGAAGAGGATGCGGCTGGGGGAAAAGCCCAGCGCCCGGTCGGCGGTCACGAAATCGCGCTCTTTGATCGAGATCACGCTGGCGCGCATCACCCGCGCATAGGCGGGGATGGAGACGATGCCGATGGCGAGGAGTGCGTTGACCAGCCCCGGCCCCAATACGGTGACGATGGCGATGGCCAGCAGCAGAGCGGGAAAAGCCAGCAGCACGTCCATGATCCGCATGATGACATTGTCCACCCATCCGCCAGCATAGCCGCCGACGGCGCCCAGCAGCGAGCCGATGACGATGGCAAAACCGACCGACGCAAAGCCGATGTAGAGCGAATAGCGCGAGCCGTAGATGACGCGGCTGAACAGGTCGCGCACGTTGCTGTCGAGACCCAGGATGTGTTGCGGTTGATCCCTGGGACAGCCCAGGAGGTGGATGCAGGGGGGCATGCGGCGCTGGACGCCCATGGCCACCTCTTCGGGCACGTCGAGCATCGAGAGGCGGGGGTCGTGCGTGGCGATGAAGGGGGCAAAGGTCGCCATCAGCACCATGATTCCCAGGATGATCATGCCCAGGATCGCCGAGCGCTGGCGGAAGAGATAGCGCATGGCGTCCTGCCACAGGCTGCTGCTCTTGCGTGGGCGGGATGAGCGAATGTTCCTTCTCATATCAGTCCAGCTCCTCACTCCAGGCGCACGCGGGGGTCGAGGAAGGCGTAGGAGAGGTCGACGATCAGGTTGACCACGACAAAGCCGATGGCGATGACCAGGGTAAAGGCCTGCACCACCACATAATCGCGGGAGGTGATGGCGTCATAGAGCGTCTTGCCCACGCCGGTCAGCCCGAAAATCGTCTCGGTGAGCACGGCGCCGCCCAGCAGGTAGCCCAACTGCAGGCCGATGATGGTGACGACGGGGAGCAGGGCATTGCGCAGGCCGTGCTTGAGCACCACCCCCAGCTCGTGCAGCCCTTTGGCCCGCGCCACGCGGATGTAATCGAGGCCCAGCACTTCCAGCAGACTGGAGCGGGTCATGCGGGCGATGATCGACATGGGGATCGTGCCCAGGGCGACGGAGGGCAGGATGAGGTGCTTGATCGCGTCCCACAGCTCGGCCCAATGGCCGGTGACCAGGGCGTTGAAGGTGTTGATGTTGGAGAAAAAGGCCACCAGGTCGTAGGCGAAAGTGTCGCGGCTCAGCGAGAGGTTCCACGCCTCCTGCAGCGGCGGCAGGTATATGCCGGAGCTCATGCCGCCGGAAGGGGGCAACCAGAGCGGCGTATCGCGCAGCAGCACGGCGAAGAGATAGGCCAGCATCAGACCCAGCCAGAAAACGGGCATCGAGACGCCGACGTTGGCCAGCAGCATCGTGCCCACGTCGATGGGCGAGTTGCGCCAGTAGGCCGAGATGAGGCCCAGCGGGATGCCGACGATCACGGCAAAGGTCAGGGCGCTGAGCGAAAGCTCTACCGTGACCGACAGGCGTTCGGCGAGCAGGCGGGTCACCGGCCGCTGGAAGCGCAGCGAGGTGCCCAGGTCGCCGCGGGCGATCTCGCCCAGGTAGATGATGAACTGGGTGGGGATGGGCTTGTCCAACCCGTGGCGGGCCATAAAGGCATCGCAGATCTGGTCAGTGGCGTGTTCGCCCAGCACGGCCCGGCAGGGGTCACCGGGCAGCAGGCGGGCCAGGGCAAAGGTGGCAAAGAGGATGCCCAGCAGCACCGGCAGGGTCAGCAGCAAGCGTCGCAAGATATAACTGGTCATCAGTACGCCTCAACGACACAGAACAGCAATTGAGGTGGGGCGCTGGAAGCCCAGCGCCCCACCCCGCAGGGACAAGGCGTTATTCTTCAGCGTGCAGGAAGGCGCCGAAGAAAGCGCTGAAGTAGGTAAAGTTGCCATCGCGGCCGACGTGCAGCGGGTGCGCGGCGTCCCACTGGGCGACGTAGGAGAGGACGACGTCATTGGCGTCGAGGGTGGCGCCGTTGTGGAAGGTGACGCCGGGGCGCAGGTAGAAGGTCCACACCGTCAGGTCGTCGTTGGCTTCCCAGCGCTCGGCCAGCGCCGGGACAACCCTCGCCCCCCCGATTTCATAGGTCAGCAGCGGCTCGAGCATCTGCTCGCAGGCGCGCAGCGACTCGCCGTCCGTCTCGTCGGCGCAGTAGAGGCCAATCGGCTCGGCGTTCTGCATCCAGACGAGCTGGTCGCGGCCGCCGGGGTCCATCACCGCAAAGTACTCGTTGCTCAGCGGGCTGGCGTGAGCGCCTGCGACATCGGCGCGGAAGGCCGTGGCCGAGCCGCCGTGGGCGATGGGGATCATCGGCACGTGCTGGCGGATCAGCTCATTGGCGCGGACGTAGTAGGGATAGCGCTCCTCCGGGTCGGCCAGAGATGCACCGGCCTCCAGGGCTTCCCAGATGTCGGGGAAACCGTTGCCGAACTGGGCGGAGGCGCCGCGGCCAAAGTGAAAGTCGAGAAAGTTGACCGCATCGGGAAAGTCGGCGCCCCAGCCGAGCATGTGGAAGCCATTGATCTGGCCGGCGTCGGCAGCGTCGAGGAAGGCGCCGGACTCCATGACCACGATATCGGCGGTGACACCGATCTCGGCCAGTTGAGCCTGGATGTCCTGAGCGACCACGCCTGGTTCAGGCAGGTAGCCGCGCACGACGTCGCGGTAGGTGATGGTGGTGTGGAAGCCGGGCAGCACGCCCTCTTCTTCCAGGATCTGGCGGGCCATGTCCGGGTTGTACTCCCACCAGGTCACCTCGGGGGTGTAGCCAAAGATGGAGGGCGGCATGAACTGGTCGGCGACGATCGAACCGCGCGGGTAAAAGTTGTCGACGATGCGCTGCTTGTCGATGGCCATGGCAAAGGCCTGGCGGACGCGCTCGTTGTCAAAGGGCGGGTAGGTGTTGTTCATGCCCAGGTAGAAGATGTTGGTGCCCGGCCGCTCGTAGAGGGCCAGGTTGGGATCGTTCTCGATGACCTCAAAGTCGTCCGAGCCAGGGTTGTCGATGCCGTCGACCGTGCCGGCCTGCAGCTCGACCAGGCGGGCGGCCGCCTCTGCGTTCCAGCGGAAGATGAGGGTCTTGGCGATGGCCGGCGTGCCCCAGTAGTCATCGTAGCGGGTCATCACCAGCTCGGAGCCGCGGTTCCAGGCCTGCAGCATGTAGGGACCGGTGCCGTTCGGCCGCTCGATCAGGTCGCCGCCGCCACCCGTCTCCAAGAGGTAATCGGCATCGTTGATGTCCAACGCCGAGAAGGCGACCTTGGACGGGAAGGCCGGGTCGGGGTAGCAGAGGGTGAAGCGGACGGTCAACTCATCGACCGCCTCGATGGAGAGGAGCTCCCCGCCATATTCACAGCTTTCGGCGGCGTGGCTCATCGGCTCGAAAGCCGGTGGGGGTGCTGCCGTTGGTGCCTCTGTTGGCGCCTCGGTCGGCGCCTGCGTCGGCGGTGCCGTTGGTGTCGGCACGGGCCGGCAGGCAGAAACCACGCCGATCACCAGCACAACAGCAGCCAGTAGACCAAAAATTCGCAGCGGTTTCATGTTCTTTCTCCTCCTGATTGATAGGGATTACTGAACTTGCGGAACGTTTGCCCCTTTTCCCCTGGCCTCACCTCCTTTCGCGCCGCATCTGGCGGCGGCGTCGAGGTTTGTTGAAAAGTATACTAGCATCAGGTATCTTGTCAAATGCGGAACTTGCTTTTGTTTGCTGCTTGAGTATAATAACATTTGTCACCAGGCGCCCTGGGCGGTCCATACCGAAAGGAGGATTCGCGATGAAGCTGTTTCAGAAGAAAGAATATGCCACCGTCGAGGAGAAAAAGCTGAGCGTCCTGCGCTTCTGGTTCTTTGTACTGGCCCTGTTTTCGTGGGTTATTCCTTTTCTTGTGCTCTATCTCCTCAACATGGCCCGCACGGGCAGCTATTTGTGGAGCTATGCGCTCAAGCCCAGCCTGATCATCTTCGCCGTCGTCGTCGTCATCCTGCTCGTTGTCTACTTTGTCTACGTCTGGCTCCTGAAGCGGAAAGCATCCTAGCGCTTTAGAGGGGGCTGGAGAGGTCAATCGAGGTCACCGCCAATGACGTGGCGGGGTCGACCGGCGCTCTCTTGCGGCCCGACCAGCCCTCTTTCTTCCAGGATCTCGATCAGCCGCGCGGCGCGCGGGTAGCCGATGCGCAACTCGCGTTGCAGCCAGGAGGCGGAGATGGTCTTGCGCTGTCGCAGCAGGGCGATGGTCTGCTGTAACAGTTCTTCTTCGTCATCTTCGATCGCGCCGCTGCCCCCCGCTGCCTCGGGACTGCGGACCATGCCCTCCCACGGCGCTTCGACGGGCCAGCCGGGCGTCTGTTGTTGCCAGAACCTGACCAGGCGCTCGATCTCTTCCTCCGAAACGTAGCAGCCCTGGACGCGCAGAGGATGCCCGGCGTCGGAGGCCAGGTAGAGCATGTCGCCGCGCCCCAGCAGCGTCTCGGCCCCCGGCATGTCCAGGATCACCCGCGAGTCGATCTGGCTGGCGGTGGCGAAGGAGATGCGCGCCGGAAAGTTGGCCTTGATCAGCCCGGTCACCACGTCGGTGCTGGGCCGTTGCGTGGCAACGACCAGGTGAATGCCGGTCGCCCGCGCCATCTGGGCGATGCGGCAGATGGTGCGCTCGGTCTCTTCGGGGGCCAGCATCATCAGGTCGGCCAGTTCGTCGATGAGAACGATAATGCGCGGCAGGCGCCTTTCCGGCGCCCGCTGGCGCATTTTATAGTTGTAGTCGTCCAGGTTACGGGCACTGATGTCGGCAAACTCTTTGTAGCGCCGGTCCATCTCGTGCGCTACCCAGCGCAGCACTTTGACGATGCGCTCCAGCTCCACCTCGGGCTGGCCCAGGAGGTGCGGCAGGCCGCGGAAACGGCTCAGTTCGACCATCTTGGGATCGATCATGACCATGCGCAGCTCGTCGGGCCGGTTGGTGAACGCCAGGCAGACGGCGAGCGCCTTGATGCAGACTGACTTGCCCGATCCCGTTGTGCCGGCGATGAGCAGGTGGGGCATCAGCGTCAGGTCGGCGGCGACCGGGCTGCCGGCCACGTCTTCGCCCAGCGCAAAGGCCAGCGGCGACCGGATCGCCTGGAACGCCTCGCTCTCCATCACCGAGCGCAGGGTGACCAGGCCGATCTGTTCGTTGGGCACCTCGATGCCGACGACGGAGCGGCCAGGGACGGGCGCTTCGACGCGCAGGGAGGGCGCGGCCAGCGCCAGCGCCAGGTCGTTGGCCAGCGAAGCGATCTGGCTGACGCGCACCTTCTGGCGACGCTGCCCGCTGCCTCGCTCGGTAAAGCCCGGCGCGATGCCGAACTGGGTCACGGTGGGCCCGCGCCGCACTTCGATCACCTCCACCGGCAGGCCAAACTGGGCCAGGGTCTCGGTGATGATGCGGCTCTTTTCGCGCACCTCCTTGTCCGAAAGCACCGGCTCTGGCGCCTCCTGCAGCAGGTCCAGCGGCGGCAGTTCCAGCGTCTCCGGCAGCATGGCGGGAGTGAGGGGGATGGGCGCGGGCGGAGCAACGGGCGCGGGACGGGTGGCGGGCGCGGCAGGAGCAGCGACGGGCGCAGGGCGAGGGGCGGCAGGTGAGGGGGGCGCGGCAGCGGGCGCGGCGCGAGGGGTCGCGGGCGCGGGACGTGGGGCGGCAGGGGTGGAGGGAGGAGCAGATGAGGGGCGAGAGGCGGACGAAGGGGTAGAGGCGGGAGGCGAGGGGCGGGAGGCAGGAAAGCCGCGCAACCAGCTTTTCACGTCCTCCACGGTCAGATCGAAGGCCATGCCCAGCCCCAGCGCCAGCAGCAGCAGCATGATCAGCCCGGCGCCCCACAGGCCGATATAGCGCCCCAGTCCTTCGGCCAGCGCCCAGCCCACGACGCCGCCAGCCCAGCCGCTTTCGACCAGACTCCAGCCGTCGATGGGGCTGAAAAAGAGGCCAATCAGGCCGCGCGCCAGCAGGTGGGTCAGGGCCAGCAGGCTGAAAAAGACCAGCTCTCCTCCCACCGCCCAGCGCCAGCGCCAGGTGATGGCCTGATCGAGGTGGTGCATCATGATCAGCACCGCCAGCGCGCCGATCGCGCTGGCCACGGGGATGACGCCCCCGCCAAAGACGAACTGCAGCCCCCGCGTCCAGGCGTTGAGCCAGCGCCCTGAGCTGAAGGGCAGGCCCAGCAGGGGCAGCAGGGTCAGAATGGCCAGGACGCCCAGCAAAACAGCCAGGATTTGCTGGGCCAGCGGGCTGGTCAGCCAACGCCAGAGCTGGGCCAGCGTCTGGCCCCAGTCTCGTTCCGGTTTGCGGCTACGGGCTGGCGTGCGGCGGCTCATTCTCCCCCCCAACGGGCTATCCTGCCTGCGCGGCGGGCAGGGCCTGACGCAGGCTGAGGCCCAGGCGGCGACGCCGGCTGTCGACGTGAATGACGCGCAACTGCACCCGCTGGCCCTCTTTCACCACATGGTGCGGGTCCACCCCCTCCTCGGCCAGTTCCGAGACGTGGACGAGTCCTTCGATGCCCTCTTCCACCTGGGCAAAGGCGCCAAAGTCGACCACGTTGGTGATGACGCTGTCGATGAGCTGCCCGACAGAGTAGCGCTCTTCGATGTTGCGCCAGGGGTCCTCCTGGGTGCGCTTGATGCTCAGCCCCACCCGTCCGCGCTCGCGGTCAATGTTGAGCACCATGACGCGGACGGGCTGCCCCCGTGTGAGCACTTCGGCAGGGTGGTCCACCCGCCCCCAGGAGATTTCGGAGATGTGCACCAGGCCTTCCAGGCCGCCCAGATCGACGAAAGCGCCGAAGGAGCAGAGGTTGGTCACGCGGCCGGAGCAGACATCGCCGGGCTTGAGGTTGTCGAGCCGCTCGCGTCGGCAGGCCTCGTCGGCGCGCGTGGCCCGCTCGGACAGGACCAGGCGGCTGCGCTCGGGGTGGACTTCGATGACGTGCAGGCGCAGGACTTTGCCAACCTGCTGGCGCAGCGCCTGTTCGCGTTCCTTCTCGTCCAGGTAGGAGGAAATGTCGCTGAGATGGGAGACGGGGACGAATCCCTGCCGTCCATCCCAATCCACCAGCACGCCGCCCCGGTTGTAGCCGGTCACGCGCAGTTCGAGAATGGTTCCGCTTTCCATAGCGCGGAAAGCGGCTTCCCAATCGTCATCGGGTTCGGCTGCCGTTTCCGCTGAAGGGGGTAGGGATTCTGCTGCTTCCATGGCAAACCCCTGCCAGATGGCATAAGGGGCAAGCGGGGGGGCTGTCTGCCTGCTGAACTCTCCTTCTCTGAGCACGGCCTGCCAATATCGTTCGTCACAAGGCGCCCCCCCGGGGACGTACTGAGACATACACACCTCCACAAGAACAGCCAGAAAACAAATCCTTGCAAGTTGATTATAGTCAGCCGCTGCGTTGTGTCAAACGCCGTATGCGGTTCAAAAAATATAGATCGGCGTCCCCACCTGACGGTTGCTCTGGATATAGTCGTCTTCGGCGCCGCCGATGGGGTAGGTCCAGCGATAGATCCAGCGCGCGGCGTCGGTAGAGACGTTGAGGCAGCCGTGGCTGCGCGGCACGCCGAAATCGTTGTGCCAGTAGGTGCCGTGGATCGCCGTCCCGCTGAGGTCGAAAAAGGTGTTCCACGGCACCCCCGGCAGGTCGAAGAGATCGGCGGGGGGAACCTCCTCCGGGTCCTGCGGGCGGTTGCTCATGTGGCGTGAGGGCTGCTTGAGCAGCACGCAGTGTTCGCCCGCGGGCGTCGACAGGTCCACCGGCGTGCCGTCCTCCAACTGGCGCATGCCGATTCCCGACGAGCAGGGCGTGACAAAGACCACTTCGTCCCCCTCGAAGCAGGTGATCCGCTGCAGGCTCAGGTCGACCTCGATGCGCTTGGCGCCGGCGAAGGGGTGGATGGGAGACATCTCGGCGCGGGGGATGCGGCGGACGTCCTGCGCCGGCACCCACTGATGGGTGGGCGGCGGGAGCTCGTCATAGACCTTGTACCAGGCATTGCCGAACTCGTCAAAGGTCACGCCGATGACGTGATAGACGTTGCCGTTGTAAAAGCGGTAGGGGCTGGCAGCGTTTGGATGGGGGTCGCTGCGCGCGTCGGTCCACGGCGCGCAAATCTCGCCCCAAAAGCCCCACTCTCCCAGGTCGAGCTGGGGCAGTTGCGGCGGCCAGACCCACAGCGGCTGCACCCAGGCGGAAAAGACATAGCCATCGGGCGTCTCGTACCAGAGGTCGTTGTAGTGATTCAGCCCCGGCGCGCGCACTTCGTCCAGAATCTCGAAAACCGCCTGCGCGTTGTAGCTTCCCAGCCGCCCGGCGCCCTGCCCGGCGGCGTCGTAGATGGCGGTGGCATGGATGGCCCGGCCCATACGCACGGGCGCCTCGCCCTGAAGGGGACGCAAAGGGGGCAGATGGGGCGGCTTTTCCAGGTCGTAGAGGCCGGGGAAGAGCGCGGCGGCCAGCCCCGCGCCGGCCAGGCCGAGAAATCTGCGCCGGGTCACCCTCATCGACAACCTCTGCAGCTACTCATAGACCTTTTCGTCTGCCCGCTCTGCTTCGGGGGCGTCGCCTTCGCTGTCGCGCACGTCCGGCCGCGGGGCAAGTACCTCGTTGTAGTATTCGTGCTGGATGATCAGGTCCATTACCTCGTTGGTGCCGGTCCAGATCATGATCAGCCGTGTGTCGCGCAGCAGCCGCTCGATGGGGTAGACGTTGGTGTAGCCGATGCCGCCGACGATCTGCATGGCGTGGTTGACCACCTGCCAGGCGACGTCGGTGGCGAACTTTTTGGCCTCCGAGACCAGTCGCCGCGTCCGACGGGGGTCGTCCCCCGCGTCGATGCAGCGGGCGGCGCTGTAGACCAGGCCGCGGGCGGCGTCGAGCAGGGTGATCGACTCGGCCACTTTGGAACTGACCGCCTGGAAGCGGCGGATCTTGTCGCCGAACGCCTTGCGCCGGTCCGAGTAGCGGGCGGCGATCTCCAGGGCGGCCCGTCCCATGCCGATGGCGCCAGCGGCGCTGGTCATGCGTTCCGGGATCATCATGCGGTAAAAGATGTCGGCGGCGCCATTCTCGACGCCGATGAGGTTCTCGGCTGGCACGCGCGCGCCGCGAAAGACCAGCCGGCCCGTGCCGCCGCCGCGCGTGCCCAGCAGGTTGTAGAGGTACTCGGTCTCGACGCCCGGCCCGCGTTCGACGATAAAAGCGCTGATGCCGCGATGGGGCGGCGCGTCGGGGTCGGTGCGGGCATAGACCAGGAAAAAGTCGGCCTCTGCCGCGCCGACGACAAAGCGCTTTTGCCCGTCCAGCACGTAGTTGTCGCCCTCGCGACGCGCGCGGGTGGTGGTGCCGAAGAAATCAGAGCCGCCGCGCGGCTCGGTGAGCGCCTCGGCGGCGATCAGCTCGCCACGGATGAGCGGGCGCAGCCAGCGCTCCTGCTGGGCAGGGGTGCCAAAAGCGTGCAGCGCCTCGCCGACGATGCTGGGCATGACATAGGCGCAGGCCAGGGCCGTGCCCAGCACGCCGACCTCCTCGATGGCGACGATCTCGTCTTCCCAGCCCAACCCGCGCCCGCCGTACTGCGGCTGGAAGCGCAGGCCGAGCAGATTGCGCCGCCCCGCTTCGCGCACATAGTCGCGGGGGTAGGAGATGCGGTCGGCATCCATATCGAGGATCAACTGGCGTGGCACGTCGCGGACAAAGGCGCGCGCCTGGTCGCGCAAGGCCCGCTGCTGTGGGGTCAACATCGCTTCTAACATCTCTGCCTCCTGGAGATCACGGATAACAGGGGCTTTTTACCACAAATGAGCGAATGGCACAAGGCATCGCGGATCGCGTATCGCTTATCGCATATCGCTTATCGCATATCGCATATCGCCTATTGCTATTGCTGCGGTCGATCGTGGCCGGGACGAGGTCGGAGGGTGGGCCGACTGCTCCCCTCTGTCATTCTGAGGAGCGAAGGCCGCGAAGCGGCCGGAGCGACGAAGAATCTCGTTTTCCGCTACATATTGCCCTCTGTCATTCTGAGGAGCGAAGGCCGCGAAGCGGCTGCTTCGCCGCCTTCGGCGGCTCGCTCCTGCTCCCGCCGGGTCACAGAGCCGGCGGCTCCCCACTGGCGGGGGTCACAGACCCCCGCCGAGCAAAGGTTGCCCCACGTCGGCGTTCTGCTTCGAACCCCCTGTGCGGCCGCGCCTTGACACAACCCCGTCATCGTGGTATAATGAATGAGCGTTCAGAAATATGAATTACCGTTCATAACGGGAGGGGAGGCCATGTCCTGGCGCGGGGAGCTACGCGAGCAGCGGCGGGAGAGGATCCTGGAAGCGGCCGTGGCGGTGATCGCCCGCCGCGGTTACCAGCAGGCGACGATGAAAGAGATCGCCGCAGAAGCAGACATCGCCCCCGGCACGATCTATCTCTACTTTGCCAACAAGCGCGATCTGCTGCTGGCAATCGCTGACCATCTGCTGACCGCAGAGATCGACCGCCAACTGGAGGAGATGACGGACCTCGACGAGGTCGAGGTGCTGAGGCGGCTTTTGCAGCAGCGCTTTGCCTTTGCCCGCGCCAACGAGGATTTCATCCGCGCCCTCTTCACCGCGGTCTGGAGCGATGCCGAGGTGCGCAGCCGCTTTTTCTCTGGCATCATTGCCCCGCTCCTGGCAGTGCTGGAGAATTATTTGCAGCAGCGCGTGGAGCAGGGCAAGCTTCGCCCATGCCAGCCCCAGGTTGTGGTCCCTGCCATGGCCGGCTCCTTCGTCTTTTTCGGCATCCTGCGTTCCCTTGCCCCTCCCGCTGTCTTTCCTGTCCTGCCCGAAGAAGACGTGGTCGCCGGGCTGGTCGATCTCTACGTCCTGGGCCTCAAGCCGCGGGCCGAGGAGGAAGGGATATGATCCTGCGCACGCTGACGGTTGCCCGCAAGGAACTGTTGCACATCGTCCGCGACCGGCGGACGCTGGCGGTGATCTTTCTCATCCCGATCATCCAGCTCTTTATGTTGGGCTACGCCGCCACCACCGACGTGGAGCACGTGCGCACGGCAGTGCTCGACGCCGACCGCAGCGCCCAGAGCCGCGATCTGATCGACACCTACCGCGCGTCCGGCTATTTCGACATTGTGGCTTATGTGGACAGCGAGGAAGAGATGGCCCGCCTGATCGATCGCGGCGTCGTCCGTGCCGGGTTGATCATCCCTGCCGGCTACGGTACCAACGTGCAAGCCGGGCGCACTGCCGACGTGGCCTTTGTCATCGATGGCTCGGATCCCAACGTGGCCAACACGGTCTTTGCTGCCGCGCAGCAGGTGGGGCAGGCAGAGGGGCTGGCGCTCGCTGAACAGCGGCTGGGCGTCTCGATTGACGACATGATCGCCCTGCGCGTCCACCCCCGCGTCTGGTACAATCCCGAGATGAAGAGCGCCAATTTCATGATCCCCGGCCTGGTCGCCATGATCCTCTTTACCATCACCATCCTCCTGACCGCCATGGCCATCGTCCGCGAGCGCGAATGGGGCACCATCGAGCAATTGATGGTCACTCCCATCCGCCCGCTGGAACTGGTCGTGGGCAAAGTCGCTCCCTTTGTGCTGCTGGCTTTCTTCAACGTGCTGGAGGTGCTGGCGATCAGCGTGTTCTGGTTTGGCGTGCCCATCCATGGCAGTGTCCTGCTGCTGCTGGCGCTGGCCGGCCTGTTTCTGATGACCTCGTTGGGCCTGGGCATCTTTTTCTCCAGCGTCGCCAATACCCAGCAGGAGGCCATGCTGCTGGTTTTCCTGACCATGCTGCCGTCGATTTTTCTGGCTGGCTTCTTCTTCCCCCTGGAAGCCTTGCCGCGCTTTTTGCAGGTGGTCAGCTATCTGATCCCGCTGCGCTACATGCTGATCATCGTGCGGGGGATTATTGTCAAAGGGGTGGGACTGGAGGCGCTGCTGGAGCAGGTGGTGGCACTGGCAGTCTTTGGCGTCGTGATCATGGTCGTCGCGGCGACGCGCTTCCGCAAGCGGCTGGGGTAGGAGAGGGTCCATGGAGCAGGAGTGGGCAATCGAGACGCAGGGGCTGACCCGCCGCTTCCGGCACGTCACGGCGGTGGACGGGCTCGACCTGGCCATCCGCCGCGGCGAGATCTTTGGCCTGCTGGGACCCGACGGCGCCGGCAAGACAACGACGATCCGCATGCTCTGCGCGATCCTCAACCCCAGCGCCGGCTCGGCCCGCGTCGCCGGCTTCGACACGGTCAGAGAGCCCGAAGAGATCAAAAAGCGCATCGGCTACATGGCCCAGCAGTTTTCGCTCTACGGCGACCTGACGGTCGAGGAGAATCTGACCTTTTTTGCCGACATTTTCGGCGTGGGGCGCCAGGAGCGGCAGGAGCGCATGGCGCGCCTGTTGGAGTTTGCCCGTCTGACGGCGTTCCGCAACCGCCGCGCGGCGAACCTCTCCGGCGGGATGCAGAAAAAGCTGGCCCTGGCCTGCACGCTGATCCACCAACCCGAAATCATCTTCCTCGACGAGCCGACCACGGGCGTCGACCCCGTCTCACGCCGCGAGTTCTGGGACATTCTGACCGAGCTGCACCTGCAGGGGGTGACGCTCTTTGTCAGCACGCCCTACATGGACGAGGCCGAGCGCTGCTCGCGGGCCGCGCTGATGTTCGAGGGCCGCATCTTTGTCTGCGATGCCCCGGCCCGCATCAAAGAGCTGGTGGAGGGTGACCTGCTCGAGCTGCGGCCCTCCCATCTGCGCCAGGCGGCGGTCATCCTGGAGGGGCTGGACGGCGTGTTGGAGGTGCAGACGTATGGCGATCTCCTGCACGTCTTTCTCGACGACGTCGAAGCGCGCCTGCCAGCGCTCCAGGCAGCGCTGACGGGGGCCGGCATCACCGCTGAGGGACTGCGCCGCACCCGCCCGCGGATGGAGGAAGCGTTCATCTCGTTGATTCGGAGGCGGCAGGAGGAAGCGGGACACGCGATACGGGACACGTAGCGTGTTGCGTGTTCCGTATAGGGTTGGCGAGGGCCTGGTGTTGTGAACGATTACGCAGTTCAAGTCATCAACCTGACCAAGAAATTCGGCGACTTTGCGGCGGTGGATGGCATCTCGTTCGACATCCGGCGCGGCGAGATTTTTGGCTTTCTCGGACCCAACGGCGCGGGCAAGACCACCACCATCCGCATGCTGCTGGGCCTGCTGCGGCCCACGTCGGGCCGGGCTACGGTGCTGGGGTTCGACGTTGTCCGCCAGGCGGAAGAGATCCGCAGAAACATCGGCTACATGTCCCAGCGTTTCAGCCTCTACCAGGACCTGACGGTCAGTGAGAATCTCGACTTTTACGGGCACACCTATGGCGTGCGGGGACAGCGACTGCGGGAGCGCAAGCAGTTCGTGGTTGAGATGGCCGGGCTCAAAGGGCGCGAGCGGGAATTGACGCGCAACCTCTCCGGCGGCTGGAAGCAGCGCCTGGCCCTCGGCGCAGCGATCCTCCACGAGCCGCAGATGCTCTTTCTCGACGAGCCGACCGCTGGCGTCGACCCCATCTCGCGCCGCGCTTTTTGGGACCTGCTCTACCGTCTGGCCGACGAGGGGACGACGATCCTGGTGACAACGCACTATATGGACGAGGCCGAGCACTGTCAGCGCCTGGCGTTCATCCACGGCGGGCGCATCATCGCCCGCGGCTCGCCAGCCGAGATCAAGCTCAACGAGATGCGCGGTCAGGTGATCGAGATCGACTGCGACCGGCCCGAGGTCGCCATCGGCGTTCTGCGGGCGATGGGCGGTTTCGACGAGGTGGCCCTCTACGGCGCGCTGATCCACGTCGTCGCCGAGCAGGTCGGCACACGGCAGGCGGACATCGCCCAGGCGCTGGCCGAGGCCGGCGTCGACGTGCGCACGCTGGATGTGATTGCCCCCTCGCTGGAGGATGTGTTCATTTCGAACATGCGGACGTAGAAGGAAAGGGTCAATGAAGCAAAAACCAATCGCCGTGCTGGTTGTTGTCCTCGTCCTGCTTGCCCTGGCAGCAGGCGGCTACCTGGCCGCCAGGTCATCGGCCGGACAGGAGGCGCTTGCGCGACTGGGGGTGATCGAGCGGCAGGGGGACCGTCTGGTGGCCTCTGGCTTTATCGAAGCGGAGCAGGTCAGCATCGCTGCCGAGGTGGGCGGACGCATCGCCGAGATTCTGGTGGCGGAAGGGGACCGCGTCGAGGAGGGCCAGGTGCTGGTACGCCTGAACGACGATCTGGCGCGCGCCCAGTTGGAATTGGCCCAGGCTGGCCTCGAAGTGGCCCAGGCCACGCTCGACCAGGTGCGGGCAGGTGCCCGCCCCGAGGAGATCCGCCAGGCCGAGGCGGATCTGGCTCAGGCCGAGGCCGCCCGCGACGGCGCCTACCAGGCCTGGCAGGACCTGCTGGCGATGATCGACAACCCGCAGGAGCTGGATGCCCAGATCGCCCTGGCCGAGCTGCAACTGGCGCAGGCCGAAGCAGAACTGGAACAGGCCAACGCCCTGCGCGACATGGCCGCCATCGCCAACGATGCCTTCCAGGACGCCCGCGAGCAGTACCCTGCCGGCACGACGTTCAAGGTGCTCGTCGCCAGCGGTTCGATTACCGATGTTCTCCCCACTCTGCCGCCCGAGCTGGTCGAACTCATCGAGAGTGCCCCCGATGGCACTTACCGCTATGAGGATTGGGAAATCGTCCTCACTGGCGGCACGGTTGCCGTCTACCAGTGGCAGACGGTCAGCTATCCGCTGGAGGCACATCTCCTGCCAGCCGCCTATTGGCAGGCGTGGGTGGGGGTGAACACAGCCCAGGCCGGCGTGGAGGGCGCTCGGGAGGCCCTCTACGTCCTGTATGACATGCGCAACAACCCCCAGCAGTTGCAGGCCCAGGCCGACGCCGCCGAGGCCGAGTATCGCGCCGCCGTGGCGCTGGTCGAGATGGCTCAGGCGCAGTTGGACGGCCTGCGCGCTGGCGCGACGGCGGAAGAGGTCGCCGCCGTTGAAGCCCAGGTGCAGCAGGCCCAGGCCCAGGTCGAAAGCGCCAGCGTGCTGCTGGACAAGCTGACGCTCCGCGCTCCCGTCTCCGGTCAGGTGCTGCAGGTGGCCGCCCACCGCGGCGAACTGGCTGTCCCTGGCGTTTCGCTCCTCACGATTGCCAGGCTGGAGGAGGTCACTCTGACCGTCTATGTGCCGGAGAACCGGCTGGGGCAGATTGGCGTCGGTCAGCCGGTGGAAGTGGAGGTCGATTCTTTTCCCGGCCGGCGCTTTGTCGGGCGGGTTGTCCGCATCGCGACCGAGGCCGAGTTCACGCCGCGCAACGTGCAGACCGAGGAGCAGCGGGTCAGCATGGTCTTTGCGGTCGACATCTCGATTCCCAACCCCGACTATGTGCTCAAGCCGGGGATGCCCGCGGATGCGCTGATCGGGGTGGAGGAGCGGTAATGGCAAGGGGGCAAGTGGGCAGGTATGCAGGTTTTGGTTTGCTGATCGTGGTGCTGTTAGCTCTTGCCGGTTGCGGGGACAATAGGGTTGAAGAGAGGATCGCTGCGTCCGGTTTTATCGAGGGCGAGCAGGTGTTGATTGCTTCCGAGGTGGGGGGGCGCATTGCGGCGGTCGAGGTGGAGGAAGGGGACCAGGTGCAGGAGGGCCAGGTGCTGGTGCGCCTGGACGATGCGCTGTTGCAGGCGCAGCGGATGGAGGCGGCAGCGGCGGTAGCCGCAGCGGAGGCGAACCTGGCCCGCGTCCGCGCGGGGACGCGCCCCGCCGAGCGAGCCGCCGCCCGCGCCGCGCTGGCCGAAGCCGAGGCCCGCCGCGACGGCGCCCTGCGCGCGCTGGAAAATGCCCAGGCGGCGCTGGACAACCCCCAGGAGCTCGATGCCCAGATCGCCCAGGCCCGCGCCCAGGTCGCCCTGGCCGAGCAGGCGGTGGAGATGGCCCGCGCCGACTTGAGCGAGACTGAGCTCCTGTACAACGTCTATGCGGGCCAGAGCGAAGAGGCCCGCCAGACCTGGGATCTGGAATTGCAGGCGGCCCGCGACGCGCTCGCTGCCGCCGAAGACGAACTGGCCGGCACCCGCCGCTATGTAGACATCCTCTACGCCACCCGCGCCAACCCGCTCGCCCTGCAGGCCGAGCTCCACGCCGCCGAGGCTGCCTGCGCCGCGGCGGAAGCAGCCGTCGAAGCAGCCCGCGCTGCGCTCGACCAGGTCGAGGCCGGTCCCACAGCGGAAGAAGAGGCGCTGGCGCAGGCCCAACTGCACCAGGCCCAGGCTGCATTGGCCCTCGTCGACGCCCAGATCGCCCAGCTTACGCTGACCTCTCCCATCGACGGCCTGGTCATCAGCCGCAGCAGCCACGCCGGCGAGACCGCCGCTCCCGGCGTCCCGCTGCTCACCCTGGCCAATCTGGACCAGGTGACCCTGGTCGTCTATATCCCCGTGGGTCAGATCGGCCGCGTGCGCGTGGGGCAGCAAGCCGAAGTGACGGTGGACTCGTTCCCGGGGCGGGTCTTTGACGGGCGCGTGGCGTCCATTGCTGGCGAGGCCGAGTTCACCCCCCGCAACGTCCAGACGAGGGAGGAACGGGTCAATCTGGTCTTTGCCGTCGAGATTGTCATCCCCAACCCCGGCCACGCCCTCAAACCAGGGATGCCGGCCGACGTCGTGATCCGACCCTGGCAGGGATAAAAAAAGGGACGAGAGCATTGCTCTCGTCCCCTCTCTGCGTGGGAAAGCTATTCCTCTTCTTCGACCTTGCGCCGTCGCACCACTTCCGGCTCGGCTGGTGAAGGCACGGCTTCCTCTTCCTCTTCCGCCGCTGGCGCTTCCAGCGCCGCCACCCGCACCACCATCTCGTCGGGGCTGGAGAGAATCCTGATCGTCGACGGCACGGCCAGGTCTCGAATCGTGATCTGCTGGTCGATTGCGGTCAAAACGCTCAGATCGACCTCGACGGCGTCGACCAGGTCGGCTGGCAGACACTCGATCTCGACGGTCTGGGTTCCCTGCAGGAGAATCCCCTCGCCCCGCTTCACCGCTGGCGATTCGCCGACCATGACGAGGGGAACTTCGACGGTGAGCGTCTTGGTCATCTCGACCTGGTACAGATCGAGGTGGATCAGCTTTTGGGTGAGCACATCCCGCTGCAGGTCGCGCACGACCACCTGCACGGGTCTTTCCCCGGCGATCTTCAGCGTGACGAGGTGGCTGGTGCCGGCCTGCCGGATCACCAGCTCGCTCTCTTTGGCCCGCAGTTGCAAAGGCCGGCTCTGCACCGAAGGGCCGTAGAGGACGGCAGGAATCCAGCCCTCGCGGCGCAGGCTCTGCACCTGCTTGCCCGTGATCGTTCTTACCTGGGCTTCCAGTTCATTCTGTGCCATGCTTTCAACTCCCTGACTTGCTACGCGGCGGTCCCGCGCCCGATATGGTGTGCCAACTAAAAAGGCGGGACGGGGCCCGCCTGGCCTGACGCGAGCTATTCTAACCCAAGTTGGGCCTTTCGTCAAGTGGGATTTGCTCTCTTGACAGGTTGCGCTATACTAATCGCGGATCGCTTATCGCTTATCGCGAATCGCTTATCGCTTATCGCGAATCGCTTATCGTGAATCGCTTACTGCTTGTCGTTCGATGCAAGAGGCGCAATGATAGGAGATCATTCTATGACCGAGCGAATCACTGCATACGCCAGGAAGGGACAGTGGGACAAGTACAAAGAGGCGATCAAAAAGCGCTGGAAGGCCTACGTCAAAGAGAGCCAACCCCAGAGCGGCGGGGACGAGGGCCTGCCGGAGGGCGAGGCGCTGATGTTGATGGCCAATCGTCTGCCCATTGAGCTGTGGATCGAGCCGGAGATATGGACAGCGGCCAGGGAGAAGGCTGGCCAGGACGCCCGGCTCAAAGCGACGATCCGCCTGCTGCTCAAAATGTGGGTGGACGGCGTCGTCGATCCCTGGGCTTAAGCAAGACCTCCGAGGTCATAGACCCCGGAGGCCCTGGTCGGGGCGGACGGAATTGAACCGTCGACCTCTACAACCCCATTGTAGCGCGCTAGCCTGACTGCGCTACGCCCCGCAAGGAGGATTATAACAGACCCCGCTGTTTTTGGCAAGGTCAAAGGAGCGATGGTAGAAAAGCGCGAGTGGCGCTGGGTCGCCCTGGTGGCCCTGGGGGTGATGGCAGCCGTCTCGCTGCCGTATGTGGCAGCCTGGGCCGCCGCGCCGCCGGCAACCCACTTTACCGGCCTGCTCTATAACCCCCTCGATGGCCACACCTACATCGCCAAGATGCGCCTGGGCGCCGCCGGTTCCTGGCTCTTCCGCCTCACCTACACCCCCGAACCCCACCACGGCGCTCCCGTCTATCTGTTCTACCTCTTCCTGGGCCACGTGGCCCGCTGGACGGGGCTGCCGCTGCTGGCTGTCTACCACGGGACGCGGCTGGCCGGCGGGGCGGCCTTCCTCGCCGCGCTCTATTGCCTGGTTGCCCATGTGACCGACCGCGTCTTCTGGCGGCGGCGCTTTTTCTTGCTGGGCCTGCTGGCTTCCGGCCTGGGCTGGCTGGCGGTGCTCTTTGGCCACCAGACGCCTGACCTGTGGGTGGCTGAGGCCTTTCCCTTCGTCGCGCTGCTGACCAACGCCCATTTCCCCGTCGCGCTGGCGCTCATGGCTGGCGCTGCCTGCTGGGGATTGGCCGCGCAGACGTCGCACCGCGCGGGCGCTGCACTGGTGCTGGCCGCCGTGGCGCTGGGGGCGATCCAGCCCTTCGGACTGCTGCCGCTCTTTGGCGGACTGGCCGGCAGTCTCCTCCTCTCCTGGCTGCACCAGAGCCGCTTTCCCTGGCGGGGCGTCGCCTGGAGCGGAGCGGCAGCCCTGCTCGCGCTGCCCTATCCGCTCTACACCCTCTGGGCGCTGCAGAGCGACCCCCTCCTGGCCGCCTGGAATGCCCAGAACATCACCCCTTCGCCGCCGTGGTGGGACTGGCTGCTGGCGCTGGGCCTGCTGGCACCGCTGGCGTTGGTCGGCGCGGTCGCTGCGGCGCGGCGGCGCGAGCCGATCGACGGCCTGCTGCTGGGCTGGTTGCTGACGACGGCGGTGGGCCTGGCGTTGCCCCTCGACCTGGCCCGCCGCCTGAGCATCGGCCTGGGCCTCGTCGTCGGCCCGCTGGCGGGATGGGGCTGGCTGCCCATCGTCCGCGCCCGTCCGCGCCTGGCATCTGTCCCGCTGGCCGCCGCTCTCTTGACGCCGCTCTTTCTGCTCGCCCTGGGCGCAGGCGCGGCGCTGGGCGGTCAGCCGCTCCTCTACCTGAGCGACGGCGAATGGCAGGCCCTGAGCTGGCTGCGCGATCACGTCGAGGCGGATGCGGTGGTGCTCTGCGCGCCGGAGACGGGCCTCTTTGTCCCCGCCTGGGCCGGCCAGCGCGTGGTCTATGGGCACCCCTTCGAGACGGTCCACGCTGACCAGCGCCGGGCGCAGGTGGAGCGCTTCTGGGCTGGCGAGCGCGACGCGGCGGCGCTGGACCGCCTCGGCGTGACGCACGTTTTCTACGGGCCACGCGAGCGCGCCCTGGGCGCACCGCCCGATGGCACGTTGCTCTTTGCCACGGAGGACACGGCGATCTATCGTCGCTGAAGGCCCATGCAGATCAGCCGACAGGAGTGGAGGTGGGTGCTGCTGATCAGCCTGCTGGCGCTGATGGTCACCTCGTTTCCTTACCTTCTGGGCCGGGCGCTGCAGGACGAAAGTCGCATTTTTGGTGGCTTTGTCTACAACGTCGAGGATGGCTATTCTTACCTGGCCAAGATGCGGCAGGGGGCCGGCGGTTCGTGGCTGTTCACGATCGCCTACACCGCCGAATCCCACCCGCCGCGCTTTTTCTTCGCCTTCCACCTCCTGCTGGGCCGGCTCGCTGCGCTGCTGCCGGAGGGTGACCTGACCGCTCGCCTGGCCTGGACCTATCACGCGGCGCGGCTGCTCTTCGGCCTGGGCCTTTTGCTCACCGTCTATAGCTTCCTGGCCGCCTGCACGGCCAACATGCGCCTGCGCCGCCTGGCCTTTTTGCTGGTGACCTTTGGCGGCGGGCTGGGCTGGCTGCTGATCGCGCCGGGCCGGCCCGAATGGCTGGGCAGTTACCCCCTCGACCTGATCCTGCCCGAAGGGTTCACCTTCCTGGTGCTCTATCTGATGCCCCACATCGCCCTGGCGCGGACGCTGCTGCTGTGGGGACTCTTGTTCCTGCTATGGGCCTGGCAGGGAACCGCCCCTGCTGCCAGAACAGGCTGGGCTGCGGCGGCGGGAGCGGCGTGGCTGGGGATGGGGGTCATTGTCCCCTTCTATGTCGCCGTGGCCTGGGCGGTGAGTGGGGCGGCATGGGTGGCCTGGGCGAGCCGCAGGCGCGTTCTGCCCTGGCGAGAGGCTGGCCTGGCGGCGCTGGCGGCGCTCCTCTCTGCGCCGATCGTCCTCTATAGCGCCTGGGTCTTTACGCACGATCCGGTGATGGCGGCGTGGGCGGCGCAGAACCTCATCCTTTCGCCACATCCCCTGCACTACCTGGCCGCCTTTGGCCTGCTCCTGCTGCTGACGCTGCTGGCGGCCCGCGGCGCCTGGCGCGAGGGGGGCCTGTCTTGGGCGGCGCTGGCCTGGGTCGCGGTCGTGCCGCTGCTGGTCTACCTGCCCTTCAACCTGCAACGACGGCTGGTGGAGGGCGTGCAGGTGCCGCTGAGCCTGCTGGCGGCGCGCGCCGTGGTCGTTGACCTGCCGCGCTGGGGCCGGACACTCTCGCGCTGGGCCGCCCCGCTCCTGCTGATGCTGCTGATACCGACCAACCTTCTGCTCATCGTCGCCAACTGTCAGGTGCTCCTCTCCCGTCCGGCGCCTATCTTTCGGGACGCCGGCGAGATTGCCGCGCTGGACTGGCTGGGCAGCCAGGTCGAGCCGGGCGATGTGGTCCTTTCCGCCTACGAGACGGGCAACTATCTCCCCGCCCGCGTCGCCGCGCGCGTCTTTGTTGGCCACGGCCCAGAGACCGTCCGCTGCGCCGAGAAGCGGGCGCTGGCAACGCAGTTCTTCGACGCCGCCGCTCAGGACACCTGGCGGCTTGACCTGCTGAGGAGTTACGGCATCGACTGGGTCTTTTGGGGGCCGGCCGAACGCGCCCTGGGCGGTTGGGACCCTCGCAGCGCGCCTTATCTGCAGCCGCTCTATCAACAGGACGGCTATGTGCTCTTGCGGGTGGTGCCATGATTCGCGCTTTGAGACGCCTTGCGCTGCGGCAGTTGCCCTGGGATGGGATCGTCGGCTATGGCGCGCTGATCCTGCTGCCGCTGCTGCTGCTCTGGCGCGCCCTCTTTGCCGGCGAGGCGCTCTTCTGGGGCACGCCGCTGCTCCAGTTTGTCCCCTGGCAGCGGCTGGCCGCCGCCATGTGGCGCTCCGGCCACCTGCCGCTGTGGAATCCGCTGCCCGGTTGTGGCGCACCGCTGGCGGCCAACTATCAGAGCGGCGTCTTTTACCCGCTCTATGCCCTGGCCCTCCTCCTGCCGGCCGAGGTCGCGCTGGGGTGGACGATGGCCCTGCACATGGCGCTGGCCGGCCTGGCCATGGCCGCCTGGGCGCGCGCGGCGGGGCTGGAGCGCTTCCCGGCGCTGCTGGCGGCGCTGGCGCTGGAGGGCAGCGGCTTTGTGGTGGCACGGGCGGGGCTTTTCCCCAGCATCGTTGTCACCTTTGCCTGGCTGCCCGTCTGGCTCTGGCGCGCCGAGCGGCTGATGCAGACGCCGCGGCTCGCCAATGCCCTCTGGCTGGGCGGCGCGGTGGGGCTGGGACTGCTGGCCGGTCACGCACAGACAGCGGCCTACGGCCTGCTGTTGCTGGTGGGCTACATGGCGTTTCGGGGATCGCCTATCGCTTATCGCTTATCGCCTATCGCTTATCGCTTATCGTCTATCGCGGATCGCGGAGCGCAGGGAGGGGGACGCCAATCGCCACCTGCCCACCTGCCCCCTTGCCCACCTGCAAACTTGCCCACTTGCCCACCTGCAAACTTGCCCACTTGCCCACCTGCAAACTTGCCCACTTGCCCACCTGCAAACTTGCCCACTTGCAAACTTGCCCACTTGCCCACTTGCACACTTCCCCTCCTCCTCGCCCTTTCCCTCGCCGCGGTGCAACTACTGCCCACTGCCGAACTGCTGCCCCTCTCCCCGCGCGCAAGCGGCGTCGACCGCGAGATCGGCCTGACCTATTCTTTCTGGCCGTGGCGGCTGCTCACGTTCTTCGCGCCGGACATGTTCGGCAACCCCGCCCACGGCAACTATTGGGGCTATGGCAATTACTGGGAGGACGCGGCTTACGTGGGCCTCTTGCCGCTGCTGCTGGCGCTGGCGGCGGTGGTCGGCCTGCGGCGAAACGCGCAGCGCGGCGCGGCCCTCTTCTGGAGCGGCGTGGTCATCGGCTCCCTCTTCCTGGCGCTGGGACGGCACAACCCGGTCTTCCTGTGGCTCTTCGACCACGTGCCCTTCTTCGACGCTTTCCAGTCACCGTCGCGCTGGCTGGCCCTGACCACGGTGGGACTGGCGGCGCTGGCCGGCATCGGCGCGCAGCGCTGGCGGCGTGGCCGCGCCAACCAGAGATGGGGGGCGCTGGGGCTGGTTGTGGGGCTGGCGGTGGCCCTGGGAGGGCTGGCGGCCCGCTATGCGCTGCCGGGCATCCCCGCCTCTTTTGGCCCGGCAACGGTGCGCCTGGGGCTGACGCTGGCCGCCTGCGGCGGGGTTGCCCTGCTGCGGCGCGAAACGCCGCTCTGGCGGGCGGCGGTCCTGGCCCTGCTGCTGCTCGACCTGCTCGTGGCGGGCTGGGGGCTGGCGCCCACCGTCGACCGGGCGCTCTACGCCGGGCGGAGTGATACAGCCGCCACCCTCGCCGCCGACCCAACCTTTGCGCGCGTCTTTTGGCCCTATCAGGGCCAGCCCGAACCCGGCTACGCGCTCAAGTTTGAGCGCTATTTCCGCTTCGACAGCTTTGGCCCGCGCGATCTGGCCTTCTGGGCGCCAATCCGCCAGACGCTGCTGCCCAATCTGGCCGCCCTGGACGGGCTGCCCTCGGCCAACAATTTCGACCCGCTGCTGCCGGCCTGGGCAGTGGAGGTGGCGCGGGCCAGCGACAGCGCGCCGGCCCTCCTGCGCGCGATGGGCGTCACTCACCTGGTCACGGCCACCGTCGCTGGCGATATCCATATGACGGCGCTGCCGGACAGCCTGGGCCGGGCGTGGGTCGTCCCCACAGCGCGTTTTGTCCCTGCCGGGGCGACGCTGGCCGCTCTCGCCGATTCCCGCTTCGACCCCGCCGTCGAGGTGCTGCTGGAGGCTGACCAGGGAGGAGGTGGCGCTTTGCCTCCCGGCGGAGGGCCAGGCCAGCCCGGGCCGCTGAGGGCGTCGCTGGCCTTGCACGATGGCCCTAACCGCGTTACAATACGCGCCGCTCTGGACCAGCCCGGCTATCTGGTCGTGGCTGACACGTGGTATCCGGGCTGGCAGGCGCGCGTCGACGGGCAGCCGGCCCCACTCTGGCGGGCCAACTATGCCTTTCGCGCTGTCTATCTGGAGGCTGGCGAGCATACGGTCGAGATGGTCTATCGTCCGCGCCTGGTGCTGATCGGCGGCGCGATCAGCCTGGCGGCTGTGGGCGGGCTGGTGGCCGGGCTGGCGCTGACGGCCCGCAAAAGGCGGTCGAGTTGAGCCGGCGGCTGCTGCGGCCCTGGCTGGTTGTTCTGCTGCTGGGGGTTGCCTATGTCGGGCTGACCCTGGCCCGTTATGGCGGCGACCCCCTGGCTTTTGCCACCGTGGGGACGCGCTACGGCGAGGGAGAGCCTGAAGGTACGCCGGGGTACGACGGGCAGTTCGCCTATTTCATCGCCAGCGACCCGCTGGGAGGCTGGCAGCGCTGCGACGCCCCGGCCTATCGCTACCAGCGCATCCTCTACCCGCTGCTGGCCTGGGCGCTGGCGCTGGGCCAGCCGGCGGCGGTGGGCTGGACGCTGGTGGCGGTCAATCTGGCGGCGCTGAGCGGAGGGACGTGGGTCACAGAGCGGCTGTTGGAGGGGCGCGGCGTCTCGCCCTGGTACGCCCTGGTCTATGGCCTCTACGGCGGCCTGGTGGCGGGCCTGCGCCTTGACCTGAGCGAGCCGCTGGCGATGGGGCTGGTGCAGGGGGCGCTGTGGGCCTGTGAGCGGCGACGCTCGCTGTTGGCGGCGTTGCTCTTTGCCCTGGCCGGGCTGAGCAAAGAGACAGCGCTGGTCGCCCTGGCCGGGGTGACACTCCATCTGCTCGTCGAGCGCCGCTGGCGGGAGGCTTTACAATTGGGAGTGATTGCCGCGCTGCCGTTTGCTGCCTGGCAGGGGGTATTGTGGGCCTGGCTGGGCCAGCCGGGGATCGGCTCCGGCGGGGCGATGGCCACGCCTTTCGAGGTTGTGCCCTTCGGCGGCCTGTGGCGGGTGGCGACGGTGAGCTGGCCTGTCTTCTGGCTGCTCCTGGGCCTGCTCGGACCGCTCTTTGTCCTGCCAACGGTCTGGGCGCTCGCAGCAGCGGGGCGCGACCTGTGGCGGGGTCGCCGCCACCCCTGGGTGTGGGTCCTGCTGGCGCAGGCGGCGGTGCTGCCGTTTCTGCCCTTTTCGACCTGGCGGGAGCCGCTGGCGATGGCCCGCCTGGGCAGCGGCCTGGTCGCGGCGACGCTGTTGTACGGCGCGCTGCGCCGCTCCCGCCGCGTCTTGAACTGGAGTATGGTCTGGCTGGCGACGCTGGCTTTGCTGATCGACGAAAGCAGCCTGCCGGTCTAGCGGGAGAGAGAATTTGATCACAGTCATTGTTCCGACATACAACGAGCGGGAAAATATCGAAGCGCTGTTGCAGCAATTGTTCGACCTGCCGCTGGAGCTGAACGTCATCGTGGTGGACGACAACTCGCCCGATGGCACGGGCGCGCTGGTGGATGCCTGGGCGGCAAAGAGCGGTGGGCGGCTGGCGGCGATCCATCGCCCCGGCAAGCTGGGACTGGGGACGGCCTATGTCGCCGGCTTCAAGCACGCGCTGGCTGCCGGGGCCGATTTCATCTGCACCATGGATGCCGACTTTTCGCACAACCCGCGCTACATCCCGGCCATGCTGGAAAAGGCCGAGACGGGCTATGATCTGGTCATCGGCTCGCGCTACGTGCGCGGCGGCGGGACGCGCGGCTGCACCCTGCCGCGCATCCTGCTGAGCTGGGGCGCGAATGCCTTTGCGCGGCTGATGCTGGGGCTGCGCGCCCGCGACACGACGGCGGGCTTTCGCTGCTATCGGCGGGCGGTCCTGGAGTCGGTCGGCCTCGACGAGATCCGCTCCAGCGGCTATTCGTTCCTCATCGAGATGCTCTACCGCGCCCAGCGGCGCGGCTGGCGCGTGGGCGAGGTGCCCATCATCTTCGACAACCGTCGCCTGGGCACATCCAAAATCTCGCGCAACGAGATCTTGCGCGCCATGCAGACCGTGCTGCGGCTGGCCTGGGCGCGGCTGAGGGGCAGGTGCGGCTGATGGAACACGTCGCCTGCAACCTCTGCGGCAGCGATGACACCTTCCTCCGCTTTCCCGGCACGCTTCCCCCGCAACAAGATCGCGCCGACTGGACGGCCTATCGCTGCACCTACAGCGGCTATGGCGTCCATCCGCCCATCGTCCAGTGCCGTCGCTGTGGGCTGGTCTATGCCGACCCGCGCCAGAGCGAGACGGCGATTATGGAGACCTACGAGGCGGTCGAGGACCCGCTCTACATCGAGGAGCGCGAGGGGCGCGTGTTGACTTTCGAGCATCACCTGCGTCCGCTGGACCGGCTGTGCGGCCCGCCGGACGGACGCACGATCCTGGACGTGGGGGCCTACACCGGCGTCTTTGTCGAGATCGCCGCCCGCCACGGCTGGGAGGCCTGGGGCGTCGACCCCTCGCGCTGGGCGGTGGAGGAGGCGCAACGGCGCGGCCTGCGCGTCATCCAGGGCACCACGGCGACGGCCGATCTGCCGCAGGCCTATTTCGATGTGGTGACGATGTGGGACGTCATCGAGCACCTGACCGACCCGCTGGCAGAGCTGCAGCGCGTCTACGGGCTGCTCAAGCCGGGCGGCCTGCTGGTCGTCCACACCATCGACATCGACAGCCCCTTTGCGCGGCTGATGGGCAGCCGCTGGCCCTGGCTGATGGAGATGCACCTGACCTATTTCAGCCGGCGCACGCTGCGGGCGATGCTCGAACGGGCCGGCTTTGCGCCCTGGCGCATCCAGGCGCAGGGCCGCTATCTGCGCCTGGGCTACCTGATGAACCGCGTGGCGGCATTGCTGCCCTGGCTGGGCCGTCCCGCGGAATGGGCGGTGACCCGCCTGGGCCTGCGCGGCGTCCCTGTGGCGGTCAATCTGGGCGACCTGTGCACGGCTTACGCCCGCCGTCCGGCGGCGTAGGACAACTGCTCGCGGTTGTCCTACGAACTGCTGTAAGCCGGTTGCATCCAGCAGCGAGGTGGTGTAGAATGCCTTTGACCCGCAGCGAGAGAGGAGCATGGACGAGTCCACGCGCCCAAAGCGACTGACCTGCGACCTGCACGCGCACACCTGCTACTCGCGCGATAGCCTGACGTCGCTGACGGATTTCCTGGCCGCCTGCCGGCGCAAAGGGCTGGAGCGCGTGGCCGTGACCGACCACGGCACCATCGACGGCGCGCTGCGGCTGCAGGAGATGGACCCCCAGCGCATCATTGTCGGTCAGGAGATTTATACCACCGAAGGCGAGTTGATCGCCTGCTTTCTGACCCGCCCCGTGCCGTCCGGCTGCACACCCCAGCAGGCCATCGAGCAGGTTCATGCCCAGGGCGGCCTTGTGGGCGTTTCCCATCCGCTGGACCGGCTGCGGCGAGAGGCGCTGGGGCGCAAAGGGGTCGTCGCAATCCTCGACCAGCTCGATTTCCTGGAGGCGTTCAACGCCCGCTGCGTCTTCCCCGCCGACAACCGCGCTGCGCGCGAACTGGCCCTCGCGGCGGGATTGCCCATGACTGCCGGCAGCGACGCGCACACGCTGTGGGAGCTGGGACGGGGAACGGTACAGATGGCGCCTTTCGATTCGCCGCTCTCGTTCCTGACCAGCCTGCGGACGGCGCAAATCGATGGGCAGCGTAGCCCGATGTGGGTGCACTTTTTCTCGTCGTATGCCAGGCTGGCGCGCAGGTGGGGGCTTTCTCCACAGGCAAGCGGACAATGAGGAGAGTCTGTCATGGACATTCTGGTCGCCGTTGTTGTCATTCCTTTACTTGCCTTTGGGCCGATGCTGGTTTACGCTCTGGTCCTCTGGTGGTTCGACCGCTACGAGAAAGAGCCCTTGCTCTTGCTGATTGCCGCCTTTGCCTGGGGCGCTGTCCCTGCGATCATCTTCTCCCTCATTGCCCAGCTTATCTTTGACATACCGCTCTACGGATGGGTGCCCTATGCTGCCGAGTTCGTCGGCGCCAGCCTGATCGCGCCTCTCACCGAGGAGCCGTTCAAAGGGCTGGCGCTGCTGGGACTGCTGCTCTTGTTTCGCCGCGAGCTGGACAGTCCGCTGGACGGCATTCTCTACGGCGGGCTGGTGGGGTTTGGCTTTGCCGCGACCGAGAACCTTTTCTACTTCGTCAGCCAGTTTTCGGAGGGGGGGCTGGCCGCGGTGCTGGAGCTTTCCCTCTTCCGCGCCGTGCTCTTTGGTCTCAACCACGCCCTGTTTACCGGCTGCACCGGCCTGGGCATCGCCCTGGCGCGCACCTCGCCCAGGTGGTGGGTCAAGATCGGCGCGCCCATCGCTGGCTTTGGAGCGGCCATCCTCCTTCACGGACTCCACAACACCGGCGCTTCGCTGGCCGGAACGCTCTGCTGGCCCATCCTGGTCAGCCTGGTCGTCGACTGGGGCGCCGTGGCGGTCCTCTTGGGGATTCTGGTGTGGATCTCGGTCCGCGAACAGAGATGGCTTACGCGCTATCTGGCTGACGAGGTCAACGCAGGGGTGATCAGCCAGCAAGACTATGGGGTGATCCAGTCCTACTGGCGGCGCGTGGGACAGCGGCTGCGCGTCCTGCTGAGCGGCGATGTGGGGCGCTGGTGGCGCCTGGGCAAATACTACCGCCTGGCCAGCGAGTTGGCCTTTGCCCGGCAGCGGCTGGATGCGTTTGGACCGGAGCGGGACACCGCCCGGCAGTTGGAGCAGTTGCGGCGCGAGCTGTACGAGCTGCGCAAACGGTTGTAGGGCAACCGTCGTGGTTGCCCCTTACTCCCACATCTCCCGCGCCAGGTGAGCGACCACGGCGCGCAGGTCGCCCGTCTCCTGCCAGATGCGCACCTGGCGGTCGGCGCTGGTGCCGCGGGCCAGGATGTCGCGGGCATAGGCCAGTTCTGCCCCGCTGCCCAGCTCAGCAGCCACATCGGCGAGCCAGGGCAGCAGCCGCTCCACCCACTCTTCCACTCCACGGGCAGGCTCATCGCGCGAGAGCAGCAGGCGCGCCTGCAGGCCGTAGCGGGCCGCCTGCCAGCGGCTGGCCTCGACGATGAAGCGATGCATCGGCGGGGGCTGCGGCTCGCGCGCCAGTTTGACCGCCAGCGCCTGCACCCACGCCGCCAGGCAGACCGTTTCGGCCACCCGCGCCGGCATGTCGGCGATGCGCACCTCCAGGGTCGGATAGCGCGGGTTGAGGCGCACATCCCACCAGATAAAGCGCGGCCCGGGCAGCAGCCCCGCCGCCATCAATGCCTCGACCGTTGACTGATAATCGGCCCACGACTCGAAGCGCGGCGGGATGCCCGTGCGCGGCAGGGCCGCCAGCAGCGCCATCCGGTACGAGCAGAGGCCGGTGTGGCGGCCATCGAAAAAGGGCGAACTGGTGGAGAGGGCCAGCAGGATCGGCAGGTAGGGACGGATGCGGTTCATCACCTGCACGCGCAGGTCCAGATCGGCAATGCCGACATGGACGTGCAGCCCGAACGTCACCAGCCGCCGTCCCACTTCCTGCAGCTCGTCCGCCAGCAGGCGGTAGCGGTCGCCGCGGGTGACTCGCTGCCTGGTCCAGCGGGAGAAGGGGTGCGTCCCTGCGGCCACCACGGTCAGGCCGAGGGTGCGGGCCAGCGAGGCGGCCTCCTGGCGCATGCGCTGCACCTCGGCGCGCAGCTCGCGCACCGTCGGACAGACGGAGGAGACGGCTTCCAACTGGGACTGGAGAAACTCGGCGTGGACGTCTTCCACGCCGTCTTCCAGGTCTTTTTCCAGCAGGGCGTGGATGCGCGAGCGCAGCTCCCAGGTCTGCGGGTCAACGACCTGGTACTCTTCTTCGACGGCGACGTCGAACGGGCCGGTGGCCGGATCGAGCACTGCTCTCCGTGGGGAACGCTGCAGGGCGATCCCCCTCTCACTCCAGGAGGCCCACCTGGCTGTAATCGCCCAGGTTCATCTTGAGCGCCTTGGGCTTGATCGGCGAACGGCTCAGGGTGACGTTGCGGCCGATGAGACTGTCCTGGATGCGCACGGCAATGTCCTGGATGACGCTGTTTTCCAGGACGATGGAACGCTCGATCTCGCTGTTTTCGATGACCACGTCGTGGTAGATGGAGGTGAAGGGGCCGACGTAGGCGTTGACGATGCGCGAGCGCTGGCCGATGATCGTCGGGCCGCGCACGACGCTGTTGATGATCTCGGCGCCGCGCTCGACCGTCACCCGTCCGTCGACCTGCGAATCGCGGTCGATGTACCCTTCGATGACGGGATCGAGCTCCTCCAGCACCTGGTCGTTGGCGTTGAGCATATCGTTGGGCCGCCCGGTGTCGATCCACCAGCCGCGGTGGATGTAGGGAAAGACCTGGTAACCGTTCGTCACCAGCCACTGGATGGCGTCGGTGATCTCGAGTTCGCCGCGCCAGGAGGGCTTGATCGCCTCGGTAGCCTGATGGATGTTGTGGTCGAACATGTAAATGCCCACCAGGGCCAGGTCGGAGGGCGGGTCTTTGGGCTTTTCGATCAGGCGGACGACGCGTCCCTCGCCGTTCAGCTCGGCCACGCCGTACTGCTCCGGGTTCTTGACCCGCGTCAGGACGATCTGGGCGTTCCAGTCGGACTGCTCGAACTGGCGGATGAGTTCCGAGATGCCGCCCTGGATCACATTGTCGCCCAGGAACATGACAAAGCGGTCGTCGCCCAAAAAGTCGCGGCTGACCATGACCGCGTGGGCCAACCCCTTGGGCTGATCCTGGTGAATGTAGGTGATGTGGGCATCCCATTGTCCGCCGCGCCCGACAGCGGTCTTGATCTCCTCGGCCGTATCGCCGACAACGATGCCGATGTCGGTGATGCCGGCATCGCGGATGGCTTCGATGACGCGAAAGAGGATGGGTTTGTTGGCGACGGGGATCAGTTGCTTGGCTCGCGTGTAGGTGAGGGGGTACAGGCGGGTGGCGCGACCGCCGCTAAGAATGAGGCCCTTCATTGTGCCTGTCTCCTGTTTTTAGTAGCCGCCCAGGGTGACGCCGCGCGGCGCGTGGGTCAGCACCGCACCGACGACGCGCGCGTGTGCCCGCTCCAGCAGCTCCCGCGCGCGCTGGACGTGGTCGCGCCGGCTGCGGCCGGCGGCGACGACGAGCAGCACGCCGTCGACCCTGCTGCCCAAAACGGCAGCATCGGTAACGGCGACGACGGGCGGCGCGTCGAAGAGAATGACGTCGGCCCGGCTGCGCAGCGCGGCGATGATCTCCTCCATCCGCCGCGAGCCGAGCAAGTCAGCCGGATTGGGGGGCAGAGGGCCGCTGGGCAGGAGCAGGAGATTCTCCACCCCCGTCTGCGCCAGCGGCGGTTTGTCCAGCATGTGCGGCTGGACAAAGAGCGTTGTCAATCCCTGTTCGTTGGAGAGGCCAAAGATGGCGTGCAGGCCGGGCTGACGCAGGTCGGCGTCGACCAGGATCGTCCGCCGCTCGCTCTGGGCGATGGTCACCGCCAGATTGGCCAGCACGGTCGACTTGTCCGCCCCCGGCGCAGCGGAGGTGACGACCAGCGTCTCGATGGGCTTGTCCAGCCCGGCAAAGGTCAGGTTGGTGCGCAGGGTGCGGTAAGCCTCTGCCGCGGGAGAGCGGGGATGGGTCAGGGTGATCAGTTCTGGTTTTTCTTTCATATCACACCACTCGATGGTTTGGAGATACCGCTACGGTTTCCATATTCCTGTCCTTACGAATCTGCCGGCGGAATTGCCCCCAGCACAGTGATGCCGGTCCACTGCTCGATGTCGCGGGGGGTGCGGAAGGTGCCGGACTCGACCCATTCGAGGAAAAAGATGACTGCGGCGGCGATGAGCAGGCCAAAGATGGCGCCGGCGGCCAGGACGATGAGCGTGCGCGGCGGCCAGGACTGGGAGTAGGAAGGCTCGTCGCGCAGCTCGGCATAGACGCGGTCCTCTTTGCGCTGGCGCTGGTTCTCGCTGTCGCGCCACTCGACCAGCAGCGTGGCCCACTCGCGGGCGATGCGGTTGGCCTGCTCGCCGTCGGTGTCCTCGATCTCGATGCGGATGACCATACGGTCGTCCTCGGCGGCGAAGCGGGCGTTGCCGCGCAGTTGCTCCGGCGTCATGTCCAGCCGCAGCCGGGTGATGACCTCCTGCGCCCAATAGTTCGAGTCGGCTGTGGTCATATAGAGCCGCAGCAGCGTCTTGGCCGACTGGGTCAGCCCCAGGTCGGGCCGCGCGGGCTGGATGAGCACTTCGACAGTGGACTGGTACTGGGGGGTCTGCAGGCGGCTGAAGAGAAAGGCGCTCGCTGCTGTCACGACCACCGCCACCAGGATGATCCACCATCGCTTTTGTAGAATGCGGATGTATTGTGCCAGTTCCACAGGTTACCTCCTTATGGACGGGGGTATTCTACCATGACAACAGTCAATGAACAACAAGGACCCCGGCGGCCTGCGAAGGCTGCCAGGGTCCTTGGTTGCTGCTTCTTACTCTATGACGACTGCCGAACAGGTGGGCGGAACTTGTAGCCGTAGCCGATCACTCCTTCGGCCCCCTCGGCCTGCAGCCGCCGGGTGACCATCTCGACCGGCATGCCGATCTCGACCTCTTCCGCCCTGACATCGGTCAACTGGGCGGTGACCAGAGGCCCTTCTTCCAGGCGGACGAGGGCCACGGTGTAGGGGACCGCCTCCTCGAAGCCAGCGGGGGGATGGTAGATGGTGCTGTAAGAGTAGACCTCGCCCCGCCCGCTGAAGGTGAAGGGGGTCCTGGCCGGCGCCTCGCACTCCGGGCAGACGTCGCGCGGCGGAAAGATCGCGACGCCGCACCTGTCGCAGACTTCGCCGACCAGTCGATAGCGCTGCTGTTGCAGTCTCCAGTTTCTTGCTACGCTCATTTTACCTCCTCAAGTATGCAAGTGTGCAAGTATGCAAGTGTGCAAGTATGCAAGTGTGCAAGTATGCAAGTTTGCAGGTATGCAAGTGTCATTCGATGCGCTCCAGGATGTGGGTGATGACGGTGGCGCCGCTGCCGCCGATGTTTTGAATCATGCCGATGCGGGCGTTGGGCACCTGGTTTTCGCTAGCCTGGTCGCGCAGTTGCTGCACGGCTTCGACCGCCTGGTAGATGCCCGTTGCGCCGACGGGGTGACCACGCGCCTTGAGTCCGCCCATCGTGGCCACAGGCAGCCGGCCGTGGATGCCGATCTCGCCGTCCAGCGCCAGGCGCAGGCCTCCGCCGCGCTGCGCAAATCCCGCCGCCTCCAGGCTGAGCGCGGCCATGATGCTGAAAGCGTCGTGCAGCTCGAAAAAGTCGATCTCCTCCGGCCCAATGTCGGCCTGCTCGTATGCTTTGTAGGACGAGATGGCTGCTCCCTCCAGCACCAGGGGGTCGTGCCGATCGTGGACGGCGACAGTATCGGTCGCCACTGCCGAGCCGATGATCCGCGCCCCCTTCCGTCCCAGGCGGCGCGCCCAATCCGACGGGGCCAGCACCACCGCTGCTGCGCCATCCGCCACCGGCGATGAATCCATCAGGTTGATGGGATCGGCGATCATGCGCGCATTCACATAGGCCTTGACATCGACGCGCTGGTGGAACATGGCGTAGGGGTTGTGCATGGCGTTGGCGTGGGCATTGATGGTGAACGGCGCAAAGTCCTCTTTTTTGTAGCCGTACTCGTACATATAGCGTCGCATCAGCAGGGCGTTGATGGTGACGAAAGAGAGGCCCTGCGCCGCCTCGTAATCGGCGTCGGCAGCCATCGCCAGCGCCGAGGTCGCTTGCGGCCCCATTTGGTCGGTCATCTTTTCCACGCCGACCACCAGCACCACATCGGCCATGCTGCCGGCAACGGCGACATAGCCCAGGCGCAGCGCCGCCGCGCCGGAAGCGCAGGCCGCTTCGACCTTGAAGGCTTCCACGCCGCGCATGCCGGAAAAATCGGCCACCAGCGCGCCCAGGTGCTCCTGCCCGGCCAATTCACCGGAGAGCATGTTGCCCACATAGAGCGCGTCGATATGGTCCACGCCGGCATCCTTCACCGCTGCCTGGACCGCCTCCAACGCCAGGTGGCGCAGTCCCGTATCCCAGTGCTCGCCTACTTTGGTCTGGCCAATCCCGATGATCGCTACGTCTCGCATATCGCTTATCGCATATCGCGGATCGCTTATCGCATATCGTGGGCGGATCGCTCATCGCGTATCGCGTATGGCGGATCGCTAATCGCTTCCCGCCCACTTGCCTACTTGCCCACTTGCCTACTTGCCCACCCGCTACTCCACCAGCAACTTGCGCCGATAGCGGGTGTAGAGCGCATAATCGATCTCGGTGCGGCGGGCGATGTAATCCCGTGTGCGCGGGGCGCGGCCCTGGCGCTCGACAATGGCGCTGGTGACGCGCAGGGAGAAAGCGTCCGACCCTGCGCCCGAGCCGAAGCTTACCAGCAGGATGCGCTCCCCGGGGCGGGCCTGGTCGAGAACGGCGGTCAGACCGATGAGCGAGGCGGCGGCGTAGGTGTTGCCGATCACATCGGCCAGCAGCCCGGTTTCGATCTGCTCTGGTTTGAAGCCCAACTGTCTGGCCACGGTCTGCGGGAACTTGACGTTGGGCTGGTGAAAGACAGCATAGGCATAATCGGCGGGCGTGGTGCCCATCGCCGCCATCAGCTCCGTGGCCGCCGCCGTGATGTGGCGAAAGTAGGCCGGCTCGCCGGTGAAGCGGCCGCCGTGGGACGGGTAGTGCTGGTAGGCGCGGCGCCAAAAGTCCGGCGTGTCGGTGGCAAAGGAGAGCGACCCCTCGATGACGGCCAGCGCCTCGTCGGCTGGGCCCAGCAGATAGGCCGCGCCGCCGGAGCCGGCAGTATATTCGAGCGCGTCGCCAGGGCGGCCCTGGGCTGTGTCGGAGCCGACGGCCAGCGCGTAGCGGGCCATCCCCGAGCCGACAAAGCCAATCGCCGCCTGGAACGCCTCGGTGCCGGCCTTGCAGGCAAACTCCCAGTCGCCTGCCTGGGCGTAGGGCCCCGCGCCGATCGCTTCCATCACGATCGTCGACGTCGGCTTGACCGCATAAGGGTGCGATTCGCTGCCCACCCAGACCGCGCGGATCTCGGCCAGATCGATCGCGCCGGCGCGGGCCAGCGCATTGCGCGCCGCCTCGATCGAGATCGTCACCGTGTCCTCGTCGATGCCCGCTACCGCCTTCTCGCGGATCGGCGTCCCCGCCTGCCCGTCTGTCCACACGCGGTCGACTTCGGCCGCCAGCAGCCGAAAGCGGGGCACGTAGGCGCCATAGCCCACGATCCCTACTTCTTGCCGCGGTTTCAACAGCCTGTTGGTCATCGTCTGCCCCGTCTACCGTCCCCTGCTGTGGAGCGCCATATGTCCCTTCTGGATGCCCTCGGTAGCCAGCGCGCGGATGGCGGCCATGTTCTGCGCCAGGCCGACGGCAACCATCACCTCGGCCAGCTCCTGCGCCGTCTGCACGCCGAGGATCTGCAGCGCCAGGCGCGCCGTGGGATGGGCGCGCGTCGCCCCGCCGACCGTGCCCACCGCCAGCGGCAGCTCCAGTCTCCCCGTCAGGTTGCCGTCCTCGTCCTGCTGCCAGGTGGAGAGGCTGGTGTAGCATCCGGAGCGGGCTGCGTAGGCGTGCGCTCCCGCCTCGATGGCTCGCCAATCCTGCCCCGTGGCGATGGCGACGGCGTCGATGCCGTTCATGATGCCCTTGTTGTGCGTCGCCGCGCGGTAGGGATCGGCGGCGGCAAAGGCCCACGCCTCGACAATGCCGCGCACCACCTGCGCGCCGGAAAAGCCGTCAAAGGCCAGCGCGTCCGCCGGGATGGTGCAGCTTGCCCGCGCCAGCCGCCGGTCGGCCAGGTTGGAGAGGATGCGCAGGCCCACCCGCCCGCCGGTGATCTCGGCAATCAGCGGTGCCAGCGCCTCGCAGGTCGTGTTGACCGCATTGGCCCCCATCGCGTCGCGGCAGTCATAGATCAGGTGCAGCACCAGCATGGGACCGGCAGCAGTTTCGGGGAACGGGCGCACCAGCAGGTCGCGGGCGCCGCCCCCCAGCCGCCGAATGACCGGGTCGATCTCGTCTGCGCGGGCCAGGATGCGTTCGCGGGCGGCCAGCACCGCCGCCTCTGCCGCCGCCAGATCGGGCAGGTCCAGCACCTGAATCTGGCCGATCATCTCCGGCGCGGTCGTCTCGGCGCGAAAACCGCCGCCGGCGCGGGCCAGTTTGGCGGCAAAAGAGGCCCCGGCAACGACCGACGCCTCCTCGATGACCATCGGCACCAGCACGTCCCGCCCGTTGACCTGAAAGTTGAGCGCCAGACCCAGAGGCAGAGCATACCGCCCGACGACGTTTTCGATCATACGGTCGGCCCCAGCCAGGCTCAGGCCGCCCTCGCTCAACGCCGTGAGTTGCTCGCCGTCCAGGGCTACCTGCCCGGCCAGCCATGCCTGCCTTTCCAGGAGGCTCCAGTCATAAAAGCCCGCCACGCGGGATGTTTGCATACCGTTCTCCATACAAGACAACACCGCCGAACGCCTCTTCGTTCTGGCGGCTGTGCACTGCATTCTACCTCCGATTGTCTGTCAAAAACTATCAGATTGGGATGATAGAGGGGAAGCTCAGGGGTTCTCGAGCCGCGCGATAAAGTCTTCCAGCGTGTCGCTGCCGCGGATGCGGATGCGGGAAAGGGTGTAGATGTTTTCGCGGGTATGGATTCGTCCGTGCTGCGTCGTCACCGCCCCCCAGTAGCCCGCGCCTTCCACGACACGGAGGACAGCGGCATCGTACTGACCAGAGGGGTAGCAGAAAAAGCGCACCGGCTGACCGGTGTGATATTCGACCGCCTCTTTGATGCCCAGGATCTGGTAGACCAGGTAGTCATAGGAGCGGTTGCGCAGGTCGACGTGGTCGCGCCCGTGGCCCTCGATCTCCATGCCAGCAGCGGCCATCTCGGCCATCATGTCCCAGGTGAGATAGTTGGGATTCTCGAAATGGGCGGGGGTGGCCAGGACGAAAAAGGTGCCGACAAAGCCGTATTGCTGCAAGAGCGGAAAGACGATGGTATAGGCATCGCGGTAACCGTCGTCGAAGGTCAGGATGATGGGCTTTTCCGGCAGCGGGATGCCCTCGAAGAGGTAGCGATGCAGGTCGACGAGGGTGATGGTGTGGTAACCGGCCTCGGCCAGATACTGGAGCTGGGCCTCGAAGCGGTCGGGAGTGACTGTCAGCCCGCGCCGCAGCGAGTCGGCGTTGGGGGGCAGCTCTTCGACATAGTGATACATCAGGATCGGCACGTCGGCGGCATCGGGCAGAGGACGCGGGGTGGGCGTGGGCACCTCCTCGCGGAAGAGAGGGCGGGCGGTTGGCGGCAGGGGCGTGGGCATGGCCGTGGGCGGGGGTGTTGGGGAAGGGGGCGGCGGAGTGGGAGCGGGCGTATCGGTTGGCGTGGGGAGGGAGCGGGTCGGCGTGACGTTCACTGGCGGCGAGGGAACGACGGCCTCGACGCGGGGCAGCGCCGGCAACATCAGCAACAAGGTTGCCCCCAACAAGGCGCAGGCCGGAAGCAAAAGGTAGGCGAGGAAGTAGGATTGTTTCATCTCGGCTCAGCCGGGAAGCATAACTCAAGGCGAGCTTTCTGTCAAACCGAGGACGCGACGGATGCTCTCGAAGGCCAGCGGCGGCAGGTCAGCGGGATCGAAAAAGCGCGCAGCAGCGGCGTCATCGCCTGCCTTTAGCGCGCCCCCCACCACTCGCCCACGGTAGACGATCATGAAGGAGGCTTCGCCGGGCAGGCCGCCGCCGGGGATGACGGCCAGCAGGCCGGTCAGCTCGATCTCCAGCCCGGTCTCTTCCAGGCACTCGCGGGAGGCGGTGACGGCAGGCTGCTCGTCGTATTCGACAAAGCCAGCGGGCAGGCTCCAGCGGCCCTGGCCGGGCCTGGCGCTGCGTCGGACGAGCAGTACTTTGCCGTTCTGTTCCACCAGCGCGCCCGCAGCGACCTTGGGATCGCGAAAGATCACGCGGTCGCAGGCGGGACAGTAGCGGCGCAGGCGGCCGTAGGCTTCTCGATCCTGGAGGAGCGTCCCGCACTGGGGACAATAGACGAGGCGGAGATGTTCGGCCACAGCCTTCCCTAACGGCGCTGGCTGCGCCAAGCCAGGGCGCTGGCCAGCGCCAGTGCCAGCGTCAGCAGGCCCAGCCCGCCCAGGGGCAGCCACGGAATGGCTGGCGCCTTTGCCTGGGGGAGAGAAGCTGGCTCTTCGGTAGGAAGCGGCTCTTCGAAACGGCGCGCGTTCTCACCGCCTGGCGTTTCCTCGGGCGCCGCGAGCGACAGGGCTGCTGGCTCCTCCGTGGCGGTGACGGCAGCGGCTGGCGTGGCCAGCATGCGCACGGGCAAACTGACGACCGCCGTGTCGGTCACGGCGCCTTCCGCCTCTGGTGGGGCGAGCATTTCGGCCTCTGGCAGGGGGCTTGCCTCTGGTGCGGGCATCTCGGCGACCTCGACAGCCTGGCCCTCGGCGCCCAGCGTCGCCACAGTGGGACCCGCCTGGCTGGCAGCGAGCAGACTGGTGACGAGGAGAGCCAATGCAAGCACGGCGCTGGCAGCGGCGGCCAGGCTGAGGGCAGGGGCCAGCCAGCGCTGGGGCGGGCGGGCGGGCTTGGACGGCGCAGGATGCACCATGGCCGGGGTGAGAATAAAATTGCGCGGCGCAGGCACCGGGGGGAGCTGGCGCAGCAGCATCACCGTCTCTTGCAGCGCGTCGAGCCGTTGGCGCAGGGCGGGTTCGACTGCCAGGCGCGCCTCCAGGCGCGCCTGCTCGCGGGGCGTCAGCGCCCCGTCGATGTAGGCGGATAGCAATTCATCATCGCGCATCTTTCCCCGCTGCTCTTTCATCGCTCAGCCTCATTCCCAAGACGATAGGCTGCTGGCAAAAGTTCCCTCTGCTCCTGAAGCAGGTCACGCAGACGGGCGCGGGCGCGTGCCAGGCGCGATTTGACCGTGCCAATGGGGATGCCCAGGGCGGCGGCGATCTCCCTATAAGCCTGCCCGCCCACGTCGGAGAGGACGACCACTGCGCGCTGGTCGGGGGGCAGGGCGTTGATCGCCTTTTGCAAGTATTCGGCCAGCTCCTGGCGCTCGACGCGCTCCTGCAGCGACTCGCCGCCGTCGATCAAGGTAGGGTTGGCGTCTTCGTCGACCTTGCCCATGTCCTCCAGCGAGATCGCCGGGCGGCGTTTTTGGCGGCGCAGTTCGTCATAGCAGCGGTTGGCGACGATGCGCAACAGCCAGGCCACGAACGAGCCGCCGCGAAAGGTCGAGAGGTTGCGGTAGGCGGCGATCAGCGCCTCCTGCGTGGCGTCGCCCGCAGCCGCCGGATCGCCCATGATGCGGTAGGCGAGGTTATAGACCCGGTCCTGGTAAGCCAGGATCAGCTCGTTGAAAGCGTCCAGGTTGCCGCGCTGGGCGGCCTGGACCAGAGTGGTTTCGTCGAAATTGGCCATGTCCCGCCTTGGGCCCACAGTGTAATATGTTTATGGCGGGCCGTCAAGTGCGAGCCAAAAGGGTGAACAAACATCAGCCCAGCGCGCGGAGGACGGCCTCGTGCAGCGCGCCGTTGCTGACGATGACGCCGCGGTTGTGCTCCATACGCTCGGCCGAAGCCAGGTCGAGGGGACGGCCAGCCATGTCGGTCACCCGCCCGCCAGCCTCCTCCACGATCAGCGAGCCTGCGGCGTGGTCCCAGATCTTTTCACGGTAGTCCGGCTGCGCCGGCGAGGGCAGGCGCAGGTAGAGCGCAGCGTCGCCGCGGGCGACGGCGCCGTATTTGGCCTGACTGTCCATGCGCAGCGACGGGCGGCTGATGCCCACCGCCCGCGCCACCGCCGCCTGCCGCTCGTGGTCGCCATGGCCCGCCTCGACGCTCTCGACAAAGCGCCACTGCGCCGCCTCACCCTCCTGGCTGACGTGGATGGGAGTCCACCTGGCGTTGCCCAGAGGGGCCATCGCTGCCCCCTCGCCGCGCGTGGCGACAAAGAGTACGCCACGCGCGCCCTGCGTCTGCTCCAGCGCCACAGGCAGCGCGGGGCAGCCCAGGACCGCCACCTGCACCGCGCCGCCCTCGATCAGCGCCAGGGCCACCGCATACTGGTCATCGCGCAAAAAGCCCTTCGTGCCGTCGATGGGGTCGAGGGTCCAGAAGCGCTCCGCCACGCCCCCTCTGCCAGCGTCGATCCAGTCGCAGACCGCGGCGGGCGTCGCCCCGGCGCAGAAGCGGCGCACATAGGCGGTCACCTCCGCCAGCCGCTGCGCCCCCTCTGGCTGGCGCAGCGCCGCGGCATCCTCCTCGGCGACGATGGGATCGCGCGGAAAGGCCGCCGTCAGGGCGCGGCAGACCAGCGCCTGTGAGCCCAGGTCGGCGATTGTCACCGGGCTCTTGTCGCCCTTTTCGACCGCCTCGACGGTCACCCGCTCAGCGCGCACGGCCTGGCACAGCGCCGCCGCCTGCGTCACCGCCGCTATAGCGACCTCTCGCTCCCGCTCATACCTCATCTCCCTGTCTCCTTGTCCCCCTGCTCCCTGTTCCTCACCGCCCACCCTCTGCTGCCTGTCCCTGCTGCACAGAGGCCGCTCATAGCGCAGCCCTCGCAGGCCGCGCTGCATGGCTGGGTCAGCGGCTCCAGGTAGCCCAGCCGCGCCAGCTCTTCCAGCATCAGCTCGACCAGTCCCGGCGTCGTGTCCAGCTCGCGGGCCAGGTCGTCCACACGGTGGACGCCGCCGGCCTGCAAGAGCGCCAGCAGTTCGTTCAGCATGGTCTTCCCCTCAAGCTATACCCCCCAGCCGCGCCAGCCAGTAGGCTGCCGTTCCCGCGCTCAACGAGACGAACAGCAAAAAGCCCACGCTGAACGCTGTCCAGCCCCACGACCTGGTCTCCTGCCGCACCGCGGCAACGGTGGCGACGCAGGGCACAAAGAGCATCTGTACCACCAGAAAAGCCAGGCCCGTGGCCGCGGGATAGGTCGCCGCCAGGGTCGCGGCCAGCCCCGTCTCGTCGCCCGCGCCGAAGAGGACGCCCAGCGTGGCGATCGAGTTCTCTTTGGCGATAAAGCTGGTCAGCAGGGCCACCACCAGCCGCCAGTCAAGCCCCATCAGCCGGCCGACCGGCTCCAGCCAGCGCCCCAACTGGGCCAGGTAGCTCTGCTCCGTCCCGCCGCCGGGCAGCGTCGCCAGCGCCCAGACGACCACCGAGACGGGCAGGATCACGGTGAGCGCCTTGACCAGGAACGAGATCGTGCGCTGCCAGACCAGCAGGCCGATGGTGCGTCCGTTGGGGATGTGGTAGAGGGGCAGTTCCATGATAAAGGCCGCCCGCTGGCCCTTGAAGAGGAGGCGGTTGATCAGCGCGCCGGCGAGGGCCAGGATGAGCAGTGCCAGGAGGATGAGGCCCCACGAGACCAGCGTGGCGGCGCGGCCAAAAAAGGCCGGCGCCAGGAAAGCGATCACCGTCATGCGCGCGGTGCAGGGCACCAGCGGCGCCAGCAGGATCGTGAGCAGCCGTGCCCGCCGCGAGTCGATCACCCGCGTGCCCAGCACTGCCGGCACGTTGCAGCCAAAACCCAGAAAGAGCGGCAGGAAGGAGCGGCCATGCAGCCCCATCAGGTGCATCACGCCGTCCATGACATAGGCGGCGCGGCTCAGGTAGCCCACGTCCTCCAGGATGCCCAGCACGGCGAAAAAGATGACCAGGATGGGCACAAAGGTCAGCATGGCCCCCGCCCCGCCGATGACGCCGTCGGCCAGGAGGCCGGCCAGCCAGGCGGGCGCGCCGGCCAGCGCAGCGCGCACCGCGTCCGCCAGAGCGCCCACCACGGCGCGGTCGAGCAGCGTCTGCAGCGGCGCGCCCAGCGCATAGGTCAGCAGGAAGGTCAGCCCCAGGATGCCCGCCAGGATCAGCAGCCCCCAGGCGGGATGCGTGGCCCAGCGGTCGAGCCGCTCGGTCAGCCCGATCTGGCCAGGGCGGGGGTGGGTGACGGCGGCGCGGATCATACGCCCGATCCACTCATAGCGCCCGCCGGCGACGGCGACCAGTGCGTCATCGTGGGCGCGCAGGACGTGCTGCACAGCCTGCCACTGCGCCTCGCTCAGGCATTGGCGCATCATGCGGGTGACCTCTTCGTCGCCTTCCAGCAGCTTGAGGGCAACCCAGTCGGGCGGGTAGGGCGGCGGGACACAGCCGTCGATCAGCGTCTTGATCTCGTCGAGCACCTTTTGATGGTCGGCGCGGATCTGCGGCGCTTTGGGCGTGCAGGGGATGCGACCGTTCACCACGCCGTCGATCGTCTCCAGCAGCTCGCGGATGCCGACGTTGCGCGTGGCGACCATCGGCACGACGGGCACGCCCAGCGCCGCCTGCAGCACCTCCGGCTCGATCTCGATCCCCTCCTGACGGGCCACGTCGATCATGTTCAGGGCAACGATGAGCGGCGCAGGGAGGGTGACCATCTCCGCCAGCAGGTAGAGGCTGCGTTCGAGGATCGCCGCGTCGACCATAGCAACGACAACATTGGGCTGCTCGCGGATGATAAACTCGCGGGCGATGACCTCTTCTGCCGAGTTGGCGGTCAGGCTGTAGGTGCCGGGCAGGTCGACCAGGCGGTAGGTCGTGCCGTTGTACGAAAACTGGCCCTCCTTGCGCTCGACCGTCTTGCCGGGCCAGTTGCCGACGTGCTGGTTGAGGCCGGTGAGCAGGTTAAAGACGGTCGATTTGCCGACGTTGGGCTGTCCGGCGAGGGCTACCAGGACCGTCCGCTCAGTTGGCGCGGGGAGCTGCGGGTTGGTCGAGTTCACGCGCTCCTCCGCCGCACGCAGACCTGCTGCGCCTCGCCGCGGCCGAGGGCGATGCGCGCGCCGCGCACGCGGACGATGAGCGGCCCGTGGCCCAGGTTTTGCACCATGGTAACCTCGGCGCCGGGGGTAAAGCCCAGCGACGCCATACGGCACAGCATTCCCCGGCCGCCAGAGAGACAGACGACCTCTCCTTCTTCGCCGACACCCAGATCACTCAAGGGCACTGCGCCGTCTGATCGTACCGGGCATGCCAGCGTGCGGCATTTTTTGTGCCTTCTCCACATCTTATGCTCCCTCCTGAGAGCGGCAGCGGGCACAGTAGCCGCTCAAGAAAAGATGGCAGTCTGTGATCTCGACCCCTTCCTGGCGCGCCAGTTGCTGGGCGGCTTCGGCCACCTGCGGCGCGTCGAACTCGATCACCCGTCCGCAGCGCAGGCAGGTAAAGTGGTAGTGGGGAGTTTCTGGCGCGGCCTCGAAGTGGGCATGCTCCTCGCCCAGGCGGTGCTCTTCCACCAGCCCCGCATGTTTGAGCAGCGCCAGGGTGCGATAGACCGTCGCCAGGCTGATGTTGGGGTCACGTGCCTGCGCCTGGTGATGGACCATCTCGGCGTCGAGGTGCTCGTGGCTCTGCGCCAGGACCTCCACCACCAGCCGGCGCTGGCGGGTCATGCGATAGCCGCCAGCCCGCAGCGCTTCACTCATCTGTTTCGTCGAGGAAATCATCCGGCGCGCCTCTTTTTGATAATGATTCTCATTTTCAATTATAGTCGTTTTGGGGGAATTGGCAAGTGTGGTATGATGGGAGGATGGTCAATTGGCCGTTGGGAAGTGGCGCGGGAAATGGCGAATGGGTGATGAGAGTGTTGAGGTGAGCAGGCGACTGTTGGCGTGGTTCGACGGCGCGGGCCGCGAGCTGCCCTGGCGGCGCGAGCGCACGCCCTACCGCGTCTGGCTGGCGGAGGTGCTCTTGCAGCAGACGCGCGTGGAGACGGCGCTCCCCTACTATGAGCGTTTCCTGGCTCGCTTCCCCACGCTGTCGGCGCTGGCCGAGGCGCCGCTGGAGGACGTGCTGAAGCTGTGGGAGGGGCTGGGCTACTATGCCCGCGCCCGCCACCTCCACCAGGCTGCCCGGCAGGTGCAACGCGAGTATGGCGGTCAACTGCCCGCCGATTATGAGGCGCTGCGCGCGCTGCCGGGGGTGGGGCCGTATACCGCCGGCGCTGTCGCCTCGATCGCCTTTGGCCAGCCGGTTGTCGCCGTCGATGGCAATGCCCGCCGCGTGCTGGCGCGGCTCTTTGCCGTGGAGGGCGACCCGCGCGCCCCTTCTGTGCGCCGCGAACTGGAAGCGCTGGCCCGTGCGCTCTTGCCCGCCGACCGCCCCGGCGCCTTCAACGAGGCGCTGATGGAGCTGGGCGCCGTCGTCTGCCTGCCGCGCGCGCCGCGCTGCGCTGCCTGTCCGCTGGCCGATCTCTGCCAGGCCCACCGTCAGGGGCGCGAAACGGAGCTTCCCTGGCGCGCGCCGCGCCGCGCCCTGCCCCATTACGACGTCACCGCGGCGGTGCTGGCGCGCGACGATGGCCGCCTGCTGGTGGCCCGCCGCAAATTGGATGACTTTTTGGGCGGCTTGTGGGAGTTCCCCGGCGGCAAACGGGAGAAGGGCGAGTCGCTGGAGGGGTGCCTGGCCCGCGAGTTGGCCGAGGAATTGGACATCCAGGTAGAAGTGGGCGAAAGGCTGCTGACCCTCGAGCACAGCTATACCCACTTTGGCATCACGCTCTATGCATTCCGCTGCCGGCTGCTGGCTGGCGAGCCGCGCTGTCTGGACTGCGCCGAGGTGCGCTGGGCGGCCCCAGCGGAGCTGGAAGCGCTGCCCATGGCCGTCACCGACCGGCGCATTGCCCGCTGGCTGGGGGGATCAGGCGGCCAGGGTGAAGGTGGATAGGGTGGTGTATTCGGCGCCGCTGGGTTTGAGCACGCTGCGGATGAGGTGAAAATGGGTCGCCGGGACGCGGCCCAGTTCGCCCACGGCGGTCTGCGCGACAGTTTGGCCGATGCGCGCCGTGTCGCTGCGCGAGGCCTGGCGCTGCACGCGGCCCAGGGTCAGGTGGGGGCTGAAGCCGCGCCCCTCCGGCGGAAACCCAAAGGGCGCCACTGCCTCTTCGACGGCATCCTGGAGGCGGGCCAGCCGGCCGGTCGGTTCCTGTACGCCCACCCAGATCACGCGCGGGCGACTGAGGTTGGGGAAGCAGCCCAGCCCGGTCACGGTGAAGGGGCAGGGCGGGGCGCTGCGGGCGACGGCGGCCAGCGCGGCCTCGATGGCGGGCAACTTGTCCACGGGCGTCTCGCCCAGAAACTTGAGGGTCAGATGGATGCCGGCGGGCTGCACCCAGCGCACGCTGCGCGGCGGGATGGCTCGTTCGAGCTGTTGCTGCAGCCGTCCCAATTGCTCCAGCAGCGGCGTGGGCAGAGAAATGGCGATAAAAGCGCGAATCGTCACCATCGTTTCCTTGTCCTCCGCTAGCAGCTCCTCGCGCAGTTTTGGGGAAGCGTGCCCTTTTCCTGCATCTCGGCCTCGAACCCCTCCGGCGTCTTGCGCAAGCGCTGGCGGATCTCCCGCGCCGTCCCGGATCGGGCATCCTTCACCGACCGCTCCAGGGGTGACATGTCCGCACTGCCTCCATCGTGTTGGCCAACCGTGCCTATGATACCACGGATACCTGACCGTGCCAAGTGGACAAAACAGAACCCCGGCCCCACGAAGGGGACCGGGGTTCGGAATCGTCAGAGGATGGGCTAAACCCAACCGCGCAGCTTGCAGGCCTCGGCGACGCGCTGGACGGCGACGATGTAGGCGCCCATGCGGTTGTTGACCTTGTACTTCTGGGCGGTCTCGTGGACGGCGTGGAAGGCGGCGGTCATTTTCTTGTCCAGCCGCTCGTGCACTGTCTCCAGGTCCCAGTAGTAGTCGTAGGCGTTCTGAACCTGCTCGAAGTAGGAGACGGTCACACCGCCGGCGTTGCACAGGAAGTCGGGGATGACATAGACGCCGTTCTTGTAGAGGATCTCGTCGGCCTCGGGGGTGGTGGGGCCGTTGGCCAGCTCGGCGACGATCCTGGCCTTGATGTTGGCCGCGTTGGCGGCAGTGATCTGGTTCTCCATCGCGCTGGGGAAGAGCACCACCACATCCAGCTCCAGCAGTTCGGCGTTCGTAATGTTCCGCGCGCCGGGGAAATCGACCACCGACCCGGTCTTTTCCTTGTGGGCAATGACCGCCTGGGGATCGAGGCCGTCGGCCTTGTAGATGCCGCCCTTCGAGTCGGAGACGGCGACGACTTTCAGGCCGAGGATCTCCTGACCCAGGATATGGGCAAACTGGCCGGCGTTGCCATAGCCCTGCACGGCAGCGGTCGCGCCCTTGAGATTGAGACCGAGCACCTTGCCGGCCTCGCGGACGCAGTAGATGCCGCCGCGCGCGGTCGCGTCGCCGCGGCCCTTCGAGCCGCCCAGGGGCAGCGGCTTGCCGGTGATCACGCCGGGGACGTTGTAGCCGCGCATGAAGGAATACTCATCCATCATCCAGGCCATGATCTGCGGCGTGGTGTAGACGTCGGGAGCAGGAACGTCCACCTCTTCACCGATGATCTTGCCCACCTGGCGGATGTAGGCGCGGCTGAGCCGCTCCAGCTCGCCCTCGGACATCTCCTTGGGGTTGCAGATGATACCACCCTTGCCACCGCCCAGCGGAATGTCCACCACGGCGGTCTTCCAGGTCATCCAGGCTGCCAGGGCGCGGACGGTGTCGATGGTCTCGTCCGGGTGGTAGCGGATGCCGCCCTTCGTCGGCCCGCGCGAGTCGTTGTACTGGACGCGGAAGCCGTGGAAGATCTTGACGGTGCCGTCGTCCATGCGCACCGGCAGGGTGACGTGCAGCTCGCGCAGCGGCCAGCGCAGCAGCTCGTGCGTCGCCGGATCCAGGCCCATGATCTCAGCGGCCTTGTCCAACTGCTTCTGCGCGATGGCAAATGGGTTCAGTTCTTCAGACATACATTTCCTCCTGCTCTTTTGATCGGGTTTGTCTATTCCATTTTTTCATGGAATCTTCATGCCCGATTATAGCACAGTTTTATCGATCTGCCAGTGACAGGCAGCACCCGCCGCGGGTGATGGGTCTCAGAGCGCTACCCGTGCCGTCGCACAAAGCGCTGCATCCGCTCCAGCGCCTGCTCGATCTTTTCGTAGGCTGTGGCGTAGGAACAGCGCACATGGCCCTTTCCCGCCGTGCCAAAGGCGCTGCCCGGCACCACAGCGACCCGCTCCTCCTCCAATAGCTTTTCGGCAAACTCGTTCTCGTCCATGCCGGTGATGGCAATGGAAGGGAAGGCATAAAAAGCGCCCTTCGGCTCGACGCATGTCAGCCCTATCGCATTGAGTCCATCCACAATGAGACGGCGGCGACGGTCGTACTCGGCGCGCATCTCGGCAACGTAAGGAGCGCCCTCCCGCAAGGCCGCCAGCGCCGCGTACTGCGAGACAGTGGGCGCGCACATGATGGTGTACTGGTGCACCCGCCGCATCATGCCCAGGATTTCGGCCGGCGCGGCGGCATAGCCGATGCGCCAGCCGGTCATCGCCTCGGCCTTGGAAAAGCCCATCAGCAAGATGGTGCGGCTGTACATGCCGGGCAGGCTGGGGAAGCAGACGTGCTCGACGCCATAGACCAGCCGGTCGTACAGCTCGTCGGAGATGACCAGCAGGTCGTGCCGCTTGACGACCGAGGCGATGGCGTTGAGGCGCTCGCGGCTCATCACGGCGCCCGTCGGGTTGTTGGGATAGCCCAGCAGCACCGCTTTGGTGCGCTCGGTGACCGCCGCCTCGATCTCGGCCGCCGTGACCTGCCACTCGTTCTCGGCATAGGTGGGCACCATCACCGGCGTGCCGCCGGCAAAGATGACCTCCGGCGCATAAGAGACAAAGCACGGCTCAGGGATGATGACCTCGTCACCGGGGTCGAGCGTGGCGACACAGGCCAGGTAGAGCGCTTCCGAGACGCCGACGGTGATGAGGATCTCGCTGGCCGGGTTGTAGGTCTGGCCGTAGGTGCGGTCGAGGTGCCCGGCAATGGCGCGGCGCAGCTCCATCAGCCCGGAGTTGGACGAGTAGTGCGTTTCGCCGCGCTGAAGCGCCTCGATGCCGGCGCGCAGGATCGGCTCGGGCGTGGTGAAATCCGGCTCGCCGATGCCCAGGCTGATGACGTCCTCCATGGTCGCCGCGATGTCGAAAAAGCGGCGAATGCCGGAGGGGGGGACGGCAGCAACGCGCTGGGAGATGAAGGGACGGGGTTTGGTCATGGGTTACTCCTTATGCAAGGGTGCAAGTGTGCAAGTGTGCAAGGGTGCAAGTGTGCAAGTATGCAAGTATGCAAGTTAAAGGTTCAGGGATTTGAGGTAGGTGATGAGTTGTTGGCGGGTGGAGGGGTGGCGCAGGGTGTATTGGA
>Ga0209227_1000186_pt1 | contig 52699 bp, 53 predicted proteins | sample YNPBryantNP2012_FD_185815 | JGI IMG/M metagenome (GOLD analysis project Ga0209227, IMG submission 185815) | Anoxygenic and chlorotrophic microbial mat microbial communities from Yellowstone National Park, USA - YNP Bryant NP 2012 (SPAdes)... ...
ACTTTTCGTACAGATGTCATTGCGAGGAGCGTCTTTTGCGATAGCATCCCCTTTGGGGACGAAGCAATCTCCTTGCAAGCCAGGAGACTGCTTCGCTTTGCTCGCAGTGACAAAATGCGTAGAGTTTTATAGAACAAGAGTTTAACTTGACATTGTCAAACTACTACCAACTGCCCACCAACTATCCATCTTTGTCATTGCGAGCCGCCCGCCACGCTGCGCTCGCGGCAGGCTCCGGCGGCGAAGCAATCCCCATATCGGCCAGGAGATTGCTTGCCCTACAGGCACGCTTCGCGGTCGTTACGCTCGCAATGACAAGAGTCAGGGAGTTCTTCATCGCTTAGGGTAGGCAGTTACCGAGAGGATACCTATGGAAAATTTCGATACTGCCGATTCATCTCTGACCACCATTCAAAAGAAAATTTGCCTGCTGGGGGAGTTTGCCGTTGGCAAGACCAGCCTGGTGCGTCGCTATGTGGAAGGACGCTTCGATGATCGCTACCTGAGCACCATCGGCGTCAAAATTTCGCGTCGCTCTGTGCTCCTGCCCAGCGGACGAATCAATTTGTTGATTTGGGACCTGGCCGGCAGCGATGAATTCAACGGCAACATTCGCGCCAACTATCTGCGCGGCGCGGCGGGCGCCATCATCGTCTGCGACCTGACTCGTCGAGAAACTCTGACCAGTTTCCCGCGCTATGTGCGTCAATTGCAATCGCTCGGCCTGAACATTCCCCTTGTATTCGTGGGCAACAAGGTGGATTTGAGCGAGGAACTGGTCATTTCTGCGCAAGAAGTTCAAGATGTGGCTGAAGAATTTCACGCTCCCGCCTATATCAGCAGCGCCAAAACGGGTGAAAATGTGGAAGAGTTGTTCTTTGCGCTGGCTCAGCGCCTCATGGATAGTCAGGGATGAGTAAACAGAAGTTCTTGAACCGTGAGGTTTTATGCCTTTTGCTCGAAAAGCGCTTCACTTATGCTTTGCTCTCGCTGGATTTGAAGATCGAAACCGTGGCGGAAAACTTCGCGACCTTCCTGGGCAGGCCGTTCATACCCCATCAGCCGGTGACCGAACTCTTCGAGGCGCTGATTGGTGCGGAGGACGCTTTACAAGCCTTGTATGACGGCACGCTGCAAGTCTATCGTCTGGAGTACTTGCATTGCCCCGATTCGTCACAAGATCGTTATTTTACGCTTCATTTGCGCCCTGTGCATGAGGAGGAGAAAGGGTATCTGCTCCTGATAGAAGACGTGACCGAGGTTGCGTTGTTGGAACAAAAATCCGTTCAGGCGCGCAACGAACTGGCTCTGCTGCGTATGCAACTGGAACGGGCGCAGGCCGAACTGACACGTCAGGCGCGTTTTGACACGCTCACCAACCTGCTCAACCGCCGCGCCTTCGATGAAGCGTTAGAAAAAGGCTTGTTGACTGCCCGTCTCCAGTCTGCTTCCCTGAGCGTCTTGTTCCTTGACCTCGATAATTTGAAAGAAATCAATGATACGCATGGCCACCCAGCAGGAGACCTGGCCTTGCAGCGCGTGGCGGACGTTTTGCGCCAGTCCATTCGCGCCACCGATGTGGCGGCGCGCTATGGCGGCGATGAATTCGTTATTTTGCTTGTCAATACCGATGAGGGGCAGGCCTACCACCTGGCGCGGCGCTTGCAGAAAAATGTGCGTCTACAGAGAGAAGGTTTATCTGCTCCAATCGAAATTTCGGGGGGGATTGCTTCGCTCTCTCCCCTTGTTCGTACCGCCCAAGACTTGATTCAACAAGCAGATATTGCCCTCTATCATGCCAAGCATCAGGGAAAAAATCAAATTGTGAAATATTCGTCTCTCCACCATCGTCAACAGGAGTGAACAGCCGTGATGTCCCATCACAGCCTGGCGGTTGAGATTCTCAAGCATCTCAAGATCGAATATGCTCTTGCCGATTCGAAGCGCCGCCTGTTGGAATACAGCCCTGGCGTGGTGCACTACGTCCGCCGTATTTCCGGCCCTTTGCTCGGCCAGCCTGTCGAACGTCTTTTCGATGTGTTGACCGGCATGGAATCTGACCTGGAGGGCGTGATAGCGGGGAAAATCCCATCGTTTGCCATCGAGAAAATCGAGTGGATGGATATTTCGGGGGAAAAAATTTACTTCAGTGTGCGGATTTTCCCGTATCAGGGGGGCTTGCTCCTGCTGCTGATAGATGTGACCAACGAAGCGCGCCTGGAACAGCGCATTACCCAACAGCGCAATGAACTGAATTTGCTCAGCGCCCAATTGGCGCGTTCGCGCGCTGAATTGAACGACCTGTTGCATCGTTTGATGCCCTCTCGCGCTGCTGACCAAGCCATCTCTGCACGCGGTCAGGTTTCGCCAGGTGGCCAAAAGCGTCTGGTTAGTGTCTTGTTTGCAGATATGCGCGGTTTCACTTCTCTTGCCGAATTACTTCCGCCGGAAGAATTGCTCGATTTACTCAATCAGCATTTTCGCTTGATAGGGCAAGTAGTCATTCAACTGGGTGGTGAAATCACCAATTATGCTGGCGATATGCTCATGGCGGTTTTCAACGCCCACGGCGACCAGCCAGACCATGCCGACCGGGCGGTGCAGGCCGGGCGGGAATTGCAACACGTCTTGAGAGACCCGTTCCAAGCGGGACGCTCTGCTCAGCCCTTTGTGCTCGATTTTGGCGTGGGTATTTCCAGTGGCGAAGCCGTGGTGGGCTATTTAGGTTGCGATGACCGCCTGGAATACACCGCCCTTGGTGAGCAAATCAATATTGCTGCGCGCCTTTCTGGCTATGCTCAGGGTGGGCAGGTTTTACTCACTGCGAGCACTCGGGCAATGCTCAAACTCCAAATTGCTCTTTCCCAGGAGATGGAAGTGATACTGCGTGGCATCAGCCAGCCGGTGAAAATGTACGAAGCGCTGTGAATTTCACCCAACGCCAATCTTTCTTACGGAATTGCTACCGGCGTCAGCAGAGAAGCCGGGACAGGCGCAAACAGACCGATGTCTTTGCAGGAGGGTTGTCCCACGCGTACAAGCAAGCTTTCCCCGCTTTTCACTTCCACCTGGACAGGTGTATCTTGTTTGTAGGTGCTGTCAACGGTCAATTTGAGCGTTGACTGGAAGCCATGCGCCAGGGCGGGCAAGCAGACCGTTTTGTCTGGATGGATGCGGCCTTCATCCAGCGCAAACAGCGTGGCGCACAGGTTGGGAAGGTCGCTGCCGCTGGCATTTTTCAAGATCACGAAGGCATTGGTCACTTCACCCATGCCATGTGTAATGTCCAGGCTGGTGTTACAGCCCAATATTTCTACTTCAATCTTGGCAGGGATGGGCGAATTGGCGGGCAGGCTGGTGGAGGTTGCCGAAACGGTGGGCGTTTCGCTGAGGGCCGTCGCGGTCTCTGTGGGAGGGGAGACGGTGGTGTGCGTTGCTGTGACTGTCGTAAGGTCAGCAGTAGGGGTAGAGGTTGCCGTCAGGAAAACAGGGGTGGGGGTATAAATGCTGGGCGTGATGGTGGGGGGCGGCGCCGGGAAGGTTGGCACCACATAAACCCAGCCGTCGCAGGCGGGCAGAAATATAAGCGCAAAAATTATCCAGAGCAACAGGGTCTTTTTCATGGCTGGCTCCTTTTCGAGACAATTGTAAACGTTTTTTGTGTACCTGTGTCGTTGTTCGTTGAGATGGCTGATGCCAAAACCTAATTCTTGACAAAATTGACATCTTTTAGTATATTCTTTCATATCCCCCCCAGGGGGGTGGGGTAGTAGGAGGCGTAATGAAAAACGAAGATGCCTTGCGGCGTTTGAAAATTGTCGAAGGTCACCTGCGCGGCGTGATCCGCATGGTGGAAGAAGATGCCTATTGCATTGACATCATCCGCCAGATTCAGGCGGTGCAGGCGGCGCTCAACAAGGTCAGTGGTCAGATTCTCGAAAATCACCTGCACTCGTGCGTCATCACCGCCATCGAGGGCGAGGACCCGGCTGAGCGCGAGCGGGTGTTGAAAGAGATTGCCGAGGTGTTCGAGATGGCGACGAAGGTTTAAGGAAAGTACACGCGCAGGCAGGTAGGCAGGTAAACAAGTAAACAGGTAAAAAAAGGAGCATTCTATGACTACCGTTACTTATATTGTTCCCGCGATTTCTTGTATGCATTGCACGCATACCATTGAAGCCGAAGTTTCCGAATTGCCGGGCGTTCAGTCTGTGAAAGCAAAAGTGGACACCAAGGAGGTTGTCATCACCTTTGACGCTCCAGCCACCGAGGATAAGATCAGGGCGCTTTTAGCAGAAATCAATTATCCGGCTGTAGGTATGTAGTACACAGGTAAACAGGTATACAGGTATACAGGTATACAGGTACACAGGTACACAGGCCCTGTCTACTTGTGTACTTGTCTACTTATCTACTTGTGAACTTATTTTCCCTCCCCATGCCCCCAACCAAGCAACTCACCCTCCCCATTACCGGCATGACCTGCGCCAACTGTGTGGCGACCGTGGAACGCAACCTCAAGAAACTCGACGGCGTCCAGACGGCGGTGGTCAATCTTTCGTCGGAGCGCGCCACGGTCGAGTTCGACCCCGCCGCGGTCGGTTTGGCGGACCTCATCGCCCGCGTCCAGCGCGCCGGTTACGGCGTGGCTACCGGCGAGGCCGATCTGGTCATCAAGCGTCTGGCCGATGACAACGACGCTCGCCGCCTGGAGAAGGCCCTTGCCCGGCTCGAAGGCGTGCTGGAAGCGCAGGTGACCTTTGCCAGCGAAAAAGCGCGGGTCAAATACATTCCCACCCTCATCACGCAGGCAGAGATTCGCCGGGCGGTAGCCGCGGCTGGCTTCGAGGCGCTCGAACTGGGCGGCGAAGCCGAAGACGCCGAGGCAAAGGCGCGTGAGCGCGAAATCCGCGAACAACGCCGCCTGCTGCTCATCGGTCTGCTCTTTACCGTCCCCTTGTTCCTGCTCTCGATGGGCAAGGACTTTGGCCTTTTGCCCGATTTTGTCTATTCCATGCGCCCCATGCCGGGCATGATGCCCGAAGCCAGACCGTGGTTCAACTGGCTGATGCTGGTGCTGGCCACTCCCGTCCAGTTCTACGTTGGCTGGCAGTATTACGTCGGCGCGTACAAAGCCTTGCGCAACGGCTCGGCCAACATGGACGTGCTGATTGCCATGGGGTCATCCGTGGCCTACCTCTACTCGGTGGTGATCACCCTGGGCCTGTTGAGCGGACACGTCTATTTCGAGACGGCCGCGGTCATCATCACGCTGATTCGGCTGGGGAAGTATCTCGAGGCCCGCGCCAAAGGACGCACCTCCGAGGCGATCAAAAAACTGATGAGTTTACGCGCCAAAACGGCCCGCGTCGTTCGCGACGGGGAGGCGGTGGAGGTCCCGATTGACGAGGTGCGCGTCGGCGACGTGATCCTCGTCCGTCCCGGCGAGAAGATTCCGGTGGATGGCGTGGTGCTCGAAGGCCGCAGCACGGTGGACGAATCCATGCTGACGGGCGAGTCGCTGCCGGTGGAAAAAGGCCCCGGCGACGCGGTGATTGGGGCGACGCTCAACAAACTGGGCATGCTCAAGTTCGAGGCGACCAAAGTGGGCAAGGAAACCGCCCTGGCGCAGATCATCCGCCTGGTGGAAGAGGCGCAGGGCAGCAAAGCGCCGATTCAGAGACTGGCCGACCAGGTCTCGGCCGTGTTCGTGCCGGCGGTGATTGGCGTAGCCCTGCTTACGTTTGTGGCCTGGTATTTCTTCGGCGCGCCGGGCGATTTCACGCGGGCGCTCATCAACATGGTGGCCGTGCTGGTCATCGCCTGTCCGTGCGCCATGGGGCTGGCTACGCCGACTGCCATCATGGTCGGCGCGGGCAAGGGCGCCGAGATGGGCATCCTCTTCCGCAACAGCGAAGCGCTGGAACGTGCCGGGCGCGTCAACGTGGTGGTGCTGGATAAGACGGGCACCATTACAAAAGGTCAACCGGCGGTGACTGATTCAGTCATCAGTGATCAGTTATCAGTAAGAGGTACTGATCACTGGTCACTGATGACTGATGACTTATTACGCCTGGCCGCGAGCGTGGAGAGGGGGAGCGAGCATCCACTGGGCGAGGCGATTTGGGCCGAGGCAACCGCGCGGGGCTTGAGTTTGGCGGAAGCGGCCGGGTTCGTGGCCCTGCCCGGGTACGGAGTCCAGGCCGAGGTCGAGGGGCGGAGCGTGCTGGTGGGGAACGCGAAAATGCTCGAGGGCCGCGGCATCCCGCTGGGGAGTCTGGCTTCCGAGGTCGAGCGTCTGCAATCCGAAGCGAAGACGGCGATCCTCGTGGCGGTGGATGGTCAGGCCGCCGGGGTGATTGCTGTGGCGGATACCCTCAAAGAAGGTTCGCAGGAAGCGATTGAAGAACTGCACCGCATGGGGTTGAAAGTGGCCATGATCACCGGCGATAACCGCAAGACCGCCGAGGCGATTGCCCGCCAAGTGGGGATGGATATGGTGCTGGCGGAGGTGTTGCCGGAGGGCAAGGCGCTCGAAGTCAAACGTTTGCAGGTTGGGACGTTGGAACCTTCAAACGTGCAAACTTTCAAACCTGCAAACGTTGTGGCTATGGTGGGGGATGGGGTGAACGATGCGCCGGCGCTGGCCCAGGCTGACGTGGGCATGGCCATCGGCACGGGCACGGACGTGGCCCTGGCTGCCGCCGCGGTGACCTTGATGAGCGGCGACCTGCGCGGCGTGGCGCGCGCCATCCGCCTTTCGCGTAAGACGCTGACGACCATCAAGCAAAATCTCTTTTGGGCGTTTTTCTACAACGTGATTCTCATCCCGGCTGCCGCGCTGGGATTGCTCAACCCGATGCTGGCGGCGGGGGCAATGGCCTTCAGCAGTGTGTTCGTGGTGAGCAACAGTCTGCGGCTGCGAGGGGCGAAGGTGGGTTGAGATTTATCTCTGGATGAGCCAGTAGAGGCCGGCGGCGAGCGAGGCTGTGGCCGGAATCGTGAAAATCCACGCCAGGGCGATTTCCTGGGCGACCATCCAGCGAACTTTATTGAAGCGGTCTGCGGCTCCAACGCCCATGATGGCGGAACTGACGACCTGGGTGGTGCTCACCGGTCCGCCGAGGATGGAGGCGCTCAGAATCACGCTGGCCGCAGCAAGTTGGGAAGTAAAACCGTCTACCGGTCGAATCTTGAAGAATTTTCCTCCGAGGGTTTTGATCAGTTTCCAACCGCCTGTGGCGGTTCCCAGGGCGATGATGCTTGCACAGAGCAAAATCACCCATGAAGGGATGTTGAACGAGTCCAGGTAGCCGCTGGTGACAAGCGCCAGCGTGATGATGCCCATCGTTTTTTGGGCGTCATTTGTGCCATGACTGAGAGCGAGGGAAAGGGCTGTCAGGACCTGGACACGACGAAAGAAGGTATTGATGCGTGGCGTGGCTTTCCAGCTGAGGAGCAGGACAATTCGTAACAGCAGGTAGCCAACGACAAAACCAATCAGAGGCGATGTAAACAGGGCCAGGAGGATTTTTTCGATTCCATCTATTTTGATTGCTTGCCAGCCCGCGCCCATCATGACGGCCCCCAGAATGCCCCCGACGAGAGCATGGGAAGAACTGCTGGGCAAGCCCAACACCCACGTCAAAATGTTCCAGAGAATAGCGCTGAGCAGAGCCGCGATGAGCACATTTGAGTTGATGGTGTTTGCTACGACGATCTCGTCGCCAATGGTTTTGGCAACGGCGACGCCAAACACAAACGGGCCGATGAACTCTGCCAGGGCGGTGATCCAGAGCGCTACGCGAGGGGGGAGCGCCCGCGAGGAAATTATGGTGGCGACAATGTTACTCGAGTCGTGAACACCGTTCAAGAAATCAAATACAGTAGCCAGCGCGATGACCAGAATCGTAGAAGTTGCCATGACAACAACGCTCTCTATGCAATTTTGACGACAATGTCGGCAATAACGTTGGCGGCCTCATCTCCCCGGTCGGCAGCATTGCTGAGGTGACGGTAGACCTCGCGCAATTTCAGGATGGTGATGACGTGTTCGATGTCGTGCGCGCCCTGGAATAACTCAGCCAGCGCCTCGCGATAGACATCTTCGACGCGGTTTTCAAGCGATTTGGCGCGTTGGGCGTGATCAGCGGCCACGTTGGGGTTACGCTCGAGGCGCTCAACGGCCAGCAGTAACTCGTAACTGGCATCTCGCAGCAAGGAGGCGATGCGCTTCATGTAGGAAGTTACCTCGACTTGAAATAACTCCATTTCGCTCACTGTGCTATAGGCATAGTCAATGACATCGTCAATGGTGCGCGAGAGGGTGAAGATGTCTTCGCGATCAAAGGGGGTCACGAACGTGCGATTAAGTTCGTCAATCAGAATCCGCCGCGCTTCATCCGCTTCTTTCTCTTTTGCCTTGAGCGTCTTGGCAGCCTGCGGGTCCTGGGTTTCCATGTAAGTCAGCAGGGCTTCCAGACCTTCCAGGGTGAGCAGGGCCTGGTCGTGGATCAGGCGGATAAAAATGTTTTGCCGTTTCTTGAACCACGTGTGCATGGCGTTTCTCCTGAAGAGCAGAAAATGGCAGAGAGGGTGAAGGGACAAAAAAGGTCACCCAATGGGTGACCCTGGTGGGCGCGGAGGGGCTCGAACCCCCGACCTCATCAATGTGAGTGATGCGCTCTAACCGACTGAGCTACGCGCCCGTTCACAAAGCGACGGGATTATAGCCGAGGTTTGCTGCTTTGACAATAGTTTAGGGCGGTGGTAAGAAATTGAGAGGGTCAACTTTGCCGTAAACAGAATTCATTAACTCCAGGTGCAGGTGCGGACCGGTGGAGTTTCCTGTGCTTCCCAGGAGGCCAATCAATTCACCCTGGCCTACATTTTGTCCACAAACCACGTTGACAGAATTGAGATGGGCGTAGAGCGATTGCCAGGAACCGGTCGGCGTCTCGCCGTGGTCAATCACAACCAGGTTGCCATAGCCCCAATCGTTCCAGCCGGCATAGACGACAACTCCAGCGTCAATGGCCACGACTGCGTCCCCAAGAGAACCGCCAATGTCAATGGCCGGGTGGTTGATGTCTGGGCGGAAAGGCGTACCCGAAATGTAATGCTTGGGCGTAGGCCAGATGAACGTTCCGAAGCCGATTTGCCCGCCATTCACGGCTCCACACGAGCCGGGACCGAGGACGCGGGTGGTGGCTGGGCTGCTGCGGGTGGCGCCGATCGGCGCGCTCCAGGATGTGAATTCGCGCGTCCCCCCGGGAATGACCAGCCAGGTGCCTGGGGGGATGTTCGGATTCTCAAGATCGCCGATGGTGTCTGGGTCGAGGTGATTGCCTGGGAAGTTGATAATATCTTCCGGCTGGACTCCGTAGAATCTGGCTACGCCGGTCAAGGTTTCGGCACCGCCGCCGATCCACTGGTAGTAGGCTCCGTCCACCGGCAAAATGTTGAGTTCCTGGCCGGGCCGCAGGCTGTGCGGGGTGTCTTTCAGTGTCTCGTAGTTGGCAAACAGGATGGTGCTTGGTTTTAGCCCGAATTTCTCCGCAATCCCAAAGACGGTATCACCCGGTTGAACGGTATATTTGATGACATCAATGCGGGGACGGCTTGGGATGGTGGTGTGGGGGTCTGCCTGACGGGGAATGCCATTCAGGGAGGCAGCAACCGGTTCGATTGGGGGCAGGGAAACACTGGCAGACAGGCTCACTTCTGTCGTCGGGGACAGGTTCGATGTCGCTGTCTCGACCGGTTCGCGGTAAATGAATTGCATGAGGGCGACGACGCCTGCAATGGCCAGAACAGCGATGATGTTTGTCCCCAATCGAAGGGCAGTTTCTCCAAGGCCAAAACGTGCCAGACTGTTCAAGATACGATGAAACAAACTGCCATCAGAGTCGTGCGGTTGTTCGGGAGATGAAAATTGTTCTTGGGGACGTTTATCCATGGCTGTCATCATAACATGCCCAAAAACGACCGTCAAGCGGAGCATTAAGGTCTGGTTAGACGATTTTTTGACGGACGACGGGGTATTTCAGGTGAATGGCCAGGGCGGTGAGCAGGCAAATCGCCCCTGCGACAAGCGCGGCAGTCGGTACGTCGCGCGTCTGCGCCAACCAACCGATGAAGAGGCTCCCAAACGGTGCCACTCCCTGCACCGCCCACAGGTAAACGCTAAAGACGCGCCCGCGCAGCGTGTCGGGCACTTCGACCTGGATCAGGGTGTTCATGGTTGCCAGTTGTGAGACTAATCCCCAGCCGAGGAGAATGATGATGGGGAAGACGGCTTGCAGGCTGCGCATAAACGAAGCGGTAATCAAGGCCGTGGAGAACAAAAATTGTCCAATCGTGAGAAACAATCCCTTGCGGCGCATCTGGCTGAAACTGGAAAGGAAGAGAGCGGCAGCCAGTGCCCCTATCCCTTGCGCCAGGTAAAGGCTGCTGGTGCGCGCTTTGATGATGGCTTCGGTGTCGTTGGCAGTGGCCAGCACATCGCGCGCCAGCGCCGGGATTTGTTGCACGAAGGGGAAGCCGAAGAAGCCGATTAACGTGGCCAGCAAGAGGACTGCCGTCACCAGGGCGTTGCTGCGAATGTAACGGATGCCTTCGTGAAAATCGCTTTTGAGAGAGCGCTTTTCTGTTTGCGTTTCCGCAACCACCCGGTAAGGAGTGCGAACAAAGAACAACCCCACGATGACGAAGAGAAAACTCATCCCATTGATGAAAAATGCCCATCCCTCGCCCTGGTTTTGGACCAGCAAGAGGACAATTGCGGTGAGGGAGGGGCCCAGGACGCGCGCCAGGTTGAACACGGTGGCTTGCAACGCAATGGCGTTGGGCAAGGCTTGTTTTCCCACCATTTCTACCAGCATGGACTGGCGGGCAGTGATTTCGATGGCATTGGCGCTGCCCAGGATAAAGGACAGGACCACAATGTGCCAGATTTGAATCAGGTTGGTAAATGTGAGCACGGCCAGCGCAAAAGCCTGAAGCATCATCACGGCCTGCAGGGCAATGACAGTCTTGCGCTTATCCAGCCGTTCGATCAGGACGCCCCCCGGCAAGGCCAGGAGCAGGGTGGGCAGGGTGGAGGAAAAGCCGATGATGCCCAGATCGAGAGGCCGGCCACTCAGGCGATAGGCCAGATAGGGCAGGGTGGTGTTCTGCATCCAGGTGCCGATGAGCGAGAGAAACAGACCAATCCAGAAAATGAAAAAGTCGCGCGAGGCGAGGGCAGGGAAATGTTGGGCGAGACGGAGTTTTTGAATAGTCATGACAGATCGTGAGAAACAGGAAAGTTTTGCTACCAATGACACAAATTGCACGAAGGGATTTGCAGTTTGCGTCTGCTGAAGAAGCGGAGAGATTACCCGCACCCGAAAGTCACGACTTCAATTGCCGTGCATCGCCCACGCGCACGGTGATGCCGGTGGTGTCGAGATATTCCAGCAGGGCCTGGACGTATTTGCGGCTGGTGCCGAGCAGGTCGCGCACTTCGGCCAGGGTGACGGCGCCCTTTTGGCGAATGGCCTGGCGCACCTGCCGCACCATTTCCTCGTAATCTTCGCGCCGGAAGACCACCTCTGCCGAGACCTGAATCAGGTTTTCGCTGTCGAGCAGGGCGGCAAAGACCTCTTCACCGACTGCCGCCTGACATTCTTTGACCGAGGGGGGAGCGAACGGCGCGTCGGCAAATTGTTTCATCAAATTTTGCACGGAGGTTTCTTGCTCTGGCGAGAAACGGACGCGGTGCTCTGGCAGGGCGAGCAGGGGGGCAGCAGATGGAGCGACCACGGTGCCCTGCTCCAGCAGACGGGCGACAGCCAGGTTGAACAGGCGCGCCGATAGTTTCAATTTCGAGCGCAATTCTTCGCGCGGCATGCCGCGTCGCAACGGGTAGGCGCGGTGGTAGGCGGCGAGGGCAGCCTGAGCATTTCCGAGGAGCGTTTGCCAGTGACTGGCGCTGAGGAAGAATTCTTCCAGTTGAATGAGTTGACCGGTCTGGAGCAATTCTTGCAGGGCAGAACGCGCCCGCGACTCTTCCAGCCGGGAACGGGCGAACAGGTCTGCCCACGTGGCCGGACCGAGGGCCTGGGCCGCCTCCATCAGCACGTCCGCCGGGGAAGCTTTGGCCAGCGCCTGCAGCGACTGAAGGACAGAGGCATCGAATCGTTTGTGCCGGTTCCGGGGATGAGCGTCCACCACCACGCCGCCGCCGAGCGTTTCTGCGGGGGAGGGGCGGCGCAGGATGAATCGGTCTCCGCGGACGGCAACGAGCGGGGCGCGCAGGTCGAGTTGCAGCCAGCCGGTTTCGCCGGGCTGGAGGATTTCTTTTGCCAGCAAGCGAACGTTGGCAATGGTTTCAGCGGTGCCGAGGAAGAGTTTGACCTCGGTGTGATGCTGGAGGGGGGAGGCGTCAGCCAGGAGACGGAAATGGACGTCGAGCCGACGGGTGGGCTGGTACCGGCCAGGGTGGGCGAGCACGTCTCCCCGCCGGATTTGCCCGGTCTCCACCCCGCTCAGGTTGACGGCGGTGCGCGAGCCGGGGGTGGAGATGTCTTCTTTGCGGCGGTGGGTTTGCAGGCCGCGAATGCGTCCCCGCAGGCCAGCAGGCAGGATTTCTACCTCGTCGCCGAGGCGCAGACTGCCGTCGGTCAGGGTGCCGGTGACGACGGTGCCAAACCCAGGCATGGTGAAGACGCGGTCTATTGGCAGGCGCGGGCGACCGAGATCGGGGCGGGGAGGCCGGTTTTGCAGGATCAGGCTGAGGGTCTGTAACAGGGCGGGGAAACCGGCGCGGGTCTGAGCAGAAACGCGGACGATGGGCGCGTCTTGCAGAGCGGTTCCGCGCAGGATGGCGCGGATGTCTGCCTCGAGCAGGTCGAGCCATTCAGGCTCGTCTATCAGGTCAATTTTTGTGATGGCAACCACGCCGGCGGGGATTTGAAGGAGATCGAGAATGGCGAGGTGTTCGCGGGTTTGTGGCATGACGCCCTCGTCGGCGGCGATGACCAGCAGGGCGGCGTCAATCCCGCCCACGCCGGCCAGCATGTTCTCGATGAAGTCGCGATGGCCGGGAACGTCCACGATGCCGACTTCCTCTCCGCCTGGCAGGGTGAGCCAGGCAAAGCCCAGGTCAATGGTCATCTGGCGTTGCTGTTCTTCTTTGAGCCGATCGGGGTTAATGCCGGTCAGGGCGGTAATGAGGGTAGTTTTGCCGTGATCTACGTGGCCGGCGGTGCCGATGACGTGCATAGTTTCTCGCGAGGAGGAAGATGGCAGGTCGGAAGTGATTACCTGGTCGAGACGATTCGCTCGTAGGCCGACAGCACTTCATGGATTTGGGCCAGCATGCCTTGTAAGAGTTGCTCGTTGGCTTCTTGTGTTTGCTGGAAGATGTCTTGCTGGGTCTGTACCTGGTCTTCGATGGCGGCAATTTGGGCGCGAATCTTTTCCACGCTGGCCTGTAAGTCTTTGCGGGCTTCGTCCTGGGTGAGGGTGTAGGAGGTCCAGCGTTTTTGGTTGTCGGCTTTGAAGGTGACCCATTCCTGGCGGAAACGGTCTTCGGCCAGACGCTGCATTTCGGAAATTTCGTTGATGCGGCGCTCGAATTTTTGGACCATTTCTTCATAGGCTTCCTGAGTGCGCTTAACGGCCCGCTGGGCGATTTCCCATTCCTGGGGGATGTTTTCGATGCTTTGGATCTGTTTCTGGCTGGTCTGCAAACTTTCCTGCCAGAGTTTCCATTCGCGGTCTCGTTCGACCTGGATGCGGGATTGGGTTTCGATGAAGTTCATTTGTGCCTGCCGTCGCTCGGTTTCACTGGTCAGCAGTTCGTTGATGCGGGTTTCGAGGCGGCGCAGGTCGTCGGTGAAGAGTTCGTGCTTCTCACGCACTTCGTCGAGGCGTTTGCGGGCGGCATTCAGGTCGCCAGCCAGATCGGCCAGGCGGCGCGACTCTTTCTGGCGGGCTTCTTCGGCGACTTTGATGGTCCGTTCGACGTTCTCGGCCAGGGTGAAGATGGCTTGCAGACGGGTTTCCCACTCGGTCATTGCTTTGTTGCGGCGAGATTCCTCCGCTGCGACGGTTTTGAGTTCACGTTTGAGTTCGGCGATCGGTTCTTTATAGCGGTGAACTTCGGCAGTAGCGGCTGTCAGGGCGGCGAATTGTTCCTGATAGCGTTTGTCGGCCTCCTGCAGGGCTTTTTTGGCCGAGGCGTCTATCGCTTCGATTTGTTTGACCAGGTCAGTACGCTGTCGGGTCAGCGCTGCCTCAATTTGTTCCAGGCGGGCTGGGGTCGTGCTGACTTGATCGAGTTGGGTTTGCAGTTCTTTGATTTTCTTTTGGGCGGCATTGAGATCACCCTCCAGGCTTTTGATTTGTTCCTGAAGCGTGGCAATTGCAGTTTTATCTTTACGGCGTTCTTCATCCAGCCAGTCGAGCCGTTTGATGAGTTGCTCAAAATCCATCGGGTTGCCTCCGAAGAAGTTTTTACCCTCGGTTTGTTGCGAGAACACGAGGAGAAATTAGCAGAGAGTGCGCGGGTTAGCGTAGTGGATTATAGCATGGGTGACGGGGAGGATACGGGGAACGTGGAGTGGTGGGATGCTGACCGAGATTTTTTTACCCGTAACCGTCAAATTGAGTTTGCAGCCTGCCTGCGTACGGCGCGAATTCTTCAACCTGAGCGCAGAACAGGCCCTGAGAGCCTGTTCGATACGTGCCGACGATTGAGCAGGCAAGATTCTGGCAGCACAACCAAGCGTCGGGATGTTTGTTCGGCTGATCTTAAACCGACGTTATGCAATGCAGCAGGAAATACTCGCGGTCACTCTCCCTGGTCGAATTGGAGCAGTTGCAAAATATCGGCCAGGGCAGCGTCGAATACTTCTTGCATAATCGTCTCGGCTACCTGGTATTTCCCGCCAAAGGAGCCGTCACCATAGACCTGGCGCGTGGTTTCCGCGTTCATGATGGCCGATGGGACAAATGGCGGAATTTTTTCTTCTTCTGGAAGATCGCTGACGATGGTAAACGGGAAGGCTTCCAGCCAGTTGGCATGCTCTGGTTTGATTTCATGTTTCAAAGCGACTGCTTCGATGCTGTGAGACTTCCACCATTCGTACCAGTTGATTTTGAGGTCGGTGAGTTCGTTGACCAGTTCTGTCAGGCGGGCTTTTGCTCCAGTGTTGCCACCGTGACCGTTCAGAATCAGCAGGCGCCGGAATCCCTGGCGGTGTACTGACCGAACAATGTCTTCAATGGCATCCAACAAGGTCGAGAGGCGCAGGCTGATGGTGCCCGGATATGCCAGGAAGTAAGGGCTGGAACCGAAATTAAGGGGGGGAGCCACCAGCACACCGGTCTGTTGGGAGGCAGCGTCGGCCAGAGCAAGAGGAATTTTGATGTCGGTGAGCAGACTCAGGTAGCCGTGTTGTTCACAGGCGCCGAGAATGAGGATAAGACGGTCGTCATGTTTGAGGTATTCCTGGACATCCATCCAGTTGAGGTCTTCCAGTCGCATATTTTTCTCCTGAGTGAGGGGATATTATTGACCCAATCGTTGGAAAAGCGGGGGGAGCGTGGTCCACAGGGCGATTGCCCATTGCGGGAATAGTCCAAACAGGAACATGGCCAGACCGCCGAGGGAGAGAAAAATCTTTTGTCCCCAGGTCTCTTGTGTTTGCCAGGGGGTGTTTTCCGAAGGGACAAACAGGTTGAAGAGAATGCGCAGGGTGGCTATGGTGAGGCCAAAACTACCGATCAAGATCCAGATTGCCAGGGAAAAAGAGAGGTCAGCAGCCGCGTTCCAGATGGCCAGATGGGCCGCAAACGAGGCGAGCATGGGCAGGCCGGAGAGCGAAAGAATGGCGAGCGCCAGGGCGACTGCTGCATAGGGACGCGAACGGCCTGCTGACCTGAGCGCTTCTAATTCCATTTTGGGAGAATTTGCTGTCAGGATGCTCAATGTGTAGGCCCACAGGGCGAGGGCAAGGGCGCGCGGGACGAGAAGCAGCAGGAAGGATGTGAAGCCGTACTGACCGCCCAGGCCAATGGCAAACAGGGAGAAACCGGTTTCTATGATGACTGCGTAGCCGAACAGGCGCCCCAGGTGACGTTGAAAGGCAGCCAGCAGCCCGCCGCTGGCAATCATCACCACGCTGACGAGTTGCAAGGCGGTGAGAAAATCCGGGGATTCGCGGAGCCAGGTATATCGGTCCAGGAAACCAAGCCCGAAAAAGGTGGAAATGGTGGTCAGTGTCCACAGGATGAAACCGATGAGGTAAGGGGGATTTTCTTCTGCCAGCATGGGAATCCAGGTGTAGAAGGGGAAAACAGCCAGGAGCAATGAGAAACCCAGCCCCAGTAAAGTCACGGCACGGGTAACGGAGGCCACGTCTCCGGGATTCGCTTCCAGACCGGTCAGCAGCCAGCCAGAAAAGAGAATAAATGGCAAGGCCAGGGTCTGGAAGATGAGAAAACGCAGGGCGCCTTTTCCTGGACGATGCGTGCTGGCAGCGAGGATGAGCGTGATGAAGAGAACAGCAAGTTCAATGAGAAGGGCCGCGTACAGGAATGGCTCAACGGCCAGGGCAGAAATCAACAGGGCAGTGAGTACAAGTCCTGTCGGGACAAAGTGCGGTTTTGTCTCAACTGAAGCAGAAGCGAGGAACCAGAGGGAGGTCATCCCGTAAAGGAAAACCAGCAAGGCACGATCGGCGTTTTCCAGGGTCAGGCGACGGCCCAGCAGATTGACTGCAGGTGCAATTTTGAGATTGAACTGGCCGAGGCTCAGGGCAGCGTCGATCGGGAGCAAAAAGGCAGTGATGGCCAGGAAGAGGCAGAAGAACCCGCCGATGATGGCGTTCAAGCGTGCATTGCGGAAGAGCAGGAGCAAAATCGCCAGTGCGGCAGGCAAAAAAATCCATATGAAGGGGGCATTCATTCCGTCTCCTCCTGTGCTTGCAGGGTGAGATAGTAGGCTCCTACCAGTCCCAGGCTCAAATTGACGCCTGCCAGCAAGCCGGCTACCAGGACAGATTTTTCGACGGTAACGTAAACCATCTCAAAACCTGCCAGCGTGGTCAAAAGTCCAAGGATGATACGGAATGGTTGCGAAGTGAAGCCTAGGACGATCAGGCCGGTTCCAATCAGAAACAAAGCGCCCCACGCCAGTGGGAAGGAGACACCCAGCCAGTTGCTCAGATTGCCCGCTGCGGCCAGCGAGAGGGCCAGGGCGATGCTGATGGTCACCAATCGAAAGAATTGTTCCGGCGGCAAGAGTGCTTCTTTTTCTTCGCTCGAGGTTGATCCGGGGTGGGAGAGAACAATCACAGCGCATACCATCCAGCCGGTAATCAATTTGACCGCGCCTATGGCGATTCCTGCTTGTGTTTGTACAAACCAAAAGACCGTGGCATATTGCACGGCGGTGAAAATGATCTGCCAGCGCCAGGTGCGGGCGAGGAAAAGACCGGTCGCAGCAATAAACAGGACGAGGAGCGCAAACCAGTTTGCCACCAGCATTAGCGGCCTCCTGAGGCAATCAGCGTGACCAGCAAGACTAACAGAAGAAATGACCAGAGAATGCCTCCTTCGCCCTCTAGTAAATTGGTGAGAAAGAGTGCTATGTTTTCGAGGATGTGAGAGAATGCGTCAATGCTGCGATACAGCCAGTTCAAACGAATGACATCGCCCCATTGCGCCGGAGTCCGGGCGGAATGATGTAGAAACCGTACTGCCAGGAGAAAGAAGGCTGCGCCGATGACCGAGGCCAGCAGGCTTTGTCCCCACTGCCCGACGCGGGCGGCTCCCTCCCAGCCCCAAAGGCCGCAGAGAACAACTACGACAGCCAGCAGGAAGAGACCGACTGGATAAATGATGCGTCCCCATTTCTCCTGCGATTCAAAACTGGACTCGCCAGGATGCAAGGCATGGCGGAGAAAGCCTGCCAGGAAGAGCGACTGGGCGAGAAGAAAGGGCAGAGTAAAGAACCACGTGGTTGTGTTGTTGCTCCAGACGATGGCCGTTGCTGAGAATGGCAGTCCCGAAAGCGCCCACAAGCCAGGCAGAATCAACCAAATCAGTCTGCGCTGGCGCGCGGAGTACAAAAAGAGCAAGCCGCCGGCGAGCAATGCTATTCCCCATCCTGCGCTGCTCAGGGGATTTCCCAACAGGGTTGTCGCGATAGAAAGTGCGGCCAGGCCGAGCACCCAGAATGGACGGCCGATCAGTTCATCGGAAGAACGCAGCCACATCCAGCCGGCGTAGAGAGCGGGCAGGGCGGTCAAAATCAACAGATAGGGTTGTAACGGAGAAGAAATGGACGAGACAGGGATTTTTCCCAATACCGAGAGGCTGATTGCCGCCGAGATGAGGCGCAAGGTCGTTCCAAAGCCGCGACGTAAAACGCTTTCGCTCTGATACGGCAAGCGAAGCGGCAAAATTCCCAGGCGCAGGCCTGTTCCCATCAGGAGGAGCAGGCCAGAAACCTGAGAGAAATCCGCGAATTCCAGCGGTAAATGGGCAGATTGCTGGGCCTCGATGGCCAGGATCAAGAACCCCATTCCCAGCAGCCGCATGGTGTAGGCAAGAATGATATTGCGGATGCTGTTCTCTTCGTTGACCGAACCGATCATCGTAGCCAGTTCGGTCAGATCGAAGACTGCCCAAACCATGACCAGGGTCAGTGGATCGGCGGCGGCTGCGGCAGAAATGCCAAACGCAGCCAGCAGAAGAGTCCCTGCCCAAATGAACGGGCGATTTTCGTTCCGCACCGGCGAAGTCAACACGACGGCAAGCGTGAGGGCTGCGATCCCCATGGCATAGGGCCAGGAGACCGAGTCAATGCGCCAGTGCGGACGGTAGTTGAAAACTGAAACGGGTTGCCAGGCAGGCAAAAAGAAGGTATTCGGGAATCGAATCTGCCACAGGAAAACAGCAACCAGCGCCAGCATCGCTCCTGAGACGGCCACCAGCCATGAATATCTGAACTTCAAGCGGAAAAATTCCACCATCAGGAGGAGGAAGGCGGCCAGGGTAAAGATCAGAATCGGCAATAAAATTAACATGGCGGCGGTAATTTTATCAGAAACCATCGGCGCTGTTGCAAACACCTGCAAAGTCTTTTACTCCGGGCGCAATGCCCGCATCCTGTGCCTGGGGAAAGCACTCTACTGGCCATCAGGGGCGACACTTGGTGTCCGTTGTTGGCGTCAGATTTCTCTGTTTTTTCTCCTATTCTCATGTACAATTGCGCCTACCGTTTGTGGCTGCTTCAACAACATTTTTCGGAGAGGAATATGTCTATCTTGCTGATTGTCAATCCGATTTCCGGGCGAGGATATGCCGGGCACCATCTGCCCGAGTTAGAGCAAAAACTGAAAGAGTATCGCATTGACTATCGTCTCGTCCTGACCGAGCGTCCCTGGCATGCTGCCGATTTGGCTGAACAGGCTGCGCGCCAGCAATATGACGCGGTGGTCGTTGCCAGTGGCGATGGAACTGCCAACGAGGTCCTCAATGGCCTGATGCGTGCCCGTCAGGCTGGTTTTAACCATACCGCCATGGGGATCATTGCCGTGGGAACCGGCAATGACTTTGCCTATGGCATGGGGATCCCGGGTGGCATTCAAGCCGGCTGCAAAGTGCTGGCCGAAAATTATCGCCGCCGCATGGATGTCGGCCTGGTCAAGGGTGGGGATTACCCCGATGGGCGTTATTTTGGCAACGGGGTGGGAATCGGTTTCGACGCCGCTACCAGCTTCGTCGCGGCGAATATCCGCTGGACCCGCGGCTTGCTTCTTTATCTCATCGCCGCGATTGAGACGGTGTTTATTTACTACAAAGCCCCGCATGTGAAACTGGTCCTGGACGAGCAAGAAATGCACGTCTCACCGCTCATGATTTCCATCATGAACGGCAAGCGCATGGGGGGTGGCTTTTTCTTTGCCCCTAATGGTGACCCGGCGGACGGCGTCTTCGATATTTGCCTGGCCCGCAGTGCCAGCCGTCCGCGCATCTTTGCCCTGATTCCCTACTTCATGAAGGGCACCCAGGCGACCCAAAAAGAAGTCAGCATGCATCAGGCGCGGCGGGTTCATGTGGTGGCCGAGCAGGGAACGTTGCCGGTCCACTGCGACGGCGAAACGGTCTGCTACGCCGGTCAGGAACTCACCATCGAAATTCTTCCGGCCCAAATTGACTTCATTACCAGCAAACCAGCATGAAAAAGCAAATTTTCTCTTTGCTCAATGGCGTGATTCGCCTGGGAACAAGCGTGCTTTGCCGCATTGACAAAACAGATTTCAGCAAAGTCCCATTGCACGGTCCGTTGATTCTGGTTGCCAACCACATCAATTCGCTGGAGGTCCCGCTTTTGTTTACTCATCTCCAGCCGCGCAAGATGGTGGGCCTGGCAAAAATTGAAACCTGGGACAGTCCTTTCATGGGCTGGCTGTTTGACCTGTGGGAGGCCATTCCCGTGCGGCGCGGCGAAGCCGACCTGATGGCCATCCGTCGCTGCCTGGAGGTGCTCGAAGCAGGTAAAATTCTGGTCATTGCCCCCGAAGGAACCCGTTCTTACGACGGACGCTTGTTGCGCGGCCAGCCGGGCGTCGTCACCATCGCCCTCCGCTCCGGCGCTCCCATTCTGCCCCTCGCTCACTGGGGCGGAGAAAACTTCACGACCAATCTCAAGCGCCTGCGGCGGACCGACTTCCACGTTCGCGTTGGACGCCCCTTTTACCTGGACCCTGACGGCGAACGCGTGACCCCTTCCTTGCGCCAGGCCATGGCCGATGAAATCATGGGCCAGATTGTGGCCTTAATGCCCGAAAAGTATCATGGCGAATATGCCAATCGCCTTGCCGAGCCGCGTTATCTGCGTTGGGCGTAGTAAAACAAACGCAGATAGGTTACAATCAGTCAAAATCACCACAGGAACAAAGTGATCGCGAGCCCCATCTTCGCCTGTCTGTCAGAGGGTCTGGCGCTCCTTTTGTTCCGGGAGGCTTTCCTCACCCATGCTGGCCAATGACGAAACAGAGGAATCCCCCGGCGCGTTTCTCCAGCGTTTGGGACTTCCCTTCAAAGACAAACTCATCCTGGCCCGCGCTCTGACGCACCGCTCCTACGTCAATGAGCACCCGGAAGCGATCGAAGACAACGAGCGCCTCGAATTCCTGGGCGACGCTGTCCTCGATTTTCTGAGTGGCGCGTGGCTCTACAACCACTTTCCTGAAATGGACGAGGGTAGTTTAACGCGAATGCGCTCGGCCCTTGTCCGCACCGAGCAACTGGCCGAGTTTGCTCGTCAGATTGACCTGGGACGCGCCCTCCGCCTGGGACGGGGGGAAGCGGCTGCCGGCGCCCGTCAGCGCGATGTCATCCTTTGCGCTGCTTTCGAAGCCCTGGTGGGTGCCCTTTACCTCCAGGCGGGCATTGAAGCCGTCAGCGACTTCGTCTTCCCGTTCTTCCAAAAAGCCGCTGAAAAACTCGTCACCAACCCGGCCATCTCTGACCCCAAAAGCCGCTTGCAGGAATGGTCGCAGGCCCAACATTACGGCCTGCCCAAATACGTCACCGTCCAATCGAGCGGCCCCGACCATCAACCGCAATTCGAAGTGGAAGTGCACATCAACGGAAAAGTCTATGGCCGCGGTCGTGGCCCCAGCAAACAAATCGCTGCCCGCAACGCTGCCCAAAATGCTCTGGAAAACCTCGCATCCTCCTGAAATTTCGCTCTCTGACTGATTCTCCATGCCTCTTCGTCTCAAATCTCTCGAACTTCACGGTTACAAAACCTTTGCCTCGCGGGTCAACTTCGAATTTGCTGAAGGAATCACCGCCATTGTTGGCCCCAATGGCTCTGGCAAGTCCAACATCGCCGATGCGCTGCGCTGGGTGCTGGGAGAGCAATCCTACAGCGTCCTGCGCGCCAAAAAGACCGAGGACATGATTTTTGCCGGCTCTGAACAGCGCCCCCGTTCGGGCATGGCCTCGGTCACGGTCACCTTTGACAACTCCGACGGCTGGCTGCCGGTGGACTTTTCTGAAGTCGCCCTCTCGCGCCGGGCCTATCGTGATGGCCGCAACGAATACCTGCTCAACGGCCAACAAGTCCGCCTGCGCGACATCAACGAACTGCTGGCCCAGTCTGGCCTTGCAGAACGCACCTACACCATCCTGGGGCAGGGCCTGGTAGATGCTTCGCTCGCCCTCAAAGCCGATGAGCGTCGCCGCCTCTTCGAAGAGGCTGCCGGAATCGGCCTCTACCGCGCCCGCCGCGAAGAAGCCTTGCGCCGCCTTGAGACCACCCACCGCAACCTCGACCGGGTTCTCGACATCCTCGCCGAACTCGAACCCCGCTTGCGCAGCCTCGAGCGCCAGGCTGCGCGTGCCCAGGAATATGCCCAGGTGCAGGCCGACCTGCGTGCCTCACTGCGAGAATGGTATGGCTACCACTGGCACCGTGCCCAACGGGAACTGGCCGATGCCCTCGAAGCCGTTCGTCAGCAAGAAGAGCGTCTCAAGCAAACTCGTCAGGCTTACCAGGACATTCGGCAGGAATACACTTCGTTCCGCGATCGTCTGAACGGCCTGCGCGGGCGGCTCAACTCATGGCACCGGCAATCGGCCCAATTGCACGCTGGACGGGAATCGATCAGCAGCGATCTGGCTGTCCTCGAAGAACGTCAACGTTCCTTGCTCGATCGGCAACAATCTCTTGAACTCGAACGTGGGCGCATCGAAGAAGAAATCCGGCTGGCTGGGGAACGACGTGCTGAAGCCGAGGCCGAACGAGCGCGATGTGAAACCGATTTGCAGGAAGCCGAGGCGCAACTGGCCTCTGCCCGACAGGCCTTAGAGGCGGCCCAGGCCCAGCGCGCCCGTCTCGCGACCGACCTGGAAACGGCTCGCCGCCAAATGGAGCAACTTGCCAACCGACGCGCCACCCTGCAAGCCCGCCTGGAAGAGATTGCCGCTCGCATTGAAACCCAACATCGCAAACTGATCTCCTCCGACGATGCCATTGCCTCCGCCGCGGCAGAACTCGAAAAACAGACTGCCGAAACGCGCCTGCTGGTCGAAAAACGTCACCAGGCCGAAGCCGCCTTGCAGAAAATCCAGGAAGAGGTGGAGGCTGCTCGTCGCCGTGTGACTGAGTTGGAAGCCCAGTTAAAGCAAAAAGAGGCCGAGCGCAACGCCAAACAGGCTGAGCAGGCCCGTCTGCAGGCCCAACTCGATGTGCTGGAGCAAGCCGAACGATCGGCTTCTGGCCTGGCCGATGGCGCCCGTCTGCTGCTCGAAGCGGCCCGTCAGGCTCGCCTGAATGGGGCCAAAGGTGCCCTGGCTGCGGCTCTCGACGTCCCTGCAGAACTCGAACTCGCCATTGCAGCCGCCTTGGGCGATTACACCGACGCCATCCTGCTCCAATCGGGGGCCGATGCCGAGCAAGCCCTCGACCTGTTGCAAAGTGATGCCAGCGGGCGGGCCTTTCTCCTGCCCCTGGATTGGATCACCCCTGCCGAAACGTTGCCGGTTCAGGCTGGCGGCCAGGTGCTGGGGGTGGCGGCTGACCTGATCCGCGCCCCGGCCGAACTGCGCCCGGCTGTGGACCTCCTGCTCGGGCAGGTCATTGTGGTTGAAGATCGGAAAACCGCCCGGCGGGTGTTGGCCGGTCAACCGGCGGCAGTGCGGGCCGTCACCTTGAAAGGAGAAGTGTTTCATGCCAGCGGGCCGGTATTGGCTGGCAAACCGGCCAAATCAGCGGTGTTGAGCCGCCCTCGTCAACGCCGCGAATTGCAAGAAGCCCTGGCGGGCCTCCGCCGTCAGATGGAAAACCTGGGCGCCGACCTCACCCGGCTGACGTCCGAATTGCGCACCGCCCAGGCGGAGGTCGAGCGCCGCATTCACACCGAGAAAGAACAGCGACGCACCCTCGAAGCGGCTCGTCAGGCCGAGCAGCAGGCACGTCTGCGGGAAGAAGCAGCCCGGCGGCAATGGGAGTGGCAAAAAACACAGAAAACGGCCCTCCAGGCTGAAATTGAACAGGCTGAAAAAGAGCGTGCCCAATCGGCTGCTGCTTTGGCCCGTGATGAAGAAGCCTTTGCTGCTGCTCAGGAAGCGCTCCGGCAAAAGACGGCGGCCCTGGCGGGCGTTGTGCTGGATGAATTGCAGGGTCAGGTCACACATTGGACCGCGCGTCTGGCCGCGGCGCAACAATCGGCGGGCAATGCCCGTACCCGTTTGGCTGAGCGCACGCAGGCGGTTGAAACGCTGGTGCGCCAAAAGGCGGCGATCGAAGCGCAATTGGCCGAGATTCAGAACAACCTGGCTCATCTGGAGACCGAGCGCACGGCGTTACACGACAAGGCAATTGCATTCAATGCCCAACTGGAAGAACTGGCTGCACTGATTGCTCCAGCCGAGAAGGAATTGGAAGAGGCCGAACGTCAGGAAGCCGCATTGCAGGTGCAGGAGGCTGAGAAGCAGGCGACGCTGGCGCGGGTGGAACGCCTGTATAATCAGTTGCAGATTGAACTGGGGCGCAAACAGGAAGCCCTGGAATCTCTGCGCAACAAAATCGAGGATGATTTCGGCCTGGTGATGTTCGATTATGCCGCCAATATCGCAGGCCCTGTCCCTCTTCCGCTGGATGGGATGGTCGAACAATTGCCGGTCGTTGCCGAATTAGATCCCGCTCTGGAGGAGACGCTGACACGTCAGAAAGCCTTGCTGCGTCGGATGGGTGCAGTCAATCCAGAGGCCCAACAGGAATATCAGGCGGTCAAGGAACGGCACGCCTTTCTGACTGCCCAGTTGGCTGATTTACACAAAGCCGAGGATGACCTGAAGCAGGTTATCGCCGAACTGGACGAGGTCACCCGGCGCGAGTTCCGGCGGACGTTTGAGCAGGTGGCGGATGAGTTCCACAAGATTTTTCACCGGCTGTTTGGCGGCGGTTCGGCGCGTCTCACGTTGACCGATCCTGATAATCTGACTGAAACGGGGATTGAAATTGAGGCGCGCTTGCCGGGGCGACGTGAGCAGGGGCTTTCGCTCCTTTCGGGCGGCGAGCGCAGCCTGACGGCGATTGCGCTGGTCTTTGCGCTGCTGAAAGTCTCGCCGACGCCGGTTTGCGTGATGGACGAAGTGGATGCGATGCTGGACGAAGCCAATGTAGGCCGCTTCCGTGACCTGTTGATGGAGTTGAGCCGCGAGACGCAATTCGTCATTATTACGCATAACCGCAACACGGTTCAGGCCGCCGATGTGATTTATGGCATCACGATGGGACGCGATTCGGCCAGCCAGGTCATCAGTCTGCGGCTGGATCAGGTCTCAGATGAATACCTGAAATAAGCCACGGGTAGCCAAAATTTCCACAAGAGGCAAAATCTGTGTAATCTGTGGCTCATCTGTGTAATCTGTGTAATCTGTGGCTTATCTGTGTAATCTGTGTAATCTGTGGCTAAATCATGCGAATAAAAAACTCCCGGCGTGGTGTCCGGGAGTTTTTGTTTGTTACGGTGTGGGGGTGGGGGGCAGGGGAGTGGCCGACGGCGTCAATGCCAGTTGTGCTTCGTAAGTTTGTTGTTCTGCGGCATAGGTGGGAGCCAGAGCGGTCTCGGTGGCAGCCATGTCGTCGAAGGCTTGTTGCAGGGTCGGCTCGATGGGCACGTACTTTTCCCAGCCGGGCAATTCTTCGATGGTGGCCGCGGCCCGCTGCTCTTCCAGCCAGGCATTGAAGGCCTGATCCACGGCATTTTGATATTCTTCCTCGGTCAGAGGACGGTTCTCGTGGCCGATGACCTGGATGATGTGATAGCCATAGTCCGAGGCAACTGGCTCGCTGATGGCGCCGATTTCCAGGCCGAACGCGGCGGTTTCAAAGTTCTCTCCCCATTGAGTTTCGCCTCGCCCAAACCATCCCAGGTCGCCGTTGTTGGTCTTGACGGCCGGGTCAATGGAGTAGGCAGCGGCCAGGGTGGAAAAATCTCCACCGGCCAGCAGGAGCGTGCGCACCGTCTTGGCGGTCTCTTCGTCTTGAACCAGGATATGACGCGCCCACACTTTTTCGACCTCGTGGGGCACATCGGCTGTCACCAGGGCTTTGACGCGTTCGTCGTACAAACTCTGTTCAAAGAAGATGCGCCGGAACATTTCCTCGGTGACGCCCAGTTTGGCGTAATAGTCGAGGCCCTTTTGGTAGAGTTCGTTGAAGCCTTCCTGGGTCATGGGAGTGGCAGTGGGCGCCGGGGTACGCGTGGGCGCCTGCGTGGGGGTCGGACCGGGGGTACGGGTGACGGTGGGAGTCAGCGTGGGGGTCGCCGTGACCAGGTCCAGTTGCAGCGCCGAAAGAGTGGAAAATGTAACCGGCGTGCTGGTCAGGGTGGGGGTAGGGGTCCCGTTCGGGTAGAAGCGGAAGGTGTTTTTAATCACCTCGTCTACTTCTTCCGGGCTGATGACAATGCCGTTTTGCTGCGCGTACTGGCGGATGAGCAGTTCGTTTTCAATCTGTTGCAGGACCTGATAGCCCAGTTCGGTAGAGTTGTTGAGTTGTTGGCTGATTTGCAGCAGCGTGGTGTCTTGCGTGGGATCGCCGCCAAACATGGAGAGCAACTGGTAGTATTGCATGAACTTGTCAATTAACTCCTGGCGGGCCACCCGCACGCGGACTTGAAACTCGTGCACGCTTACCGATTCGCCGTTGACCTTGACGATGGGCTTGTAGTTGAGCAAGACGGTGGCATCCAGAATGCCATACAGAATGCTCAGGAAGACGACAGCCAGGATGACGATGGATGCGATGGTGATAATGCGTACCTGCTTGCGCTCACGTGCCAGGCGGGCTTGGTGTTTCTTGTTGATTACTTTGGGAGTCTTGCGGTTCGCCATAGTGACCTCATGGAACGACGGGCAGGCGTTGGATTGTGCCGAACTGCACCATATCGGGCGCCTGCCCATCGTTCAGGGGAATAAAATTGATGGGGAATGAAAAGTCATTCCCGTGTTGGGGGATTAATAGTCTTCGCCTGTATCATGGAAGGGGAGGAGCGCAATGTGACGGGCGCGTTTGATCTCCAGGGCCAGTCGCCGTTGATGCTTGGCGCAGGTGCCGGTCTGGCGACGCGGACGAATTTTGCCTTCCTCGGTGATGAAGCGGCGAAGGATGTCAACCTGCTTGTAGTCAATCGGCAAATGTTTATCGGCACAGAACTGGCAGATTTTTGGACGCGCGTAGTAATGGTGTTCCTGTCCTTGTTCCATGTCTCGTTCGTTGATTTGTTCCATAGGATTCTTTCTCCACAACAGAATGACACATGGTCATTCAATTTGAACTTCTACAGCCTTAGAAAGGAAATTCATCTTCCCCTTCGGCTTGTTCTTCGGATTCGATGAGCGGTTCTTCAACCGGGGCTGCATGATTGGAGACATCGCGACGTTCGCCGAGCATCATCATTTCCGAGGCAACGACCTCCACGGTGGTGTGTTTCACACCTTCTTTATCTTCCCAGCGGCGGGTTTTCAGACGACCTTCCAGATAGACTTGCTGCCCTTTGGTAAGGTATTGCTTGCAAATCTCGGCCAGGTTGCCCCAGGTAACGATGTTAAACCATTCGGTTTCGGTATGACGTTCGCCATCGGCGCTACTCCACGAACGGCTGGTCGCGACGGTAAATGTGGTCACTGGACGGCCAGAAGGCGTGTAGCGCATTTCGGGCTCTCGTCCGACGTTCCCAATCAGCATAACTTTGTTCAATCCTCGACTCATAGAACTCTCCTACAACTTACCTGTCCTGCCAGGCTCTCGAGAAAATGCACCTTTATTTAGTCAACCACGATGAGCATGTAGCGGATGACCGTTTCCAGGTAATGCAGATTCTGGTCGAGTGCAGGAGCGGCTGCTGCCGGGAGCGTGATGTTGAAGAGCACGTACTGGCCTTCTTTCTGCTTGCGGATTTTGTAGGCCAGAGGTTTGCGGCCCCAAACATCCACTTTATCCACGCTGCCGCCGGCTTCGACGACCCAGCCCTTGATTTTCTCGATGATGCCGTTAAACGCGGCCTCATCCTGGTCAGGGTGGACGATGCACACTAACTCGTATTTACGCATTGGGATTGACCTCCTTTCCTTGGGATATGCTCCCGGTCAACACCGTGGGTGAAGCCGGGGGCGGAAGGGCGCCGCGCGCACGGGCGCGACGCAAACGAGCGGTATTTTACGCCAAAAAGGTGATTTTGGGGAGGGCGGACCGCAGATCAACGGAGATCAAGGGGGACTTCAGCCACAGATGAACACAGATGAACACAGATGGACACACATGAACACAGATGAACACAGATGAACACAGATGAACACAGATGGACACAGATGGACACTGATTATCGTGGGGATGTTTTTGGCGCTCTCCCGGAATCGCGTTTTCTGTTCTCTCTGCTTCTCAGCGGACATAAATAGGATTGCTGAAAATCCAGCCGCGCAGCCGCCCAAGAAAGTGCCGATAGGCCTCCACCCGATAAACGCCCGGTTCGTCGGTGATGTGCGTCAGCGCATGGCCGCGTCTCTGACGGATGACTTTCCCGTCCTTCAACAAGCGGATCTGGTGCGCCGGGGCTGGCAGGAGAACCTGTAAGGTGAGGGCGTCTTCTGCTTTGATTTCATCTCCCATGATGGCGTTTTGTTCCTTCCCCTGGGCGGTGAAGCGGAAACCGCGCGTCGGGGCGGGCAGGTCATAGCCGACAAAGCAGTGGCCCTTTGCCAGCGCGGTGTAAATCATCTGGCTATCGCGCTCCACGTCGCCCAGCAGCGGCGTGGGAACGAGCAGATGAGTATTGACGGCCGAGAAATGATATTCGTAGGGGAACACCGTTCGCCGCAACGGGCCCAGAGACATGGGCCGGGCGTGCGCATCCGAGCCGCCCACCGCCACCGTTCTCTGTCCACTGGCCAGCAGCCGGTCCCACAGGGCAAGCGTCGCGGGGAGCGGGCCGCGGGCGATGGCCTCAGGGAAGTAGGCGTAGAAGACGCCGTCTGCTTTGCCGCGCACCACGCTTTTGAGTTCGCTGAATCCGTTCCAGAGTTCGATGCCGGTAAAGCCGCGCACTTCCCAGTTGACCCAGGAAATGTCGTCTTCGCCAAAGGCGGGCAGAGCGGGGTCCACCGGGTGGGCGATAAAGCAAATGCCCCCGGCGGCGTTGACAGCCTGGATCAATGCCTGTGGGTCATCGGCCAGTGGGGCGAGTTCGCGGCGGGCGCCCAATACCAGCAGGTGATTTTTCTGCGGGTCGCGGTCCTGGTCGTGGATTTCTTCTCCGCACAATAGCAGGACGCGTTGCCGTCCCTCGCGGTAGTAACGGTCCATGCCCTCGACCCAGACATTGTGGTCGGTGACGAGGAGCACATCCACGCCCGTTTTCAGGGCAGCACGCGCCAGGTCTGCATGGGTGCCTGAGCCATCCGAATAGACGGTGTGCATGTGAAGGTTGACGGTGAGTTCGTGCATGGCAGTCCTTTTGTCAAAGGCGATGAGCAAGAAACGGTTTGACGGTTTCCTCGCTTCGCAGGTATAATTTGGCGGCTAAAAATTCTGGAGGAAGTAAATGGAAACTTTTTTGAATATCGGGTTGATTTTAACATCAATCGCTTTGATTGCCAGCATTATCCTGCAAAGCAAGGGTGCAGGTTTGGGTGGCCTTTCTGGTTCCGATAGCGGAGGCGTATTCACAGCCCGGCGCGGCATTGAGAGGACGCTCTTCCGCATCACCATCGTCTTCAGTGTGGTCTTCTTCGGCCTGGCGATTGCTTCAATCATCCTGGCCGCCCGCTGATTTTTTGATGAAAGGCCATGCCGGTTGTCCCTCTAGCCGGTGAACGGCCTTTCTTGATTCTCTTATGAAAAAACTCCGCTGGCAGATTCTGATTGTTGCGGTCACCTTCATTATCGTGACCGTTTTGTTGCTTACCCAACAGCCGTCTTTGACGCCTGCGACGATGGAACCGTCTAGCGGGGGGATTTATACTGAGGCGCTGATTGGCTCTTTTGGCCGACTCAACCCGCTCTTTGACTTGAGCAATGCCCCTGACCGCGATGTCGATCGCCTGATTTTCAGCAGTTTGTTCCGCTTCGATTCGAACGGTATGCCTCAGCCAGACCTGGTTGAGTCGTGGGGCGTTTCTGCTGATGGCACCATCTACAACATCACCTTGCGCCCGAACGCGGTCTGGCATGACGGGGTTCCAGTCACCAGCGATGATGTCCTGTTCACCCTCAATCTGCTGCGCAGTCAATTCTCGGCGTATTCGGACGATGTGCGCGCCTTGTGGGATGCGGTTGAAATTACCCGCCTCGATGAACGCAACATCAAGTTCACCATCCCGGAGCCGTTCGTCCCCTTCCTGGAGTATTTGACGTTTGGCGTCTTGCCCAAACATCTGCTCGAGACGGTCCCCGCTGACCAGATCGGCGTGGCTGAGTTCAACCTGGCGCCGGTTGGAAGCGGCCCCTACCGCTTTGACCGTTTGCTGGTCGAGAACGGTCAGGTGACGGGGGTGGTGTTGACCCGTTTTGAGCAGTATTACGACGCGGTGCCCTATATCGAGCAGTTCGTCTTCCGCTACTATCCGGATGGCCCCTCTGCCTTAGCGGCTTACCAGAATGGGGAAGTGCTGGGAATCGGCCAGATTACCAGCGACATCTTGCAGGGAGCGCTGCAGGAGCCGGGCCTGGCGTTTTACTCCAGCCGCAGTCCGCGGCTGAGTCTGGTTCTGTTCAATCTTCAGAACGAGGAGGTCCCCTTCTTCCAACAGAAAAACGTCCGCCGCGCCTTGTTGATGGCGCTCAATCGTCAGTGGATGATTGATCATCTCCTCCAGGGACAGGCCATTCTGGCGGACGCGCCCATCCTGCCCGATACCTGGGCCTATTACAGCGGTGTGCCGCGCGTGCCTTTTGACCCGACCGCAGCCGAGGAACTGCTGAAAGCAGAAGGGTATCTCTTGCCTTCAAATAGCACCGTGCGCGCCAACGAGGATGGGCCGCTTTCGTTTACCCTGCTGTATCCAGATACCGACTTCCACCGCCAGTTGGCGCAAACCATTCAGGAAAACTGGGCTGCGATTGGCGTCGAGGCCAAATTGCAGGCTGTGCCTTATTCGTCCCTGCTCAATGACTATCTCACCCCGCGCACGTATCAGGCTGCCCTGGTTGACCTGGACTTGAGCCGTTCCTATGACCCCGATCCTTACCCGTTCTGGCATCAGGCCGAGGCGGCAGACGGACAAAATTATTCCATGTGGGATAACCGCTCTGCCAGCGAATACATCGAACAGGCGCGGGTGATTGCCGATCCCGATACCCGCATGCGCTTGTATCGTAATTTTCAGGTCATCTTTGCCCGTGAATTGCCAGCCCTGCCGCTCTTTTTCCCGGTCTATACGTACGCAGTGGATGAGCGCGTGCTGGGGGTGCAGGCCGCTCCGTTGTTCGAACCGGCCGACCGCTTCAACACCGTTTCCTCGTGGTACCTGGTAACCCGCCGCGCCCTCGAGGAGACGCGTCAGGCCACATCTCAGCCCTGATCTATGCCCACTGCTGCTCAGGACCTGGCCTTTTTACTCTCCGGAGTGGAGGAAGTAGAGAAGTATCTTCTCTCGGCGGAACTCTACTGGCCGCTTAGCGGTGCCGGGTCGCTGCCACGGCTGACGATTGGCGGCCTGCTGCTGGCAGAACGGCGTTTACAGGCCAGGGAACTGGATGAGAGGCAGGCAGCGCAGTTGACCGATGCCCGCAACCGGCTGGAGGTCGCCCGCCACCGTTGGCGCTCGGCCTGGGAAACGAAGTGCCGGCGCGAGGTCCGCGCCCGCCTCGATTTGTGGAAGAATTTTCTCGAGGACTATCGTCAGTCACCTGAAACGTTTGGCCCAGAATTCCCGCGACAGGTTCAGTGGCGAGTCCTCCTGCACCTTTTGCTCAAAGAATTGCCCCCTTCTCTGCCGGAAAGACGCTCGGTGGAGGAGTTTGACGCCTTGCTGAAACTGTTTTGGGTTCCCGATTCGTTCGTGTGGGAAGCCGTGCTTGCCCCGGCGTTTCCCGCTGATGAGTTCTGGTTCCTGTATGGAAAGTTAAAATCTTGATCTGGCAATCGTATTGCCCAGTCTGCAATCCACTGCACTTGCAAAGAAGGAGCCTGTATGTCTTCTCAACAACGTGATGTCGCCATCAAATATGTGCGTAAGAACAAAGAAAAGTTTCTCAGCATATTGAAAGAGGTGGTCCGCATTCCCTCGATTTCGGCAGATCCGGCGCACGGCGCAGATATGCGCCAGGCTGCTGAGTGGCTGGTGAATCAGTTGCGCGCGGTGGGGATGCAGAAAGTTCAGATTTTTCCCACTGCCCACCATCCTATTCTCTATGGGGAGTATCTGGGGGTACCCGGTGCGCCGACGGTGTTGATTTACGGCCATTACGATGTTCAACCGGCGGATCCGCTCAGCCTGTGGAAGAGCGGCCCCTTCGAACCGACGACGCGCGGCGAAAATCTCTATGCCCGCGGTGTTTCGGACATGAAGGGACAGATTCTGGCTGTGATAAGTGCAGTGGAAGCATTACGCGCTACTGGCGGCATCCCGGTTAATCTCAAGTGGCTGATCGAGGGCGAGGAGGAGGTCGGTTCCCCCAGCCTGGCCGACTTCATCGCCAGTCACAAGGACCTGCTGGCTTGCGATTTTGCCTTCAACCCAGACGCAGGAATGATTGGCAAAGACGCGCCGACCATCACCTATGCCCTGCGTGGGCTGGCTTATTTTGAACTGCGCGTCTTCGGCCCGCCGAACGACCTGCACTCGGGCATTTTTGGCGGCGTTGTCCACAATCCGGCAATCGTCCTGGCAGAGTTGATCGCGGGGATGCACGATTCCAAAGGACGGATCACCCTGCCTGGCTTTTATGACAGGGTGCGCGAACTCACGCCGGAGGAACGGGCAGAACTGGCCCGCATTCCCGCTGATGAGCAGTATTACCTGGAGAAGAGCGGGGCACCGGCCTTGTTTGGGGAGGAGGGCTATACGCCCAATGAGCGCACCGGCGCACGTCCGAGCCTGGATGTGAACGGGATGCTCTCTGGCTTCACCGCCTCTGGCCCCAAGACCATTATCCCGGCCTCGGCGATGGCTAAAATCTCTTGCCGCCTTGTCCCCGATCAGAGACCGCACGAAGTCTATGAGCAGATGAAACGTTACCTGGAAGAAAAAGCGCCCAAGACCGTGCGCTGGGAACTCATTGAAATGCACGGCGGCAACCCGTCCATTTCCGACCGCGACAACCCTGGTGTGCGGGCGTATGCCAGCGCCCTCGAGACGGTCTGGGGCGTGCGCCCCTACTTCAAACGCGAGGGCGGCTCCATCCCGGTTGTGGCGACGATGCAGGACTTGCTGGGCGTTGAGTCCGTCATCGGTGGTTTTGGGCTACCCGACGACAATTTCCACGCCCCGAACGAAAAACTGCACCTGCCCACCTGGTACAAGGGCATTGAGGCGCTGGTGCATTTCTTTCTCAATCTCCAGCCCTAGTGCTGAGACGCCGATGCATACAGATGCGGGTTTGATGCCAGTTTGCGAGGCTGCCAGGTAACAGGATGGAAGATCGACTCATTGCCTACGGCGGACAGGCCGTGATTGAAGGGGTGCTCATGCGCGGCCGCAAGGCCTGCGCCATGGCAAACCGCGCTCCCGATGGCTCGATTGTCGTCAGGATGATCCCCCTGGGGGGCATTTACCAGTCCAGACTGGCGAAGATTCCCTTCCTGCGCGGCCTGATTTTGCTCTGGGATGCCCTCGTCTTGGGCCTGCGCGCTCTCACTGAGGCTGCCAATTTGCAGACCGGCGAGAACGAAAAAATCGAAGGCCCCACGCTCTACCTCACCCTCGCCCTGACTTTTTTGCTCACCATTGGCATCTTCTTCTTGACCCCGGCGGGGGTGGGCTGGTTGACCGAGCGCTACCTGCAGTGGTCTCCCTGGCTGAGCAATTTGCTGGAGGGTATCGTCCGCCTCGTTTTTCTCCTGGCGTATCTGTGGGGAATTGGGTTTCTGTCGGACATCCGCCGCGTCTTTGCCTATCACGGCGCCGAACACAAGACCATCAACGCCTACGAAGCGGGCGCGGACCTGACGCCTGCCTCCGTGGCGAACTTTTCCGTCGTCCACACCCGCTGCGGGACGGCCTTTTTGCTGACCCTGGTGGTGTTTTCCCTGATCCTGTTCTCGCTGCTAGGGCCTTTGCCGCTGGCCTGGCGGCTGGTCAGCCGCGTGCTGTTGATTCCGGTAGTGGCTGGACTGGCCTATGAATACATCCGCTGGACATCAAATCACATGTATTCTCCCCTGGTGCGGGCGCTGGCGGCCCCTGGCCTGGCCCTGCAGGGCCTGACGACTCGCGAGCCCGACGAGAAAATGCTGGAAGTGGCGATTGCCGCTTTCCAGGCGATGCGCAAGGCGGAGGAGGGGGATAGTGATGGGTGAGTCGATCTCCTGCCAGATGCCCTTTTTGCAATGCAACTTATATTAAATTTTAGTTCATCGCGTTCGTGAAATCTATCCTTTATGGTAAAATGTGCTCGTCATGCGCTTGTATGACAATTTATCCTTATCTCTGGAGCACCCATGCAAAACGAATGGCTTTACGTTGGCCTGTTTTTGATCATCGGTATTGTTGTTCCAATTGTTCCCTTGCTCATCGCCAGATTTATCTCTCCCCGCAAACCAAATCCGATCAAGCAAAGCACCTATGAGTGCGGTATCGAAACTGTGGGAGACACCTGGGTGCAGTTCAAAGCCCAGTACTATATTTTTGCTCTCGTCTTCCTCGTTTTCGATGTCGAGACTGTTTTCCTTTTCCCCTGGGCTTTGTCCTTGAATCTCTTGCCCCTCTTCGCAGTGCTGGAAGGGCTGCTTTTTATTGGGATCCTGGTTGTGGGCCTGGTCTATGCCTGGCGTAAGGGCATGTTGGAGTGGGTTTGATTTCCCAAGGGTGAACTGTACAGGCTGAAAGGTGACTTTCAGCCTGTTCATTGTGTCAGGAGAGACTTATGTCATTTTGGAACGATCCTATCAACTTTCTTGCAGACTGGCTGAATGGCGTTCTGACCGGCTGGGGGCTTCCGGCTGGATGGGCGACTGTCCTGGTCTATCTGGTGGGCATCACCGTCCTGGTTGTCTTTGCAATGGTCCTCGATATTGGCCTGGTGTGGGTGGAGCGGAAAGTGGTGGCTCGCTTCCAGGACCGCCTCGGCCCCAACCGTCTCGGCCCGTTTGGCCTGATTCAGCCATTTGCGGACATTATCAAAATGGTCATTAAAGAGGACATCACCCCAGCCGGCGCTGATAAAGTGCTTTACAACATCGCTCCGGTTCTTTCGGCGGCATCCGTCATCATGCTGTGGGCGATTTTGCCCCTGGCAGCCAACATTTACGGCGTGGACCTGAACGTTGGTCTGCTCTACGTGGTGGCTATGGGGGCGCTTGGCACGCTGGCGGTTATCATGGCCGGCTGGGCGTCGAACAACAAGTATGCCTTGCTGGGCGCTTTCCGCATGGTGGCGAACATGGTGGCCTATGAAATCCCGATGGTGATTGTCCTGCTCATCCCCACCATCCTGGCCGGTACGATGAGCGTTATCGGCATCACCGAAGCGCAGCGCGACATCTGGTTCGCTCTCCTCTCGCCGCTCGGGCTGATTATTTTCATGATTAGCGCTATCGCCGAATTGGGTCGCTCACCGTTCGACCTGAACGAAGCCGAGTCCGAAATTGTGGCTGGCTTCCACATCGAATATACCGGTATGAAATTCGGCTGGTTTTACGCGGGCGAATTGCTTCACGCCTTCACCTTTGGCGGTTTCGCTGCCATCCTCTTCTTCGGTGGCTATGCTGGCTTCTTTGGCCTCGAAAAACTGCCCGCTTTTGCCTGGTTGAACCTCCCCTTGGTCCAGGCGTTTTTCTTCATCCTGAAGGCCATGTTGGGGTACTGGGTCATCATGTGGGTCAAGTACTCCATGCCGCGTATCCGCATTGACCATATGCTGGCGTTCAACTGGAAATTCCTCGTTCCCCTTTCGCTGATCCTGCTGGCGGCGACGGCAATTTTGCACAAGATTCTCGTTGTTCTGCCCACCTGGCAGTATGCACTCGGCATGTTCGTAGCCAACATTGTCATCATCACGGCCACGATTGAGATTTTGCGCTCCTATGGCCGCAGGCAACGTCTGGCGGAACAACGACTTTCCCCGCAACCGGTAGAGAATTAGGAGTAAGACATGACGGCTGAACAAATCTTCTTCCTCCTTACTGCTGCGGTCATCCTGATTGCCGCGTTGATGGTGGTGACCGTCCGCAAACTCCTGCATGCCGCCTTGTGGCTGGTGTTGGTGCTGTTTGGCGTGGCGGTGCTGTATGCCATCTTACAGGCCAATTTCCTGGCGGTGGTGCAACTGGTCGTTTACATTGGGGCCATTGCCATCCTGTTCATTTTCGCCGATATGCTCACCCGTCGGGACCTGCGCGACCGCCCCGGCCAGACGCGTTTCAACTGGTGGGTGGCTGCCCTGTTAGGGCTGGCGATTTTTGTCGGCCTGCTCTCTGCCCTCCTGTCCGTCCCGAACGTGAACCGGACGCCGGCTGCCCTGCCCACCGACACCGACCTGGTCGCGGCGCTGGGGACGGCGCTCGTCTCCCCGCAGGGCTACGTTCTCCCCTTCGAGGTCGCCTCGGTCCTGTTGCTGGCGGCCCTCATCGGGGCGGTTTATCTGGCTGGCGTGAACAAAAAATCGTAGGAGACTGCCCATGAGCATTCCTCTTTCCTGGTATCTCGTTTTGGCAGCGGCGCTCTTTTGCATTGGTCTGTATGGCGTACTGGTGCGCAAAAATGCCATTGCCATCCTGCTCGGCGTCGAACTGATGCTCAATGCTGTCAACATCAACCTGGTGGCGTTCTGGCGCTACCTCGACCCGGCTCAAATGGCCGGTCAGGCTTTTGCGGTCATCGTCTTTGCCGTCGCTGCGGCAGAAGTGGCCGTCGGCCTGGCGCTGATTATCTCGGTCTATCGCCGCCGCAAGACGGTTGTGGCGGATGAAATTGATTTGATGAAGTGGTAACTGAGGAAACGTTCAAACGTTTGAACGTTTTGGAGGCTGCATGGCAACTGAGACATTCATCTGGCTTCTCCCGCTCCCGCCTTTACTGGCATTTTTCCTGATTGTGCTGTTCACCAACAAGAATAAGGCGCTCAGCCATGGCGTCGCGGTCGGCGCGGCGGCGCTTTCCTGGTTGGGGAGCATGATTGTATTTATCCAGGCCCTCGGTGTGGAAGAATTCGGCAAACACGTTTTCGAGTCGACGATCAACTGGCTGCCGACCGGCGAGACCTGGCTCCAGATCGGCGTGCGCATTGACCCGCTCGGCGCGGCGGTGCTCTTCTTCGTAGCCTGGACGGTGCTGATGATTTTCATTTACAGCATCGGCTACCACAACTTCGGTCAGCCCGCGGGCGACCATGACCATCCCGGCCTGCCGCCGCACGGCGCTACCATCACCGATGCGCACGGTCACAAGCACACCGTTCCCTCCGTCGAGCCGATGTACAGCCGCTTCTTTGCCTTCATCGGCCTGTTTGCCTTTGGCATGTACACGCTCGTCGTCTCCAACAACCTGCTGACCCTCTTCGTCGGCTGGGAAATCATGGGGCTGTGCTCCTACCTGCTCATCGGCTTCTGGTACGGCAAACCCTCTGCCCGGAATGCGGCTATCAAAGCCTTCATGACCACCCGCATCGGCGATGTGTTCATGCTTCTTGGAATTGCCTGGTTGTACAGTTATACCGGTTCGTTGAGTTTTAGTGAAATATTCAGGCCCGAAGTCCTGGAGAACATGGGGAACACCATGGCGTTTGCGCGTCTGGCGCACAGTTTGCCAGGAGTGTGGCCGTTCCTTTCGGGTTTCTCCGTTGCCGGGGCAATCGGGATACTGCTCTTCATCGGCACCATCGGCAAATCGGCGCAGTGGCCGCTGCACGTCTGGCTGCCGGATGCGATGGAAGGCCCGACCCCCGTCTCGGCGATGATCCATGCCGCCACGATGGTCTCGGCGGGCGTCTACGCGGCCATCCGCATGTTCCCGCTCTTGCACGCTGACCAGTCGGGCTACGCACTGACTGTTGTTGCTTTCATCGGCGCCTTTACTGCCCTCTTCGCTGCCACCATTGCCGTCGCCCAGAACGACATCAAGCGTGTGCTGGCCTACTCGACCATCTCGCAACTTGGTTTCATGATTGCCGCCCTCGGCATTGGCGCTTATGTGGCCGCGGCGTTCCATCTTGTCACCCACGCCTTCTTCAAGGCGCTGCTCTTCCTCGGTTCCGGCTCGGTAATTCACGGCATGGAGCATGGCGTTTTGCACACCGGCAACCACCATGTGGACCCGCAGGATATGTTCAACATGGGCGGTCTGCGCAAGAAGATGCCCATCACCTTCTGGACGTTCCTCATCGGCGGCTTCGCCCTCTCTGGCTTCCCGGTGATCACCGCCGGATTCTGGTCGAAGGATGAAATCCTGGCCGATGCCTTTGCGCATGGTCACTGGGCGGTGTTCATCACCCTGGCGGTCGCCGCTTTCCTGACCGCTTTCTACACCATGCGCCAGATTACCCTGACCTTCCTCGGCGAGCCGCGCACCGAAGAAGCCAGACATGCTCAGGAAACCCCCTGGACGATGACGGCTCCGCTCGTGGTGCTGGCCTTCTTTGCCGTGACCTACGGCTGGGTCGGCATTCCCGAGCATTTTCCTCTGCTGGGCGGCCTCGTCCCGAACTGGTTCCACGAATTTGTGGGCAGCACCCTGGCCGAACATCCCGAAGCCGCCCCGTTTAGCCCGATTCCCCTCCTGACCTCGCTGGGGGTGGCCCTCGGTGGTCTCTTCTTTGGCTGGCTGGTTTACCGCAACGTCAAATCGCCTGCGGAAGACAAACTGCAAATTCCGGTCCTCAAGAACAAGTGGTACTTCGACGAGGCCTACGACTTCCTCTTTGTCAAACCGTCGTACTGGCTGGCTGAAAAATTCACCTATCTCTTCCTTGACCGCGGCGTCATTGACGGCATTCTCCACAGCGTGGCGCGTTTCTCGCTCTTCCTGGGCCACGCCTTCCGCAATTACTTCGACAAGCCGGTCGTCAACGAACTTATCGGTGATGGCACAGCCAACCTGGTTAAGACATCTGGTCAAAAACTACGCTACATTCAAGTTGGGCGTGTCCAATCCTATATGCTCGTCTCGACCTTTGTGCTGGTTCTCTTTGCTGTGCTGTACTATTTCTTGCTGGCGTAGGACAGGAGCAACCCCATGACTTTTCTCAATCAACATCTCCTGACCCTGATCTTGTTCTTCCCCTTGCTGGCAGCCGTCATTGTCCTCTTGCTGCCGAAGGGCAAACTGTCCCTCATCCGCTGGACGGCCTTTGGCCTCAGTCTGGTGCCGTTTGCGCTGAGCGTGTACCTGTGGATCCTGTTTGATCCGGCCAAAAGCGGTTTCCAGTTCGAGGTCCAATACACCTGGTACGCAGCGCTCAATTCCACCCTCCACCTGGGCGTGGACGGCCTCTCGCTGACGATGGTCCTGCTCACCACGTTGCTGACGCCCATCGCCATCCTGGCTTCTTTCAATATCAGCGACCGTTTACGCGCCTACATGTTCCTCTTCCTGGCCCTCGAAACGGGCATGCTCGGCGTCTTTCTGGCGCTGGACTTGCTCATCTTCTTCGTTTTCTGGGAAGTTGGCCTCGTTCCGATGTATTTCCTCATCAACCAGTGGGGCAGTGAGAAGGGCGATCGTGAAATGTGGAAAGGCGCCGTGGTGCAGGCCCGCAATTACGCTTCGCTCAAGTTCATGATTTACACCATGGCCGGTTCGCTCGGCTTGCTGCTGGCGATTCAACTCCTGGGCGTCCTCTTCCAGACCTATGACCTGCCAACCCTGACCGGGAAGTGGACTGCCCTGGAGGGCACTCTGCTTGGGTTGCCGGTGGCGACCGTCAAAACCGTGGCATTTTGGGCCTTTGTGATTGCCTTTGCAATTAAGGTCCCGGTCTGGCCGTTCCACACCTGGCTGCCCGACGCCCACACCGAAGCGCCGACTGCCGGCTCGATGATTCTGGCGGGCGTGCTGCTGAAACTGGGCGCCTACGGCTTCCTGCGCCTGGTCCTGCCGCTCTACCCGGCGGAATCGGCGAAATACGCCGGGGCGCTGGCCTTCCTGGCGGTGATGGCGATCGTCTTCGGGGCGTTTGCCTCCTATGGCCAGAAGGATTTCAAGCGGCTGGTGGCGTATTCCTCTGTCAACCACATGGGGTTTGTTGTCCTGGGCATTGCCGCAGCGGCCAAAGCGGCTGGCACGCTCGATGCCAACATCGCCCTCAATGGCGCGGTCTTGCAGATGTTCAATCATGGCCTCTCGGCGGCGGGCATGTTCTTCCTGGTGGGCGTCCTCTACGAACGCACGCACACCCGCAACCTGGATGACTTCGGCGGCCTGTTCCCGCTTGTGCCGGTCTATGGTGGTATTCTCATCTTCACCAGCATGGCCTCGCTGGGCCTGCCTGGTTTGAACGGCTTCGTCTCCGAGTTCCTGGTGGTGCGAGGTTCCTGGCCCATCTTGACCGTTTACACGGCAATTGCCATGATTGGCCTGCTCTTCACCGGTGCTTACATCCTCAAAGGAATCAAGCAAGTGCTGCATGGTCCCTTGAATGAGCATTGGGCACATGGGGAGCACAAATTGACCGAAATCTCCCCGCGTGAAATCGTCGTCATGGCGCCGCTGATGGTCCTCATCCTGGTTATCGGCGTCTATCCGGCCTGGATTCTGGAGATCATCAACAAAGCAGTTATGATGCTATTCTAGAGAACAGGGCACTTTTCACTTTTCACTTCTCACTTCTCACTTTTCACTTCTCACTCCTCTCTGCTCTCTGTTCTCTTCCTCTTGAGGTGACGCATGCAATTTCCGTTTTTGAGCGTAATCGTTTTCCTTCCTGCAGCCGTTGCGCTGGTGATTTTGCTCTACAAACCAGAGTGGAAAAAGGCCATTCGCTGGACGGCCCTGGCTGCCGGTCTGGTGGCGCTGGTACTTTCCTTCTGGGTGTATTTCGCTTACGACAAGGCCGCTGGCGGTTACCAGTTCATCGAAAAATACGACTGGATGCCCATGCTGGGAATCAGCCTGCACTTTGGGGTGGACGGCATGTCTGTCCCCCTCATCCTGCTGACTGGTGTGGTGATGTTTACTGGCGTGCTCATTTCCTGGGGCATTGAAGACCGCCCGCGCGAGTTCTTTGCCTTCCTCTTCATCCTGGCATCGGGTGTATTTGGCGTCTTTGCTTCGCTTGACCTCTTCATGCTGTTCTTCTTCTACGAAATCGCCGTTTTCCCCATGTACCTTTTGATTGCCATCTGGGGATGGGTCAGGACGCGCGAATACGCAGCAATGAAACTGACCCTCTACCTCTTTGTAGGGTCGGTCATTTCGCTGATTGGCGCTTTGGTGATGTACTTTACCAGTGGCCAGCACACCTTTGATATGCTGGTGCTCGCAACAGCCCAGTTCACGCCAGAATTTCAAAAAACCTGGTTCCTGCCGGTCTTCCTGGGCTTCGCTGTGTTGGGCGGTATCTTCCCCTTCCACAACTGGTCGCCTGATGGTCACGTGGCTGCGCCAACCGCGGTCTCGATGTTCCATGCAGGCGTGCTGATGAAACTCGGTGCCTTTGCGGCCCTGCGGGTGGGCATCATGCTCCTGCCCGAGGGCGCGAAGTTCTGGTCGCCGCTCATCATGTCGCTGGCGCTCGTCAACATCGTCTATGGCGCCTTCATCGCTTCTGTGCAAACTGACTTCAAATACGTCATCGGTTTCTCTTCTGTCTCGCATATGGGCCTGGTGGCGATGGGCTTTGCCACCCTCAACCGCGATGGGATGATTGGGGCTGGCCTGCAAATGTTCTCGCACGGCGTGATGACGGCTCTCTTCTTTGCTGTCGTGGGCATGGTCTATGACCGGGCGCACACGCGCGAAATCCCCAAACTGGGCGGGATGGTCAAGCCTTTGCCGTTACCGGCCATTGGTCTCATCGTTGGCAGCCTGGTCTCGATGGGCATGCCCGGCTTCTCTGGTTTCATTGCCGAATTCCCCATCTTCCGCGGCATCTGGGGCACCGAACGCTGGTGGATGGCTATCATTGCCGCCGTTTCGATCGTGGTGACGGCCTCCTACGTTTTGCTGGTTGCCCGCAAAGTCTTCTTTGGCGCAATGCCTGCCGAGTTTGAAGGACATATTTCTCCCATCAACGTCTTCGATAAAATCGCCCTGGTTCTGCTCATGGCGTTCATGATTGGCATTGGTCTTTTCCCGGCGCTGATGGTGCCGTGGGTGCAAACGGGTGTTGACCGTATCCTGGCCCTGCTGGGAGGTGCATAAATGACCAACCTTCTATCCATTCTTCCTGAAGTTTTACTCCTGGCGCTGGGTGTCCTGATCCTGATTCTTGACCCCTTCTTCAAGAAAGAAACTGCCCGCCGCCCCTTCCTGGGCTGGGTGACTGCGGCCGGGCTGCTCGTTGCCCTGACCATGAGCCTGCTCTTCGCCCGCCCGGCTGCGCCTGTCCTCCTCTTTGGAGGCATGGTCCGCTTCGATGGCATGGGGTTCCTGTTCAAAATGTTCTTCCTCTTCGCCGCGGCGGTGACTGCGCTCTTTTTCATGGACGAAGAAAAACTGGCCCGGCGCGCCGAGGCATATGTGCTGCTCCTCGCTGCCACGCTGGGCATGTGCCTCATGGCCTCTGCCGCTGACCTGGTGATGCTCTACCTGGCCATTGAGACCACTTCCATTCCCCTCTACATCCTGGCCGGTTTCTTGCGCAACGATGACAAATCCACCGAGGCCGGTTTCAAGTACCTGCTTTTCGGCGCGCTGACCTCGGCGATTTTGCTCTATGGCTTCAGCCTGATCTATGGTCTGACGGGCAAGACCAACCTGTACGATTTGAGCCTCTACTTCAGCAACTTCACTCTCATTTCCATTAGCATCACCTTCCTGATTCTGGCGGGGCTCGCATTCAAAATCTCTCTCTTCCCCTTCCACTTCTGGGCGCCCGATGTGTACGAAGGCGCGCCGACGCCGATTGCTGGCTTCCTTTCCACGGCTTCCAAAGCCGCCGGCTTCGCCGTCCTTATCCGTTTGCTCTCGGCCACGTTTATTTGGGTGAGCGCCGATTGGAGTTTCATCCTGGCCATCCTCGCTACTCTGACGATGACGGTCGGTAACCTCATCGCGCTGGCCCAGAAGAACGTCAAGCGCCTGCTGGCCTACTCTTCGATTGCGCATGCCGGCTATGCCCTGGTGGGCGTGGTCGCTTTCATGGGCTGGGGCCTGCCCAGCGTGATTTTCTACTTGATTGCCTACGTCCTGACCAACTTGCTGGCCTTTGGCGTCGTCTCGATTGTCGGGCGTGTCACCGGCTCGGAAGAATTTCCAGCCTATTACGGCCTTAGCCGCCGCAATGCCGGCTTGTCGCTGGCGGCCCTGGTGGCTTTCCTTTCCCTGGCTGGTATGCCGCCTTTTGCCGGCTTTGTGGCCAAAGTGTTTGTCTTCGTATCGGCTGTTCAGTCGGGGTGGGTGTGGCTGGCCTTTGTCGGCGTGCTCAATTCCATCGTCGGCCTGTACTACTACCTGAACGTGCTCAAGTACATTTACCTGTACCGGATGGAGAATCAGGACGAAGAGCAGCACCCGGTTCCCGTGTCTCGCCCTGTGACCGCCGCCCTGATCGTCCTGGTCGTCGGCATCCTCCTGCTCGGCATCGTATTTGGACCCTGGTTTGGCTTTGCTACCCAGGCCGCGACCGCCCTGTTCTAGACGCCTCTTCCTGCCTCTGATATAATCTTGTCGCTATGAACCAGCCTGAAGAACGTCCCAAGTATTCTGTTGCTCCCATCCTCAATCAAATGGGCAGCCTGGCGGCGCAGATTGCCGGCTTGAGCCTGGTGCTGATTTTGGGCGCGGTCTTCGGCGGTCAGTGGCTGGATAAACTTTTCGGCACCGGTCACGCCATTTTGATCGCTCTGGTGGTGGCAATTGGGCCGCTTTCTCTTTTTTTGACATTCCGGCTGGCGATGCGGGCGGTACAAAGTCTACCGCCCCTACCCACGACATCCAGCAAAATCCAATCTGACGAAAAGGAGGATTGACGGGTGAGCAGCGAAGCAAAACCCAAGAAGCGTTTCCATATCAAGACGACTCTCATCCTGGGGTTGTTTGCCCTGGGCATCTACGCGGCGTTCATCGGACCTTCCATCCTGAAGCCGATTAGCCCGGTGGTTGTCCTGCCCCCAGAAGAGACCGGCCTGACGGTGTTGGGATTCCCGATCACCAACACCATTGCCGCCACGTTACTGGCAGACCTTATCCTCATCCTTCTGGCCATTTCCGCCTACCGCTTCTATCGCAAGAACGAGGGCGCGCCAAAGGGCCTGCTCAATGCTTTCGAGGCGATTGTTGAGTTCCTTTGGAACACGGTCGAAGGATCGGCGGGGAAGTGGGCGAAGCGCATTATGCCAGTGGTGGCGACGATTTTCCTGCTCATCTTCACGGCCAACATGGTGAAGATGTTGCCGGGCTTCGAAAGCATTGGTCGCCTGCAACAGGTGCATGAAGGCACTGGCTACGCTCCGGTTGCGCTCTTACACATCGGCGATTTCACCCTGTGGACGATTGACAAGGGCCAGCCGGTGGAAGCCGCCGCCCACGATGCGGCCGCGACCGAAGAGCATGCTGCCAGCGGCGCTCCCTGCACGGCTTGCGAGGTCGTTCCCTTCCTGCGCGGCACGGCGACCGACATCAACTTCCCCTTTGCGCTGGCGGTCATTACGGTCTTGCTGACCCAGGTCTATGGCGTCTGGGCGCAGGGGCCGAAGTATTTCGAGAAGTTCTTCCAGGTGAAGCAACTCATCAACGGCGGGCCGTTTGGCGCCATCAACTTTGGCGTTGGCCTGCTCGAGATCATCCTCGAGTTCGCCAAAATCCTCTCGTTTGGCTTCCGTCTATTTGGCAACATCTTTGCGGGAGCCTTGCTTCTGTCCATCATCGGCGCGTTGACGGCGGTTGCCGTCCCGGCCGGTTTGTATCTGTTCGAGGTCTTCTTTGGCATCATTCAGGCCTACGTGTTCTTCCTGCTGGCGACCATCTTTCTCAGCGGGGCGACCGTGGCGCACGGCCATGAAGAGCATCATTAGCGAAAATCACATCCTACATCAAGGAGAGAACCATGGAATTCAATGAATTTTTTGTTCAAGGGCTGAAACTTCTGGGTGCGGGCATTGCCATGTTGGGCGCCATCGGCGCCGGCGCGGGCGTGGGTATCGCCGCTTCGGGCGGCGTGCAGGCCATGGGTCGCAACCCCGACGCGGCCCCCATCATCCAGACCAACATGATCCTGGGTATGGCCTTTGCCGAAGCGGTCGCCATTTACGCCCTGGCCGTGGCCCTCATCATCATCTTCGTCGGCTAATGCCGGGAAGGAGACCCGATGGATAAACTTGGCATTAATCTGGGGTTCTTCCTCTTCCAGGTGTTCAACTTTGCCGTGATGGCGATTCTGCTCTACGCCTGGGCGTATAAGCCGATTGTCCGCAGTCTGGAAAAGCGCCGCGAGAAGATCGCCCAGGGCATGGAAGATGCCCGCGTGGCCGCTGATGCGCGCGCCAATGCGGAAAAAGAGGCTGCCAAAATCATCGCTGAGGCGCAGGCCAAAGCCGCTCAGACCGTTCGCGAAGCGACCGAGCGTGCCGAAGCCGCTGCGAAAGAGGTGCGCGCCGCGGCCGAGGTCGAAATTGCCAAAGCGCGTGAGAACGCTCTGGCAGAAGCCGAAGCCGAGCGCAACCGCATGTTGAGCGACCTGCGCGGTCAGGTTGCTGCTCTGGCGATTGCCGCAGCGCAGAAACTGGTCGGCGAGGCGCTCGATGAAAAGCGCCAGCACGCGCTGATCAACGAGTTCTTCTCTGGCGTCAAATCTGGCAAGGTGGTGGTGCTGGAAGAAGCCGATGTCAAAGGTGCTTCTGCCGAGGTGATTTCGGCTCTGCCGTTGACCAGCGAAGAAGAAGCCGTCGTCAAGAAAGAGATTCTGGCGAAAGTCGGCGCGCAGGCAGTGGCCTTCCGCGTCGATCCGTCTATCCTGGGCGGGCTGGTCATCAAGGTCGGCGACAAGGTGCTGGATGGCTCGGTTGCCGCTCAACTGGAAGGCTTGCGCCAGTCGCTGAAATAAAATTTTTTGGAGTAAGGAAGAGGGTTTTGGTACAATTGCCAAAACCCTCTTTTTGTTTCAGGTGCACAGGTACAGATGAGCAAAACATTGGCGCAACTGTTCGTTGATTTTCCCTTTGGCCGCCCGGCGCAACTTCCCGACGTGCCCATTACCGGCATTGCCATAGACAGCCGCCGGGTGCAGCCGGGGAATCTCTTCATCGCCCGGCGCGGCGGCTCGGTGGATGGACATCGTTTCATCCCCGCTGCCATCGAGCGCGGCGCGGCGGCGGTGGTCGGCGAGCAGGACCTTTCCGGTCTGCCCGTCCCGTATGTGCGCGTCGAAAATTCGGTCGAGGCTGTCACCTGGCTGGCGGCGGCCTTCTATGACTGGCCGGGGCGCAAGTTGACCGTCATCGGCGTCACCGGCACCGACGGCAAGACGACCACCTGCAATTTGCTCTATCAGATTTTGCTGGCGGCGGGCATCCGCGTCGGCCTCATCTCCACGGTCAACGCTGTCATCGGCGACGAAGTGCTGGATACCGGTTTCCACGTCACCACGCCGGACGCCCCCGATGTGCAGTTTTACCTGTCCCGCATGGTCGCCGCCGGGCTGACGCACGTTATTCTCGAAACCACCTCGCATGGCCTGGCCCAGCACCGCGTGGACGCTTCGCAGTACGACATCGGCGTCGTGACCAACATCACCCACGAGCACCTTGACCAGCACGGATCCTACGAGAATTATCGCGCTGCCAAAGGGCGCCTGTTCCAGTTGCTTGCCCGCACCGACCCCAAGCCGCAGGGCAACCCGCGCCTGGCCGTGCTCAACCGCGACGATCGTTCCTACGATTACCTGGCCTCCATTGTCCAGCCTCCTGTGTCTGCGGTTTGCTATGGGCTGGGGGGAACTGCCGACGTGCGCGCCGAAGCCATTGATTATTCCCCCGCCGGCATCCGCTTCGAGGCGGTTGGAGCGGATTTCCGCGTGCCGGTGACCAGTCCGCTGGTGGGGGCGTATAACGTGTCGAACTGCCTGGCGGCGCTGACGGCGGCGGTGCACGGCCTGGGCGTGGACCCGCAGATTGCCGCCCGCGGCATCGCCGCCCTGAAGGGCGTGCCGGGCCGCATGGAACGCATTGACCTCGGTCAGCCTTTCACCGCCATCGTGGACTTTGCCCACACGCCGAATGCGTTGCGGGTAGCCATTGAGACGGCCAGGAAGATGACCGACCGGCGCGTCATCGCTATTTTTGGCTCAGCGGGCTTGCGCGACAAGGAGAAGCGCCGCATGATGGCCGAGGTCTCTGCGGAACTGGCGGATGTCTCGATCTTGACCGCCGAGGACCCGCGTACCGAATCGCTCGACGCCATTCTCGAAGAAATGGCCGCCGGCGCCCGCTCGCGCGGCGGACGAGAGGGGGAGACCTTTTTCCGCGTCCCCGACCGGGGCGAGGCCATCCGGCTGGGGGTCCGCCTGGCCGCTCCCGGTGACATCGTCCTCGCCTGCGGCAAGGGGCACGAACAATCCATGTGTTTTGGCGAGATTGAGTATCCCTGGGATGACCGGATTGCCATGCGCGCTGCCCTGGCCGAATTGCTCGGAGTAGAGGGGCCGGCCATGCCCTATTTACCAACACAGGAGAAGCATTAATGAGTCTCCTGCAAAAAGGTGAAAATCGAACCACAAAGACACGGAGACACGAGTAAGTAAATGAAAGGAAACTTTGTGACTCCGTGTCTTCGTGGTGAAACTTCAGGGTTTTTGCAGTGGAGTCATTAATGGTGAAACTCATTTTGCGTCAACAGGAATTCGAAGTCCGTCCGGGCATGGCCCTGGTGGATGCGCTCAAAAAAGTGAATATCTTGCCCGAGACGATCATTGCCACGCGCAACGGCGAAGTCATCACCGAGGATGAGATTCTTCAAGATGGTGACGTGGTCAAACTCGTGGCTGTGATTTCAGGCGGTTGAGATGAAATGTAAGAAGTGTGGTCAAAAAGCGGCAGTCAACATGCCGCAGCATCACCTCGGCCTGTGTCGGGAGCATTTCCTCGAATGGGTGCCGGAGCAGACCGAGCGTTTCATCAAAAAATATGCCATGTTCACCCACCAGGAGAGAGTCCTGGTGGCTGTTTCGGGTGGCAAGGATTCTCTTTCGCTGTGGGACATTCTCTGCCGCCTCGGCTATCAGGCCGATGGCCTTTACATCGCCCTCGGCATTGACGGCGGTGTGCGCTATTCTGCCGAGTCGCAGCGGCTGGCCGAGAAATTCGCTGCCGAGCGCGGCCTGACCCTCCACGTGGTGGACGTGCAGGCGGAGACCGGCAAGACCATCCCGCAGTGGGCCGAGACAACCCTGCGCGGCCAACAGAAACCGTGTGCCGTCTGTGGCATGGTCAAACGGCATGAAATGAACCGCATTGCCCGCGACCTGGGCTACGAAGTGCTGGCGACCGGTCACAACCTGGATGACGAGGCGGCGGTGCTCTTTGGCAATACTCTCCACTGGGCGCTGGACTACTTGCGGCGGCAGGGGCCGGTGCTGCGCGAGACCTCGGGCCTGGCGCGCAAGGTCAAGCCGCTATGCCGCTTTTATGAGCGCGAAATGACTGCCTATGCCCTCTTGCGTGGCATTGAGTACATTTACGAAGAATGCCCCTATGCGGTCGGCGCTTCATCCATTCGCTACAAGGAATTGCTCAATCAACTGGAACACGATCAACCAGGAGCGAAACTGACGTTTTACCTGCAATTCCTTGAGGCCCGTCAACAAGGATTGTTCGGCGCGGAGGCGCAGCCAGAAGCGGCGTTGCACCCCTGCCCCCGTTGCGGTCAGCCGACCTCGGCTCCCGGGTTGTGTTCCTATTGCCGGATGGTGACCAGGGCAGAGGACGGTGAATAAGCATGCGCGCCTGTCTCATTCCCCTGCGGACGCTTCCCGGTCAGGTGGAAATGAACTTTGCAGAACTGGAGCGGCGCCTGGAACAGGCCGCGGCGCATGCCCCAGACCTTGTCTGCCTGCCGGAGTGCACCCTCACCGGTTACCTCTACGAGCAGGCCGACCTCGACCGTTGGGCTGAACCCCTGTCTGGTCCCACGGTAAGGCGCTTTAGCGGCCTGGCGCGGCGCTTTGGCATCTATCTTTGCGCCGGTCTGCTGGAAAAAACCGCCGCTGGCGTATATAATGCCGCTCTGCTTTTTGGCCCCAGCGGCAATGTTCTCCTCCGGCATCGTAAGAGAGAGGAACATCCCCCCTTTTTCTGTGGGGCAGAAAGCCACAGCGTGGAAACTCCCTTTGGACGGGTGGGTATTTTGATTTGCGGAGACTTGTTCAACCAACAGGCTGTTGCCGCATTCAACCCGCCTCCTGACTTGCTCTTGATTCCTATGTCGCGCAGTTTCGATGGCCGCTCGCCCGACCCGGCGCGTTGGGAAAGGGAAGAACGGGCAGCGTATCTGGAGGCTGTGCGCCAGAGCCGCATCCCTGCCCTCATCGTCAATGCCCTGGAGGAGCAAACAGACGCCCCGGCTTTTGGCGGCGCGCTGGCTGTGACTGCCGCTGGGACACTGCTGGCCGAGTCCCCTCACGGGACCGATGAAATTTTGATCGTGGAGTTGGGATTGTGAAACAGTACCGTTATCTTGACCTGATCATGGCCGTTTTCATTACGGTCTTGATTGTCAGCAACATTGCTTCCTCAGCCAAAATTGTGGATTGGGGATTTTCCCTCTTCGGTGTGCCGATGGCCTTCGACGCGGGCACGCTGCTCTTTCCGGTCAGTTATATTTTTGGCGATATTCTGACCGAGGTCTATGGCTATAAAAATTCCCGCCGCGTCATCTGGGCCGGATTTTTCTGCCTGGCGCTTGCAGCGGGCGTCTTTGCCCTGGTGCGGGTCTTGCCGGGCGAGGCCCAATGGCAGCAATATGCCGGCGATGCCGCCTACCTGGCCATCCTGGGCGGCATGTCCAGCGGCGGGATCGTGCTGGCCAGCCTGCTGGGGTATTGGTCGGGAGAATTTACCAACTCGTTCACCCTGGCGAAGATGAAACTGCTCACCCATGGCCGCTGGCTGTGGACGCGGACCATCGGCTCCACGCTCGTCGGCGAACTGGTGGATACCCTCGTCTTTGTGGTCATCGCCTCGCTCTTTGGCGTCTTTCCCTGGACCCTGTTCCTGACTCTCACCCTGACCAACTACCTGTTCAAGGTGGGTGTCGAGGTGCTGATGACGCCGGTCACGTATGCCGTTGTGCGGGCGCTCAAGCGCGCCGAGAACGAAGACTACTACGATCGGGAGACGAACTTTAATCCGTTCAAAGTTTGATTGTTGTATAATCAAAACACGAAAGGAGATGTCTGTGTTCGTACCTCGCATTAAGAAAGCCGAACCATTGGATGGCTACAAGATCCGCCTCGAATTTGCCGATGGCGTGGTTGGCATTGTTGACCTCTCCCATCTGGCAGGACGGGGTGTTTTTTCGCTTTGGAACGAGCGGAAAAATTTTATGAACGTATCCGTTGAGAATGGAAGATGGCTTTCCTGGGGGGGAGAAATCGAAATAGATGCTGATTCGCTGTACCTGAAAGTGACCGGCAAAAACGTTGAATCGCTGTTTCCGGCCAGCAAAGAAGACCCTGCTTATGCCTGAGATCAGCCGTTTTTATGGGATCGTTATTCGTATGTTCTATGATGATCACAATCCTCCTCATTTCCACGCAATGTATGGTGATGACGAGGCGTGGATCAATATCAATACCCTGGCTGTCTTCCACGGTAAACTACCCTCACGCGCATTGGGACTGGTGATCGAATGGGCGTCCATGCACAAGGACGAACTCCAGCGTGATTGGGAATTGGTTTCAAGGCAAGAAAGACCGGCAAAAATTGCCCCATTGGATTAGGGATATGGTTTCTTGCATTACGAAAGCGACTGGTTGGTGTCAGTCGCTTTCTGTTTTCAAGTTTCCACCTTTTTCGTATTGATCAGCACCACTGATCCGATGATGACTGCCGCCGCGACCAGCACGCGGGCAGTCAGCGGTTCTTGCGCCAGCCAGTTGCCAAGCAGGATGGCCACCAGCGGGTTGACGTAGGCGTAGGTGGCCACCAGCGAAACGGGGGCGTTGCGCAGCAGCCAGGTGTAGGCCACGAATCCGCCCAGGGAACCAGCCACGATGAGATAGACCAGTCCCAGCCCGGAGCGCAGGGAGACATCTGCCAGGTCGAAGGTCCACTACTCGCCGAGCATCAGGCTGACGAGGTACAGCCCGGCGCTTCCGGCCAGCATTTCCATGCCCGTGCCCAGCAGAGGGGAGGCGGGCATGTTGGCTTTGCGGGAGTAGATGGAGCCCAGCGACCAGAAGAATGCCGCCAGCAGCACGGCCCCGATTCCGGGCAGGTCGTAGCCTCCCGGACCCGCGAACAGGCTCCCCGGTCCGACCAGCACGACGATTCCCCCGAAACCGGTCAGCAGGCCGAGGATTGCCTGCCAGCGCGGCCGGCGCCTGCTGGCAAACAGGGTATTAATCAAAACCAGCCAGATGGGAGTGGTGCCGACCAGCAGGGCCGCGATGCCCGAGTCGACGCGCTGTTCGGCCCACGAGACCAGCCCGTTGCCGCCGAGCAGGAGCAGCAGGCCGATGATCGCCGCCGAGAGCCACTGGCGGCGGGTGGGGGGCGGGTCGCCGGCAAGGCGCCGCCAGGCAACCAGGATCAGGCCGGGAATGAGGAAGCGCGTCCCGGCCATGAGAAAGGGCGGGATGCTCTCCACGGCAAAGCGGATGGCGAGATAAGTGGACCCCCAAATCGTGTACACGGCCAGCAAGGCGATGGCGATGCGCAATTTCATTGGCACGGTTTTTCCTTATTGTTGCAGCGTGATTGTAGTTGCTCTCGCTGCGATTCACAACCCGAAAACTGCTGTGTTATATCCATGAGTTCACTGCAAAAACCTTTTTTACCACAAAGGGCACAAAGGTCACAAAGTTTTTTCAAACAATGAACGCTGAAATTCAAGATTTTCAATTGAGCCTTTCAGAAATCCCTTGTGTACGTAACTATTTTGACAATGTCATCTTTTCGTATAGTTGTCATTGCGAGGAGCGTTTTTTGCGACGAAGCAATCTCCTTGCAAGCCAGGAGACTGCTTCGCTTTGCTCGCAGTGACAAAATGCGTAGAGTTTATAGAACAAGAGTTTAACTTGACATTGTCAAACTATTCAGGCTGTCATTGCGAGGGCGTTCTCTGCCCGAAGCAATCTCGTCTTGAACAGGAAAAACCATGCTTTGGGAGACTGCTTCACTCGCAAAAAGCGCTCGTTCGCAGTGACACCCCTGTT
>Ga0209227_1000188_pt1 | contig 52455 bp, 37 predicted proteins | sample YNPBryantNP2012_FD_185815 | JGI IMG/M metagenome (GOLD analysis project Ga0209227, IMG submission 185815) | Anoxygenic and chlorotrophic microbial mat microbial communities from Yellowstone National Park, USA - YNP Bryant NP 2012 (SPAdes)... ...
CACAGCGTGGGCGAGGGGGGAACTGGTTCGTGAGATCGCCCCTGGCTCATCTCCCCCTTCCGCTCCCACAGCGTGGGCGAGGGGGGAACTGGTTCGTGAGATCGCCCCTGGCTCATCTCCCCCTTCCGCTCCCACAGCGTGGGAGAGGGGGGAACTGGTTCGTGAGATCGCCCCTGGCTCATCTCCCCCCTTCCGCTCTCACAGCGTGGGCGAGGGGGGAACTGGTTCGTGAGATCGCCCCTGGCTCATCTCCCCCTTCCGCTCCCACAGCATGGGAGAGGAAGGGGGCTGGGGGGAAGGTGAGGGCGCTGCCCTCACCCCCGGCCCCGCTCCCGCGCTGCGGGCGAGGGGGGAACTGGTTCGTGAGATCGCCCCTGGCTCATCTCCCCCTTCCGCTCCCACAGCGTGGGCGAGGGGGGAACTGGTTCGTGAGATCGCCCCTGGCTCATCCCCCCTTCCGCTCCCACAGCGTGGGCGAGGGGGGAACTGGTTCGTGAGATCGCCCCTGGCTCATCTCCCCCTTCCGCTCCCACAGCGTGGGCGAGGGGGGAACTGGTTCGTGAGATCGCCCCTGGCTCATCTCCCCCTTCCTCTCCCACAGCGTGGGAGAGGAAGGGGGCTGGGGGGAAGGTGAGGGGGTCTCGTCGCAGAAATGCCGGCGGTGTCCGCCACCGTTCCCCACACCAGGTTGTTGATTCGGCGCTTCGTTGCTTGCCCTCCAGTCAACGCCCCTGTTGAGCGCCTGATCAAAACCACAAGTTTCTGAATCACATTGTTAGACACTCCACACCGTTGTTGAACCGTAGCAAATGGACGCCAATGCTGACAACTCTGAAAACCCTATTCCATCTCAAGACCGATTGACAGATTCGTCTAAAGCGCATACGCTTAAGGTTCAAGTCAGTACGAAAGTGGCGAAACAAGGGCCGTCGTGTTAGTCTGAACCTGCTCCGGTAGGTATAACTGTGTACCAAACGGTAGCCGGTTCTTACCTTACCTCCTTCAGTTCCCTTTCACGCTTACGTCAGGAGAAGAAGGCATGATGGAGACAACTACTTCCTTCGCCACGACAATCAAGGAGGAGGAATGACAATGCGCGTCGGGCTTGATTTCGGCACCACAAATTCGAGTGCTGCGGTGTACGATGGTCATCGCTTGCATCTGATCAATCTTGACCCGATAAACCTTCAGCCGACTATTCTCCGCTCGACGCTCTTCATTACCCGCGAGGGCGTACCTTTTATCGGACGTGAGGCAATCAATCGCTTCACCGAGGGAAACGTCGGGCGTGAGATTGAATATGTCTGGCGGTATATCGGTGATGCTGAATTGACCTTTGCCGAAAGTGGTACGGTAACGCAGGCGCTGTATGTAAAGGTAGATGCAAATGTCCCAGGACGCTTGTTTCAGTCATTGAAAAGTCACCTCCGTGACCGTAGTTTCCAGAAGACGAACGTCTTCGGTGTCTACTACTCACTGGAAGAGCTGATTGCGCTGGTCTTGCGTATGATCGTTGAACGGATCGAGCAGCAACTCGGCGCCCCGATCAGCCACCTGGTGATAGGGCGACCGGTGCACTACGCGACCGATCCGGCAAGTGATGCGCTGGCGTTTGAACGTATGCAGGCTGCGTGTCGGCTGGCCGGTCTGCGATCATTTAGCTTTCTCGAAGAGCCTACTGCGGCAGCACTCTCCTATGTCTCTACCAATCGCCGACCTCAACGGGTACTGGTATTCGATTTCGGTGGTGGTACGCTCGACATTACCATCATGGAGCTTGATGAGCGGGGGCGACCATCGTTTTTAGCAACGGATGGTGTACCGGTAGGCGGCGACCTGCTCGACCGTCGAATTGTTATGGGCCGCCTCTTGCGGCACTTCGGCGAGGGGGCTACACTCGGCCCGCGTCGTTTACCGTTCCCAAGCCATGTCCTAGAGCATCTCAGCGAATGGCAGACGATTATCGATCTAACCCAGCCCAAATATCTGGCGATTATCGATGAAGCAGTCGCGATTGGTGATCGTCCCCACGAACTGAAGGCTCTGCGCACCCTGGTTCGTAAGAATTATGGTTTACCAATGTATGAAGCGGTCGAGCGTACTAAAGTGGCGTTATCTCAGGCTGATCGCGCCACCTTCATCCTTGACATGGGTGAGCAGACGGTACGCGATGAGATACCACGTTGGGATTTCGAGCGACTGATTGGCCCTGATGTACGGGCAGTCGAACGTTGTATCGATCGGGCGCTGGCAACAGCCGGCTTGCGACCCGAGCAAATCGATGTCGTGCTCCGTACCGGTGGTAGTTCCCGCGTTCCGCGCTTCATCCGTATGTTGAGAGAAAAGTTCGGCGCCGAGAAATTGCAGGAGATAGATGTGTTTACCAGCGTCGCGGCTGGTCTGGCAATACAGGCGTATCAATCGTAATAGTGTAGTGTTCTCTTTGCTGGGAGCGCGGGCCTCTGGCCCGCATCTTGGAGCTTGTGAGCCAGCCTTTTGCCAGAACATCATTTGGCTCGGCTTGCCAAACTGTCTGTACTGGTGCGCTGATCCGGTTTGCAACCGGTTCTACCCATTTTCCTCGCGAGGCAAGGGCCGCAGTTACAGATTAGTTTCAACCATCGGCTACAATACGCCCAAATCAAACATAACTGTAATGGAGGCTACCCTGTATGGATGGTTTAGGATTATTCTACAGCCTGTTTGGAATTGGGGTGATCGTCGCAGGCATCCTGGCGAGCTGGTTGTTCTACGAATATTCTAAATCAGGCAGCAAAGATCCTCTTGCGCTTCACCCTGCGCCTAAATACAATCATCCTTCACCGGCACCGCCGGTATCTCCATCAGCAGTATACCAGTTTCAATGGCCTTTCAGCGACATGAGTTTGACGATTTCCTTCAGCATTTCCTTCAGCAGCCAGCTTCGTTCCCCACTTTCCAGGACACACTGGAAGACAATTTCAACTGGCGTCTTTGGAGTTTAGGGATCGGTGATGGGACGACCATTCTGATTCAAGCAGTAAACATTGACGTTGCCTCTCGTCCCCATATCGTCACCTTTTCACCTGGCCAACGCCTGCTTAAGCTAGGCCAACTTAGAATAATGGGCAATGGGAGACTTCCGGCACTGGTTGATTCAACCGGCAAAATTGTCGAAATGGGGCAGATCAGTAAAGATCTGAGACTGGTTGCCACATCGCTGGTGACACTGGTGGTGAGTGTTGCCCATTTTATTTCGACCGGCGATCTGGTCAAGAGAATTAAGAACATTGACAAGAAAATAGACTGGCTTGTTGCTATGCGCCGGATCGATCAGTTAGCCAAATATGAGCGAATCTTCGTTGCTGCACGTGAACTCTGTATGCGGCCCATTGGCGAGCGCGAACAGATGGAGTTACGTCGGATGCGCTATGAACTGCGCGAGCTACGTGCCATTCTGCGCCGTGAGTGGGAGACGGCGATTAATCAGCTAGAGGTAAAACCATCGTGGTTTGACATGCTTCGTAGTAATAAGCAACAGCGCCTGGAGCAGGAACTGCACAAAATGCTGCCCTACCCCGTTCTGATCGACTTAGGTTGGCGGTTAGAATTGGTTTTGGCGATGGCAAGCAAAACTGAAGTCGAGTTTGCGGCCTCGCTTATTGATGAGCTGAAACAGGTAGCAAAGGTTTTACACCTAATCGAGGAAAAAGGTAAGCCGATCAAGTTGGAATACAGTCTGCTGGAGCCGTATCGATCACTGCTGGCCGCCTACAACGATCTGGCGCATAGCTATCGTTCATTGCCGGTGTCATAGCGTTATCTGGGCCGGATAAACTCTTCTTCCGCGAAGCCCATCCCACCAGGGCTTCGCGTTTGTTTTCTATCAACATACAACGTAACGCCAGCGCGTATAATAGGCGCGTAATCATCACAATGGAGCGCCTATGGGATTCCAACAACAACTCGCTGAAGCAATTGCCGTGCTAGAGGCCTGTACCACACTCGCGCCGGCAATCGACCAGATCACTGCCTGCACCACCGAGGCACTGCTGGCCGGACACACGCTGTATACCGCCGGAAATGGTGGCAGTGCGGCCGATGCCATGCATTTGGCGGAAGAACTGGTTGGTCGTTACCGGTACAATCGGCGTCCACTGCCTGCTATTTGCCTCAACGCTGATGTCGGAGCACTTACATGCATTGCCAACGACTTTGGTTACGAGGAAATCTTTGCCCGTCAACTTGCCGCTCTGGGCAAGCCTGGTGATGTACTGATTGTTTTCAGCACCAGTGGTCAGTCGCCGAATATCATCAATGCCTTGAGTACGGCGCGGGCCAGAGGCATGATCAACATTGCCTTACTGGGTAAAGATGGTGGCATGGCCCGGAATCTGGCCGATCATGCTCTGATCGTACCGAGTAACAACACTGCACGCATTCAGGAAGTTCACACGCTCATCCTGCACGCGATTTGCGAGCAGGTTGAACAACGTCTCGCCAGTTCACTTGAACCACATGTTGAGAGGGAGGTATGAACCGCATTCTCGTCACTGAAAAGATCGCTGCTGAAGGCCTTGATGTGCTACGCCAGGCCGGTACGGTTGATGTCCGGCTTGATCTCGACAAACCGACACTGTTGTCGGTGATCGGTGAATACGATGCGCTGGTTGTTCGTTCGGCAACCAAAGTGACCGCCGAAGTCATCGCTGCTGGCGAGCGGTTGCGTGTGATTGGGCGGGCCGGTACCGGCGTCGATAATATTGACGTAGAAGCGGCCACCCGGCGCGGCATTATCGTTGTCAATGCACCGGCCTCGAATAACGTGGCCGTTGCCGAGCTAACGATTGGCTTGCTCCTGTGTCTGGCCCGTCGCATTCCGCAGGCCCATGCCTCAGTGCAGAGTGGGCGCTGGGCGCGCAACGAATTTGTGGGTTGGGAAGTACGTGGCAAGACGCTCGGTCTGGTTGGTTTAGGCCGGATCGGATCAGAGGTGGCACGACGAGCACGGGCAATGGAAATGGAAGTGCTGGCGTATGATCCGGTCGTCTCTTTTGATCGGGCCGAACAATTGGGTGTGGCGCTGGTGACGCTCGATGAGTTAGTTCAGCGCAGCGATGTTATTTCACTGCATGTACCGCTGATCGAAAGTACACGCAACATGTTCGATCACCATCGGATCATGCAGATGAAACGTGGTGCATACCTGATCAACGCCAGTCGCGGAGGGATTGTTGATGAAGCAGCGCTGGTCGAGGCTCTAAACAGTGGTCATCTTGCCGGTGCTGCCCTCGATGTGTATGCTCAGGAACCACCTCCAGCGGATAGTCCGCTGCTCGGCCATCCGAAGGTTATAACCGTTCCCCACATTGGTGCTTCGACCGCTGAAGCGCAACTGAGCGCCGGTACCGAGATGGCCGAAGGCGTCGTGATCGCGCTTAGCGGTGGCACGCCACGCTACGCGGTTAATGCACCTTTTGTTGCGCCTGAAGCATGGAATATTCTCCAGCCTTACCTCAATCTGGGTCGTCTACTCGGCACACTGGTTATGCAACTGGTACAAGAGCCGGTACGTAGTTACGATCTTGAATTGGGCGGTGAGCTGGCCGACATGGATACACAACCGGTACGGCTGGCTGTGTTACAGGGTTTGCTGGCGGCCAGCAGTGTTGAGCGTATTACTCCGGTGAATGCACCGATTATTGCTCGTGAGCGTGGCGTTCGGATGACCGAACGAGTAACTCCCGAAGCTGAAAATTACGCCGGCCTGATCACGTTACATGTCCAGACCGGTGAACGTACCCGTACATTTAGTGGCACCGTCTTGCGTGGTGAACCGCATATTGTCCAGATGGACGGTTACTTCGTCGATTTTGTGCCGCAGGGGTCTTTGTTGATAACCTATCACCACGACCAACCAGGCATGATCGGTAAGGTCGGCCAGTTGCTCGGCGCGGCAGATGTAAATATTTCGGGAATGTACGTCGGACGACGTGCCCCACGTGAGCGAGCAGTAATGGTGTTGACCCTTGATGAACCTGCTCCACCACACGTGATGGAACAGGTCGCAGCGATCCCCGGTATCCAGGCAGCGTTCAGCGTGCAACTATAAAAGAAAATAATATCGGGTGGGGGCGGGTTACTTTCGCCCCCACGCCGTCGCTTGACACCGATCTCGTTTATTCGGGGGAACAACCTCATTCGGGGGTGGATTGTTTCCACCCCAATTGAAAGTCGATCTCAAGCCGCACCTTCAGCTTCGGCCGGTGACTTGACGGGCTGAGCGAGCAGCCGACGATCAATCCGGAACATCGTAATAATACCTAACACCTGCACGGCGGCCAGCATTGCTAGTGCAACGAAGTAGATCGGCGAGAACTTCTCGATCAGGCCATTCTGCACCAGCCCAACGTGCAGGAAGAACATCCCGAACACGAATAACCCAACCGCCGGACAAATCAAGCCGTAGGTATTGGGGTTACGGGCCGAACCATTGAGATAGGTGCGGAAGTAGCCCACCCGTTGCAGAACCGACCAACCAAACAGACCGGCTAGCAGTTGCAGGCTAAAGAAGATGGCCGTGATTACGAGGCGGTGTGGTGCGTCAATGTGCAGCTCAAACCCGTTGTGCAGCCCATGGCTGATACGCAACACCGCAATACCGATCAGGGTCAGCAAGGGGATTGGTAGCCACAGACTCGTTCCTGCCTCAGGTGCCAGTCCGCTGGTCAGCATGGCGCGCACACCCAGCACCAGCATAATGAGCGCAATGACCATCGCTGAGGTGATAAAGAAGATTGCACCGAGGATCGAGAGACTCATCGTCAATTTCACGGTGCTCATCGCTGCCGGTGCTGCCAGACCGACGCCGACCATAGCGAAGGCGAAGGCAGCCTGCATTTGTGTCAGGTTGTTGTTACGCGCACAATCGAAATGTCCGTTGCTGATGGCTCGTCCGAAAATATCGGCAAAGGTGCGCAATGCCAGCACTCCCACGGCAAAGAATGCGGCCATCGCAAACGGGAAGAGATATTCAACCACGTTCCAGAGACCAGGCACAAAGACCGCACCGCTCACAAACAACACATTGATAGTCATTGCGAGTGTGAGCGGCAGCGCCATCAATGAAACCGCTCCGTTCGTTTCACGCAACTGCACGTAGGCACTGCTGCGGCGGAAACGAGAAAACTCTTGCAAGTTCCAGATCAGCGATTGGAGATGGCGCAACGCAAAGATCGCAACGCCAGCCAGCGCGACCAGCAAGAGGATTTGCCCGATCAGATCCGATTTTGCCCACAGTGCCGCAATGCTGTCAAAGGTGACGATGGGGGTCTTCGGGTGCGGAACGAGGAAGTTGAGCCAGATGAAGAAGGTAACAGCCATTCCGCCATTACCAAGCGCTGCCAGAAAGTAGGTTGGCGTGTACCGTTCGCCAAGTGTGCGCAATCCCGTAAGACGACCGAACGACAGACTCATGGGCGTGTAACCTCCTTTTGCCAATATTATTTTGACCGTTTGCCCATAAGATGCAAAATCTTAGACGGAGGTTACACCTTAAGTAGCGGCAGAACGCATTAAGTGTACACCGCGCCCGTAGGGGCGGGTTCCCCGCTTGTGAGAGGACGATGGTGGGCTGAACTGAGTGATGTACGTCCTACGCCACGTCAATTGGACGCAGATCGGATCGCCACAGTCAATTTCAATCGTTCCCAGTGCATTGCCCGCATTAACCGTGGCAACGCCATGGATCGTATTGACCCCCTCGCTGGGATCAGCGGCGTCGCCCCCGCCACCATCCGAGGCACGGTGCCGTATGATCAGCGTGATCTGCTACTTCATCCCGACGCGAAGGTACCGCGTGTACGGTATGACCTTCATACATTCGGGTTTTTGATCGAGTTCTACCGTCTTGACGCTGCCAGTGATCGCCGTCCCCGCATTGGCGGTTGTACCACCGGCGCTGTGACCATCCACAATAGCGCAGTCATCGTTATTGCCGAGAGTAAACACCACAGACATGTCGCCCCAATCACAAACGGCTCAAGGAAGGTGAGATACAGCGAGAAAAACGTTCCTCCCACCACCATGATCACTAACGTTTGGCGAGCAAGCCGTATGCTGCCAACACGGTCGATAATCCAGGCGCCGAGGATCGCTAGGTAGCCTATCACACCCAATACGCCAACCGGAATCCCCACAATACGGGCGTAGGGACTCTGGTGTACCAGATTACAATCACCAATAGGACCACATACCGCACTCTGCTGACGTGTTTCGATGAAGGCCAGGTAACCGGCTAACACCAGACCAACGACAGCGAGAATTGGAATGAAGCGAACGCTGGTTACTGGTAAGGTCTGGTCAAACGGCCAGCGTAGACGACGGATTGCGATAAAGGTAACAATGACCATACCGGTCAGCACGAACAGAGCGACCGTATTCGCCAGCGGATCGCGACTAAACGGTGCTGTAGCGGGTTGCGTTGGCACTGTTGCATGATCGTCGAACGATGCAGTCAGCGCCTCTAAACCAGGAATAGCTGGCCACCCGTTCCCACCGGCTGCGAGTGTATCCTCGACTAAAGTGGGTAAGTACCTGGGGATTTCTAAGCTGCCAACCAGATGGGTTTGACCGAAGAAGAGGGCTGGCACACCCTGACGATGAGTGGGTACCTGAAACACCTTCATTGCCGTTTCGTACAGGGCTAATCCGTCGGGCGTTGAAACATCGATGGTCAAGATTTGCAGCCGATCTGCGTAGCGTGTCTGTAATGGGGGCAATACCTCGGTTAGAACGACATGACAATGTGGGCATGTCGGTGAATAAAACAGAACGGCGTGTGCTATCGCATCTTGGGCGCGTACTGGCACGAGCAGGATTCCGAATAGCAATGCTAGACCAATGAGCGTCAAGCATAGGCGTTGCAGAGTCATAACAACCTCACTTTCGTTGACCTCTCATCCATCGTATCGGCTGTAATGACCGCTGCGTAGCGCAAAATCACTACCGATCAGCAAGAATTGCACAACCTAGAGCTTATCCGAATACTCGTCGTCATGTCACAACGGATGAATCTGGGCGATAATCAGCGTGATACCGATGGAGCTGCATGGTTGGGCAAGACGACGCCTTCTCCCTACGAGTGAAGCTTAACAGGCGGATGCAGCGTCGCTGCGCTCCGCTAGTACTCGATATTGCTGAAGGGGCGGTTCACGAACCGCTCCTCCTTCGCGGATATTTGGGATAGGCTCTCACCCAAGCGCTGTATAGATTGCGCCGCGAGCTGTCAGTTGACTGCGGAACAGGATTGGTCGCTCAGTCTGCCATTCGAGAGAGTTCGGTTTCATCGTTACCAGAGTTGCCCGCAACGAGCGAAGCTCAGTCGGTGTTGCGTTCGTGCGAGCACGGGCGAGGGTGATATGCGGCGTAAAGGGGCGTGGATCCACAGCTAACCCTATCGACTCGATGACTCGACCGACGGTCCGGTGTAAGGATGCCAATCCATCCAGGTCACCATCAAGGCCGGCCCAGACAACGCGCAACGAGCCGTTCGTTGGAAAACAACCCACCTGATTGAGGCGCAAGCGTAATGGCGACACCGTGATCGCATGCAGACCGGCCAGGAGTGGAGCGACAAACCGTTCTGGAGTTTCACCGAGAAAATGGAGGGTTAAATGCATGCCTGCCGGATCACTCCAGCGCACTGCCCGATTGTGAGCATGTAAGCGCCTTTGAATATTATGCAATTCTTGACGCACAATTTGCGGTAGATCGAGCGCGATAAATAGTCGCAGCGTTGGCTCAGTAGCAAGCGAGGGTTGGTTCATACAGCAATATTCCATTCTTACCCGTATTGCCGATACACACCATCGTTGCGCGCTTCCACTTCATCGCAGCTCACGCACGCCACGTACCAGATCAAGCAATATCTGCCGATTCCCACCTTTTAGATCCCAAACCCACAGCGCCGTTGAGGAACGCTGGTTCTGCGTCTCAGGTCCACGTGGGCCAGGATCGGCACCGGCCACTGCGGCGTAGAACAATTGCTGGTTGCGCACAATTGTCGATCCGATTCCACCCAGGCTCTGGCCGGTTGCCAGCAATTCGCTGCGCTGGAGACCGCGCCAGCGGTAGAGCTGATAATCCTGTACCAGATCACTGGCGCATAGTGTAGTGAGGTATAGCAAGCGTCCTTCCGCATCCCATCCTAACGGACGGCTCCAGAAAGGCCCTTCGCGTATCGGTTGGGGCGGTACTACTTCTGGTGTTGCCGTCGGTAGTGCAGTCGCAGTAGGCGTTGCTGTCGGCAGTTGCGGGGTAACGGTACCGGTTGGTGTCACGGTCGGCGTTGGTGTCGGTGTCGCCGTTGGACGTGCAGTAGGTGTTGGCGTAGGCGTCGGTAACACAACGCGCTGGGTGCCGATCCGCTCAACGAGCTGACCGGCGCTATCGAGGATTAATAGATCGGCGCCGGGATCATCGGCGCGCAAGGCTTCTACTGCCGCATACTCACCACCAGGGCTGGCCAGCAATGTTCCAAACCCTCGATACCGCACGACTAATCGCTCATCGGTCAGAAGCACGGCTCCCACATCGAGTACCTTACCGTCAGATAACCGCAAGAAAAGCGAACTTCGCCCATCTGGGGCTTCTGCACGGTACAACAAGCGGTTCCCACTTAACCACTGTGGCGCAAAGCGACTCCATTCATCGAGCACCGTCTCGAGCCGGGTTGGTTCACCGCCACTTACCGGAACCGTATAAATCATCCACTGCGTTGGCAGCGCACCGGTTTCATCAACTGCAAACGCAATCGTTGCCCCATCAGGACTGAAAACCGGATCGGCGCAACTTACCCCTACCTGGGCCAATGGTTGTGCTTCGCCGCCGGCGAGCGGTAGCAACCAGAGCGTCGAGGGCACAGCCAGCGCTGCATCGGACGGATCGAGACCTGCTTCAGATCGACAGAATGCCAGATAATCACCATTTGGACTGACCGCGAGGTGGGTTTCGGTTTCAGCCGAATCGGTCAGATTAACGGCCCCCGCCAGGCGGCGCGTCATCCCCTCACCAACCACTGTCGTATTGGCATCGAGTTTCCAGACATCACCATCGAACAAAAAGAACATTGGTTCTATATTTGCCGGAGAGCTGCCGGACGGCACTCGCAACGTATCACTCGCCACGCCGAACGTTGATGTGCGTGCTACGGCAATCGACAGGCGATTATCGGTCAATGTAACCCTGAACGGAACCGGTTCGGCAAGCGGGATTAAGATCGTTGCCCCTACGTCTGCCTGCGCATCGGTCAGTACAATCGCCTGTGAGATGGTACGGGTTGTGGTAAATGTAAGTGTCTGGGCTGGTAACGAAGCGGTAAACCGATCGTCACGCAACCAGCCGGACAGGTCAATGCGCACTACATACGGTGTCGTGAGTGTAGTTGAAGTCGATACTATTTGGACATCAGCCAGCGTCAGACAGCTCACCGTTGCGCTCAGTGGCGCCGAACCGGGGCTTAATTCAAAGAACAAATCAAGTTGCTCGAATGCCGGATTTCCCACTGTCCGCAGCTCTTGCAGGGAGGCTGAAAAGCGACCGGTCGGCGCACCGACAGTTTGGGTACAGTAGCTAAACCCGGCCAGAGCCGGATTCGGTGTCGGCGTAGGAGGTAAGGGAGTAGCCGTTGCCGTCGCAGTCGCGGTGGCAGTTGGCGATGGCCCAAACGTTGGCGTTGCTGTTGCGGTCGCTGTCGCCGTTGCAGTAGCCGTCGCTGTTGGGGTTGCCGATGGTGTACCGGCGATAATCGTCTGAATATTCGCGATCTGCTCGTCTTCACCAACTGGAACGAACGTACATCCTGCCAGCAAGACGCCCAAGAGAATCACGCTCAAAAAAGCACGTTCAAAACGGAAACGCCTCACAAACGTCTCCTCGTGCTCCACCCGACTAGTAACCGGATGGAGCGCTGAACCGATCCGGCAAGAGATGTTTCATCATTCATTTGGCAGCATAACTTTGATCCAACCCCGTCGAAGTGCATAGACAACCGCCTGCGTGCGATCGTTCACTGCCAGTTTCCGCAAAATCGACGAGATGTGGTTTTTGACCGTCTGATTGCTGATGTCCAATCGAGCGGCTATCTCGCGATTCGTGCACCCGCTTGCCACCAGCTCGAGTACTTCAAGTTCACGTGTCGATAATGGCGAAAAGACGGCCTGGATTTCATCATCACCAACCATCTGCCGAAATGCTTCCAACACGGTTGCCGCCACTTCCGGCGAAGAGAGCACCAGATCGTTGATCGGATACTCTCCGCGCCGTACTTGCTGTAGCGTCTCAAGCAGATCGACAAACTCCACGTTTGGTGGTACGCACGCCGAAACGCCGGCCCGAATCGCTTTTACCACTGATGCACCATCATTCACCGGGCCAAACAATACCACTGCGACATGAGGATGACTACGCTTAATCACCCGTGCTACTTCAAGCCCATTCACACCTGGCAGATCAATATCCATCAGTACCAGATCAGGGTCAGCCTGATCGACCAACTGGATCGCTTGCTGACCGTTGCTGGCTTCGCCAACCACCGTGAATTCGGGTCTTGCTGATAGCGAAAGGCGCAAACCATCTCGGAACAACGAGACTGCATGCACAATAATCAGCGTAGTCACACTCACAGTCCACTCCTGATACAGGTATACCGCGATACCGTTACCTTACCGCATACTCATCGGCATGACGATATGGATGTAGCCATCATGACCAACCGATTTGAATACCGCCGGACTCTGCGCACTTTGCATTTCAAAAGCAATCTGATTCGAGCGTACCGCAGCAATTGCATCGGCCAGAAATTTGACGTTCAGCGCAATTGCGCCACCTTCACCGGTGACACTCCCATCGAGTTCGCTGGTATTATCGCCCAATTCAGCGGCATTCGCGCTAAGCACTACTCGTCCTGGCCCCACCTCATTACTTGGCTCGATCTTCAGCTTAACAACGTTCTGGCTACTACTGGCGAAGAAGGATGCCAGCTTAACCGCTTTTGCCAACTCACCACTGTCGAGTACCATTCGGGTCAGATACTGCTGAGGAATAATCCGCTCGAAATCTGGGAACCTTCCTTCAATTAAACGGGAGACAACCTCAACATTTTCTGTATGGAAGAGGACGTGGCTACCGCCCGGTGTGTAGACCATTGCCACGTCTGCGTCTGTGTCCCCGATAATACGGGCCAACTCGTTCAACGTGCGCGCTGGAATCAGACAATCGACCGCATGTGACGCCGGGGCGGCCAACTGTATGGTTCGCATTGCCAACCGAAATCCATCGGCTGCAACCAGAGTCAACGTTTGATCACGGGTACGCACGAGCACACCGGTCAAAATCGGACGCGATTCGTCGGAAGCAGCAGCAAAAGCGACCTGCTCAATCGCTTCACGCCATAGCTCGGCAGATAACGATACCAAAGGTGCTCGTGAACTAACCGTCGGCAGGGTCGGAAACTCGTCGGCATCAACCCCTTTAATGTTACTTACAAACCGACCACACTCGACGCGCAAGGTTTGCGTTTTCTGATCAAGACTTAACGAGACAGCTTCGTTGGGCAGACCGCCGACTACATCGGTCAGTAGTTTAGCCGGGACGGCAACTGCACCATCACGGGTAACCTGAGCATGAATCCATCGATTGATCCCTACTTCCAGGTTGGTAGCAGTCAATTTCAGCCGGCCTTCATCTGTGGCGAGCAGGACATTCGCCAACACCGGCAATGTGCTCTTAGTGGCAACGGCATGGCCTACTGCGGCGAGACCACGCTTCAAATCTTCCTGCATACATACGAGCTTCATCGTCGCTCCTCAAAGAGACAACCTCAATCGCGGCATACCAATGCCGCACCTGATCCGGGTGAAGCGCATTATAGCATATCGCGCCAGGCAGTGACAGCAACGGCAGCGATCCTTAGCAGTGTTCACCGTCCTGCACCTGGTCGTTTGTGATGACGAGGGGCAAGCAGGCAGAGCGGGTTATCAACGCGCCTTTCGCCCCCTTCCGCGCTCTTTTCCTGGTCAGTCGTAGAGATAGTTTCCCATTTTTCTGCGGCTCACAGAACAGGCCCGTGCAGATAATGTGCATTTTATTAACAAAGACCTTGACTTTTGGCAAAGGTGTGGTACCGTTCATAAGGGAAGAGTTTTTAAACTGAGATAATTGATAACGCGATGGTTAACAGAAAGAAAGGATTAGGTTGTGGTTGTCGCTACTCGTCGCTTTGAATTTTCGGCTGCTCATCGCTACTGGCGAGATGATTGGAGCGCCGAAGAAAACGAGCGTGTCTTTGGGCCGTACACCAGCCCGTATGGTCACGGGCACAATTATACACTCGATGTCAGTATTACCGGTGAACTGGATGAACGCACCGGGATGGTTATGAATATGACCGAATTGAAGGCGATTGTTAACGATGTCCTTGAGGAGTTTGATCATAAACACCTCAATTTTGACACGCCTTACTTTCGGGATCAGATACCAACGACCGAAAATCTGGTGCGGGTGCTCTGGCGACTGATCGCAGCGCGTTTGCCAGCTCATGCTCGCCTGGTACATTTACGTCTCTACGAGCAGCCCGATTTGTGGGCCGATTATGACGGCACAGGTGAGACACAATTTAGCCGTTTGTATACCTTCGCGTCAGCACATCGCCTCCATGCACCCACACTCAGCGATGACGAAAACCGCCTTATTTACGGTAAGTGTAACAATCCCAACGGCCATGGCCACAACTATACCCTGGAGGTGACAGTGCAAGGGCCGATTGATCCGGCAACCGGCATGCTGGTTGATCTCGAATGGCTTGACCGAACCGTCCATTCGGTGATCGATCAACTGCACCTGCGTCATCTTGATCGTGAAATTTCGGCCTTTGCTGACCGGCCATCAACTGCCGAAAATATTATTGTCTATCTCTGGAACGAGCTGGCGCCTTTGCTTGAAGGTCGTCTTGCCCTTCTCCGCTTGTGGGAAACGCGCAAGAATATCTTTAGCTATGCTGGGCCGTCTCCTGTTCAAGCCTGATTTCAAGTGGTCTTTCGCCCGCTCATGCGCACATTGCGCAGTTCGTATGTGTAATGGAGAGTATCTGGTATGTCTAGCAACGGTAACGGTTATCATCCCACCCCTGATATTGATGAGGAACACTACGAAAGTCTGATCGTTCCTGGTCGTGGTAAACTGGAGGGAATGTCATTTGCTTCCGATCCCCGCATCGAAGAGGCAGTCCGTACTATTCTTACGGCCATCGGCGAGGTGCCGGATCGTGAGGGGTTACAGAAGACTCCTTCGCGGGTTGCCAAAATGTACGCTGAGCTAACAGCCGGTTATCATATTGATCCCCAGGCGTTGATCAACGGCGCCATCTTCAGTGTAGCTTATGATGAGATGGTGTTGGTCACCAACATTGACTATTATAGTCTCTGCGAGCACCACATGTTGCCATTCTTTGGTCAGGTCCATGTGGCCTACATTCCAAACGGCAAGGTTGTCGGTCTAAGCAAGATTCCGCGTATCGTCGAGATGTTTGCCCGACGTCTACAAGTTCAGGAACGGATGACAGTACAGATCGCTGACTTTATCAATGAGGCACTAGAACCTGCTGGCGTCGCTGTGGTTGCCGAAGGCGTTCATATGTGCGGAGTGATGCGCGGGGTGAAAAAAGCGAATGCTCGTATGGTGACCTCGGCGATGCGTGGTGTGTTCCGCGAAGACTCGAAGACGCGGGCTGAATTTATGGCGCACATCAACCGCTCTAGTAATCGGCAGGATTAAAACGTGTGCGTAAAGCGATCTATGGGTAGGCGAAGGCTCTGCCTTCATCTACCCGAGAAATTTGCGCTGAAAGATTTTGTGAACTATCCCCGTTCGCCTGAGAGTCGTTTTACCGATACGTGCGTTAAGTTAATAGGAATAAGTGGACTTCGCTTTTAGGTGTTGTCTGTCTGCCCCTTCTCGGTCAGCACAAAGGAATCCTTTTCAAGCGTATGTTTGAAGCTTACTCCCACTGCTATGCGTGAGTCCTATATTCGGATAGGCTCTTATTCCGTAAACGCAAAGGATGATCGTATGCGTTCGATTCTGATAACCGGTGCCTCACGCGGTATTGGCGCTGCTACCGCTTTAGCTCTGGCCAGACCTGGTACCCGATTGACCTTGGCTGCCCGCAATCGGGCGGCTCTCGAAACGATCGCCGATCAGGTAATTACTGCTGGCGCCGATTGTTTAGTGGTTCCATGCGATGTAACCGATCCAGATCAAGTTTCTAAAACCGTTGCGCAGGCTGCCGGTGCAGGACGTCTCGATGTCGTTGTGCACAGCGTAGGTGGTGCGCTGGTTGCGCCACTGTCGGCGATCAGCATTGATGAATGGGAGACTCATCTACGGACTCAGCTCACCGGTCTCTTCCTGGTGGCCCAGGCGGCGAGTGCTCGGATGGATCAAGGCGGGTTGATTATTAACATCGCCTCAGTGGCTGCCAGACAGGCATTTCCCGGTTGGTCGGCCTACGTAGCTGCCAAACACGGTGCGCTAGGCTTTGCGGCTGCCATCCGTGAAGAACTGCGACCACGTGGTATTCGAGTGTGTTCGATTTTGCCTGCGGCTACTGACACCGCAATCTGGGATACCATTCCCGGCAATTGGTCACGTAGCAACATGTTGCAACCAACCGATGTTGCAGCGGTCATTGCAGCTATCGTTGCTTTGCCACCTTATGTAACGGTCGAAGATTTGACTATCGGTCATGTCGCAGGTCGGTTGTGAAACGTTAGCGGTGTTCAACGCTTTCAGTCTCTGTACTGCCACGTATGTTTCCTCCCTTATCTTCTTCTCCTTGCCCTCTTTCTCTCCCCTTGGGAGAGGGGAAGGGAGTAGGTCGTCGTACAGGAATCCGTTCCTCTCACTCCTCCTATTTGTCCATCACCGTATTACGGAATTACGGAGGCATCGAGGATGTCCCGTTGCACGCCACACAATATGAACCAGCGGTCCGTCCTTCCAACACCTGCATGAGACATGGGTATGCAGAGGCGCTAGATGGCGTTCATTGTCTGTGGCAGGCCGGTCGTTCACCGTTATGGCGTCTTCAACTGAAATCTCTAAAAACCCTATGAAACCTGTCAATTGCTTGACAAACCACTGCTCTTCGACTAGAATCGTGATGGCGATGTGCCAATGTAGCTCAGTCGGTAGAGCAGCTGTTTCGTAAACAGCCGGTCGCCGGTTCGAGTCCGGCCATTGGCTCCATCTATCTAACATAGTGTAGGGACCCATGGTGATGCCTGTCATCCCGTGGGTCTCAGGCTTTTTACAGTTATCCTCGTTCAGTGGTAGACTTCTGCGATGAGCTGGATTCGTATTCGCGGTGCCCGCACTCATAACCTGAAACAGATCGATCTTGATATTCCACGTGGCAAATTCGTGGTTATCACCGGCGTTTCTGGTTCCGGTAAAAGTTCACTGGCGTTCGACACCATCTTCGCCGAAGGTCAACGTCGCTATGTCGAAAGCCTGTCGGTGTATGCCCGTCAATTGCTTGGGCAACTTGAGAAACCCGATGTCGATCTGATTGAAGGATTATCACCGGCTATAGCTATTGATCAGAAAGGTGGTGCGCGCAATCCGCGCTCTACGGTTGGCACCATCACTGAGATCTACGACTTTTTACGCCTCCTCTTTGCCCGGATCGGCCGCCCTCATTGTCCGCATTGTCAGACCCCATTGCGTCGCTATACCCCGCAGCAAATGGTCGATCTGATCGTCAATCGACCCGCGGGGCAGCGTCTGTTGTTACTGGCACCGGTGCTCGGCGAGAGTGAGGCAGTGCTAAACGATATTCGTCGGCGCGGCTTCGTGCGCGCCCGCATCGACGGTGTTGTCCACGATCTCGATGAACCTATCCGGCTCGAGAAGTATCGCTCACATACGATTGAAGCCGTCGTTGACCGATTGATCATTCGCCAGACTGCCGATGGCACACCGGCGCTGGATCGGGTGCGGGTTGCCGATTCGGTAGAGACTGCGCTGAAATTGAGTGGTGGTCAGCTAATCATTCACGTCATTGATGGGGAAGAGCAGTTACTCAGCGAACACTACACTTGCCCCCAACACGGCCCGCTTGAACTGAGCAAGCTTGAGCCGCGTGACTTTTCGTTTAACACCCCTCAGGGAGCCTGTGCCGCCTGTCATGGTCTTGGAGTCGTGCCGGAGATCGATCCAGCACTGGTGATCCCTGATCGTGATCAACCGCTGCTTGAAGCAATCGTCCCCTGGCGTGAGAGCGAGTATTATCGTAATGTCTTGCGCTCGTTTGCTGCTCATTTTAACATTGACCCGAATACACCGGTGCGCGCTCTTCGCCCCGAACTCCTTGGCGCTCTGTTGTACGGTACCAGTGGTGAACCGATGACCTTACGGTATCACCTTCATGGTCAGATGCGCACTATCGAGACCGATTTCGAGGGCGTCATCCCAAATCTGCGACGTCGTTTAATCGAGCAACGTGCCACCAGTGAGTCATCACCACTCGAACAGTACACGACACCCCGCACCTGTCCGACCTGTAACGGCACCCGTCTGCGTCCAGAAGTACGCTCGGTGTTGATCGCTGGCTACTCTATTGCCGACATCCATCACATGACTATCGATGCGGCTCTGCAATGGGTAAATCAGCTCTACGATCAGGCGCAACTTCGTCTAGCCGAGCAAACGATTGCGCGCCCCATCGTGCGCGAAATCACGCAGCGTTTGCGTTTTCTACAAGAAGTAGGGCTGGCATACCTGACCCTCGACCGCACCGTTATGACGCTCAGCGGAGGTGAACTGCAACGAGTACGCCTGGCGACCCAGCTTGGAGCCGGCTTGTCAGGGGTTCTCTATGTGCTCGACGAACCCAGTAGTGGTCTCCATCCACGCGATCACGACCGTCTGCTAAACACGCTGCTGAAATTACGCGACCTCGGCAACACTGTGATCGTGGTCGAACACGATGAAGCGACCATCCGTGCTGCTGATTGGATCGTTGACATTGGCCCAGGAGCCGGGCCGCATGGTGGTGAAGTGGTAGTTAGCGGTAGCCTGAACGACGTGATAGCATGCCCCCGCTCGTTAACCGGTCAGTATCTCTGCGGGCAGCGGCGCATACCGATCCCCGCCCACCGACGACCAACGCAGGGACGCTGGCTTGAATTGCGTGGTTGTCGTGCCAACAATCTCAAGAATATCGACGTGCGCATTCCGCTTGGCTGTTTCGTCGTTTTCAGTGGTGTGAGCGGTAGTGGTAAAAGCACCCTGGTGATGGACACCCTGGCGCCACGCTTGAGTCAATTGCTGCACAACAGCCATTTGCGGGCCGGCGAACACGATGCTCTGCTCGGTTACGAATATCTCGAACGGATGATTGTGGTGGATCAGAGTCCAATTGGGCGTACCCCACGTTCAAATCCAGCTACGTACAGTCGTGTTTTTGATCAGATCAGACAACTATTTGCCGCTACCAACGAGGCAAAAGCGCGTGGTTATGATGCGACCCGCTTCAGTTTCAACGTTAAAGGAGGACGCTGCGAACACTGTGCTGGCGAAGGGTTAATCCAAGTTGAGATGCAATTTTTGCCCGATCTGTTCGTTCCATGTGACGTTTGCGGCGGAACACGGTACAATAGAGAAACGTTAGATATTCGTTATCGTGGACTCAACATTGCAGAGGTGCTCGATCTCACGGTTGCCGAAGCGCTTGCATTCTTCGCTCGTGTGCCGTCAATAGCCGAACGATTACAGGCATTACACGACGTTGGGCTTGATTATCTCAAATTGGGGCAACCGGCCCCAACCTTAAGCGGCGGCGAAGCCCAACGTATCAAGCTGGCTGCTGAACTCAGCCGAAAAGGGAATGGTCATACGCTCTACATTCTTGACGAGCCAACGACCGGTCTGCATGTTGCCGACATCGAACGCTTGCTTGATGTCTTGCAACGTCTGGTTGATGCCGGAAATACGGTGCTGGTTATTGAACACCATCTCGATCTGATCGCTGCTGCCGACTGGGTAATTGAACTAGGCCCAGAAGGTGGCGAGAAGGGGGGGTATGTGATCGGTGCCGGATCACCGGAAACTATCGCAGCACAGCCTGACTCACCGACTGGGACCTATTTATGGCAGCGCCTGCGTAACAAACCATTGCAGTGAGTCGGCATTCTAATGCGGTAAATGCGGTAATCCGACTGTAATCTATCCGCCTTGAGTCTAGCGGAGCTACAACCTATAGTACCAACAGACGATACGCTCACTCCGTGCCGATAATGGCAGAAAGGACTCGTTCGATGGAGCGGATTATTCTACGCGATCCAACGCTCATACCGCCCTTCGCTGAGCCTGCTCGTGATCTGCGCATTCTCAATAAGCCACTCTGGCTTTTGCAGCGCGATTTGTTGAAGACGTATGGCAGAAGTGCGACTGAAATCGATCACCTGAGTGAAGTAGCCGAGATAGCGGCAGAAGATGAACGCATTGTCTACCGTGATAACCTTTTTTTCAACGCAGAGCTGATCGATACCTTCATCCGTGAAGCTCGTATGCGTGGTACGCCAGCTCAAATCGCATTTAAGGCTACCAATCCGGCAACCGGCCAGAAGGGCGATCCCAGTATTGAGCGTCACGCTACGCAGCTCTCACGTCATATTCGTCGGGTAGGCGATTATTACGTTGCCGATTTGTATTATCTGCCCGCTGGCTGTAACGATCTCTCGCAGGTTCAGCCGCTCGTTATCGACACACTAAGCCACGAGATGGGCTATTACCGTATCCCAAGCTATATGGCCCATAAGGGCGATCTGACCTATCAAATCCCGATCCGCGCTTTCGTTTCTATCGAGAGCTGGCTCCACGTCTTAATGGCCAACATCTTGATGGGGGTCTTTTCATGGGCTGCTGCGCTTGATGTGCGGATGAGTAAAGCTCGCTTGCATAACATTTTGCGGTGGACGGCTGAAGACTGGCGGCTGTTTCCAGGTAAAATAGCGTTCGCGCTCAAAGCCTTCTGGGAGAAGATTAATCCCCTGGAAGAGCAATGGCGTAACCATTTTCTTGCGTCGCGAGCACTGGTGAAAGTTGGGAAACGCTGCTCGATAGATCCCACTGCTATCATTCATGGCCCCACCGTAATCGGTGATGATGTCTACATTGGTCCAGGTGTGGTAATAGCGAACAGCTATATTGGAAACAACGTCAATATCATGCAGGGATCACAAATCATGCTCAGTGTGGTAAGTGATCGCTGCTTCCTCCCGTTTAATGCCGGTCTTTTTATGACGGTGCTGATGGAAAACAGCATGGTCGCCCAAAACAGCACTTTGCAGCTCTGTGTGGTAGGACGGAACACCTTCATTGGTGCCAACAACGTCTTTACTGACTTCAATTTGCAGGGGGAACCAATTAAAATCGTTCACGAGGGTGTACTGGCTGAAGTCAATATGCCGGTGCTCGGCTCAGCAGTGGGACATAATGTGAAATTGGGTAGCGGATTTGTCGTCTACCCTGGTCGCATGATAGAATCAAATGCTGTTATAATCTTTGACAACGAACAGAATCTGATTCGGAAGACGGTGCCCGGCCACGATCTAAACGATATTGATGAGACAACTGGCGAGCCACGTCGAATCATCTATCACTGGCCGAATGTCTACTACGATCCGGCACGACCGAATGTTAGTCCATCAGCAGAAGGTGAAACATCGCGATCAATGATGACTATTCGCACAAAACATGAAAACAGTCGCCTATCCGAGCATATCAGTGCGAGTCAGCGGTTGTAGCCGCCACTTCGCGAGGAGAAATCGCCGTGAGCAAAGAACGCATCCTCGTCGTTGAGGACCAGCCAGACATCTCTAGCTTGCTGAAAATCTACTTCACCGCGCAAGGGTATGAAGTCTACACGGCCTTGCGTGGACAGCAGGCGCTTGAGATTTGCAGTAAGACACCCCCCAACCTTGCCCTGCTCGACGTCAATCTCCCTGATATGGAAGGCTATGATGTTGGTCGTGCTCTGCGCGCCAGTCCACGAACCCGTCACATTCCCATCATCTTTCTAACTGCACGCGGTGAGCGGCGTGATCGGCTGATTGGTCTTGGCGAAGTACAGGCTCAATACTACATCGTCAAGCCCTTTGATATTGAAGAGGTTCATACCATTGTCAAGAATCAGCTCGAAGAAGCTCGTCGTCGTAACCAACTTCATCCGGTGACTAACTTGCCAACGGCTGAATTACTAAACGAACAACTTCGACAGTTGCTGACAGCATCAAGCTGGGCGTTGATCAATGTCCATATTAACGGCTTTGAAACATTTACCAGTGTGTACGGTTCAGTCGTTGGCGAAGATGTTCTGCGCTTCGTTGCCCTTATGCTCAACGAAGTGGTGAGTGAACTGGGTGGAAATGAAGAGTTCATCGGCCAGCAGTCGGTTGGTCAATCGTTCCTCATCACCACTGTCCCTGAGCGCAGTCGTGCGATCTGTGAGCGGATCATTACTCGTTTTGACGAGGAAATAGGTCTGCACTATAACTATCGCCACCGGAAACAGGGCTACATTGAGTTTGTCGATGATACTGGCGAGACCCGGCAGGCGCCACTGATGTCGCTCTCAATTGGTGTGCTGACGCAGGATGATGGCCCCTTTGCCGATATTCGTGAGCTGAGCGAGATTTCTGAAGAGGTGCGTCAACGAGCACTCATTCAGGCACGTGAGCAAGGCAAACGTAGTTTTGTCGTCTACGGTCGCTCTGCTGGCTAGCCGATGTTCGTTGCTAAATGTTGTTCTGCGTTTCGTTTATGCTTACGTAGTCACCAGTGCAGTACAGCACGCTGGCAGGAGCGGTAGCGTTATCTATGGAGACAACAGTCACTGCAGCACCAACCCAGGGTTGGGAACTCCTCGCGCAATTGGCCCTGTATGGTCAGCAACCCTTGGGCCAGACTGAGCCGACCGTCTTGGGCGGATTTATCGGCGAAGTTCTGGAACGGTATCTCGGTGTAGGCGGTCGTCTGACACTGCTAGCTGATGAACAGGAACTTGCCACGATTACCTGGGGCGAAGCGCCGGCAAACGGACATGGGTTTGAATTGCGTGACGCAAGCCATCTTTATGGTCGACTGACGCTATCAGCAACGTTTGAAGCGGGGTTTACGGCTGCACTTACCACTCAAATTACGACGCTGCTGGCGATCTGGTACCGTGCACGCATCAACGAGCGGATCGAACAGTTGCGCAGCCTTGGCTACGCTACGCTCGAACATATCGGTGTGGGTGATACGAACGTCGTCCTCGAGCGGTTATGCCGAGATGCCTGTGCGCTCTTGCCGACGAAAGCTCTTGCCCTCTACTGGCTCAACTTTAATGAGCAATTGTTGGTCAGAGCAGTAAGTAGTGCTGGTGACACGATTTTCCCATCACAATTAGCTATTAGCGAAAACGAAACGATTGTTCGGGCAATAACATTTCAAACGACGCAGCAGGGTGTCTGGTACAGCCGTCTGCAACGGCGCAACACAGCGGGCGAATGGCCGCTGCTGGTTGAACCGTTAACGGTTGGGATCGAACTGGTAGGATTGTTACTTCTTGTCCATCCCGGCCCGGAAGCAGCACAAACTATTCACTCATTGGCGCGACCGCTAGCATTGTTACTGCACGCTACCGCTCTTCAGCAGCATGAAAGTCGTCACGCTCGTGAACTGTTTGTACTGTATGAGAACAGTCTCGAAATTGGTTCAGGGCTGGTCATTGAAGAGACGATCGCTCGTGCAGTTGAAAATATCGCCATAGCGCTCAATGCTGATTTTGGTGCCGTCTACCTGATCGATCCAGAACAACCTGATTCTGCGCAAACCATTGCTGTGTACAGCGAACGCGAGACAGCTTCGCCGTATCCGACGCACATACTGCTTACCCCAGAGCTGCAACAGATAGGTGCCCGCAATGAGCCAATACTGATGACGGTTGCTGAAGGTTTGGATACCGATGGCAATAACCCTGTTGTCAGTCACGCTACTGCGGCTGGCTGTCACAGTGTGTGGGTCGTTCCCTTACGAGGAAAAGAACAATTCGTTGGCTTGATGGCCATCGGCTACCCCACGGCGGGGTATGTGCTTGATCAGATTGAAAGAAATCTGTTGCAAGTTCTAAGCGCGCAGATTGCTACGACGGTACAGAACCGTCGACTCTACGATGCGCTCCAGCAACGAGCGGGTGAGTTAGAGCGTTTACAACAAATTAGCCAGCTTCTCGCCGCTGATCTTTCCCTCGAAGAAACCCTTGAAGCAACGTTAACCAGTGCAGCAAAGCTGATCCAGTTTAGCGGTGGGCGCATCACTCTCTTTGACGAACGTTATCAGCAATTGCGGGTCGCGTACCAGCGTATGCTTTCCTGTCAGGTGGGTGATGAGAGCGACGCGCTCAGTTCCTGGCTGGCTCGCCATCAACGCCCACTACGGATCGACGATCTTACCCAACCGCCAGCATGGCTCGGCGCACTCGATGATATCGATGGTCTGGCCATGGTGAATACCATCCCGGTACGAAGTTATCTGGGAATGCCGTTACGCATTGGTGATACATTGTTAGGCACGCTGGAGCTTGTTTCAACTCAGCCCGATAACTTCAGTGCTGAAGATGAACGGCTACTAGGCATTTTAGCCAGCCAATCGGCCCATGCTATCGCAAATGCCAGTCGGTTCAGCCAGGTAGATACTAATCTGCGACTACGCATCGAACAGCTACGTGCACTCCAACGCATTAGCAGCCAACTGTCGATTACACTGAACCAAAATGAAATCCTGGCGTTTGTTTTGGAACAGGCCTTGCGGGCAACCGATGCCAGCCGTGGCCTGATTGCGTTACGGGTTGCGCAAAACTGGGTTAATAACCGTAACGTATCGTATTTCCCGCAACTGATTGATGATGATTTAGAAGGTGAAAACAGCAACTTTTTGATTGTTGAAGTGATTGGCTATTCACCACCCTTCCGTAGTAAGATGGTGGGGAACCTGCTCGATCATACGATCCTGATCGCACAGGAAGCTTTGAGCCGACGCGAAATTGCGCTGAGTGACTGTCTGACCGAGCACGAACGGGAAGTGCTCTACGCTCCGGACGCATATTCAGCGCTGGCTGCACCAATTTTTTATCAGGGGAGTGTGTACGGTCTGGTGCTGCTGTTATCCGAACAACCACGCCACTTTGATGTTGAAGCGAGTGAATTCATTCGGGCCTTGACCCATCAGGCGGCGATTGGGATCGGCAATGCTCAGCATTATCTTGATCTTGAGCACATGGCCAAGATACTACAGCGGCGGGCCGACATCCTGAACGATGTGCTCGAGATCGGGCAGGCTATGCGGGCAGACCAACCGTTATCAAGCCTGCTGGAACAGATCGGGTATAGTATCATCGAAGCTATTGGCCTGCGCACGGTGCTGTTCTGCCTGATCCGTCTCGATGATCCGCAACACCTTTATTTGGAAGCAGCAGCCGGCATCCCACTGGCTGAAATGGCACAACTGGCAACACACCCTCTCGATATTACCCTGGCAACGCGCTATCTCGATCCACGCTTCCGCTTAGGTCGAGCCTACTTTATCCCGGAAGAAGAGGCGCACAAACTGGAGCAGGGGTTCGACACCGGTATCTTTGACTACCATCCATTCAGTGACGCTCGCTCTGCTGACGAATGGCAACTCGATGATCGGTTGTGTATTCCCCTCTACTCAACCGAGGGTACGCTGCTTGGCATGATCTTTGCCAGTGATACCGAAAATCGGCAGCGCCCAACCGCTCGTGAGATTGAACCGCTGGAGATTTTTGCTAATCAGGCAGCAATTGCCATTGAAAACTACCTTCTGTTACGTGAGGCACATGATCGAGCCGAAGAAATGGCGGCTCTGTTTCACGTTAGCGCTGCGCTGACTTCAACTGTTGATTTCGACACCCTGCTCCAACGGGTCTATCAGGAAATTGTCGCCTTTCTCGGCACACCAGATTTCTTCTACATTGCTAGTTATGACGCTGAACAAGAGACCGTTCGTTTTGAACTGTTCAAACAGCACGGTGAAGACCTTAGTGAATATGTTAAGCAGGTCATCCCGAAGAGTGGATTGATCGCGAAGGTTATCGATGAAAGCCAGCCGTTGCGGATCGATGATCTAATCACCAGCGAATTCCATACCCAGAGCCATATACCGGTCAATGAAGCACCGCAAGTTCGCTCGTGGCTTGGCATCCCTCTGATCAGTCAGGGGCATGTGATCGGGGTGCTCTCGGTACAGAGTAACACGCCAAAAGCATTTCACGATCGCACACTCCGCTTTCTGGTCGCGCTGGCCAATCAGTTGGCGATTGCGCTCGAAAATGCCCGTCTGTTTGCCGAACGCGAACGACGGATCATTGAGTTAAACAGTATCAACCGCATTGGGCAGATCATCGCCGCGACACTTGATCCGAAGCAAATGCTGCGTGATGTCCATCGGCATTTGCAAACGTTCCTTTCACTCGACTCCTTCGTGGCAATACTGTACGATCCCGAAAGTGGCGAGATGACCCTTTGCTACGAAGTTGATGAAGGGGTCGAATCGTTTACCGAGTATCGTCAGCCACCTGTACAGGGCAGTTTGACCGAACATATTATTCGGACACGCCAACCACTGCAATTTTTCGATCTGAGCACCGAGCGCGAACAGGCTGGTTTTCACTTCCAACCGATTTCGTTTGGTTCAGATCGCCGATCATCCTCTTGGCTAGGAGTACCATTACTGATTGGTGAGCAAACCGTTGTTGGAGTGCTGGCAGTCATGAGCTACACTCCCGGCCTTTACCGCGAGCGTGAACGCGCATTTCTAACGACGATTGCCAACCAACTGGCCCTAGGGGTACAGAATGCGCGTCTGCTCGAACAGGCTCAGGCACAGGTTGAGCGGCTCGCCATCGTGAACCGGGTCGCGGCAGCAACCAACGCTCTCACCGATTTGAAAGCTATCTATCAAGAGATTGTGAATGCAATGGCTATTGCTACCGGTGTCGATCAGGCGCGGATGGTGATATACGATCGCGCCAGTGGGTATGCACCGGCAGTAGCTGAATACGTTCATAGTGGGATCCTGGATCAACTACGGATTCAACTGTTCGATAATCCATCAGTTGATTGGCTGGATCGGGAGAAGCGCCCACTCGTTTCAGAAGATGCCCAGAATGACCCACTCTTTGCTCCATCGCATCCGATTTTCCGTGCACTTGATATCCGCTCGATCGGGATCATCCCAATTATTCTGAACGACGAAGTGATTGGCGCGGTAGGGCTAGACTTCGTCGGACGACACGGTACCTTCTCTCCCCAGGCTCTTGAGCTATGTCAGACGATTGCTAATCAAACCAGTATAGCCATTGCTCGTGCACGGGCAACGGCTGAGGCTCAGCGCAGTGCTGAGGCAACGCGCCAGAAAGTTCGTGAACTGTCCACTCTACTTGATGCGGCTCGTATTCTGTCGTCGTTGTTACGCCCCCAAGAGGTGCTGAACAAGCTCCTAGAACTGGTAAGTCGCCAGCTTAACGTCACGACGGTAGCTCTGTGGACGATCAGTGAAGGGAATCTACTCATACCAGCAGCCCTTGATGGCATCCCTGCTGAACAGGCGCGCACGATGAGGGTGCCTATCGGCCAAGGTTTTACCGGACGTGTTGCTGAAACCGGTCAACCACTGATCATTGAGGATGTCAATGAGTTGGGTGGGTCACTCTACCCCAACTACCAGCGCCGCAATAACTTGATTTCGTTTATGGGCGTACCGGTCATCTATCGCGAGCAAATTATTGGTGTGCTCAGCGTGATGACCAACTACCGACGGCAGTTTACGAATGATGAGATGATGTTACTGGTCGGTTTAGCTGACCAGGCAGCCATTGCGCTGGAAAATGCGCGCCTGTTTGAAGAGCGTGAGCAACGAATTGCCGAACTCTCTATTATCAATCGCATTAGTGCCGCAGTTAATGCTTCGTTGGATATTTACGAGCTGATTGAGAGGCTCCATCAGGGAATCAGCGAGATCATTGATACGAGCACCTCACTCATCGGATTGTACGACGAGAGTACCAATACGATCAGCTATCCGATCGCTTATGATCGTGGTAAGCGGCTTGTACTTGAACCGAGACCTCTAGGGAGTGGTACCAATGCCTGGGTGATCCATAATCGGCGTCCGCTGTTACTCAGCACTGCTGCAGCAGCGCGGGCGATGGGATTGGTGATCGACCAGGGCCGTGTCGGTGATGAAGAGGCAATAGAAGAATCGTACCTCGTCGTGCCGATTATCTACGGTGATCAGGTTCTTGGTGTCATTAATATCCAAAGCTATTCACCCCATGCGTTTGATGAAAACGATCTCCGCTTTGTCACAACGGTCACCAATCAGGCCGCAGTAGCGTTGAATAATGCCCGCCTGTTCAGTGAAATCAGACAAAACGCCGCTGAGATGAGCACGCTGTTCGAGGTGTCTCAAAATCTGTCGGGTACACTCGAACCGGATACGATTCTGATGTTGCTGGCTGATGCGGCGGTACGCTTGCTGCGAGCTGAACTTGGCGCCGTTCTCCGGCTTGATCGCCGGAGGAACATCGAACGGCAGGTGCTGATCGATGGGGTTGAATTTCGCGAAGATATACAGATCGATTTTCGGCGTGATGGTTTGACGGCTGCCCTTCTTCGTCGCGATCAGCCGATTGCCATTAGCGATCTGGCAGATTTTGAGAATGGTGGTCATCACGCCCTGAAATGGGGTGTGCGTAGTGCGCTTGGCATTGCCGTCGGTCCTCTCGAAGAGCGGCTAGCGGTTATTTGGGTCGGTATGCGCCGACCGTATGAATGGACAGCACACCAGATTTCACTGCTATCGATTCTCTCCAATCAGGCTGCTCAGGCACTCAAGAGTGCACAACTCTTTGCCAACGAGCAAAAGCGGCACCATCAGGCCGATATGTTGCGTGAAGTTGCACAATCGTTTACCTCAACCCTGGCGCTGAACGAAATTCAGACATTGGTGTTGACACAGTTGCAACGGATCATACCGTATGATGACGCAGCCATGCTCTTGCGTGATGAGGGTTACGGTGATCTGCGTGTAGTTGAAACACGGGGTTTTGGTGCTGAACAAACGTTAGTCAGCAGGATTGCACTGGAAGATAGCAGCCTCTTCCAGACTATGGCCATTGAACAGCAGCCGGTGTTCATCGCGAATACCTGGCTCGATCCGCGTTTCAATGAACTGCGTCGTCTAGGTTGGCGTGATGGCTCATGGATTGGTGCACCACTGCTGGTTGATAATGAATTGGTCGGAGTGCTTGCTATTAGCGCCAGAGAGCCAGATAGTTACGACGAAGAGTCACTGGCCGTTACTTTTACCGTTGCCAGTCAAGCCAGTCAGGCAATTCAGAATGCACGATTGTTTGATCAGATCAGTAATCTGGCCGCTGATCTCGACATGCGTGTGCGAGAACGTACTGCCGAACTCGAGCAAGCGACACGGTTGCTCTCAGAGGAAAAAGAACGGCTAGAGGCCGTTAACCGAATTACCCTGGAACTGACGACACAGCTTGATCTCAACCTGATCATCCAGCGCGCACTCGAACTCACTTCCGAAAGCATTGGTGTTGAGCGTGGCTCGCTCATGCTGCGTGATCCGGCTACTAACGATCTGGTTTGTCGGGCTATCCTGAAAGGCCGTGGCCAGGCAGAGATTGCAAATATCCCGCTCCGCTTTTCAGATGGTACTGAAGGCCTGGCTGGCTGGATTATCCAACATCTGGAACCGGTCAATATTCCTGATGTCGAGCGCGATTCGCGCTGGATTAGGGAAGCCGGTCGGGCTGAGAAGGTTTGTTCAGTGGCCGGTGTACCACTCCAGACCAGCGATACCGCACTCGGTGTCTTGATCCTGTCAAGCCCAGAGCGGCAATACTTCAGCGACTCACAGATGAACTTGCTTGGCACGATTGCCAGTGTGGTTGCTGTCGCAGTCAATAATGCTCAGCTCTACAGCTTTATCAACGATCTGGCGTTGCGGAATGCAGTCTTGCTTGAAGAGCAGCGTGAAGAGACTTCTAAGAGTGCGGCCGTCTTCCGCTCAATGTCGGAAGGCGTGATTGTGCTCGATCCACAACAACACGTTACGCTGTTCAATCCTGCTGCCGAGCAAGTGCTGGAAATCGCAGCGGATGATCTCTTACATCAACCATTCAGCCACCTGGCCGAGATTGGTCACGATGAAGCCAGTCGTCGCCGCGCGCAAACGATATACAACGGAATTGTACAGGGACTGCGTCGAATGCGCGAAACGCAGAAAATTTTCAGTACGTCGATTGATCTTACCGATCCAAGCCAGGTCATTGCCGTCAATATTGCGCCGGTACGCAGCCCTGATGGACAACATTACGGTGAAGTGGTCGTTTTGCGCGATATTACCCGTGAAATCGAGGCCGACAAAGAGAAGCGCCAGTTCATTTCAGACGTTAGCCATGAGCTGCGGACACCGCTCACCGCTATTAAGGGATATGTTGACGTCTTGTTGCTGACGGCAAGTCTGAATTTGACACCGGATCAGATCAGCTACCTGACGATTATCAAGAATAATACCAATCGGTTACGGGCACTGATTGAAGACATCCTCGAATTCTCGCGACCCGACTCAAAGAAGAAACTAACTTTTACTCAGGTCGATATTCCTACCGTGATCGAAGAGGTTGTACAGTCGCTGCGCCTCGAATACGAGCGTAAGGGCATGAATGTGCGGATTGAGACTTCACCATCGTTGCCGCCAGTTACGGCAGATCAAAAGCGGGTGAGTCAAATCATCTTCAACCTCTTCTCGAATGCAGTGAAGTATACCTACGAAGGCGGGTCGATCACGGTGCGCGCCTTCCTCAACCGGGCGAATATGATGCAAATCGAGGTAGAAGACACCGGCGTAGGAATGTCACCGGAACAGTTGAAGAAGTTGTTCCGCCCGTTCTACCGTGCCGATAACCCGTTACGCGATATTGCCGGTGGTACCGGGTTGGGCTTGAGCATCGCCAAACAACTGGTTGAAATGCACGGCGGTGAAATCTGGGTAACGAGTGAGTTAGGAAAGGGTAGTACCTTTGCTTTTGCAATTCCGTTGCAGCAAACGGTAAACGGTACCTCTGATGAGGGGGTGGAAGTATGAGTGTTATCCACCTCGATAACCGTCTGGCACACTACGAAGTTTTTGGGCGCGGTCAGCCGATCATTTTCCTGCATAGCTGGATCGGCTCGTGGCGGTATTGGGTACCGATCATGGATCTGGCCGCTGAACGGCATCGCGCCTACGCCTTTGATTTCTGGGGATTCGGCGAAAGTGACCGTCGCGGTAATCAGTTTACTGTGCCGACGTATGTCGAGATGCTGATTCAGTTCATGAACCACCTTGGCATTGCCCGTGCCACGCTCGTTGGTCATGGGATGGGGGGTATGGTTGCGATCATGGCCGCGCATCAGTATCCCGACCGGTTTAACCGTCTGTTGACCGTTGCTACCCCGCTTCATGGTCAAGTTCTGGCCCAGCATATCAAGCCAGGCACCCTGTCGCGATTGCTGGGCATGAATACCAGTCAGAATGGTTGGGCGCGTATGGTGCGCACATTCCAGGTGGCCGATCCGGATATTCAGAAAGAAATTGAAGAAGACACCTCAAGTCTGAATGAGCGGGTACTTTCTCAAGTTCACGAATCGTTGTTAGAGACAGATTTACGCCCACTCATTATCTCATTGCAAACACCACTCCTGGCCGTCTACGGTGGTAAAGACCCGATTGTCAATCCGGCTCACGCTTCATTCCTCAACGAGCTGGCCGAACGACCGATTCAGTTGCTGGTGCTGCCGAAAGCCAGTCATTTTCCCTTCCTCGAACAGGCAAACACCTTTGGCCGGTTGCTGCTCGACTTTCTTGTTTCGCAGGGTACGGCGATTGAGATTAAAGAAGAGTGGCGCCGCCGCGTGAATCAGCGCGAGTATTTGTAAGACCAGGCGAAAGTGCCGGTAAAGCTTTTCCGGCGCTTGGTGCTAAAACAAGTAGTTGTACAACGATACTCCCGACCATCCCCGATACAGAGAAACGACTACCCTATCGTAAACTACACAAGCATACGTCCAGTGTGGATTGAGAAGCTGTATCTTCACCTCCTCTGGCACTTAGGGAGACTCAATCAGCATTTGTCTCTGCAGACTCAACCATCTCAGCAGCTTGCAGCGGATGCCCCATAATAAATATCCGACGCTTGATCCTTCCTTCGGCTGGTGGTAGCGTTTCCATCGTTTGGAGTAATTCGTAGATAGCCTCACGCATGTGCTTGAACTCTTCCTCAGTAGCATAGAAGACATGATCGCGGGCCGCAATATTGTTCAGGTCCGGATCACCGCGTTTCAATACATAATCAGCCAATTCCTGAGCGACAGAGGTACCGTACAGGCGAACATGGTCGGCAAACTGCTCGAGACCGCCTGGTTGGTACACGTCTGCCGGGTCGATCAACCCCTCGTTCGCAGTAAAAAATCGCTCCTCGATACCATTGACAAGCCTCATCCGGGCAACGTGGATAACGCCGGCATCGAGCAGCTTGTGAATGTGTCGGTACAGCGAAGGTTTAGGAACATCCGGTAAGACTTTGGCCAGTTGATTGATCGAAAGTTCAACACCGTTGAGGGCCCGAAAAATGCGCATACGTACCGGGTGGTTGATTACTGCGAAGTTTTTGAGTGGCATCGTTGACACCTTTTGCTATGAAAAAATTGTTTCCAATATCGTTATTGAATATAATAATCTGGAAATCCAAATTTGCAAGTCGCGAATACTGATGGTCACGAATGACCCGTTAGCCCATGTGCGACATCGGAGCGTTTTCCGCAGATAGTCATTTCCAGTTGGAGACTATTCCGCTGATGGGAATGACGCTGAATGTACGGTACCGTGCCGCTGCCGATGTCGAGGCGGGAAGATGCAAACAGTGTCGATTGCGCCTGGTTGGGAATGGTGCTGAACTAGAGATGATCGTACAACCGTTGAGGCAAGAGGTAGATCGAAGGTGGCAAGACGACTACATCGATGGCACCATACCTGTTAGCAGGATAGGATTCGGTACCATCTGTATATGAGACTACTACAGATTTGATAGGACCTTCTTTCCAAACTGGGTATTCTCCGTTTGACGCCCCCACTTTTTGTTGGTATGATCGCTCTATAGAGGTGAATCAAGGGTTTGCTTTCCCTTGTCTGTAACAGGAGTTTTCTATGCCCGGTGACGACAAAACCGAGTCACGAAAAGTTGATCATATTCGGATCGTGTTAAACGAAGATGTTGCGGCAAAGGGAGTTGCTACCGGTTTTGCTGCTTACCGTTTACCCCACCGGGCATTGCCTGAACTTGATCTGAATGAGATCGATACCCGCACGACCTTTCTTGGGAAGCCAATTTCAGCGCCAATCTTGATCAGTTCGATGACGGGCGGTACATCGAGTGCCGAGAGGATTAATCTAGCCCTGGCTGAGGCTGCGGAACACCTCGGTTTACCAATGGGGGTTGGATCGCAGCGGGCAGCAGTGATGGATCCCCGCCTAGCCAGTACCTATCAGGTACGACGGGTCGCGCCGCGGATTCCGTTGTTAGCTAATGTTGGTGCGGTTCAGCTTAACTACGGGTTTACCGTCGATCATTGTCGCCGTGCGGTAGAGATGATTGAAGCTGATGCGTTGATTTTGCATCTCAATCCGTTGCAAGAGGCTGTACAGCCTGAAGGCGACGTTAATTTCAAAGGCTTGCTGGCAAAGATTGAACAGGTCTGTCACTATCTGGAAGTACCGGTGATTGTCAAAGAGGTCGGCAATGGGATTGGTGCTGCCGATGCTGTACGGCTCTACGAAGTGGGAGTACGGATTATCGATGTTGCCGGTGCGGGTGGTACCAGTTGGAGTGAGGTCGAGCGTTTTCGGCAGCCTAATGATACCGGTCGGCGGGTAGCCGGTGCCTTCGCCGACTGGGGATTGCCAACAACCGAGTGTATACGTGAGGTACGTGCAGCTCTACCGGATGTCACCTTGATCGCATCGGGTGGCGTGCGGAGTGGTGTTGATGTGGCGAAGGCTATTGCATTGGGAGCCGATCTCGCCGGTACTGCCCGACCTGCGCTTTTCGATGCCATTCATGAGCGTGGTGCTGAGGCAGTTATTGAAGGGTTAGGTGCATTTATCCGCGAGCTGCGGGTCGCAATGTTCTGTAGTGGCTGCGCTGATTTGCAAGCTCTGCGCAAGGTGCGTCTTGTTGCGCGTGCGTAGCCTGCCGCAACGGCCAGCGTATGTTTGTTCATCACCTTTTTCTGCGCGATTTTCGTAATTATCGGCGACTTGAGATCACACTGGCGCCGGGTACGATCCTTTTCTACGGACCGAATGCTGCCGGCAAGACAAGTCTGCTGGAAGCTATCTTTTATCTGGCAACAACACGCTCACCTCGCCTTAGTAATGATCGCGAATTGGTGCGTTGGGATGCGGTTGGTGAAGCAGGAGCGCCTCCTTTTGCCCGCATTGCTGCCGAGGTAGAACGTCGCATCGGAGCGGTGCGGCTTGAAGTGTTGGTGCAACGACGAGCCGATGATGATGGCCAGCCGCTGAACGGAGCACAGAAGTTGGTGCGGATCGATAAGCGACCGGCACGAGCAATCGATCTGATCGGCCAACTGCGTGTTGTGCTCTTTACTCCTGCCGATCTGACACTGGTTGATGGTGCGCCAACCGAACGACGTCGCTACCTCGATATAACCCTCTCACAGCTTGATGCGCATTATGTTCGTACTCTGGCACACTATCAGAAGCTCCTGTTGCAACGCAATAGTTTGTTGCGCGCATGGCGTGAACAACGGCGCGTGCCGCGTAATGTTGATACTGAGCTGGCGTATTGGGATCAAGAGCTGGCCGCTGCTGGTGGTTATCTACTGGCCGAACGGTTGCGTGCAATCGTGGAACTGAACGATGTGGCTGGTCCTCTCTATCGTGCGATCAGTGGTGGAGAGAATCCGTTGCACATCGAGTATGCGGCTAGTTGTGATCTCGGTTCGGCACGCGATGCCGGTAGTCTGGCCGAGCGTCTCCATCTTGCCTTCGCCGCTCTGCGTAGCGATGAATTAGCCCGCGGGCAAACGCTCTGTGGCCCGCACCGTGATGACCTGATCTTTACGGTTGCCGGAATTAATCTTGGTCGCTACGGTTCACGTGGTCAGCAACGTTCAATTGCACTGGCTCTGAAGCTTGCTGAGGCCGGCCTGATGCGACAGCGCGGTGGTGATGCACCCGTGCTGTTGCTCGATGATGTATTGAGCGAACTGGATGCTCAGCACCGCGCTCATCTTCTCGAACTGGTGTATCGTCCTGATCAACAAACTTTGCTGACAACGACCGATCTCAGTGATTTTAACGCCGATTTCCTGACAAAAGCTCAGCGTTATCGGGTTGAAGATGGTCGCGTGTTCCCCGGTTGAAGGCGGCCATAGATAAACGTTAGTTGACGTAATGTGTCGGCTAATTCTGCACTGAGTGCCTCAGCCGGACATCGCCAGGCCCAGTTGCCACCTAATCGCCCAGGGGTGTTCATGCGTGCTTCGGTACCCAGTCGCAAGACATCCTGGAGTGGGGTAATGGCATACTGCGCAACTGACATGAGGCCCAACCGCATTAAATCCCACGCAATATCAACCGTCTGTTCGTCACGACCGAGGTACCTGAGTACGGCAGCCCGTGTGTCTGGATCAAGCGTAGTGAACCAGCCAACAGTTGTATCGTTGTCGTGTGTGCCGGTATAGACGACATAATTCGGTGTGTAATTGTGTGGTAGGTAAGGATTGGTCGGGTCATCACCAAAGGCAAACTGAAGCACCTTCATACCGGGCAGGTTGAATGTCAGGCGTAGCGCTTCAACATCGGGTGTAATCAAGCCAAGGTCTTCGGCGATAATGGGCAGTGCACCTAATTCAGCTTGCAAGACGCGAAACAGGTCGGCGCCTGGCCCTGGTACCCAACGTCCTTCAACGGCAGTGGGTGAACTTGCCGGCACTTCCCAGTAAGCTGCAAAGCCACGAAAATGGTCGAGACGTAAGACATCGTAAAGCGTCAATGATTGACGCATACGCGCTACCCACCATCGATACCCGGTAGCTGCCATGCGATCCCATCGATACAGTGGGTTTCCCCAACGCTGGCCGGTAGCGCTGAAATAATCCGGTGGTACACCGGCAACAACAGTGGGCATACCTTGCTCATCGACGAAAAAGAGATCGCGATTAGCCCAAACATCAGCACTATCATCGGCAACGAAGATGGGGGCATCGCCGATGATCAAAACACCGTGATGATTGGCGTATGCTTTCAGCGCCTGCCATTGGCGAAAGAAGAGAAACTGAAGATACCGATGGTAGTCAATCGTTGCGGCCAGTTCCTGGCAGGCCAATTCGAGGGCGGTCGGTCGGCGATCACGGAGATCAGGTCGCCAGTTGTGCCAGCTTCCCCCACCCTGAGACTCTTTGATCGCCATAAACATGGCATAGTCGGTGAGCCATTCGCTGTTATCTTCGCAGAACTGATAGTAATCTTTCTGGAGACGAGAATTGCACCCGCTTTGAAACCGTTCAAAGCTGCGCCAGAGGAGAGCGTATTTCGCAGGAATAAGAGCGCCGTAGTCAACGTGATCGGTGGGAAGGTTGCCAAGTGCAGACCGCGCTTCCTCAACGGTGAGCAAGCCCTGTTCAATAATATCGTCGATGCTGATCAGTAATGGATTACCGGCGAACGCTGAAAAACACTGGTACGGCGAATCGCCGTAGCCGGTTGGACCGAGCGGGAGTACTTGCCAGAGTGATTGTCCTGCTGCGACCAGAAAATCAACAAACCGATACGCCATTGGTCCCAGGTCGCCAATTCCCCAAGGGCTGGGTAATGATGAAGGATGCAGCAAAATCCCACTTGCCCGTTGCAGATCAAATGTTTTGGTTTGCGCATGTGCGCTGGAAGTTGTATTCATATGCGATTCAACCCACATCTACGGTTTACCGCCAGATGTTCTTGTAACGAGAACTAGCCGGTATTGTAGCATATTGTTGTGGTTGCAATCAATTGGTGAACGTTGCAAAGAAGGCGCTATTAGTATTTTCGCGAGCGCGGGCCAGCGGCCCGCGTTGTGCGGTGCGTGGCTAAGCCATCGTTTGGCGCATCAGCATACACCTTCTTGCAGGCGGGTGAAAGTAGACGACGTTGTAACGAGAGTCGGTGCGTATCCTCATACCAGTGCTGTCAGGACGCAGCGGGTATCATACTGCCAATAAACTTGTGCAGCACCTAGCGAAGGTGCACATTGACAGTCAAGCTGCTCTCGGATATACTCGCTCTGTAATCGGGCGCTCCACGATAGCGCCCTGATTGGCGATGATGCCATCAGGGAATCCTCCCCGTCAGAGGTGTTAATCTGCGCAAAACCATCCCGGCGCAGCAGTGACTTGTTCATTTGTTGCGCCGCTTCATTGTTCGTGTTAGGGGTTTGCAGATGCTCAAAAAGGAGTCGACCGATGAATGTCCGTCTTGCTCGCTGGTCATTGCTGGTTCTTACGCTGTTAAGTCTTGTGTTGGCAGCGTGTGGCTCACAGCCAACCACCGGCTCAACCCCTGTACCAACCGCCGTCTCAACCGAACCAACGACACCATCTGCCGGTGAAGAGTTTATCTTCGGTATGGTATTGGTTGGGCCGATTAATGATGGTGGCTGGAATCAGGCTCACTACGAGGCAGCCCAGTACGTGGTTGAGAAGGTACCAGGGGTCAAATTCATTTACATCGATAAGGTGAATCCGGCAGATCGTCCTAATGTAAAAGTCGAGCAGGCCATCGAAGAGTTGATCGGCCAGGGTGCTCGCCTGATTATCACCAATTCGGCAGAGTTTGCCGATGGAACAAATGTTGCTGCTGCGGCGCACCCCGAGGTGGCCTTTATCCATGCGTCTGGCGATAAGGTGTTAACTGGCGAGGCGCCGCCGAATGTACGAAATCTCATGGGGCGCATGGAGTACGGTAAGATGATCGCGGGTTGTGCGGCGGCCTTGACCACTGAAGCCGGCCGTCTGGCCTACCTTGGTCCACTGATCGATCCGGAGACACGCCGATTGGTGAATTCGTCTTATCTTGGCGCACGGTATTGCTGGGAAACCTATCGTGGTCGTCCGGCTGAAGAGCTGGCATTCAAAGTGACCTGGATCGGCTTCTGGTCCAACATTCCAGGCGTTACCCTCGATCCAACCAAGGTTGCAAACGATTTCATTAACGAAGGTTACGATGTTATTCTCTCTGGTATTGATACGACTGAGGCGCTGGTTGAGGCAAATAAAGCAGCTCAAGCTGGGAAGCGGGTCTTTGCTATACCCTATGACTTCAAAGGGGCCTGTGCGCAGGGTGAAGCGGTTTGTCTCGGTGTGCCCTACTTCAACTGGGGACCTGATTACAAACGTTTGGTGGAACTGGCCCGTGCCGGTAAATGGGAGCCAGCCTGGGAATGGACAGGGCCGAACTGGAGTAATTTGAATGATCCTGATACGAGTATGATCGGTTTTGTTAAGGGTCCGGCCCTCAGTGCGGAAAACGCAGCGAAGCTCGATGAGTTTATTGCTAAACTGGCCGATGGAAGCCTGAATCTCTTTACCGGGCCGCTGTACTATCAAGATGGGAGTGTCTTTGTACCAGAGGGTCAGGTTGCCGATGACAAGACCATCTGGTATACCTCTCAGTTGTTGGCCGGTATCGAGGGGCAGAGCGCTCCATAGCATATAATAGAGGTTGAGACGGGTCTGCGGTGCCCGTCTCAACTTTTCCGAAGTTCTCATCTACTACGTTGTGAGAAGCCGTTTAAAAGCGAATAGAAGCGATAGCGCACATACTGATCGGTGCCAGAACCACAAGGGTGAACCCCACTGCATTGCGATAAGGAAGTAGGGAATCGTCTTCAGACAGGTTCAGCGTTTGGTGTTGTGAACCGGTCGAGCGTATACCCGGCCGTTCACGACGTAAACTCACAAAACCCATGCGGATTGCGGTTGAACAACTAACAAAGCGATTCGGTACCGTGTGGGCGAATAATCGCCTCACGATAGAGTTTGCTGCCGGGCAGATTCATGGTGTGCTGGGTGAAAATGGTGCCGGTAAGAGCACACTCATGAAGGTGTTGTCCGGCTATCTTCGTCCAGACGAAGGACGGATTCTGTTTGACGGTAAACCCTGTCAGTTGCGTGGGCCGGGTGATGCATTGGCTGCCGGGGTAGGTATGGTGCATCAGGAGCCGCTCGATATTCCTGCCTTTACCGTGCTAGAGAATCTGCTCTGCGCTGCGCCGCCAGGGGTCTTTCGTTCATGGCGAGCTGCCCAAAGAGCATTAGAGGAATTAGCTGAACGTCTGGGTTTTGCAGTCGATCCGGCAGCCCGACTCGATCAGTTGACAATAGGTCAGCGGCAGCAGGTCGAAATTATGCGGTTGCTGTTGTGCGGTGCGCAGGTGCTCATTCTCGATGAGCCAACTACCGGCATTACGGCAGCGCAAACGCGCGCACTGTTTACCGCATTGCGTCAGATTGCTGCTGAAGGTCGCACTGTCTTGTTTGTGTCACATAAACTGGAAGAAGTTGCTGAACTCTGTCATACGGTGACTGTCTTGCGAAATGGTGAGGTGGTACCACCAGGTCAGTTGGTGATGCCTCAACCGCAAGAGTATTTGTTGACATTGATGTTTGGCGATGCCGGCACAACCCCCCCTGTTTATCGTCCGCTACCATCGATTGATAGTCCACCGGTATGGGAACTGCGTCAGGTGACGGTGCGCAGTGGCACGCTCCATCTGCTCGATCTCAACCATCGCTTTGCTGCTGGACGCATTATCGGGCTGGCCGGGCTAGATGGAAGTGGTCAGCAAGTCTTATTACGTTTACTGGCCGGTCAATTAACGCCTGATCGTGGACAGATATTGGTGAATGGTCGTGATCTCAGTGGCGCAGGTGCGATTGCTTTTCGCGAAGCCGGTATTGAGTATTTGCCGGCCGACCGGTTGCGTGATGGTCTGATCGGTGCTTTATCACTTGCCGAACACTTTGCATTGCTGCAACGAACAGGAGTGATAGTTGATCGTCGCACTGCTGAAGAGTTGGCCCGCCAGGCCATTGCCGAGTATCAGATAAAGGCGACTCCGCTGACACCGATTGCGGCGTTATCGGGTGGTAATCAGCAGCGTGCAATGCTGGCCCTGGTGCCGCCGACCGCGCACGGTATTCTGGCCGAGCAACCAACTCGTGGATTGGATGTTGCGTCTGCGCGTGCTATCTGGAGCCGTTTGCAGGCCCGGCGTGATGCTGGATGTTGTATTGTATTCGCTTCCCCCGATCTTGATGAGATTATGGAGTACAGTGACGAAGTCATTGTTTGTTTTGCCGGTCGCATTGGCCCGTCGATTCCGCGAGCGTTATTGTCTGCGGGACGGTTAGCCGAGCTGATCGGCGGAGTTGGCTTCGAGGCCCTGGTGGAGGCGGTATGAAGCGGGTTGCGGTACTGATTCAACCACTGCTGGCACTGGTTGCAGCCTTTGTGCTAACGACACTGGCTTTGCTGAGTACCGGTGTCTCGCCGCTTGAAGCATACCGATTGATCATCTTTGGCGCGTTTAGTACACCGGTTCGTCTGAGCGATATGATCATGCTGGCAGCACCTTTGCTCCTCTGTGCAGTTGGCCTCAGTATTACCTTTACCGGTGGGCTTTATAATCTTGGGGTTGAGGGACAGATGATTATCGGGGCGATTGCTGCAATGGTGCCGCTCCGTCTGTGGCCCGATTGGCCGCCGCTTCTCCTCTGGCTGATGGCTGCGTTGAGTGGAGCCGTCGGTGGAGCGCTCTGGGCACTCTTGATCGGTGTCTTGCGGCGCTACGCCGGCGTGAGCGAAATTTTTGCCGGCCTGGGCATGAATTTTCTTGCCGGCGGATTAGCTCTCTATATGGTGCTCGGCCCCTGGCGACGTCAGACCTCGGCTTCGTTATCGGGAACCGATCTGCTTCCCCGCGAACTCTGGTTGCCAACCATTGACCGTCTACGGCTGGCGCCGGCCGCACCGGTGATCGCTGTGCTGGCACTGGCTATCGTTTGGTGGGCATTAACTCAGACCCGCTGGGGGCTAGAGGTGCGGGCAGTGGGGCTGAATCCGGCAGCTTCCGAACGGCTGGGTATAGCTACTGCACGACGTATGGCCGAGACCCTGGCTGCCTGTGGAGCATTGGCCGGAATTGCCGGTATGTTGCAGGTGGTCGCTGTCCATCATGCCTTAATTCCTAATATTTCAAGCGGGATCGGGTTACTGGGTTTGTTGGTAGCACTCCTGTCACGTGCTGATCCACGCTGGCTGTTGCCGATTGTGGTTGCGTTTGCCGCTTTTACCGTAGGCAGTATTCAGCTACCCTTAACGCTGGGTATTGATAGCGCGATTGCTGGTGTATTGCAGGGCGCGCTGGTGCTGTTCGCGTTGGCAACTCGTGCACGACAGTGATCTGTCGAGTGTTCGGTGCCGTTGTAATCCAGGAGTAATGTCCCATCTATGGATCAACTATGGATTGATATTGCTGCGATTTTAGCGGTAGCAGCACCACTGGTGATTGCAGCAATGGGTGAGACACTCAGTGAGCGGGCTGGCGTGATCAATCTCTCCCTCGACGGCACCATGCTGCTGGCCGCAATGACGGGCTTCGCTGTCGCGCTCAACACTCAAAACCTGATCCTCGGCTTTGCTGCGGCAGCTCTGGTTGGCGCGTTGGTGGCTGCTATTCTGGGGGTGTTCAGTCTGACGCTCGGCCAATCACAAACGGCGGTTGGCTTTGTCCTGGCATTACTCTGTACCGATCTCTCTTCGTTTCTCGGTGCACCGTTTGTTCGTCTACCTGGGCCGGCAGTACCCTTCATGCCTATTCCTGGCCTGGCTGATCTTCCTGTCTTCGGCCAGATCTTATTTCGTCACGATCCAGTGATCTACGCCAGTTTTCTCCTCGTTCCTGCAACTGCATACCTGCTCTACGGCACACGATTAGGATTGATCGTGCGGGCATTGGGCGAACGACCGGCAGCAGTGTATGCGCGGGGTATTGATGTTACGCGCTGGCGCTACGCAATGCTGATCCTTGGAGGGGCATTGGTTGGAATTGCCGGTGCTGCCTTTTCACTCGATCTCAAGCAGGGATGGAGCTATCGTCATACGTTTGGTTCAGGTTGGATTGTGTTGGCAATCGTTATCTTTGGAGGCTGGCGGCCATTGCGGGTTGCGCTTGGTTGTTATCTCTTCGCAGCACTTGAGATTGTTGCTACTCGCTCGCAGAGTACTTTACCTGGAATTCCTTCGCAGATAATCCAGGTAGCGCCATTCGTCCTCATGATTCTGGTGTTAGCGCTGGTGAATCTGGCTTCGTCGCCAACCGTAGCCCGCTGGATCGCAACGCTGCCCTCTGTCTGGCAACGTCCGTTGCTGGTCGTCGTTTATCGGTTGCGGGCAACTGCCCCTGCCGCACTTGGGCAGCCGTTTGAACGACCGTAATGTTCTGAATGCGGCTGAATAATCCCTTTCTGCCGTTCCTCTAGCTCGCCTTTTTGTTGAATGGTTCCTTGCACACCACGACAACAGGTGTCGCCAGGTGCCGAATCCATCCGGTTGAGAATGTGCTACACTTGCAATCTGAAGCACATAAGTCGGGATCTGTGAATCGCTGAGAGGAACGCTATGCGTCTGAGCGAAGATAAAGTCCGTCGAATTGCCGAACGACTCCACGATGAACTGGCCGAACGTGGATTACTGGTCTATCGTGATCAGCCCGGTCAACGTCCAAGCGATGGACGGGCATTGCGGGTTAAAGCGATCTACGACGCGATTGTAGCCGATCTCAAGATTGAAGAGGAGATCGATGCGGAAGTTGAACGTATCCTGTCTACTTACAATCGCGAGCTAAAAGGGATCGAGCGCGATGTTCTGTTCCGCAAACATAAGGAAGAAGTAGCTCGCAAGCGCGGCTATATTTTGTAATTTATCTGATCCAATACACCAACACGTAGTGTGGCCCGGTATGGGGAACGACAAATTCGTCGCCATGCGTCACAAAACCGTAGCTTAGATAGAAAGGAAGCGCACTCGTGCGCCCGTGACACCAGACCAGGTCACCGCCATATTGTTTTACATAGTGTATTCCGGCATCTAATAATGCCGTCCCGTATCCCTGTCGTTGAGCATCCGGCAAGACACCCATCCCGCGTAACCGCCACGCTGCACGGGCTGATACACCAGGGCAGGGTTCGGGAGTGAACGAGGCAATACCGGTTAGTTGTTCGGCGACGAAGGCACCGAGGTGCAGCGCCTGTGGATGATCATCGCCGGGATAAACCAGTTCGGCGATGGTTTGATGGGGGCGCAGGATGCGCTGGCGGAGAGGGCGCGTTTCGGCTGCACTAATCTGACGAATGCGGAGTTTCATAAGTCTGGTCGGCATTGGTACGTTGAGCGTCGAGATAATCTTGCAGGATGATCGATGCGGCCACCTGATCAATCTGTGCTTTGATCTTCGTCGGTTTCAGACCCAGATTGCGCAGCATCTGCTCGGCAGCGACACTGGTCAGACGCTCGTCAAACATCTCAACCGGACAGGGTAAGCTGGCGCGCAGGGTGTCAGCGAACCGTCGAACGACTTCCGCCTGTGGGCCATGTTCGCCACGCATCGTCAAAGGTAGCCCCACGACAACCCGACAGACATTGCGTTCGAGAACCAGCCGGGCAATTTGTGCGATTGCTCGTTCAGGTGGGTGGGCCGCAATGGTCGTTAGTGGTGCGGCAATGCGGGCTTCTACGCTGCTAATCGCAACACCAATCCGCCGTTCACCGACATCAAGGGCGAGAATTGTTTGTTCATTCATGGCGTATCCGTAATTGCCAGCTCCAGCCGGGGAATCGCTCAACTCCATCTGGCAATTCAAATCCAGCTAATCGCCCGCTTGCTACCAGCTCTCGCAGTGCTGCTTCAGCTTCAGCACGGGTACGACCCAATACCGCATTCTGGATTGCTGCTTTGGTTGCCGGATCGAGTTCGTTGCCGCAGGCTGGGTTCGGGCCAATACCACCATCAACGCGGAGCGTGGTGCCGTCCCAACGCCATCCTTGTATAAAAGCTGCCCGACAGGTTCCCGGTCGCAATTGTGCATTCTGAATCAGTTGTGCGTTAAACGCATCGGCCAACTGGCGTTGGAACGATGTTGTAGCGCTGCGAACTGCCAGACCGCTATAACGTGATTGAACAGTAATGGTGAAGAATGGATTATCACGCGGTAACGACGTGCCAACCGGTGGATCAACAATCAGTTCAAATCCGGCCAGTTGTTCGAGTTCAGCTCGGCTCGGCGAGACGGTGGTTGGTTCCAGTTGTAGATTGCGTGCAATTGCCAGGCCATCAAGTTGCCGACGTGCTTCCTGGTCGAGGTCGGTAAGTGCCTGGGCCAGGTAACGACGAACATCACTCTCTTTGATCACTCGTACTTCTTCGTCGGTGCCGCCGCCGATGGCATCGTGCTTGATGGTCAGTACGCCACTGGTGAGATCAATGGTCGGGCCACCAGGAATACGCAATTCACGAATCGTATTGGCTGCAATATTGGAAGCACTACCCGGCGAGCGAGCTTCAATTGGCACCGATGCCTCGCCAAGGGTGGTAATAATCTGATTGCCGCTACGGGTCGTTGTAGCGCCAGGAATAGTAACATCTGTTGTGCTGATGAACGGAATCGGCTGATTGTTTGAGCCAAAAGCGACGAATTCACTGCCTGCTGGGATTGTGATCGGTTGTGCATTCAGATTCAAGAGGGTAACGGTACCGGCAGCGCTGCTGATCGGTGTCAAGACACCTTCGGTTACTTCTCCTCTGATACTGATGGCAACTGTCGTTTCAATGGGTTCAGCAGCCACTGCGCCGGAAGTTGTCGCAGTAACCGGCACCAGGGGGATGGCCAGACCGACGATAGGCGTTTCGGCCTGCACCGGTAAGCGGACAACAACGGTCACACTTTGGGTTACAACCGGCAAGATAGCGGCTAACACCACAATCACGAGCAGAATGCCTAACAGCACTTTAAAGAGGTGCGACTTAAGTGGTGCGATCGTGCGTCTCGACGGTAATGGTGTTGCAGTACGACTTGGTGATGGCGTAGGAGTCACCATACGCCACGATTCGCGCTGGGTGGCAGCAGCGGTACGTTGGGATCGATCGACACTGCTACGTTGACCAATCTGTCCGGCGCGAGCGATCTCTTCATCGGAAAGCTGAATATCTTCTGGTCGTATCCGTGGTGATGGTTCTTCTGTCCGACGGGTCATTGAAATTGGTGGTGGCGGAGCGCCAGTGCGCTCCTGTTCAAATGCTGCGGCTAGATCGTCGAGTGCATCAAAGAATTCGAGATCGTCATCACCCATTGCCGCTGGTCCTTCAGAGGTCAGCGACACGGGGCGCGTTTCTGGAGCTGCAACAGGTCGCGTCTCTGCTCCAGCAGGTTTCGTGGGGGGAGTGGATGATGCAAAGAGATCAATATTCCTGCCCCCTGCTGTCAACTCATCGAGCGCAGCCAGAAACTCTAAATCTTCAGCGGGCAAATCTTCAGCGGGTGATGGCGGAGGCGGTTGCACGTGTGCACCGGTTACTTCAATCGTCGCTAGCCGGCTCTGACGGGCGGCTTTGAGAATCTGCGGGTCTGAACTAATAATCGTCAGTCCGATACCGGCCGCCTGCGCCAGATCACGTAGCATATCGGTATCGGCGACTCGTTGCAGAGCCACCGTGCCTTCAGGAGCCAGAATTTGCACGTTCGCAGCGTGGGTAGCGCGTACCCTCTTCATCAACGACTCGGCTGTGTCGTCTGGTAGCGCAAAAACCAGCGCCGTTTCATCGGTGATCATAGTCTCTCCCGATTATGCACTCACAAGAGTTATAGTTGCGTGTCTAGACAGTGTGATCGCTCACTGCCTCCGTATCCCTTACCATCGCGATCGTTAGCCAGCCTGTTCGGCCAATATGTCAGCCGCAGCGCCAATAGCTGCGGTCAGTTGATCAGGGTTACGTCCACCGGCTTGGGCCATTTCCGGTCGGCCACCACCACCGCCACCTACCATTGCAGCCAGTGGTTTGACCAATTGCACGGCATTCAACCCACGGCGTACCAGATCGGTGGTGACAATAGTGAGCAGTTGCGGTTTGCCGTTAATCAAGGCACCCAACACAATCACTGCGCTACCGAGTTTGTCGCGTAGATATTCGCCCATTTCCCGTAACCGATCCACCGAATCTGCTTCAACTTCAGCAGCTAGCAATGGGACACCGGCAACATGTTGTACGCGACCAAGTAACATGTCGAGTTGCTCACGCGCCAGTTTACTTCGCAGTGCTTCAAGTTCTTGCTTGCGCTGGCGATGCTCGGCCAGCAATGCTTCGATCCGGTCGGCCAGTTGTGCCGGTTGCGCGTTAATCCGGACAGCCAAATCACGCAATACCTGTGCCTGTTGCTCGGCCCATAGCTCGGCACCACGTCCGGTAAGTGCTTCAATACGGCGAATACCACTCCCGATACTTCCTTCACTGACGATCCGCACAAAGCCGATCTCACCGGTACGGTTGACGTGCGTACCGCCACACAATTCCAGGCTGTCACGTGAAGCGTACTCACCCTCAGCAAATGCTTGACCGTGCTCGATAGTGACAACGCGAACGGTATCACCGTATTTCTCTCCAAACAAAGCAATTGCACCACGCGCTATTGCTTCCTGGTAGCCGGTGGTTTCCCAGCGGACAGTCGTATTTGCCCGTACCCACATATTGAGCCGGCGTTCAACCTCGCGCAATTCTTCGGGATCAACCGCTTTGGTATGGGTAAAGTCAAAACGCAGCCGGTCAGGGGCAACCAGTGATCCTGCCTGTGCAGCATGTTCGCCAAGAATGTCGCGCAAAGCGCGCTGAAGCATGTGCGTGGCGGTATGATTACGTTGAATATCGGCTCGCCGCACCATATCGACCGTTGCCTGTACCTGGTCGCCAACACGAATCTCGCCGCTGACGACTCGTCCATAATGGACAATAAGACCTGGCAACGGACGGCGCGTATCTTCAATCTGCACTGAGCCTTCCGGCCCAACAAGCAGGCCAGTATCGCCTACCTGACCACCACTCTCGGCGTAAAAGGGTGTGGTATCAAGCACGATCTGTACTTGGCGGCCAGCACGAACGGCGGGCAATACCTCACCATCAACCAGCATCCCAATCACTGTTGCCCGATCACTCAGCCGCTCATAGCCAGTGAAATGGGTGGCGGGAAGATCAAGTTCAGCCCACAGCTCGGCCTCGCCACTGCGTTTACTGGTTGCCGCCGCTCGTGAGCGTGCCCGTTGCTCTGCCATTGCCGCTTCATAGCCCGCTTCATCAACAGTCAAGCCGTGTTCGGCGGCGATCTTCTGAGTTAGATCGAGGGGGAACCCATACGTATCTTTCAGCACAAAGGCATCGTTACCTGGAATAACCTTCTCGCCGTGCGACTGCACCTGCTCGATGACACCGTTCAAGCGCGCAAGACCTCCGCTCAAGGTGCGTAAAAATTGGCGCTCTTCCTGGTCTGCCGCGCTCAGGATAAATTCACGTCGCTTGACCAGCTCAGGGTAGGCATCACCCATCTGCTCAATAACAGTTGTAATAACATCGGCCAGGAAAGGTCGCTCGAAGCCAATGGTTCGCCCCTGATACGCAGCCCGACGGAGAATACGCCGTAAGACATACGCTCGGCCCAAATTTCCTGGCAAGACGCCATCGGCAATCAAAAAGGCAATAGCCCGAGCGTGATCGGCAATCGCACGATATGCGCTACGGTGAGCCTGATAGTGCTGCTCATCGCTGCCACGGGTCTTGATAATCTGATTGATAATTGCTACAAACAGATCAGTTTCATACGTGCTATGGACACCCTGCATCACCATCGCCATCCGCTCTAGCCCCATGCCGGTATCAACCGATGGGCGGGGGAGCGGTTGCATTGTGGCGCGGTCATACTGCATAAACACGTTATTCCAGATTTCGACGTAATTGGGATCGTCGGAGTTGACACCCTCGGCCCGCATCTGGCTCAGATCATCGCCAATGTACATGGTAATTTCCGAGCAAGGTCCACAGGGGCCAGTATCTCCCATCACCCAGAAGTTGTCTTTGCGACCAAAACGCAAGACACGCGACGGTTCGGCACCTTGCGCAATCCACAGTGCAGCCGCTTCATCGTCGGGTGGTACTTCATCATCACCGGCGAAGACGGTAAACCAGAGGCGTTCAACCGGTAGTTTAAACTCTTCAGTTAATAATTTCCACGCGAAAGCAATCGCCTCAGCTTTGAAATAGTCGCCGAACGAAAAGTTTCCTAGCATCTCAAAGAAGGTATGGTGCCGTGGTGATGGTCCTACCTCTTCAAGATCGTTGTGCTTCCCGCTTACCCGCAAGCATTTTTGGGCGGTAACAGCACGACGGTAGGGCCGCTGTTCACGACCAAGAAAGACATCTTTAAATTGCACCATCCCTGAATTGGTAAATAGCAAGGTCGGATCGTCGGCGACGACCAGCGACGAGCTGGGAACATGGATATGCCCATGACGAACAAAAAACGAGATAAATGTTTCGCGAATTTGAGCAGCAGTTAGTTTTTGCATAAGAGTGTGGCCTGCATAACAGCCGATACCTTAATGTAGAAACGTTATTCCTGGCGTTATTGTAGACGATTGTGGTGCAGACCGTCAACCATTCTGCACACGGAATAGGGCTTGTAGCCGATTATCCAACAACAGAGCGACCTTGAGCATGTCATCTTATCTGCTGCCGATGACTCCCAAAGCCACCTGGGAACGCGAACCTCCGGCTCGCTAAGCGGCAAGAGGATAGCGTGGGAAAGCGAGAGCATGAGTGGGGGACCTACGCCCATCTCAGAGCACGTCATCTGGGACGAGATCCAGATACGTACCGGTGATTTCCATTGGCGATGAAGATTTGGTATGATAAGAGATAATAACTGAAGTCCAAATAAATACTGGAGAGAAACCTCTAACCGGCCCCCTTATTGTATTTGTGAAACAGTATGCCGTTATCAGTCGCTCAGCTTGACACCGAAAACTATCCTGAAGTACTGTCGTTTTTGCGTCGTTCGCCGTATCGTAACGCCATCACTCTGGCGCAAATAACCCATCTGCGAACACACTCGTTCACATTGGCCGCATTCAGCAATGATACCGTGGTTGGCGTGGTCTCGATCCGGCGTGATCTGCCTCTCATTCGCCTAGCATTTACGGTTGACTTCCCCGCTGCACTTCCTCCTCTCCTGCACGCGCTGATCACGGGTGAACCGGAGTTGCAGCGACATACGTTTGCGATGATCGTACCAGCGGCTAGTCTGCCGTCTCTGAACAGAATGGTAAAGGTTGAGAATGCTCAATTGCTGTATCAGATGGTTGCCGAACCAGAAACGTTCCGTCCGGTTGATAAGGTCGTAGCACAACGATTGCCAGGCGATGTTGCTCATGATCTTACTCCATTACGAGCGATAACGGCTGCCTGGCAGGCATGGCATCTAGCGTATGGGCCAGCATTTGGGATTCGGGCAGAGAACGGTCAGATTATGGCTGCTGCGGCAACCTGTTTTGCTACTCGCGACGTGGTCGAGATTGGTTGGGCAATGCAACCGGCCCAGTTGTCAGCACTCCAAGACTGTATCAGTAGTCTAACCGGCATTTGCTTCGGATTAGCGCCACGGGTGTATCTGTTTGCCGAAACAACCGATGATGACATTATTCTATGTTGTCGTACTCTTGGTTTTTGGGCTGCTGAGCGATTTGTGTGGGTGCTGGCACGTTTGTGTCTGTCATAGAGATCAAATCTCCCTGGCTGGTTGCCTAGGATTACCGGTTCCCCTGTTGTGCGTTGTGTAGCTGGTACCCCTCGCCGCCCTATTGCTGCGATGACGGACGTAAGCGGTGTACCTCCGCACACGCAGCGAATCGGTTAGGAACCCGCCGCTCCACTTCCCTCTCTTTTCCTTCTCTCCTCATCCTACCACCGCCAGATAGGGTGAAGACGATGATGTCAGAATTGTCATTGACATAGATAGTGTTGACGTGTTACACTCAAGATAACGCACCGCGTCATTCTCTTTACTCATTAGATGTATTTCCAAAAACAATGAGGTTGCTTATCACTTCAACGACGAATAGGAGGCAATTATGGCGCTCGTAACTCTTCCCGCAAACCTCACGCGCCTGTTCCATCAGGTACATGTTCCCTTGTTTGATACCATCCGTGCCTTACGTAGTGTCACGCCACAAGAGATTGGCCTGTTGTGGAAGAGTATCACAACCAAACGGCGACCCAAGCGCGTACCACCGATTAACAGTGATTTCTACGAGATTCTGGCTGAACTTTCACCTGAAGAGCGGGCAGTTCAGCAAAAGATTCGCATGTTCATGGAAGAGCGTATCCGTCCGTTAGCAAACGGCTATTGGGAACGGGGGGAATTTCCTCACGAAATTGTACCGGATTTTGCCCGTCTTATTGATGAAACCTTCGGCTCGCGACCGTATGCGATTGATGCGCTTGGCCCGGTACTAACCGGTGTAGCTTGCATGGAAATGGCCAGAGTCGATCCCTCTATCTACACCTTTTTTGGTGTACACTGGGGTCTCTGTATGGGTTCCATCGATCTCTTCGGCTCACCCGAACAGAAACAGCGCTGGTTACCGCCACTGCAACGTTTTGAGCTGATCGGATCGTGGGCATTGACCGAACCTGACGTTGGTTCGGCCACTGCTGCCGGTTTAACAACGACTGCTCGTTTCGAGCGTGGCTTTTGGGTGCTTGATGGCGCCAAGAAATGGAGTGGTAATGCACCGATTGCTGATGTAAATATTATTTGGGCGCGTGATGTTGCCAGCAACCAGGTACAGGGTTTCATTGTCGAGCGTGGTATGGCTGGCTACGAAGTCGAGCGGTTAGAGGGTAAAATTGCCTTACGTACCGTGCAGAACGCTAACATCCGCCTGAATGGATGTCGAGTACCTGAAGCCAATCGCTTACCTAACGTCGGTGGGTTTCGTGGTGTTGCACGTCAGTTAGCGATCACTCGTGCTGCTGTTGCCTGGGCAATGACTGGCGTGGCAATGGGTGCTTACGAACGGGCATTAGCGTATGCGCAGCAGCGGATTCAGTTTGGTCGCCCGATTGGTAGTTTTCAACTGGTGCAGAACAGTTTGGTGCAGATGTTGGCAAATGTAACTGCAATGCAGACAATGTGCCTGCGTATGAGCCAGATTGCTGCCCGCAATAGAAGCATCAGCCAGGAACAAGCGTCGCTGGCGAAAGTCTTTTGTGGTGAAAAGATGCGAGAAACGGTTGCCTTAGCTCGGGCTGTGCTTGGGGGGAACGGTATTCTGCTCGAACATGGAGTGGCGCGCTATTTCGCTGATGCAGAAGCGCTCTACTCTTATGAAGGCACCCATGAAATGAATACACTGATTGTCGGGCGAGCTATTACCGGTATCTCGGCATTTGTGTAGAAGCGATCTGAAACGTCCTGCTTTTCAGCGTGCTCAGCTTCAGTTACCTTTGCTGACCGGAAAATGCCACAATAGATCAGCACCGACGAACCACACGCATCCGCTGCTAACGCTCCCCGATACTCGTAGGCACCAGGGTGCACTCCGAGAAGGTATCAGCCCCTGAGTAGAGGATGGGAGGTCTGAAGGCTGAGAAGCTCTAAGGGCGTATTGAGCAAGTATCAGACCTCGATCCTCCTTGCAGAGGATGGGGGTGCCTTCCCTTACCGTGCGCTGATTGGATAATCGGGGTACCGGTGGGGAACCTGGTCACAGGCTGCTGTCGTAACAGCAAGTCGTTACTTCTGCGCACGCTGCTACAATCGTTTCTCGTTCCTCTCAGCTACCTGGTAGGATGTAAACTTTGAAATCTCCTGCCCAAAAAGAATCTCTAAGCATTCGCTTCGCTTCATATCCCCCATAACGCAACCACCCCCAACCGTGAGGTTGGGGGTGGGCACCTGAACAGGCAAGCGTGATCACATCACGCCTCGTAGAAGAAGGAATGATGGGAGTGACTCCCTAGAAAGGAGGTGATCCAGCCGCACCTTCCGGTACGGCTACCTTGTTACGACTTCGTCCCAGTCGCGGCCCCTGCCCTCGGCCGCTGCCTCCCCGTTGGGGGGTTAGCACACG
>Ga0209227_1000194_pt1 | contig 51107 bp, 26 predicted proteins | sample YNPBryantNP2012_FD_185815 | JGI IMG/M metagenome (GOLD analysis project Ga0209227, IMG submission 185815) | Anoxygenic and chlorotrophic microbial mat microbial communities from Yellowstone National Park, USA - YNP Bryant NP 2012 (SPAdes)... ...
GGAGGGCCGATGGCCGGCATGCGCCGGGCGTGATCGCTCGATCGAACACATTCCGAGGTGGACGGCGCGGCCTTGCGACGCCGCCGGAGGTGCGGGACGTCAGAGCGGCGGCTCCATTTGGGTGTGGCCGGGTGGGCGTGCCGGGAGATGCTTGCGGCGTCGGCGGCCTGCGTCAATGCCGCGCAGATGGGAAGCGACGGGTGTGTGACTTCGTGGACCCCCGCTTGCGCGGGGGTGACGTTCGGGGGTGGGGGTGACGTCGGGCGCGGGGGTGACGTTCGGGCGCGGGGGTGACGGTCGGCTTTCGGGTGGCGGTCGATACCGGGCCGATGCTCGCGGGGGGCCGGTGCGGCCGTGCGTGGTCCCTGCGGGATTGACAGGACGGTTGCACTTCGTCCACGGTGTCGGTGCGGAGGCGTTCGGCAGCCGTGACTCGCAGAAGGCCAAGGAGACCCCGGAGCGTGCGGGCCCGCTGACGGCTTTCCGCGACCGCGTGAGCCGGCCCTGCGTGATTCCCGCGCAAGCGGTTATCCACGGTCGACCCCGCACACGGGGCAAGGCCCGGCCGCGCCTCCGTCATTCCCGCGCAAGCGGGAATCCAGGAGGGGTCGGTTTTGTTGGGCGAGCGGCTCGGCGGCATGTCGCGGCTTGGCGCAGCTCCGACCGCATCCTCGCGGATCCGGCGCGGCGAAGAGAAGACGGGGTTTACGGGAGGCTTACGTCAATGCTGGGCAGGCGGGAAGTGGCGCTTGTGCGACGTCGTGGACCCCCGCTTGCGCGGGGGTGACGTTTGGGGGCGGGGGTGACGGTCGGCGGGGGGTGACGGTCGGGGGGGTGACGGTCGGCGCGGGGGTGGCGGGCGGCTGTGGGATAGCGGTGCGGGGGTGGGAGAAGGGGCTGCGGGCGACGGACGAGCACTCCTACCGGGGCTCTGCGCCATCCATGCGTGTACGCCCCGCCTCGTGCCCGCGAGTGGATCGACGAGATCCTCCGCGCGATCCGGAGCGCGTCATTCATGCATGTACGCCCTACCTCGTGCCCGCGGGAGGTCCCCTGTGTCATTTGCGCGGAGGGCATGTGTCATGCCCGCGCGGACGGGCTCAGAAGTCGAGGATCCGCCGCGCGTCATCGAACGTGGCCTCTCGTGTCACGGGACGGCCGGGTGCCTCGGGGGCCTGCTTGTCGAATTCCAGACGCTGCAACCTGCCGCGGATCGGCATCGGAAGCCGGTACGGACGGCAGCGCGGGATTGCCGCCACCGCTCGCCGGGCGCCTTCGTACAAAGCCCGGCGGGTCTCGGCGAAGGGGTAGAGCACGGCCCCCTCGCGGGCCAGACCCCGCTTGACCGCGACCGTGACGCACTCGGGTCCGAAGAAACGGCGAGCCTCGCGGCAGGTGGCCTCATCGCCCGTGACCAGGATCGTCGGTACGCCGTAGTGTCCGGCGATCAGGGCGCACTGGGCCAGTTCGCCCGACTCGATGTCGTTGTACCAGTAGCGGCTTTCGGCCCTGGAGGACTGCGTGTGGTGCAGCACGCCGTCGGGGGTGCCCATCATCGCATGCGCCCCGAGCTGGACGAGACCCGCGAACGTTTCATCCAGTTCGGGCATCGGGCCGCGGCCGGGGCGACCGGTGATGTACCTGGCGCCGGCCGGGAGCAGGTGGGGCACGAAGGCGCCCGAGCCGTGGCCGTCCCAGACCACGATTTCGCCGGCGCCGGCATCGCGAAGCCCTCGGATCACGGCTTCGAGGTCTCCCATGAGGTATTCGCAGGCCCTGTCGTTGGCCGGGCCGGGCTCGCGGGTCTGGGCGAACCTGTAGACGCCGCTGGCGCCCTCGAGGTCGGTGACGATGTAAATCCTGGGCCGGCTCGGGCCGATCCTGCCGCCGGCGCATCCCCCGAGGGCAGCCAGCGATACGAGCGTACCTGTCACAACGCTGGTGCGCACCGAAAACACCTCCTGTTCCTGGCCATGATGCGATGCCTGGACGTCCGCACTTACGTGCGGATGCGGAAAGTATCCGCCGCCGCTGTCTGTCGCAATGCTCCGGAGGCAAGGCCGAAGCCTTGGATACGCAAGAGGGAGCAAGACGAAGTCGCCCGCCCCGGGCGTTCATGCGGGGGCGGCGATTGTGCCCGGGGTCCGGCGCATCGGGCCGGATGGGGTGGGCGCGGGCTATCGGGACGGACTGCGTCCGCCGGCCGCGTGGGCCGGCCCAGGGGCGGGGCCTGTGTAGTAGCTCAGGTCGAGCGTGGATCCCGCCGGGGGCGTCGTGGGGATCCGCATGTAGAACTCTGAGCGCCCCAGGTGTCGGTAGCCTGGGCTTGCGGGTCGCAGCGCCGAATCGCCTTCGGCGATCAGGCGGCCCTGCGGATCGATCAGGCGGGCGTGGACGCGGGCATCCGGCGGGAGCGGGCGAGCATGGGTGGAGGTCACCAGGCCGGAGGCGTCCACATGGTCTCCATGTTCGCGGAGGTTGACCCACTGGATCCGTGCGGGGCCCATCTGATGCGATTTGAGGCCGACCTCCCGGGAATCCAGGAGACGTCCGCGCGTGTCGGCGCATCCGCCGAGCATAACGGCCAAGATACACGTTGCGGCTCGATACGGCATTCGAGACATTATCGCCCCCCCGCGGCGCGGCCTCGCCGCCCGCACTTCGCGCGAGCCGGACCCGTGCTGCGGTCAGTCGGCACGCTCTCCTGATCATACCCTCGCGGCCGCGCGTTTTCCGGGAGGCGGTTGCGGGCCACAAGACCGGCCGGTTTGACGGGGGTGCGATCGGGCCCTAAGTTCACGGCGGACCCGATCTTGCGATGCAGGAGGCGATATATGGAGTATTCGATCAGTCCCGATGGGGAGCGGTTTGCGATCCCGCAGGAGGCCGATTACGCGCAGGAGTTCGAGCGTATGCGGCGGCTCGTCGCGGAGCAGCGGGATCAGGGGCGGGAGATCGTTGTGGTGGTCGGCGTCGGGTTCGTGGGGGCGGTCATGGCGGCCGTCGTGGCCGATAGCGTGGATCGCAAGACGGGGCGGCCGGGCAAGTTCGTGATCGGGATGCAGCGCCCGAGCCCGCGGAGTTTCTGGAAGATCGGTTATCTGAATCGTGGGATCGCGCCGGTGAAGGCGGAGGACCCCGAGGTGGACGCGATCATCGCCCGGTGCGTGAAGGACAAGGGGACGCTGGTGGCCACGTATACGAACGAAGTGCTCCGGCTGGCGGACGTCGTCATCGTGGACGTGCAGTGCGACTACCTGAAGGCCGACCTGGGGAATCTGGCCACCGGCCGCGCGGACATGGCCGCCCTGGAGAAGAGCTTCGAGATCATCGGGCGCTACATCCCGGCCAGCGCGCTGGTGCTGATCGAGACGACGGTCGCGCCGGGGACGACGGAGTACGTGGCCTATCCGATCCTGCGTCGGGCCTTCGAGGAGCGCGGGATCACGTCGGAGCCGCTTCTGGCGCACAGTTTCGAGCGGGTGATGCCCGGTCGGAACTACGTCGCGAGCATCCGGGATTTCTGGCGGGTTTGCAGCGGGGTGAACGAGGAAAGCAAACGGCGGGTAGTCCGGTTTCTTTCGGAGGTGCTCAACGTCGAGCAGTATCCGCTGACGGTGCTGGATCGGCCCATCGAGAGCGAGACGACCAAGATCGTCGAGAACAGCTACCGGGCGACGATCCTTGCGTTCCTGGATGAGTGGAGCCTGTTCGCGGAGCGCAACGGTGTGGACCTGATCAAGGTCATCCAGGCCATCAAGGTCCGGCCGACGCACAGCAACATCATGTTTCCGGGGCCGGGGGTCGGCGGCTACTGTCTGCCGAAGGACGGGGGCCTGGGCATGTGGGCCTACCGCCACCTGATGGGCTTCGAGGACGAGATCTTCAAGATCACGCCGGCCGCCATCAACATCAACGACACGCGGGCCCTGCACGTGGCCGAGCTGACCCGGGACGCCTTGCGGAACATGGGCAAGATCGTGGCGGCGGCGCGGATCGCCCTGCTGGGGGCGGCCTACCGCGAGGACGTGGGGGACACGCGGTACAGCGGCAGCGAACTGGTCGTGCGGAAGCTCACGGAGATGGGCGCGGAGATGCGGGTGCACGACCCGTACGTGCAGCACTGGTGGGAGCTGGAGGCTCAGGACCATTATCCGGCCCCGGGGCATAGCTGGAGCCGGTTTTTCCGGAATCAGGAGCGTCTCAAGGAACTCCGGGTGCAGGCGGACCTGGCCGAGGTCCTCCGCGGGGCCGATGCGGTCATCCTGGCCGTCCGCCACAAGCCCTATCTGGTGCTTTCGCCGGATGAAGTGGTGCGGATGGCCGGACGGCCGGTGGCGGTGGTGGATTGCTTCGGGATCCTCGACGACGCGCGGATCCGGCGATACTTCGAGCTGGGTTGCGAGGTGAAGGGCCTGGGGCGCGGTCACGTCAAGCGGATCAAGGACGAGGTGACGGCCGCGCGGATGCGGGGGGCGCCGTCGGCGCCGGGGGTGTCGTTCGGCGGTTGAGGGGCGGCTTGCGGAGCGGGCCGCGGGTGCATACATTGCCGGGGTTCGACTGTCCGATTGGCTGTTGGCCCGGGTCTCGCGGGTGAGTGTGCCGCGACGCCATTAGCCTTCGTCGCAGTCCGGTGGGAGTTCGGTATGACGAACATTTACGTAGGGAACCTCCCCTTCAGTGTGACCGAGGAGCAATTGCGCGAAGCGTTCGCGGCCTACGGCCCCGTGGACAGGGTCTCGTTGATCACCGATCGCGAAACGGGTCGCTCCCGCGGATTCGGTTTCGTGGAGATGTCGGATGATGCCGCCGCCCAGAGGGCCATCGAGGCCCTCAACGGCTCCCAGATGGGCGGGCGGGCGCTCACCGTCAACGAGGCGCGGGGCAAGCCCGGAAGCGGCGGGCGCGGCGGCCGGGGCGGCTACCGATGAGGGCCCACGAGCGGCGGTCCGGCCCGTGGGGCGGCCGCGTGAGACCGCCGGTTCGAAGCGCGCGGCGTCCCGGGGCGGGATAGACGCGAGCGGAATGGTCTTCGGTCTTTGTGAAATCCGGCCCGGACGGGTCATGACCCGTCCGGGCCGGTAGCGTTGTGCGGCTCGGGGCGGCGGTGCCGGGCCCCGGGTGGCAGCGGGCTAAGATCGAACGGTGGCCGCGACGGCGATATCCGGGTGTGCTTTCCGGGCCACCAGCGGCTTGGTGTTCTTGACCGGCCTTGTGCCCGTGGCCACGATGAGGCACGTCCGGCGGGCCTGCGGAACGGGCGGGTGGGGCATCTGCGGTTCGGGTCTCCGGCGAGCGGCCGATGATCCAGCGCCGGCCAGCCCTGTCCGTGGTGCGGGTGGCCGGTTCGTCGTCAGGAGGTGCACATGAAGACGCAGACTCAGCTATCGGTGTTTCTGGTGAACAAGCCCGGCGTGCTGGCCCAGGTCTGCGATGCGCTGGCCAGGGCGCGGGTGAACATTGTGGCCCTGACGATGATGGATTCGAGCGAGCACGGGGTCCTGCGGCTCGTGGTGGAAGACGTGGATCGAGCGCGTCAGGCCCTGGCGGCCCTGAACGTACCGATGACCGAGACGGACGTCCTGTGCGTGGAGCTGGCCAACCGCCCCGGCGCGCTGGCGGACGTATGCCGGGCGTTGGGCGATGAACACATCAACATCAGCTATGCCTACTGCACGACGGGCGCGCCGGGCGGGAAGACCCTGGGCGTGTTCAAGGTGGCGGATTCGCGAAAGGCCCTGAAGGTTCTGAGCAAGCCGCGGCCCAAGCGACGGGTCAACGACGGCGTGATTCGGCGTCCGGCCGTTCGTCCGTAGCCGGGCGGACCTGACGGCGGCTCGCGGGCGTCGCCGCGACGGCGGCGGGGCGGACATCATGCTCGGACTGGAGAGCTGGCGTGTCGAGTCGATGGCGGAGATGGGGCTTGCCGCCGTTCTGGGCGGGCTCGTGGGGCTGGAACGGCAGTATCACGGTCGGGCGGCGGGTCTGCGCACGCACCTGCTCGTGTGCGTGGGCTGCTGCCTCGTGATGATCGTCTCATTGCATTTCGAGCGGGTCTTCGCCCTCCGATATACGGCCGAAAGCGCGATACGGATCGATCCCGCGCGGATCGGCTATTCCGTGATGAGCGGCATCGGGTTTCTCGGTGCGGGCGTGATCATCAAGTGGGGGTTCACGATCCGGGGGCTGACAACGGCCGCGTCGCTCTGGTGCACGGCCGCCGTGGGGATGGCCTGCGGGTTCGCGATGTACTTCGAGGCCGTGTTCGCCACGGCGCTGGTGCTCTTTGCCCTGATGGTTCTGAACACGGTCGAGAGGACCATCGTCGAGCCCGCCTACAAGCTCGTCCGCGTAACCTGCGATGATGCGGCGGACCGTGTAGAACAGATCACGGGTATCCTGCGGGCTCACGGGGTCCGGGTCATGGACGTGAATCTCGCCCGGGACGCGGATCGGAAACGGATGACCATCACGTGCGACGTCCGCTACGCGGACCCCGATCGGACCCGGATGCCGGGCTTCTTCCTGGACCTCGTCCGGCACGACCCGTCGTGGACGGTCGAGTTGGAGCGAGCGGCCGCGCCCGGCTCCAATCGGTCGGAGCGCCTCGAGGGCACCTGAGCGGCCGGCCGCTCTTGCGGTCCGCAGCGGCGTCGGTCGTCCTGCCGGGGTGCAGGCCTCCCCCGCGCTACTCGGGGGCCAGCAGCACGTACCCTACGCCCCCGTTGTCCAGCCACACGGCCTTCATCTCTTCGGCCTTGTAGGCGATCTGGCCGGCGGCGGCGTCTCTGGCGGCCGGGTCGTTCACGAGCACGTCGCCCTTCTCGTCGAAGCCCACCACGACGAGCAGGTGTCCGGCCGAGGACCGATACGGCGAGCCGGTGAGTCCCCCGGAGGGCACCCGGATGCTGGCGATAATGGGCTGATCCCGGGCGATCATCCACTTCACTTCGTCCCAGGTTCCGAATCGTCCGACATAGCCGGGCACGCCCTCGACGAAAGCCCCCTGTACGGCCCGGGCCCAGTTTCCGTACAACTCGTATTCGGGGTCCCAGATCAGGTCGCACATGTGGCGCGTGGGGCGCTTGACCCCCCGGTATTCCATCACCATGGAGATGGACGTAGGGCTGCAGACGCTGCCCCGGATGGACTCGGCTTCGTCCTGCTGGCTGCGGTAGGGGACGGGCAGTCGGCGCTGCCACTTCGACGCCGGGGGAGGCGCCACCGCCCGGTGCATCCGTTCGTAGAGGGCTCGGTCGCCCAGCGCGTTCGTGCAGACCACGGCAAAGCGGCGCAGGTGCGGCCCGGGCGCACCGGGCGGACCGAAGAAGTGCACGCGGTACTGAAGCCGTTCGAACGTCCGGGTCGAACGGAAGTAGTCGATATCGATCTCGCCGTCGGCGTCGTTGATCGTCCTTTCGGCGGGTTTTGCGGCCCGGCCCCAGAGGCCGAGATAGTACCACGCCGTCCATTCCGCGTTTGCCCCCGGCCCGAGGCGCAGCTCCACCCGAAAACCGGTCTCGGGCGGCACCCCGACATTCCAGGAAGGGACGACCTCGTTGAACGGGAATCTCGGCCGGATGACGCGGGAAGTGTAGACCGCGTGGGCCGGTTCGGGATTCGTGCCCGGATCGGCCGGTGAAAAGTCCGCCCGCACGCCGGCCGGTCGGGTCGTTACGGCCAGCGGGCCGGCGACCTGGCCGGCTGAGAAGGCCTCCGCTGTTTCGTCCAGGATCAGATCGTGGACGTCGAATCCGGAGGACCTGAGCTTGTTATCGCCGGCGGCCGGACGGCTCACGATCAGCATTGCCAGGATGGTACAGAGTCTTCGCATTCCGCGGCTCCCATCGACGCAGCGAGCGCTGGCGGCCCCCCTCCGGAAGCGGACCCGCGGCGGCTCGGCCGCTCGGTGGTTCCCAGGCGAGCGGCCCTCGCGAACGGGTGGAAGGAACAGTATCGGTCAGACTCTGCCGGCGCGGCAAGTGGCCCGTGCCATTGTGCCGGGCCGCCCGGGCCGCTACCCTGACGCGTTCTTTCGGCGTCTGAGGTGCACGATGCCTGTGTGGGGAGCGGGTTCGGAGTCCCGGTCGTCTCTCAATGTGCGGGCGGCGGTGCTGCTGCTGTCGGCGACCGGGCTGATGTTCGAGCTGACGTTGACGCGCATCTTCTCGGCGACGATCTGGTATCACTACGCGTTCGTCGCGATCTCGGTGGCGCTGTTCGGCTGGGGGCTGGGAGGTCTTCTGGTCTGTGGCCTGAGGTCGGCCTGGCTCGATCGGCGGCGGGCCGACGTTCTGGTGGTCCTCGCGCTGCTCCTGGCGATTGCCATCCCGGCCTTCCCTTACGCGATCCTGCGGTTTCCCTTTCATCCCCGCCACATCAACTACTACTTCGTGATGAGCCTGCTGCCGTTCCTGGCGGGCGGGGCGGCCCTGAGTCTGGCCTTTGAGTCGTACGGTCGCGACTCCAACCGGCTGTACTTCGCCGACCTGGCGGGGGCGGCCCTGGGCGTGCTGGCCGTGCCCGTGGTGATTCGCGTGCTCGGGGCGGAGACGGCCATGCTGGGTCAGGCGGTACTGCCGGCGCTGGCGGCGGTGCTGCTGGGGTTCTCGACCGTCGGGCCTCGGCGGCGAATCTGGCTGACCCTCGGGGCCCTGGCCGTGGCGGCGGGCACGGGCCTGACTCTGTGGAACCTTCGAACCCAGCGGTTGACGATTCGCGATGCCCCCGAAAAGGCCTTGTACAGGTTGCTGGCGGCACATCCGCAGGCCAAGATCGAGACCGACCGATGGAACGCATATTCCCGCATTACATCGGTGACCGGCTTTGACGACTACCACGTGGCGCGGCTGTTCATCGACAGCGACGCGGAGACGAGTGTGCTGCGCTGGAACGGCACGCCCGCAGATCCTCCCGATGCCCGCGGCTGGTTCCGGGCGTTTCCGTTCCGCCTCGTGCCACGACCGAGTGTCCTTGTCATCGGGCCCGGGGGCGGCACGGATGTGGTCATGGCCCTGGCGGCCGGAAGCCCGAAGGTCACGGCGGTGGAGATGAATCCCCTGATCGTGGAGGCCGTACGGCGATTCGGCGCGGCGGCGGGCGACCTCTACGACCACCCGGCCGTGGAACTGGTCATGGAGGAGGGGCGGAACTTCATCGAGCGGACAGACCGCCGGTTCGATCTGATCGTGTTGGGGTTCGTCGATTCGTGGGCGTCGGTGGCCAGCGGCGGGCTGGCGCTCACGGAGAGCTACCTGTACACGCGCGACGCGCTGGCAGCGTACTACGATCATCTCACGGACGGCGGTGCCGTGGTTATCATTCGCTGGCCGACGGACGTTCCGCGGCTGGTCGCAAACTCCGTTTCGTTGCTGATGCGGCGCGGCGTGAGCCTCGAAGAGGCCGGGCGGCACATCCTGGCTGCCGGCGCGACTCCCGCTCGGGGGGATGCGCCCGTGGAGACCGTGTTTATGCTGTCGCGGTCGCCCCTGACCAGCGAGACGGTGGATCGACTGCTGGCCGGGCACGACGGCTCGCAGGTCATCTGGGCCCCGGGTCGCCCTTCGCTCTCGCCGTACGCGGACCTGTTTGCCCGTCGGCTCAGCTTCGAATCGTACACGCAGGCGTTTCCGGGCCTGGCGACGCCCGTGCACGACGACCATCCGTTCTACTTTGCGACGGACAAACCGTATGGTATTCCCTCGTTCGTCACCTACCTGCTTCGCACGCCGGTCCTGGGAGTGACCGGACTGGGACTGGCTTTCCTGATCGGCGCCCGGCTGCTGGGCCTGCGCGCCCCCGGGTTGCGGGCGGTCGCGTACTTCGGGGCGTTGGGTGTGGGCTTCATTATCTGCGAGGTAGCCCTGCTCCAGCGGCTGATCCTTCTGCTGGGGCATCCGATCTACACGCTCGTCGTCCTCCTGTTCACGCTGCTGATGGCCGGCGGGCTGGGCAGCCAACTGGCCCGTCGCATCCCCCCTGAGCGGATCCGGGCCCGGTTGGGGATGATCATCCCGGGAGTGATCGTCCTGGTGGTTCTGGGCGGGTTGCTCCTTCCGGAGGCGGTCCGGGCCGCCATGCCGCTGGGGCTCGGGGCGAGGATCGCGGTGGCCGGCGGCCTGATCTTCCCGTATGGGCTGCTGATGGGCATGCCCTTTCCGCTGGGACTCCGGCGGGCCGCTGAAGACCCGAATGGCCCGCCGGTCTCGGCCCTGTGGGGGATCAATGGGGTGGCGTCCGTGATCGGTTCGGTTGGCGGGATGATGCTGGCGGTGGCGGCGGGCTTTACCTGGGTGTTCCTGGCCGGGGCGGTCTGTTACGCCGTGGCGCTGGCGGCCCGTCCGCGGTAGAGCGGCGGCTCGCGGAGATGCGGCCCGGCTTGACGACGGGCCGTCAGCGTGGTTGAATCCGTGCAGCCGCCGAGGGGCGGCCCCGCCTCAAGGACGGTCATTCGCAGGAGGCGAATCCATGCGAGCGATGGCGTTGCGTTCCGTAGGCCTCGTGGTGTGCCTGTGTATCGGCTGCGCAGTCGATGTGCTGAATCCGCCCAAGCGGCACTTTGCGCCGGGGCCGATGGTGGACCTCGAGTCGCCGCGGGACATCCAGGGCGGCCCCGGGCAACCGATCAGCGACAAGCAGGAGCTCGACATCGTTGAGCCGCTGCTTGAGCACCGCACGATGTATGCCCGGTACCTCAAGGCGCTGGCTGAATATTACGAAAAGCACGGATTCCTCAACAAACAGACGTGGGCCCTGACGGAGCTGGCGGACCTGCGGCGCGTGCCGACCTACAGCTATGGCGCGGATGTGGGCCAGCTCAGGCTTGGCGATATTCCCGTGGCCGGCCGGCAGGAGGTGGACCTGGTCGAGGAGCTGGTTACGCACCGCAAGATGTACAACCGGCTGCTGACGCTGCTGGTGCGGCACTATGCGGCGAAGGAAGACCACGAGAAGCTCAAGTGGGCCGAGCTGGAGCGCGAGGAGCTCAGCTACGTCAAGCCGTACCAGTACCTCATGTCCGCGACAATTCCGCTGGAGGGCCTTCGGCCGCAGGCGTCGATCGCCGAGGCGGACGCCCTGTACGAGGAGGGTCTCAAGCTGATGAAGAAGGGCGGACACGGCGTACCGGCCCTTTACAACCGCCGCATCATGAAGCAGGCGCTGAACAAGTTCCACACGCTTCTCATGGAGTATCCGACGAGCGACAAGATCGCACTGGCGGCCTGGTGGGCGGGTTACATCCACAAGGAGTACTTCTACGACCTGGCCCAGAATGTGGACGACAACGAGATCGCGGTGCAGTACTTCGAGCGGGCCTACACCTGGGATCCCAACATTCCTCAGCAGGCACGGTTCGAGGCCGCGACCGTCTATGACTTCCGCCTGCACGACCGAGAGCGGGCCCTCAAGCTCTACCAGGACGTGATCGAGAAGGAAACCTTCGTCAAGAGCAACGTCGACTTCGCCCACAAGCGGATTCGCCAGTTGACCAAGGAGTTGCACGAGACGCGGCCCGGCGTTCCGGACAACGTCGTGAAGGCGCCGCCGGCCCCGGAGCCGCCGGCCGGCGAGCAGGCCCAGGAGGCTTCGCCGGCCGCCCCGAAACCCGCGGCGACCCCCAAGAAATCCGACCGCCCCATCGCCCCGTGATCGCGGGTCCGGCCCATGTGCGGTGCCCCCGGTGGGGGCGGCCGGGGCAACCGCTGGAGATCCGTTCCGGTGAAGCTTGCCATCTGCAATGAGGTCTGGCGCGACCGCCCCATCGAAGCTGTTTTCCAGACGGCGGCCCGGATCGGATTTGACGGCGTGGAGATCGCCCCCTTCACGCTGGCTGAGTCCGTCGAGATGGTCTCCGCCGCCCGGCGAAGGGAGATCGCCCGGGCGGCTGCCGACGCCGGGGTTCAGATCGTCGGTCTGCACTGGCTGTTCGTTTCGCCCAAAGGGCTGCATCTGACGACCCCCGACGCGGCCGTTCGCTCCCGCACGATCGAGTACCTCAAGGCCCTGGTGGACTTCTGCGCAGACCTGGGCGGTCGCGTGATGGTCCTGGGCTCGCCCAAGCAGCGGAGCGTGGAGCCGCCCAACACTCACGCGGATGCCCTCCGGCATGCGCGGGACGGCCTGGCCGCGTGCGCGGACCTGTGTGCTGCGCGGGGCGTCGCGATCGGCTTTGAGGCCCTCGGACCGGCCGAGACCAATTTCATCAACACGGCGCGGGAGGCCTGGGAGCTGGTCGAGCCGATCGGCCATCCGAACATCGGGATCATGCTCGACTACAAGGCGCTTTCGACGATGCCGGGCGGGCCGGTGGAGCAGATTCGCGAGTACGGCGGGCGGGCCCGGCACTTTCACGTCAACGAGCCCGACGGTCGCGGCCCGGGGATGTCCCGGCCCGGGACCGATTTCGCCCCGGTGCTGAAGGTCCTGTTCGACACGGGCTTTGGGGGGTGGGTCTCGGTCGAGCCGTTCGACTACACGCCGGACCCCGATACGGTTGCCCAGACGGCCTTCCGGACGCTGCGGGCTGCTTGGGGATGATGCCACGCCCCGTGGCGCGGGCGCCCACCCGCCGACAGCCTTGCTCAGCCGCTCCGGACCCGCCGGGGCGGCTCAGACCGTCTGGGCTCGCGGCAGCCAGAACTGGAACGTCGAGCCTTTGCCCGGCTCCGAACTGACGGCGATCGCGCCCCCATGGCCGCGGACGATGCCGTAGGCCGCGGCCAGGCCGAGACCGTACCCGCCGGCTTTCGTGGTGAAAAACGGGTCGAAGACCCGGCTTGCGGTCTCCTGGTCCATTCCGCACCCCGTGTCCTGCACGAGGACCGTGACGTACTCGCCCGGGGACAGCGGCGGCTTGGTATGGTTCATCGTCCGGGTGACCTCGGTGTTCATCGCCCGGACGGACAGGCGCCCGCCCTCGGGCATGGCGTCGATCGCGTTGCGACAGAGGTTGATGATCACCTGCTCCACCTGGCCGGCGTCGCATTCGACGGGCCACAGATCCGGCGGTACGTCCGAGTGGACCTCGACGTTGGCCGGGACGGACGGCCGGACCACGGCCAGGGCGTGCTGGACCACGCCCGGGAACTCGACGAGCCGCGGAAGGATCTTGCCGCCCTTGGCGAAGATCAGGAGCTGGTGGGCGAGCCGTCCGGCGGTGGCGGCCGCGTCCTCGATCTGGACGAGATAGGGATAATCGGGGTGGTCGCTTCTGCGGCGCGACTTCAGGACCGAGGCCATTCCGAGCACCGTGGTCATGAGGTTGTTGAAATCATGGGCGACGCCGCCGGCCAGCGTTCCGATGGTTTCCATCCGGCGGGCCTCGGCGAGCTGCTGCTGCATGCGGACCTGCTCGGTGATGTCCACGAGGTTGGCGATCACGCCCCGATAGCTGCCGTCGGCGGCGTGCACGGGCGAGAAGCGGAGGACCAGCTCCCGGTCGCCCAGCGTTCGGCGGATCGTCTCGGCGTGCCATTGCGATTCGGATCGCAGCCGCCCGACCATCTCGGCCACCTTCGGGCGCAGGTCTTCGGTGTGGAGGCTCAGCAGGTTCCGTCCGATAGCCCCTTCGCGCGAGACACCCAGCAGCGAACAGGCGAACGAGTTGATATGGCGGATGATGTCGTGCTCGTCGGCGAAGATGACGGCCTCCTGCATCTGGTCCAGGATGGTTCGATACCGTTCCTCGGAGTCGCGCAGGGCGGCCTCCGCCCGCCGTCGGTCTGTGATGTCCACGCCGACGTTGACGACGTATCGGGGGCGCCCTTCGGCGTCGGCCAGGAGCGTGCTGGACCAGGAGATGAGCCGTTGCCGCCCGTCCGCCCCCACCCAGCGGGTTTCCTGGTCGACCGGGTACCGGCCGCTTCGCAGTTCTCCGTAGGCGCGGCGGACGTTCGCGATCTCGTCCGGAACGAGGACGAGTTCCCAGAACGGGCGTCCGGCGACGCTTTCGTAGCGGTAACCGGTGAGCTCCTCGCACGCGCGGTTGAACCGCACGATGCGGCCGTCCAGATCGGTGACCATGATCAGCGCGCCGGCGATGTCGAGGATGGCCGAGACGAGGTTTCGCTCCTCCCGGAGGGCCTCCTCGGCGCGTCGAGGTTCGGAGACGTCGATGCCGGTGCCGATGATGTACTGGGGCGTGCCGGTCTCGTCGGGAATCGCCGAGTTGCACCACGCGATCAGATGCCGGCGGCCCTCCACGTCGATCCAGTGGTTTTCGTAGCGGTTCGGGTAGTCGCCCTTCCAGATGTTGTCGAAGACCTGCCGGACGGCATCCACCTCCTCCGGGGGCAGGACGACCTCCCAGAAGTACCGCCCGCGGACCTCGTCGAAGGACCGCCCCGTCACCTGCTCGCAGGTCCGGTTGAACCGTACGATCCGGCCCTCACGGTCCAGCACGACGATCAGAGCGCCGGCGGTCTCGAGGATCGTGGTCACCAGGTTCCGTTCGTCGCGGAGGGCTGCCTCGGCCCGCTTGCGCTGCGTCACGTCCAGGAGCGTGCCCAGGATGGCCGGCCGACCCTGGTAGGAGACGCGGCGGCCGAGGACATCGCATTCGATCCGGGCCCCGTCCTTGCGAAGCCCGCCGAAGGAGTAATGGACCGACTCCACGTCGCCATCCATCCTTCGACGGACCTGTTCGGCCACGAGGGCCCGGTCCTCGGGGACCGTCAGGTCGACCGGGCCGAGGCGGTCGATGATCTCGTGGGGTTCGTAACCGAACGCGGCCGCCAGCGCCGGGTTCACGTAGCGGAACACCCCGTCCTGAATGACGTAGACGCCCGTCAGCGCGCTTTCCGTCATCACGCGGAAGCGGTTCTCGCTCTCGGCCAGCGCGGCCTCGGCACGCTTCTGCGCGGTGATGTCCGCGATGAAGCCTTCGAGCGCCAGCAGCTCGCCCGACTCGCCGAATACGCCTCTTCCCTGTTCCCAGACCCACTTCTCGTTGCCGTCGGCCGTGCGGATCCGGTACACGATCTCGAACGGCCGGCGCTCGCCGAGGGCGGCCTGGACACGGTCCCACACCGCGGGACGGTCGTCGGGATGGATCAGATCGCCGTAGGACACATCCCGGTTTCCGACAAGGGCCTCCGGCGGATAGCCCGTCAGATCGAGGGCCCCGCCGCTGACGAATTGCATGGTCCACTGCGGGTCGTTGTAGCACCGGTAGGCCATCCCCGGCAGATTGCTCATCAGCGTGGTCAATGCCCGCTGACTTTCCCGCAGTTCGGCCTCCAGCCGCTTGTAGCGCCCCACGTCTCGCGAGATTCCCAGCACGCCCCGCACCGGCCCGCCGTCTTGCCGGATGGGGACCAGGCGGGTATCCAGCCAGTGCTCCTGGTCGTTCATCGTGAACGGGTTCTCGATCGACAGCGGCTGACCCGTTTGCAGCACCGCCCGCAGGGCCGGCTCCTGCCTCGCCGTCATTTCGGCCGGGAAAAGCTCAGCGAATGATCGGCCCACGATCTTCTCCGGCGGCAGGCGAAGGAGCCCGGCGCAGGCCCGGTTCGCGTATTCGATCCGGAGCTCCGAGTCGATGATATAGATCAGGTCCTCCGCCGATTCGGCCAGCAAGCGGTAACGCTGCTCGACTTCACGCCGGGCCTCTTCGGCCTGCTTGCGAGCCGTCACGTCGCGGATGTAGGCGACCACGTGCGGCCGGCCTCCCAACTCCACGAGGCACGCGCTGACTTCGGCGGGAAAGATCCCTCCGTCGCGCCGCCGGCCCCGGGCCTCGACCAGGAGCTGACCAAACTCGGGTTCCCGTGCCATGATCTGGCCCAGCCACGGCGCGACGTCCTCGGGGACGAGGTCTGCGATCGTGCGTCCGATGAGCTCTTCTTTTTTCGCGTAGCCGTAGATCTCGCAGGCCCGATGGTTGCAGTCAAGGATCCGTCCGTCGAGCGTCTCGAGAAAGATGGCGTCGGTCGAGGCCTCGGCCAGCGTGCGGTATTTCCGCTCGCTTTCGCGCAGGCTCTCCTCGGCCTGCTTGCGGTCGGTGATGTCCGTCATCGTGCCGATGAGGGCCGTCAGACGACCCGTCCGGTCGCGCAGCGCGGTGACGTGCATGAGCGTGGGGAACACCGTCCCGTCCCGACGCCGATGGGCCAGCTCCCCGCGCCATTCGCCGCCGGCCCGGACGTGCTCCAGGATCTCCTGGACCCGGGGCATCTGATCGGGCAAATGAAACACGGCGATCGGCTGGCCGCGGAGTTCGTCGGGCGTGTAGCCGTGCAGCGAGGCGAAGGCCGCGTTCGCGAAAAGGATGCGGTGGTCCAGGTCGGCGATCGCGACGCCTTCGGCGGTCTGTTCGACGACGGAAGAAAGCAGGCGCAGTCGTTCCTCCGACTTCTTGCGTGAGGCGAGGTGGCCGAGGCTCGCAGCGAACAGGGCCAGGGCGCTGGCTTGTTCTTCCGTGAGGGGTTGTCTCCGAAGGGCGTTGTCGGCGAAGACCGCTCCGGTGGTCCGCTCGCCATCCCAGATGGTTGTCCACAGGAGCGTTCCCTGGCCGATCGGTCGCCCCGCGTCGTCGGTGAGCGTCGCCGGGTCGACCCGGAGCACGCGGCCGGGCGCCGGAGTGGCCAGCGCGGCGCGTCGCTCGGTGTCGGTGGGGATGCGGCGTCCCCGTTCGTCCCGGGTGCGTCCGGCTTCGTCGGTTCCGAAGGAGCCCTCGAGCCAATCCACCCCGCCCTCGCCCAGCCACCAGATGCCGAGCCGGTCGAACCCGAGACGGTTGCGTCCCAGTTCGACGGCTGTTCGGCACAGGTCGTCGAAGGTCTCGGCCCGCGAGAGTTCGTTGGTTACCTCCAGGAGGCTCGTCAGGTACATCCGCAGCGTTCGCTCGGTCTCGCGGCTGATGCGCAGTTCTGCGGTCCGTTCCTCGACGCGGCGTTCCAGTTCGCGGTGGGCCTGTTGAAGGGCCTCCTCCGCCCGTTTGCGGGGGGTGATATCCTGGAGGATGCCCAGCAGCCCCACCATCTCCCCGCTGTTGGGATCGCGCAGGGGCACGGACGAATCGTTCAGCCAGACGGTGGTGCCATCGGGCTTTCTGATGCGGATGTCCGCGCGATAGAAGGGCAGCTCTCCCTGGAGCAGCGCGCGGCCGTACTCGGCCGGGCTCCGCGGGGCCGCCGGATCGATCGGGACGACCTCCTCGATGAGCGATTGGAACCGGTCCCAGTCCAGGTCGTCGGCGGCCAGCCCTGTGAGATCCTGGATGTTCTGCCCGATGAAGGAGTATCGCCGCGTCCGGAGATCGATCTGATAGGGGACTCCCTGGGCCGCCTCGATGGCCTTGCGGTAGATCCGCTCGGACTGGGCCAGCGCCTCGGCCGCCCGCTTGCGGGCACTGATGTCCCGGATCACCGCCTGCCGGGCCATGCCGCCCTGATACGGGATCAGGCTGACCGAGACCTCCGCATCGAAGCGAGTGCCGTCCTTGCGCATGGCCGTGAATTCGTAGCGTTTGGGCACCTTCTCGCCCCGTTCGCGGGCCCATCCGGTTTCCCGCACGGCTTGCCGTTGCTCGGGCGCTACGAACCCGGTGAAGTCCATGCCGATCATGTCCTCGGCCGAGGGCCAGCCCATCATCTCCGCCAGCGCGCTGTTGGCGAACACCACGCGGTCGGCCTGGACGATGTTGATGCCGTCGGCACAGCATTCCACGGCGGCCCGGTACTTCGCCTCGCTCTCCCGCAAAGCCTGCTCGGTCTGCTTGGAGGCCGTCACATCCACGAGGGCGCCGCGGATCGAGACGGGCCGGCCGTCCTCGCCGCGAATGACCACCGCCGCGTCGCGCACCCAGATGGTGCGCCCGTCGAAGGTGAGGACGCGGTACTCGCATTCGAACCGGCCTGTGGTGAGGGCCTGCTCGATGCCGGCTCTTACCCTCGGGGCGTCCTCGGGGTGTACGCGCTCTCTCCAGAGGCGCGGATCCCCCCGCAGCGATTCCATTGTGCACCCGAGCAGCGATTCGATGCGTGGGCTGACGTAGCACTCGTCGGCGGATGCCAGAGAGAGGGAGTAGGCTACGGCCGGGATCTGCTCGATGAGCGACCGATACCGGGCCTCGGAGGCCTCCAGCTCGCGCACACGGGCGGTGCATCGCGCGAGGGCGGCCTCCAGCTCGGCGATCCGGCGTCGAGCCGAGCCCAGCTCCTCAGTGAGTTGTTCCGGGTTGCGGTCCATCATGCGCACACCTCCCACGCGACGGCGCGCATAGCCAACGGAATGATTAAAGATTCTACGATGCAGGGGGCTTTCATGCACCCGAGCCCGGCGGCTGCCACGGCGCGGTGCATCCTATTGTCATACGGAATGTTAGCGCAGTGTATGCCCGGCCTTTCCCATCGGCGCCGGCCGGATCGTGGGCTTCCGTCCCCGGGCTGGGCATCGCGCACGCAACCCGGGCGGGGGATTTCCGTATAAGGCGCTGGTGGCAGCGGTGGGGGTGCGCCCTCAAGGCGCACGCGCCCGAAGCAGACAGGTGTGGCCGTGAACGTCGGTGAGATACTGCTCGAAAAGGGAAAGATCACGCCGGAGCACTATCAGGCCGCCTTGGCCGCCCGCAAGGGTTCGACGGACCGGCTGGATCGGATCCTCGTTCGGATGGGGTTCGTGGAGGAGCGAGAGGTTCTGGCGATCTGGGCCAAGCAGCTCTCCATGCCGGTGGTCGATCTGAACGAGGTCGAGGTGGATGTGGAGCTGCTCAAGAAGGTGGCCAAGCTCGTGCACAAGCGCGGGCTGGTGCCGCTCAAGAGCCAGAACGGCGATGCGATCCGCGTGGCCACCTCCGATCCGTTCGACGTGTACGGTCTCGACGAACTCCGGATGGAGACGGGCCTGAAGGTCGAGCCGGTGCTCGCCAGCGAGGCCGACATCCAGCAGGTCATCCGGCAGCATTTCGGCGTGGGCGGCTCGACAATCGACGAGATGATCCAGGAAGAGGATGTCGAGCTGCTGAGTGACTCCGTGGACGAGAACGGCGACCTGATGGAGATGGCCCAGGAAGCCACGGTCGTCAAGCTCGTGAACGATATCGTCACGGAGGCGATCCGCGACCGCGCCAGCGACATTCACATCGAACCGTACGAGAACGGCCTGGTCATCCGGTACCGCATCGACGGCGTCCTGCACACGACGAACGTCCCGCCGCAGATCCGCCGCTTTCAGGCGGCGATCATCAGCCGCATCAAGATCATGAGCAACCTGAACATCGCGGAAAAGCGGCTGCCGCAGGATGGGAGCTTCAAAGCCCGCGTGCACGGACGCGAGATCGACTTCCGCGTCTCGGTGATCCCGATGGCCTTCGGTGAGGGCGTCGTCATCCGTGTGCTGGACAAGCAGGCCGTCCTTCATTCGCTCGGCAGCCTCGGCATGAGCGATGAGACCCGCCAGCGGTTCGAGCACCTGATCAATCTGCCGCACGGCATCATCCTTGTGACCGGGCCGACCGGCAGCGGTAAGACGACGACCCTGTATGCGGCCTTGAACTCGATCGTCTCCGATGAGATCAAGATCCTGACCCTCGAGGACCCGATCGAGTACTTCCTCCGGGGCGTCAACCAGGTCCAGATCAACGAGAAGATCGGCCTCACCTTCGCCCGCGGTCTGCGGGCGTTCCTGCGTCATGACCCCGACGTGATCCTTGTCGGGGAAATCCGTGACAAGGAGACGGCCGACGTGGCCATCAATGCGTCGCTTACCGGTCACCTGGTCTTCAGCACGCTGCATACGAACGACGCGGTGACGGCCAACACGCGTCTTCTCGACATGGGGGTCGAGCCGTTTCTCGTGTCCAGCTCGCTTGAGGGTGTGCTGGCCCAGCGGCTCGTCCGCACCATCTGCAAGCACTGCAAGACGGAGTACGAGCCGGACCCGGCCATGTTGCCGGCCGACTTCGACATCCAGCCCGGTCAGAAACTCTGGCGGGGCAGAGGCTGCCGTGAGTGCCGCAACAGCGGATATGCCGGCCGGATCGGCATCTTCGAGTTGCTGACGTTCACGCCGGAGTTGCGGGAGATGGTCGTGAATCGCGCTTCAGCGACCCAACTGCTCGATCAGGCCCGCAAACAGGGGCTGACATTGCTGCGGGAGGACGGCTGGGCGAAGGTTCGCGCGGGGCTGACGACCCCCGAAGAGGTATTGAGGGTTACGAAGGTCTGAGACTCGGGAATTCATGCTGATAACCCGCATGGGCGGCGAGACCGCCAGCCACTGGCCTTCAGGCCCGGTATCGCCGCCCTTACTCCTTGTCATGACGGATGTTATCGCAGTATGCCCCCTCGGATGCCAAAGGCGCTGCGTGCGACGTACAAATCCCCAGCAGGTATAAGCTGGGAGATGTCCCAAGGGGGCATGCGGTCCGCAGGCCAATGGGATGTCCTCCGGAAACCTTCATAAGTAGCCGTCACACAAGAAGTAAGTGCTCCGAACTGCGGCAGGAGCCGACGCAGCAGGTTGTCGGAGGTCTCAGACCGGGCGATCGAAAGCTCGGCGTCGGCGTCCCATAAAGCCGATCTGGCTATAGGCTTGCGGTCGATCCACTGGAGTTCCGGATTGCAGCAGGCGACGTAGCGGCTATGCCAACGTACACGTACCAGGCTCGAACCATCGACGGGCGGATGGTAACCGGGGTGCTCACCGCCGAGAACCAGCAGGGTGCCCTGCGGTCGCTCGATGAGCGGGCCCTGTTCCCGATCGTGGTGGAGGAAGGGGGCCAGGCGGCCAAGTCGATCGTGCCCGGGCGGCGGCGCAAGCTCAAGCTCCGTGTCCTGGCGACGTTCTACAGTCAGTTCTCAGATCTGCTGCGGGCGGGCGTGCCGGTGCTGCGGTCTCTGGATGTGCTGGCACGTCAGAAGTCCCACCCGTTGCTGACGGAGATCCTCAATGAGGTCCGCGACGACGTGGCGGGGGGTGAGACGCTGGCGGATGCGATGGCCAAGCATCCGAACGCGTTTTCGGAGCTGCACGTGGCGATGATCCGCGCCGGCGAGCGGGGGGGGTTCCTGGAGGACGTGCTCGCGCGGATATCGCAGTTTGCCGAGCGACAGGACGAGCTGCGAAACAAACTCGTCGGGTCGATGATCTATCCCTGCATCCTGATGCTGGCGGGTGTGGGCGTCGTCACGTTCCTGATGTCTTTCGTAGTCCCGAAGATCCGTCCGGTGCTCGAACGCGGCACGGGGCTGCCGCTCCCGACGCGAATCCTGTTTACGGTGTCGGATTTCTTTAATCCCTCGAAGTCCTTGGTGGGGCTGGCGGTGCCGGTCGGGCTGGTGCTGGGGTTGCTGGCCTTCTACTCCTACACGAGGACGGAGTCGGGGCGTCGGCTGTATGACCGGCTACGGCTGAGGGTGCCGGTGATCGGTTCGATCGTGAGGATGGTTTCCATCTGCCGCTTCTGTCGGATCCTGGGAACGCTGCTGCACAACGGCGTGCCGATCCTCCAGGCTCTCCGCGTGGCCAAGGACTCGGCGGGAAATGTGATTCTGGCGGAGGCGATCGAGAAGGCGACCGACAGCGTCACCAAGGGCGAGACGGTCGCGCAGCCGCTGGCGGCCAGCGGGCTGTTTCCGCTGGATATCGTGGACATGATCGCGGTGGCGGAAGAGAGCAATACGCTGGATACGATCCTGGTGCAGATCGCCGACGCCAACGAGGCCCGCACGGCGCGCCAGATCGATCTGGGCGTCCGATTGCTCGAGCCGGTCCTGCTGATGGTGATGGCGGTGATCGTCCTGTTCATCGCCCTGGCGCTGCTCGTGCCGATTCTGACGAGCAGCACCCGCGGGTTCTGAACCGCGTGGCGGCGAGCGGCCAGCCGGGTGCAGTTGGCGCCGTGCGGCCGTGTAACGGCTGGGCGGAACGGGTGTACAAGGGGGTAGAACGGCGTGTCGGATCGGGCACGTCGCCAATGACGGATTCAGTCTGGTTTCTGCTGGTTTAAGGAGATGGTTGCGATGCGCTCGCGAACGTATTCGGCCCGACGGGCCTTCACGCTGCTGGAAGTGTTGCTGGTGGTCGCCATCCTGGCGATCCTGGCGGTCGCCGTAGTGCCGAACCTGATCGGGGCCGGCGATCGGGCCAAGATCGACCACACCAGGGCGACGGTGGCCTTGGCCGGGCCGGTGGGGACCGCTCTGGACCTCTACCGGACGCACATGAACAAGTACCCCGAAGAGCTCAAGGCGCTCACGGAGAAGCCCAGCGACGAGGAAGAGGCCAAGAGGTGGTTCGGGCCCTACATCAACGATCCTAACTCGCTCAAGGACGCCTGGGGGCGCGACCTGATGTACAAGTGCCCCGGTGAGCACCACGAGGACAAGTACGACCTCTGGAGCGTCGGGCCGGACGGCCAGGACGGCACCGACGACGACATCTGCAACTGGGAGAAAGGTTGAGGAACGTGATCCGGGCGGCGCCACGGCGGGGTTCGCTCGCTCCCGGGCGGCGGGGCGGTACACGGGGGATGACCTTACTGGAGGTCATCCTCGTGCTTGTGTTGCTGGCGCTGGTGATCGGCTATGCCTTGCCGGCATTGACCGGAACGATCCACGGGACCGGATTGGCCGAGTCCGGCGAGCGGCTCCGCTCGCTGATCCATCTTACGCGGGCCGCGGCCATGCGGGACGGCGTGCGCTATCGGCTGAAGTTCCCCGGTGCGCCGGACCCCGACGATCCCAACGCGGAGAGGATCGTGGAGACGGCCGTCGAGACCCAGCAGCCCGAGATCGAGAAGGAGAAGGACCCCGTGAATGAGCCGGGGGTCTTCGAACCCGCCGACTTGCGCTACGGCATCGACGGGATTCTCCGTTCCGGGGTGCGATGCGTGGCCGTCCGGGTGGGGCCGCCGAACTTCGACGTGAACCAGCAGTCCCCGTTTGCGGGGCCGGAGGTCAACGCGAGGGAGGCCCCGATGGACGTTGTTACGTTCTACCCGGACGGGACGAGCGACTGGGCGACCTGGACGCTGACGAGCCTGCCCGCGGACACCGAGCCCGAGGAGAGCGACATCGGGCTGATCCTCAACGTAATGCTGGACGGACGCACCGGGCAGACGTGGTTCCAGCGGCCCTGGCGGAACCGCGAGGTGGAGCTGATGGCCGAGCACGGGGCCTCGCCGCTGCTGCACGTGGATTTCGTGCGGGCCGACGAGATCACGGAGGACAACATTCTCTACGTGCATATGGAAATGCGCAGCGAGTCCGCGGTGGCGACGGGCCGGTAGGCCGTGGTGAGGCGTCGGGGACGGAATCGGGGCCGGGAGCAGGCCGTGGTGAGGCAACGAAGCGACGACGCGACGAAGCGAGGGGCGGCCCCGGGGCCCTTCCGCGCCCGCCGGATGCGAGCGCACGGGCGCGGGGCAGGCAGTGGGGGTGCGCGGGGGGTGGTGCTGCTCGAGGTCATCGTCGCACTGGCGATTCTGGTCCTCGGGATGGCGGCCGTGGGATTGCAGGTAAGCGTGAGCATGAATGTGGCCCGCAACGCCGAGGTGGCCACGCGGGCCGTGATGCTCGCCGAATCGAAGCTGGCCGAACTGGACGCAGGCGTCTCGGAGCTGACGCCCAACTCCGAGCTGGAGGGCGATTTCGGGCGGCAGTACCCGGGCTGGGCCTGGCGGGCGTACGTGGAGCCCACCGAGACGCCGGACCTGAACATGGTGACGCTCGAAGTCCTGTATAAACCCGGCGTTGTCGACTACGAGGAGATGCCGAACTTCAACGACATGACCGTGGTGCACACGTCCTACACCCTCCGCGTGACACCGGCGGTCGTGGACCTGGCCCGCGATTTCGGATTCACGCAGGAAGCGCTCCAAGAGGCGGCGGAGCAGGTGCCCGTGCCGGGCTTCGATCCGCAGAACATCGACCCCCGGATCCTGGCGAGCCTGGACGCGGAGACGCTGGCCGAGGTGCTGCCGGTCCTGATGCAGATCCTCGGAAGCAACGGGGCGCTCCTCAGTTCGCTGCCCCAGACCACGCGTGATCAGCTCCGGCAGGAGATGAGCCGCTCGCAGGGACGAGGGGGCCGAGGCCCGGATGCCGGGGAGGGCATGCCGGCCCTTCCGGAGGGCATGGAGGGGCTGCCCGGCGACTTTTCCGACGTGCGCGGCCGTCCGCCGGGCGGGCCTCCTGGTCGCTTCGGCGAAGGCGGTCCGCCGGAGAGGGAGGGCCGGGATGGCGAGCGCCAGCCGGGTGGGGTGGACCGTCCCCGACGGGGTGGTCGCGGCACGGGCGGCGGTCGGGCGACCGATGGCGGCGTGGAACCACCGCGGGAGGATATGCCCGATCGCCCCGATTTCCGCCCGGACCGGGGCCGGAGAGGTGACCGAGGAGCAGAAGACCGCCAGCCCGACCGGGGTGCGGGTGGGCGTCAGATGGACGGGGCGCCTGAGCGTGGGGGACGGCGGGGCCAAGGCGATTTTGGCGGGCCGCGCCCGCCGACGGACCGCAGTCCTCGCGAGGGGGGATTCGAGCGAGGCGGGCGCGATCGGTTCGGCGGCAGCCGGGACGCGGAAATGGGGCCGGGCCCTGAGCGGCGGGGCCAGCTGGGTGATTTCGGGAATCGGCCGGTCCGTCCGAACCGGGGCGGCGGGCAGACCGCCTCGGGCGCTGGACGGCAGCCGCGCCGAGGGGCCGATCGCGGTTCTCCTGACTTCGAAGAGAATCGACTTCAGGGAGCGGGGGAGGGTCGCGGGCGGTTCGGCTCCGCAGGCGATCGCGGGTTGCGCGACGGGGGCGCCCCTGCGGCGGGTGAAGCCGGGGTGGGCGGTTCACGAACCGGCGGGCGGCGGACCGGTTCGGGCTTCGAGGGCAGTCGGTTCATTCGCCGGGGCGGCGAGGTTCGGGGCCAGGCGGATCAGGGCGCAGGCAGCGGTCGCGATGGGGTTCGCGGGGGTCGATCCGCCGCGGGCGGCGGCCGGCCGCCGGGGTTGAGCGAATCGTTCCGGGTGCCGTCTGAACAGGATCTGTACCAGAGGCAGCCGCGACAGCCGGGGATGAGACGGTAGCAGGAGCGCGAGTTGCGGGTTGGCGTTGCCGAGTCTTGTGCGTATCCGTGGCGCGAGGGCACCGTCGCCCGAGGGCGGTTCGGCCGCGTGGCGGCGGCGTCGGGCAAATGCGCGGGCGCAGGGGTGACGCTGCTGGAGGTGATCATCGCGCTGGGCCTGATGGGGATGCTGCTGTCGGGTGTGTACGTGTTCTACACGAACATCCTGGGGACGCGGGACGCGGCAGACAAGATGACGACGGACGTGCAGCTCTCGCGGGTGACGATCATGCGGATCGCCGACGACATCCGCGAGGCGGCGGGGTACGTGCCCGGCTTCGGGATCGGCCTGACGGGCGATCGGCACAGCATTCAGCTTTACCGGTATGTGCTGCCGGAGACGGACGTGTTCAATGAGTACGAGATCGGTTTCGAGGAGCTGCCGCCCGCCAAGGCGGATCTGCGTCGGATCGAGTACCGGCTCTTGTGGGATGAAGAGAAGGAGGACATCAACGGAGACCCCATCTGCCACGGGCTGTTCCGGACGGTGCAGCACACACTGAACCAGATCTTCGTCCAGGAGGGTGACGAAGGCTCGATGGCCGACGAGGCCGGCGAGGAGGAGGCTGCGGCGGTTCCGGCGGGCCTCGAAACCGAGCTGATGGCCCCGGAGATCAAGTATCTGGAGTTCGAGTACTTTGACGGGGCGGAGTGGACGTACGAGTGGAAGGGGGGCGACCGGCAGGAGAACGCCCTTCCGCAGGCGATCAAGGTGACGATCGGCAGGATTCCCGTGCCCCCGGAAGAGGAGGAGTTCGACGTTTCGGTCCTGGAGACCATGGACAAGGAGGCGCGTGAGGAGCTGGAGGAGCCCCATCCGGATCGTTTCAGCGTGGTGGTGCGCCTGCGGCATTCCGATCGGTTCCTGACCTCCCGGGTGGCCAACGCCCGCAGCCAGATGGAGGACATCGGGACCGGGCTTCGGCAGCAATCCGAGGATTTCAAGCGGAGTCTGCGCTCGGGCGGGATCCAGAGGAGGAGCGGGAGATGAGCCGCAGCGAGCGGGAAATGACGGACGGCCTATGGCTCTGCGACCGCCCCGGCAGGGGGGCGGGGTGCGGGGCCCTCGTCGCCGGTTTTCCTGGGCGAGGGGCCGTTCGTTCGCGGGGGATGATTCTGCTGGTCGTGCTGCTGATCGTGGCGCTGCTGGCGTTGCTGGCCGCGACGTTCGCCTATCGCATGCGGGCCGAGCTCTCGGCCGTGACGGCCCAGGCCGACCAGCTTCAGGCCAACCTGGCGGCGGAGTCGGGCGTGAACATGGCCTTTCTGATCCTCCGGCAGTACCGCACGGACTTCGAGAAGTGGTACAACAATCGGGAGGCGTTCCGGCGGGTCATCGTCTGGTCGCCGGGCAAGATCGGCGGCGAGATGAGTCTGAACCAGGAGGTGGAGGGGGGTCAGCCCGCGTGGCGGTTCAGCGTGCTGGCGCCGGTGACGGATTCGACGTTCGGCGGCGAGGAAAGCGAGTTCCGCTACGGATTGCAGGATGAGGCCGGCAAGCTGAACCTCAATACCGCGACGCGGGCGCAGCTCATCACGTTCTTCGACCAGCTCAAGCTCGAGAACGTCCGGCCGGAGCAGCTTGCCGATGCGATCATCGACTGGCGCGACTCGGACAGCGATCCCGGCGAGTTCGGCGCCGAGCAGGAGTACTACCAGTCGCTCAATCCGCCGTACCGTGTGAAGAACGGGCCGATCGAAACCGTGGAGGAGGTGCTGCTGATCCGGGGGTTCAACGGCCGCATCCTCTACGGGGAGGACTACAACCGCAACGGTCACCTGGATGCGAATGAGGACGATGGGGAAGAGGGCCAGTTCCCGCCGGACAACGGGGACGGCGAGCTCGACCGGGGGATTTATCCGTTCGTCACGGTGTATTCGCGCGACATGAACAGCGCGAACGACAACCGGCAGCGGCTCAATATCAACGCGTCGATCGACCTGGAGAAGATCCCGGACGAAATCCGGCAGATCCTGGAGCAGGAGATCCGTCCGGAGGTTTTCCAGTTCATCCGCGACGCCCAGGCGAAGGGATACCGCTTCCGCAGCGCGGCCGAGTTGTGGGGTTTGCGGATCGGCAAGAAGAAGCAGCTTCAGGGTTCGGCCGGTCGGGGTCAGCAGGACCGCGGAGGTTCGCGAGGGCCGGGCCGGCGGCCTGGCGATGAGAGAGGGGACGAGCTGGAGGCCGGCGAGCAGCCGCCCCCGGAGCCGGACATGATCGGGCCGGAGGGTGCCCCGGACGGCGCGATCGACCGTCGGGGCGAAGATGTGCTGCCCCCGCGGGGTCCGGGCGGGCGGCGCGGCCCGGAGGGAGGGCGCCAAGGACCTTGGCGTGAGGGAACCCCCGGTATCAGGGATCGGGGCGGCACTCCGCCGGCGGGTCGAGGCCCCGGGCCGAGGACGTCCGACGAGTTCGAGGACCCGATGGAGGGGGCAGACAAGAATATCCGGCGTCGCATGCAGGAGATGAGGGGCGACCAGCGTGTGCCGACGATCGAGGACCTGCGGGCCGGTCGCCCGGACCTCGACGACTCGGTCTTTGCCCCGCCGGGCGGACAACAGCCGGCGGGTGCAGGACCCGCCGAGGGCGGTCGCGAGCAGGGCCGGCCCCCGGGCGATCGTGGCGGCGGGCAACGCGGCCAGCCCGGGACGGGGCGGCCGGGCGAAGACGCACGGGCCGGTGCCGGTGCGGGCGGGCGCGGTCCCCGGGGTGGCGGCGCGCAGGCGGGCGCGGAGGCCGTCGAGGACGGCCGCGAAGATGAATACGAAGAGATCATCGAAAGCCCGGTCCAGCCGGACGACATGCCGGCGATTCTGGATCGGCTGACGGCGGACCAGAACCCGATTCAGTTCGGCCTGATCAACGTGAACACGGCGTCGCGAAACGTCCTGCTGACGCTTCCGGGTCTCGAGGAGCAGGACGTCGACGCGATTCTGGCGGCGCGGGCGGGGCTGGATGACACGGCGCGGAAGACGCCCGCGTGGTTGTGCGGCGTCCTGAGCCCGGCGCAGATGCGGGCGATCGGGCCGTTCATCACGGCACGGTCGCTTCAGTTCACCATCGAGTCGATCGGCTTTGCGGACCACGTGGGGACGTACAAGCGTTTGCAGGTGGTGGTGGAGATGCGGGGTCAGGTGGAGCAGGTGCTGTACTGGCGGGACATCAGCCCGCTGGGGGTCGGCTATCCCCTGCGCGAGGACGAATGGAAACATGAGGTTCGTCTCCGGAATCGGTAATCGCAAGATCACGTGTCTCGACTGGGATTCGCGAAGCCTGCGGATCGTCAACGCGGCGGTCGGCAAGGGCGGGGCACGAATCCTCGGCGTGGCCGAGGTGCCGATCCCCCCGGACGTTGAGCTGGGCCAGGCGGACTCGTTCGGGGCGTTCCTCCGGGGGGCGCTCCGATCGGCCGGCGCCCGGACGGATGCCGTCATCATCGACGTGCCGCGGCAGGACGCCGTGCTCAACTCGCTGATGCTGCCGCCGACGGAGGATCACGAGCTGGCCAACATGGTCCGCTTCCAGGTGGCCAAGGAGCTGCCGTTTTCTCTGGAGCAGGGCGTGGTGGACTTCGTGGTTCTGCGGCGGAACGCGGACGGCAAGGGCGGACTGGAGCTGCTGGTGGCCGCGGTCCGCAATCACGTGGTCGAGTACTACCGGGCTCTGGCCGAGGCCGCGGGGATCCGGCTCGACCGGGTGGGGCTGCGGCCGTATGCGAACATGGTCGCGATCATGCGGCAGCCCGCCTGCCAGCAGGGCCGGGTGGTGCTGGTGGATGTGGGCCCGCAGACCACGGAGATCGACGTATTCCGCGACGGGCGACTGGCGTTTTCGCGCGGGGCGCTGGTGACGATCCGGCCGGAGTCGGCCCCGCCGGACGTGGCGCCGGGCCGGCCGGCCCGCCCGGATGACAGCGGGGTGATCCCGTTTCTGGAGGGTGCGCGCCCGGGCTCCTCGGTAGACGAACTGCTGGTGGAGGTGACGCGAACGGTCGAAGCGTACCGGGCGTCCGACGCGGGGGCGACGATCGACCGGGTGATCGTGGCGGGCTCCACGGGGATCGAGGACGAGCTGTCGGAGGCGGTGGCGCGGCGTTTCCGGGCACCGGCGTCGATCTATCGTCCGCCGGACGAGACGATCCGGGCGCTGGAGCGGCGGGCGAAGGTCTCGTGGAGCAAGTTCGGAGCGGCGCTGGGGCTGGCGTGGGGTCACGTGCGGCCTCCGGTCGAGTACTTCAACTTCCTCGACCCCAAACAGCCCGTGGACATCCGCAAGGAGCAGCTCCGCAAGGTGCCGATCGTGGCGGGTTCGGCGGGGGCGGTGCTGCTGATCGCGGCCGCGGCCGTGGGATGGCACCTGCACGGGTTGAACCGCACGGCCCGGGATCTGGCCGCGGAGATCGCCGCGGAGAAGGAGGCGATGAAGACCGTCGACGAGTTCATCGCGCTGGTTTCGGCCGCCGACGCGTGGCGAAAGGACAGCGTGGTGTGGCTCGATGAACTGCATGCGATCGCCGAGCTTCTGCCGCCGACGAAGGACGCGTATCTGCGCGAGCTCAACGCGACGGAGAAGGACGAAGTCGTGCTGTCGATGCTGGCCACGAGCGACAAGGTGCTGGCGGACTTCTGCGAGCGGCTGGGCAAGGCGGAACGTCCGCACGGGGGGCGGTACGTCGTGGTGCCAATGGCCAGGCTTGACAGCAAAGAGGATGTCTACAAGGTGCAGCAGGACATCCGCGTGCACCTGGAGAAGGCCGCCAAGCCGGCCGCGGAGTCGGCGCCGGCCAGGACCGGGGGGACCGGCCGCGGGGCCTGAAGGGGGCGGCGCCGGCCGACGGGACGAAGGCCATGACGAAACGCGAGAAGGTTCTGCTGGTCCTGGTCATGTATGTATTGGGCCTCGGGCTGGGGCTGAAGATCGTACGGACACAGGTGATCGACCGGCGTGCGCGGCTGATCCGCACCATCGAGGACCGGCGCAAGGAGCTGAGCCGGATGAAGGCCAGGCGGCATCTGGCGGAGAACGTCCAGCGGCGGTTGTTCGACCAGATCGCCCTGGAGACACTGTCGACCGATCCCACGCAGGCCCGCCAGAAGATGCTTAACGAAGTGGACGCGCTGGCGCGCCGGCACGGGTTCAAGGGGCTGACCGTGCGGCCGAACGAGCTGCGGCCGCTCAAGACGGGCATCCTGCCGCTGACGTTCTCGGTGCACGGCGAGGCGACGCTGAACCAGATCGTGCCGTTCCTGTACGACTTGCACCGATTGCCGTTCATGGCGAGGGTCGAGTCGATCAAACTGACCCCGACGAGCGGCAAGACGCGCGAGAACCTTCAGATGACGCTGAAGGGAGAGACGATCGTACTGCCCACGACGGAGCTGGCGCCGGTGGTGAAGACGGCGGAGCTGGACAACCCCCGGCCGGTCAACCGGACGAAATCGAGCGAGCTGGGCACGTATCTGGCGATGGTGCAGAAGCGATTCTTCGAGCCGTACAAGGCGCCGCCGCCTCCTCCTGCGCCTCCCCCGACGCCGGCGCCAGTGGCGAGTCGTCCGGCCAACCACGCCCCGCCGCCGCCGGTCATCACGCGACAGTTCGATCCGAACCGAACTTCGACGCGAGTGGTCGCGCTTCTGAGCAGCCCGGATATGCAGGAGGTGGTTCTGATGGGGCCCGACAAGCGTCGCCGGATCGTGAAGGTGGGCGAGCCGTTCGACGGCGGGGTTCTGGCGTACGTGCATCCCGAGGGGGCGGTGGTGGTGTACAAGGACCCGGGCAGGGACACGGCGGAAAAAGACTTCTACCCGCAGAACAAACTGATGTCGGAGATGAAGGTCCTCACGGAGGAGGAGAACCCGGAGGTTTTCCATAAGTTCTCGCTCGTCGAGAAGGCCTCGCAGGCCACGGCGGACATCGCGGCCGGATCGAAGGGCGGAGCATAGAGGCGGCAGCGACCATGCGGCGCGAGGGAGGACGACGGCGGCGGCGGAGGGGAGGCGGGCGCGGGGAAAGCGCGACCTGGAGGTAGTTTCGATGCGGTACCGGATCATCATCGGCGGGTGCCTTGCAGGGGTGCTCGGCCTGGCGGCAGGCCCGGCGGCAGCGCAGGCCCACCGGGAGCTGCCTTCGCTGGAAGGCAAGTCCGTCGAAGAGCAGCGCGAGGAGATGGCCCGGCTCATGGAGCGGATGGACGCCGAAATCGCGGCGACCCGTCCGGCGGCCCCTTCGGAATCCGCGGCCCCCGCGGTGGCGCCGGTGGCCCCGCCGGCTGTTCCGAAGGCGGAGGCCCGACCTCCGCGGCCGAGCACGCGGCCTGCATTTCCTCGCGGGCCCGTGAGCCGTCCGGCCGTGGATGTGCGGCGGAACGGTCCGGGGCATGCCGCCCAGCCCGAAGCCGCCGGCGTGCCCGCGCCGTCGGGCCCGGTGGCGGGCCGGACGCCCGGCCCGTCGGCGCCGAAGCCGCCGATGACGCAGCCGGCGGCCGGGCCCGGGACGGCAGAAGAGAAACTGGGCGAGCGGACAGCGGACAAGCTGCCGGAGGTCACGGATGCCGAGCTGAAGGCGCTGAAGGAGCGGGCGCGGGCTGGCGCTGCGCCGACGACGGCTCCGGCGACGCCCGGATCGCTGCCGCCGGAGCTGGCCAAGGACAAGGACCGCTGGAAGCGGCCGCCGGAGGATCGAACGTACTTCTTCTCGTGGAACGACACCCCACTGAACCAGTGCGCCGAGGATTTCTCGCGGATGACGGGGCTGGTTCTGGTGGGGGCGGAAGTGATCCAGGGGGCCAAGAACATCACGTACCGCAGTGCGGAGGTCATGGACTTCAACCAGGCGATGGATGAGTTCAATCTCATCCTCTCGCAGCAGCAGTACTGGGTCGTCCGGCAGGGCAAGCATCTGGTGCTCAAGAAGTTCGCGGACTGGCACCGGGCGATTCCGCAGGACCATTACTTCACCTCGCGGGAAGCGTTCGAGCAGGCCAAACTGCCGAACTGGGAATGGGTCGGGGTGATGGTGGACGTGGGGAAGGGCTCGCCCAGGGACATCGTGCCGGTGGTTCTGGGGCGGATCCCGGACAACGCGGTCCTGGTGGACACCATTCCGGATTCGAAGCTCGTCGATCTGCGCGGGTCGGTACGGTACGTGACGGAGGTCATCCGGCTGATCGACAAGGTGATCCGGGGCACGGAACAGGACCCGCGGGAAATGCGGGTGTACGACGTGCGACACCTGCGGGCCAACGACGCGGCCAACATCGTCCGGGCGATGGTGGATACGGGTGGGTCAACCGGGCGGACGGTCGTTCCGCGGCCGCCGATGCCGCCCGGGGCGCCCGCGGCTCCGAGCGGATCGAGCGATACCTCGGCGGATTCGGTGGACATTCAGGCCCAGGACGACGCGAAGAAGCTCTACGTCCGGGCCACGCCGGACAAGCACGAGAAGGTCAGGGCGATCCTTGAGAAGATCGACGTGGAGGCGCGCGACTCGCGGGTCATTCGCGACCATATGCTCAAGAACATCCAGCCCGATGCGGCGATCAATCTGATCAAGCCGCTCCTGAGCAGCGCGGCCGGCGCGCGTCGCACGATGACGGTTCCGCGGCCGGCGGCCCCGCCCCAGCCGCAGCCGGGGCAGCCTCCGCAGCCGCAGCCTCCGCAGCCGGTTCCGGTGCCGACGCTGGTGCAGGACCCGGAGGCCCCGGAGCTGATCGCGGACAACCACCGGATGGCGATCATCGCGCGCGCGACCGAAGAGGACCAGAAGACGATCGCCGAGCTGGTGGCCAAGATCGACGTGGAGGCGACGGCGCAGAACACCCGCATGGTCGAGGTGAAGTCGGTCAGCGCCAGCCAGGTGGCTGCCACGGTCGGCCAGATCATGACCGGGGCGACCTCCTATTCGCCGGGCCGGACGCCCTTCATGGCCGTGGCCGATCCGAACGACACGCGGGTCCTGTTGCGGGGTGATCCGGCGGACCTTTCGCGTGCCGAGGCGCTGATCAGGCAGCTCGACGTGGAGACCGACCTGGGGGCCAAGGACTACGTCGTCAAGCTCAAGAATGCCGATCCGCAGGCGCTGGCCCAGATCCTCCAGAGCAAGTTCAGTGCGTCGGGCGGGGGCGGCTTGCCCTTCGGCGGGTTCGGCCATCGGTTCGGAGGCGGGGGGAGCGGAGGTGGGTTGCCGCGGTTCTATCCGGACGAGGCATCGAGGATTCTGCTGGTCGTGGCGACGGACCGGCAGTGGCCGGACATCGAGAGGTTGATCAAGCAGTTCGACGAGGAGAGCGACGCGGGGCTGGCCACCAAGGTGTACAAGCTCACGCACGCCTCGGCGCGAGACGTGGAGGAGATGCTTCAGTCGGCGTTGCAGGGCGGGCGGTTCGGCCGGTTCGGCGGGGGCGGACCGTCGCCCCAGATCACGAGCGACAGCCGGATCAACGCCGTGGTCGTGGTCGCGACGGACGCGTTTCACCAGCGGGCCGAGACGCTCATCCGGGAGATCGACCAGCCGGGCAACGACCAGCTCCGGGAGATCAAGCTCGTTCACGCGGACGCCGAGTTCGTGGCCGAGCAGATCCGGGAGGTCCTGGGGGTCGGCGAACGCAGCGGGGAGGGCTGGTACGGCCGGCGGAGCGAGACCCCGATTCGCGTGATCGCCGAGCCGCTGGCCAACCGGCTGCTCGTGGCCGCGCCGCCGGACAAGTTCGAGCAGGCGAGCCAACTGGCGGCCCAGATCGACGCGGAGTATGCACAGGCCGGCTATGAGGAGCGCGTCTTCCGGCTTGAGAACGCGGATGCCTGGGAGGTCTACAGCACTCTGTCGTCGCTCTATCTGGGCGTGGACCGTCGCGGCTGGGGCGGGGGGACGGCGCGGCCGTCCACGGGGGGCGTGCGGATCAGCCAGGGCGAGCGATGCATCATCGTTCGCGCGCCCAAGGCGAAGATGGAAAAGATCGCGGCGCTCATCACCACGCTGGATGCCGGAACGGAGAATGAGATTCGAAGCTGGCATCTGCCCGGGGCGGACGTGCGGCAGGTGGCCAACACCATTGAGGAGCTGTTCCGGAGCGGCGACTGGCGGAGCCGTCAGCGCGTTCAGTGCACGGCGGACGACGCGGCGGAGATGATCTTCGTCTCGGCGCCGAAAGAGAAGATGGAGGAGATCGTCAAGCAGATCGAGACGATCCGCACGAATGCGCCGAAGGAATCCGCCTTTGCCGTGAAGTATTTCCCGGTCGAAAACGCGCGGCCGGACGACGTGGCCGTGGCCGTGGAGCCGGTGCTCGAGGCCCGCTGGGCGGCCGACCAGGAGAAACGGGGCCGGAGCCGCTGGGGCGGCGCCGGCTGGATGTCGCGGCCCCGGGTGACTGCCGACGGGGCGAACCGACGGGTCATGGTCGTGGCCAACGAAGACCTGATGGCGTTCGCGGCGCAGCTCATCAAGGAGGTGGACGTGGTGCCGGAGGGCGGCCCGAGCACGATGCGCCTGGTTCAGCTCAAGAAGGCCCGGGCCGAGGAGATCGCCGACGTGGTCGAGGCCGGGGCCAACGAGGGCACGGGCAGTTCGAGGCGGCGAAGGGGGATGTGGGGCGGGTACGAGGGATACTGGGACGGCCGCGGGCCGGGTTCCGGAGAAGCCGGACGCGTCAGCGTTACGCCGATCGCCGTGAACAACTCGCTGATGATCCGAGGGCCGGAGGAGAAGGTCGAGATGGCGATCCGGTTCGCCCTCGACATCGATAAGGAGGCGATTCCGGTCGGACCGGTCATCAAGGAATACCAGCTCCAGTACGCGGACGTCTTCGACGTGGAGGAGGCCCTGGAAGGCCTGCTCGGCGGCCAGGCCGTCGGCGGGTACAGCGATTACGGGAGCGATCTCGGCGGCGATTTCGGGAGCCTTACCGGCTTTGGCGGGTCGAGGTCGCGGTCGTCCAGGCGGCGGGGCGGCGGCGGGCTGCTGATCAGTTCGGACTACGCCAGCAAGATGATCATCGTCTCGGCTCCCTACGAACTGATCCCGCAGGTGGACGGGCTGATTGAGCTGAAGGAGCGCCTGGCCAAGGCGGCGGCGGAGTCGGGCGTGACGGGCGAGGCGGAGGGCATCACGCGGGTCGGCCGGGATATGGTCATGAAGACCATCCAGCTCGAAAAGGCCGATGCCGAGGACATCGCCGATCAGCTCCAGGACATCCTCTGGGACGTCTACGGCTGGATGGATGCACCCGATGTTCGCGCGATGAAGTACACGAACTCGATCGTCATCACGGCCAAGGCCGAGCAGCTCAAGGCCGCGGAAGGACACCTGGCGACGCTGGTGAAGAACTGGAAGCCCAAGATCGTGCTGCTCGTCAAGCCGGTCGAGGGAATCAAGGCCTCCCGGATGGCCAGCCTGCTGAAATCGCAAGGCGCCATCCTCACCGATCAGCCCGACATCAAACCGCTGCGGCAGACCACCGAACCCGACCCGGAGGAGATCCTCCGTGAGCGCGAGATCCTCTACAACACGCCGATCACCACGCAGCCCGGCGGCGAGGAGAGCGCCGTTCGACAGACCGGCGCCCGGCCGTATGTGCCGACGAAGGAGCTCGCACGGTTGCGGGCCGGGCTGGCTTCCCTGGTGATTGCCCAGGGTCTGGCCACGCAGCCGGCTACCGGAGCCGCGACGCGACCCGTTCCAGCCGTGGCGCCGGCGACCACCCGGCCGGCGGCGGCCGAGGCGCGCCCTTCCGCTACGCAGCCCTCGGCGGCTCTGGCGGCGGGGCCGACCACCCGGCCGGCCACCGTCAAGGTGTCCGCGCCCGCGACGCAGCCGGCGGTCGCGCAGGTCGCGCCCGCTCCGCCGACGACGCGGCCGACGATGGCACAGGGGCCTGCGCCCGCGGCCGGTCCGGCCGTTGCGCAGGCGCCGAAGGCGCCGGCGCCCGGCGGTTCCGTCGTGACGTCGGCCGGGCAGGGACCGGTGGCACCGGCAGAGACGGTGAGGGAGGATCGCCGCCCGGAGCCGCCCCGGGCCGCCGCCGCACGGCCGCAGGAGGTGGACGCGATGGAAGCGGTGGGATCCGCGGCGGCGGAGCTGAGCACCACCGGACGGCCCCAGGTCATTTATGACGACAAGGAAGGGCTCGTGCTGATCGTGGGGCATCCCAAACAGGTGGAGGAGCTCCAAGCGCTCATGAAAGCGCTGGAGGATCAGCTGGGGACGCTGCCGAAGACGACGGACATCCGCGTATTCCGCCTCGAATATGTGGACGTGACGGTGGCGGCCACGATCCTCGAGCAGATGTTCAACGAGAGCGGCAGCCAGCGAGGGCGTCCCGGACAGCCCGGTCAGCCCGGTCAGCCGGGCCAGCCCCCGCAGCTTCCGCAGCCTCAACGGCCGCAGCAGGATCGTAACCAGGAGCGCGACGGTCGGGAGCGGGACGGCCGGGAGGAGGGGCGGGCCGGTCGGGAGGAGGGCCGCGGGCGAGAGCCCCGCGACCGTGGGCGAGAGCGGGAGGAACCCGGGGCGGGCGCGCGGCCGCTCCTGCGGGGTGACCGGATCCGGGTCTTTCCGGACGTGCGGACACGGACGCTGGTGGTGCGGGCGCACCCGGACGATTTCCGAGCGATCGCGGAGCTGCTGCTGAAGATCGACCGTCCGAGCGGCCGGGAGGGGATCCGGATTGAGGTGTTCCAGCTCAAGAACCTCAACGCCGGCGAGGTCGAGGAGGCCCTCAAGGCCATCCTCAAGATCGAAGATCGCGACCAGCGGAGGCGGTTTCCGCGGATGATCCCGGGGGCGCCTCCCGGGGCGGCGGGCGCGGCCGGCGTCTGGCAGGGCGCGGCCCTGATCGAGCAGCTCCAGCAGCAGATGCTCGAGCTTCAGGCCGAGGCCGGCGAAGGCAAGCTGGCGATCAACCCGAGCGAGCAGATCACGATCACGAGCGATGCGACGACGAACTGCGTGATCGTCTCGGCGCCGGAGGAGGGCATGAAGCTGGTGGAGAAGCTGATCCACAAGCTCGAGGACCAGCCGATCCCGCTGATGGTGCAGACGATCCAGCTCAAGAACGCGGACGTGGGCGAGGTTCTGCCGGAGCTGGAGAAGGTCTTTCAGCGGACGGTCGGCGCCCGGCGGGCGGGCGGCGAGGGCGGCGGCGCGACGGGCGGGGCGCAGATTGCCGCGGACGTGCGGACGAATCAGCTCGTGGTCCGCGCGCTTCAGCCGGACTTCGAACGGATCATGAAGGTCATCGAGAACCTCGACGTCGACCTCGGTCCGGAGCAGCAGATCGTTCAGACGTTCACGCTCCAGCACGGCAACGCCGTCGAGATGGCCCAGGCACTCAACGCCACGTACGCGGGCGGCGGTGGGGGCTCTAAGACGGGCAAGCCGATCCGGATCAGCGCGGATTCCTCCACGAACACGATCTTCGTGTGGGCCGAGAAGAGCATGCGCGACAAGATCGCCGCCCACGTGCTCGAGCTGGAGAAGGCGGCGGGGCTGCGGGGCGAGACGAAGCAGATCGCCCTCACGCAGGCCAACGCCGCCATCGTGGCGGAGAAACTGACGGCCGCGTTCGGTTCCAGGGGCGGCCGGGGCCGGGCGGAGGTGAAGATCACCGGCGATTCGGCGAGCGGAGTGCTGTTTGTGACGGCGCCGCCGGACATCTTCGCGCAGATCGAGCAGGCGGCCAAGGCGATGGACACGAAGACGCCGCTGACGATCAAGTCGTTCAAGCTGAACAACGCCTACGCCGTCGAGGTCCTCGACCAGATGAAGGACCTGACCCTTCAGCTGGCCCAGCAGCTTCGCGGCCGGCCGGAGATGAGTCTGGACGTGTTTGCCGTGGCGGCCGACCCGCGGACGAACACGCTCTTCGTGACGGGCACGACGGCGACGGTGGCGATCGCCGAGACGGTGATCAAGCAGATCGACGTGCCGCCGTCGCAGCCCGTCAAGCAGGCGACGTCGTTCTTCTACCTGACGAAGGCCGACGCCAGCTCGGTGGCGGCGACGATCAACAACCTGTATTCCCAGGTGCCGGGCAAGGCGGTCCCGCCGCCGCGGGCCCAGGCCGAGCCGCTGACGAACGCGGTCTTCGTGCTGGCCACGCAGCAGCAGCTCGATGAGATCAAGCAGAAGGTGATCGATCCGCTGGAGCAGATCACGGCTCCGGGCGATTCGGAGCTGGTCAGCAACCGGATCACGCTCAAGAACGCGAAGGTCGACGACGTGATGACGACCGTCTCGAGCTTCGTGAGCCAGCGGCGACAGGCCCTCGAGCAGGCCGGGGTGCGGCGGAACATGAGGCCGCAGGACCTGGCCCTGAGCCTGACGGCCGACACGAACACGAACCAGCTCATCGTGTACGCGAACAAGAAGAACTTCGACGACATCAAGGCCCTGGTCGAAACGCTGGACGTTCCCGAGGCGACGAGCAAAGTCCGGCAGACGAAAGTCTTCCCGCTGCGGTACGCGGACATCTACACGGTGGCCTCCGCCGTCTCCCAGGCCCTGGCCAAGCCCGGGCAGATCAGCGAGAAAGACCGCGTGACGGCGGTGGCCGAGCCGGGGACGCAGTCCGTGATGGTGACGGCCAGCCCGGAGAACCTCGCCAAGGCCGAGGAGATCATCCGGTCGCTCGACCAGGAGACGGGCCAGACGATGGTGACCGAGCAGGTGGCGCTCAAGGAGGCGCGGGCCTCGGAAGTCGCCGCGACGATCAACGGCGTGCTCTCGGCGACGCGGCGGCAGGCCAAGGGCAGGCTTCCGCCGTCGGTCCAGGTGGTGGAGGCGACGAACTCGCTCCTGATCAGCGCGACGAAGGACGAGATGGAGCAGATCAAGGCGCTGGTCGCCTCGCAGGACGTCAAGCCGATCGCGGGCGTGGACCGGCGGCTGGAGACCTACGTGTTGAAATACGTGGACCTGGGCTACGTGATCCAGGCGATCAACCAGGCGTTCGCGCTGGCCGGCAGCCGCAACCCGAAGGACCAGGTCCAGGCCTTCGGCGAGTACGCGACGAACACGCTGATCGTCTCGGCGACGGGCGAGAACCACGAGAAGGTCCGGGAGCTGATCGAGAAGATCGACGTGCCGGGCGAGGGCACGCGCAAGACGTACACCTTCGAGATCAAGAATGCGGTGGTGGACGACGTGTACGCGGCGCTTTCCACGATCTACTCGCAGAAGGCGCGGACGCGGACCGGCCAGATGCCCGCGATCATCGCGCAGCTCCGCGGCACGAACCAGATCCTGGTGACCTGCGCCGAGACCGAGCTCAAGGAGATCTCCGAGCTGATCGCCAAGCTGGACGTGGCCCCCCTCCAGTCGAACGAGATCCAGACGATCCGGCTGGTGAACCTGAGCCCTGCGGAGGCCAGCCAGATCCTCACGGAGTTCTTCCGCAAGCCGGGCGCGGCCCGCTACGACCCGACGCTCATGTCGGACCTGCGCATCCTGGCGAGCGACAGCACGAATTCGCTGGTCGTGACCGGACGCAAGGAGGCCGTCGAGCGGGTGCGGGCGCTGGCCGAGAAGCTCGACGCCGAGGCGACGACGAAGGACAACAAGGGCGTCCGTGAGGTCAAGGTCTACGCGCTGCGGTATGCCAACCCGGCGTACGTGGCGGGCGTGATCAGCTCGACGTTTTCCCGACCGGGCAGCCAGGCGGAGATCGATCGGGTGACCGCCCAGCCGGAGTACGCGACCAGCTCGCTGGTGGTCTCGGCCAGCCCGCAGAACCTCGAGCGGATCGACAAGCTCATCGCCGAGCTCGACAAGGACACCCCGAACAAGTACGACCGGCACGTGGTCCGGCTCAAGCACGCGCAGGCGGACGATCTGGCGGCCGCCCTGACGGCGGCCTACGCCCAGCGGCGGACCACCCAGACGGGCGAGCGCCCCGTGACGGTCGTCTCCGATCCGAACACGAACCAGCTCATCGTCTCGTGCTCGGAGACGGAGTTCGCCGGCGTGCAGGAGCTCATCGACACGCTGGACGTGCCCAAGAACGAGGAGATGGACCGTCAGATCCGGACGTTCCGGCTCGTCTATGTCGAGCCCAGCTCGATGGCGTCGGCCATCACGACGGCGTTCCAGACCCGGACCGGCCGGACCAACCCGCGGGACCTGGTGACGGCCACATACGACTACACGACGGGATCGCTGATCGTCGTGGCCTCGCAGGAGAAGATGAAACAGGTGGAGGAGCTCGTCCGGCAGCTCGATCAGGAGGGACAGGCGCAGCGGCCGGTGCGGGTGATCGAGCTTCACAACGCCGAGGCCTCCGATGTGGCGCGGACGCTCCAGCAGATGTTCATGTACGGGGGCGCGCGGATGCGCCAGGGCGAATACGCGGTCCGCATCGAGCACCTGGCGGGCACGGACCGCATCCTCGTACAGGCCAACGACAAGCAGTTCGCGGAGATCAAGGCCGTCGTCCAGGAGCTGGACCGGATCGACGCCCCGCAGAGCGAGCGCATGCGGGTGGTGCAGCTCAACTACGCCGACGCCAACGAGACCCTCGCCATCGTGCAGGAGTTTCTGCGCAAGGCCGGCCAGGGCGGACGGACGGGTTCGCTGGCCGGCGACGTCCGGGTGGCAGCGTCGTCCATCACGAACTCGATCGTGATCAGCGGAAGCAGGGAACGCTGCGACACGGTCGAGCAGATGATCCGGCAGCTCGACCAGGAGGTCGAGGGGGCCACGGCGCCGCAGATGATCCGGCTCAAGTCGGCCAACGCGGCCCAGGTCGCCCGGACGCTGACGCAGGTCTTCACGGATCCGGCCCGCCAGCAGCGGGGTGGCCGGGCCCAGCCGGGTTCGGTGCCGCTGATCTTCGCCGACGAGCGTTCCAACTCCCTGGTGGTCCGGGCGCGTCCGTCAGACTTCCGGCTGATCGAGGAGATGATCGGAAGCCTGGACAGCGCGGGTCCGGCGGCCGCCGGAGTGAAACTGATCCCGGTGGCGCAGGGGATCAACTGCGCTGAGCTGGCCCGGCAGATCCAGGAGACGATCAACCAGGGCGAGCAGCAACGGGCCCGCGAGAACCCCGGCGTGACCCCGATGCAGGTGACCATCGGGGCGGATACCCGGACGAATACCCTGCTGGTGTCCGGCTCGCCGGCGCTGTTCCCGGAGGTCGAGAACCTCGTCAAGCAGCTCGAGACGATCAAGCCGGCCGGCGGCATGGGCGTGCGGATCCTGTCCGTGCGGAATGTGCGGCCGGAGGAGATCAAACGGGTGATCGACCAGATCCAGCAGGAGCGACGCAGCCGGGGACGGCGCTGAGACGGGCCGTCAGATGCGGCGGGACGCGGGAGGGCGCGAAGGCCGCCGCCCGGAGCGGGGCGGCGAGGAGGCGATGGAGGCGGCCGGGGCCCGGGCCCGGTGCGGGGTTCCGGGCGATCGGCCGTATCGGTGTCAACGCGATCGGGTCGCTGGACGAGGCTCTTGGAAAGCCGCAAGATGCTGCGGCCACCGATCGGAGACAGATGCGATGAGACGCGAGTGGATGAGACTGGCGGTGGTTCTGGCCCTGATGGGCGGTTCGGCGGCGGCGCAGCCGGCGCCGGCGCCCTGGGTCCCGACAACCCGGCCGGCTCCCGGGCCGGGGACGATCCGGACGGTCGCGCCGACGACGCGCCCGGGACTCGAAGCCGGGACGCTCCCCTCGCCGGGCCCGACGACGCAGCCGGGAGCGGCGAGGCTGCTGCCCCTGTCCACGACGGAGCTGAGCCCGGAGGCCCGGGTCGACATCGTGGGCGACAAGATCATCATCAGCGGAACGGAGGACGACATCCGGCTCATCGAATCGCTGATCGCGGCGATGGAGGACGTCGGTCCCGAGATGGACATCGAGATCTTCCCCCTCCGGAACGCCCAGGCGCAGAGCGTCGCCCCGACCATCCAGCGGATCTGGAACGAGCTTCGCCAGGGGCGGCCGCAGACGCCGGCAGACAGCGTATCGATCGCCGCCGACGCGTTGAGCAACACCATCATCGTCGGAGCCAGCCGGCCGAACATCGAACGGATCGGGAAGCTGATCGAACAGATCGAGAACGCCCCCTCGCCGATCGGCAAGCAGCCCGACTGGACGCCGGTGCAGCTCAAGCATATCCGGGCCAGCGAGGCGGCGGAGATCGTCCGGCAGACGCTCGAGAAGCTCCAGAAGCGGACCGGCATGACGGGGACGATCGTGGACGTCCAGGTCGATCCGCGGCAGAACAGCCTGCTCATCATCGCCCCGCAGAAGGACATCGAGCAGATTCACAAGCTCATTGAGATCATCGACAGGCCCCCGAGCACGGAGTTCGGCGGAGCGGCCCGGCTGGCGATCTTTCCGCTGCTCAAGGGCAGTGCCGAGACGGTGGCCAAGACCCTCCAGGACATGATCACGCTGGAGGGTCCGCAGCGCCAGGCCGCGGTCGAGCAGGTGCGGCGGCTGCGGATGACGAAGATCCAGAAGGGCGGCCAGCCGGAGGAGCTGCCCGATCTGGACCTGGAGAAGCCCATCAAGATCATCGCGGACGCGGGAACGAACTCGGTGATCGTGGGCACAACGGAGAAGAACATCGCGCCGCTCTCGGCGCTCATCGAGCTGCTGGATTCGGTGCCGACGAGCGAGCAGATGATGGTGCGGATTTTCGCCCTCAAGAACGCCGACGCCCAGAACATGGCGGACGTGCTGACGAAGATCTTCCAGCAGGGCAAGGATCTGCCCGACGTGCCCGGCAAGGGGAGCATCGAGCGGGTGCCGCCGGACCCGGCCGGGGCGGCGATGGCCTACAACGTGAACATCTCCGTGGACCCGCGGACGAACATGCTGATCGTGGCGGGCCGGGCCGAGCAGATCGCGCTGGCCCAGCGGCTGGTCGAGGAGATGGACATCGAGGGGATCGGGGTGAAGTTCCCGGTGCAGGTGCTCCACGTGGAGCACGCCGATCCGGACCGCATGGTCGAGATCATCGAGAAGCTCACGCAGCAGCGGATCGAGACGCTGAGGAACCGGGGCGTGAAGACCACGGACATGGAGCGGGTGTTCATCGTCGCCGACCCGCGCACGGACTCGCTGATCGTCTCGGCGACGGAGGAGAACATCCGGGAGATCCGCTCCATCCTCCAGCAGCTCGACCGCAAGGGGGTGGACTTCCTGGGCGACGTCCACATTCTGACGCTCCGGAATCTGACGGCGGCCGACCTGGGGCCGAAGATCGAGCAGCTCTGGCAGCGGCGGGCGGACCTGAAGACGAAACGCGGCGAGACGTACGATGACATGCCCGTCATCGTGACCGACCCGCGGAGCAACGCGCTGGTCATCGCGTCGAACAAGGAGGACTTCGCGGCGATCCAGTCTCTCATCCAGCAGCTCGAGGACCAGCCCCTGGCCCCTTCGGCGGCGATCCACGTTCATCCGCTCCGGCACAACGACGCGAGCAAGCTCGGCCAGCAGCTTCAGAGCCTCTTCCGGGAACGGGCCCAGATGCGCCTGGCCAAGGGCCAGGAGGAGCAGATCTCCGACCGCATCACGATCGTGGCGGACGCCCTCACGAACACGCTGCTGATCGCCTCCAGCCGCGAGCTGTACGGCGAGGTCGTGCAACTGCTGGCGCAGCTCGACGTGCCCCTGGAGGTGACGGGACTGGTGCGGATGTTCCCGCTCCAGCATGCGGACGCCACGCGGGCCGCCTCGCTGATCCAGGAGCTGTTCCAGAAGGGAATCATGCGGCCCGCCGGAACCTCGCAGGTGCCCGAGTCGCAGCGGAACGTGTCGATCATCCCCGACGGCCGGACGAACACCCTGATCGTTTCGGCCACGCCGGAGAACTTCGCCATCGTCGAGAACCTCCTCCGGCAGATCGACAGCCCCGAGCCGCCCGTCTTCACGCCGGAGACCCGGATCTTCGACCTCCAGTTCGCCGACGCCGTCCGAGCGGCCGGCATGCTCGAGGATCTTTTCGAGGGCATCCGCCGGAACCTTCCGGACACCGAGGCCCGGGAGCTTCAGATGACGTTCATCCCGGACGATCGGAGCAACACGCTGATCGTGACGGGCTCGCGGTACGGCGTTCGTCGGGCGGAGGAGCTGCTGTCCAAGATCGACCGCGCGCCCGGCACGCCGTCGGGCGTCACGGAGGTCTACACGCTCCAGTACGGTTCGGCGGGACGGCTGGCCGACATGCTGACAGAGATGTTCGAGAAGCGCAAGGCGACCGGCCAGCAGCGGGAGGCCACGCCCATCCACATCCTCGGCGACGACCAGTCCAACAGCCTGATCGTGACGGCCTCGCGCGAGGAGCAGGGCCTCGTCAAGGACCTGCTGGCGCGGCTGGACCGGCCGTCGGCGGTCTCGCAGCAGCTCCAGATCCTTCCGCTCGCCAAGGCGCGGGCCGACCAGATCGTCGATACGTTGACGGATCTCCTCCAGAAGCAGGCGGGCGCCGGCGGCGGGGCGCAGCGGCCCTCGTTCAGCGTCTCTGCCGAGCCGCGGACGAACTCGCTGATCGTCTTCGCGGGGCCGGACATGATGAACAACATCCGGGCGATCGTGGAGCGGCTCGACACCACCGACCCGACGATCGAGATGGGCATGCGGGTGATCCGGCTCAAGCAGGCGCGGGCCGAAGACCTGGCCGAAAGGCTCAACGAGTTCCTTCAGGAGGCCACGCGGGGCGGCCAGGGCGGCGGTCGGGGCGGCGAGCAGAGCTCGATCATCATCAACTTTAAGGCCTACGATCCCGAACAGCAGAAGGAGGTGCTCAGGAAGCTCGTCCACCAGGACATCACCATCACGGCCGAGCCCCGGACGAACTCCCTGATGATCATGGCCCCGCGGGACAGCGTCGAGATGCTCGAGCAGCTCGTCGAGATGCTTGATCAGATCAAGCCTCTCACGGCCGAAATCCTCATGTTCCCGCTTCAGAACGCCGACGCCGAGGAGACCCAGAAGCTCCTCGAGGAACTCTTCCAGACGGAGCGCCAGGCCGGCGGCCGGGGCACGACCGGCCAGCCCGAGCGGCGGCTGATCTTCGCGGGCGAGGGCGCCGCGCCGGCCGGAGGGGAGGGCGGCGCCGTCACGGAGCTTTCCTTTTCCGTGGACCGGCGGACGAACACGCTGATCGCGGCGGGCAGCCCGGAGTACCTCGAGATCGTCGAGCGGGTGGTCTACCAGCTCGACTACCTGGATCTTCAGAACCGGCAGCAGCGGATCGTCAAGCTCCGCAACGCCGTGGCGACGAACGTGGCGGCCACGCTGGAGCAGTACTTCCAGCAGGAGGAGCAGGCGCTGGAGACGGGTGATACGGAAGAGTCGATCCTGCGGCGGCTGGAGCGTCAGGTGACCGTGCAGGCGGATGAGGATTCGAACACGCTGATCCTCAGTTACAACCACCGGATGGAGCCGCAGATCGTCGAGATGATCAACAAGCTCGACCAGGCCCCGCCGCAGGTGATGATCCAGGTGCTGCTGGCCGAGGTCACGCTGGATGACCGGATGGAGCTCGGCATGGAGTTCGCGCTGCAGGACCTGCTCTTCACCGAGCACGCCACCGTCGGGCCGAACAACACCATCCAGGGCGACAATTTCGACTTCGTCGCCGGCACGGACGTGGGCGCCTCCGGCAGCGGGACCGGCTTCAACTTCACGATCACGGGGGAGGACTTCAACTTCCTCTTCCACGCGCTGCAGGGCGAGGGCCGGGTGGAGGTGCTCAGCCGGCCGTCCATCATGGTCGCCGACAACCAGGAGGCCAACATCACCGTCGGCGAGAGCATCCCGATCGTCAAGAGCGTCGTGGTCTCGACCGGGGGGGTGGTGCAGCCGAGCGTGGACTACCAGGACGTGGGGATCATTCTGGACGTCGAGCCGCACATCAACCCCGACGGCTACGTGAACCTGCACATCACGCCGGAGATCTCGAGCATCGCGCAGTCGTCGGTATCGGTGGGTTCGGGGATCACGCTGCCGATCCTCACTCAGCGGTCCGCCGATACGTGGGTGACCGTCCGCGACGGCGAGACGATCGTCATCGGCGGTCTGATCACCAGCCGCGTGAACGAGGGGGAGACGAAGGTTCCGATCGCCGGGGACATCCCCCTGCTGGGGAACCTGTTCCGGGCGACCACGCGGACGAATACGAAGACGGAGCTCCTGATCGTCCTGACCCCGAAGGTCATCCGCACGGAGGAGGATGCCCAGCGGATTTCCGTCGAGGCCCGCGACCAGACCGGACTGCTCGAGCGCATCCGCATCAGCCCGCTCATGGAGAAGCTCCAGGTCAAGCCCGGGGATGACAAGCTCTCGCCGGCCGGACCGGCGACGCGGCCCGCCGGCGTCTACGGTCCCAACGAGACGCCGCCGGTGTACGGCCCGCCTCTGGATGTGTACGGTCCGGATGCCCGGGCCCTGGGAATCTCCGTGGACGTGGCGGCCAGCAAGCGATGACGGGCCATACGGGGCGATTGGCGTGGTGGGTTTCCGTTGCGGTGGGCGGCGTGCTGGCCCCCGGGTGCCAGATGCCCCCCGCCAGCCAGCCTGCGCGCCTGTCGCCGGCAGCTCAGGAGGTCGCCAACGCGCCCCTGGAGCCGAACATCATTGCCGTGATCGCGCGTTACGGCCTGGATCCGTTCGGGCGGATGGGAGGCTCACCGCGGACCAATGCGTTCGCCATCAGCGCGCTGTATCTGATCGCCAGCACGCCCGAGGGGAACAAAGGCGTCTTCGGCGACGGGATCATCCACGTGTACATGTACGTCCTCGAGAAGGACCAGGCGGGCCGGCCGGTCCGCCGCCCGGCCCGAGAATGGACCTTCACCCCCGAGCAGGCCATGCCTTTCCGCGTCAAGAAGAAGACCGTCCTCGGTCATGCGTATCGCCTCCATTGCAGTTGGGGTGAAGAGGACTACCTCGGCAAACGCATCGAGATCGAGGTCACGTTCGAGCGAAGGGACGGTCGCGTAGTGCGATCGACTCCGCACGTGGCGACGGTACCGGCCAGTTGAGCGTCGCGTCCTCCGGCCCCGTCGGCCTGCCCGACGGAAGGCCCGGACCGGACAAGGCCCTCTTGGAGGACCGGAGAGCCGCGGGGACCGAAGTCGACCTTCAGGGGCCGGCGGGGTGTCCTCCCTTCGGTTGGGGGGCGGCGGCGAGCACGGAACGGAAGAACTCCTCTTCGTTCTGCACGACCGCCCTGCGGAGCAAACCGTCCACGTATTCCTTCTGCATCTGCTGGTACCGCTGTTCGAGGAGCCGCTCGGCGATCGCCGGCTGGGCCTCCTCGAATGTCATCTGGCGCTCGGGCGTGATCGACTCGCACCGGACGATGAAGTAGGCGTCGGTGCCTTCGAGCACATCGCTGACCTGCCCGGCCGACATCCGCAGCAACTCCCGCACGACCCTTTCGTAGCGGGGCCGCAGGCTCCGCGGATCAAGCTCTTCCCAGGCCCCGCCGGCCGAGGCCTTCAACCCGTCGGAATAGGCCCGGGCCACGGCGGAAAAGGGAACACCGCTCTCGATCTCCTCCCGGGCACGCCGGGCCTTGGCCAGCGCGTCCTGTCTGGCCTGACTGATCTCGGCCGCCGTGGCCGCCGAGCGAGGTTTCCTGAGCGGGCCCTCGAAGCTCACCTCGATCAGCGACATCCTTACGCGCGGGGGCGTCGTGAACTCATCCCGGTGGGCCTCGTAGTATCGCTTCAGTTCGTCGCGCTTGGGGTGTTCGGCGAGGGGACGGAAACGCTCCGCAAGGTAGCGGTATACGACCAGGCGGCGCTTGGTCTTCTCGCGGACTTCCTTGAGCGTCAGACCCTGATCGGCCAGGTGCTTCTCGAACTTGGCCTGGCGGCCCTCGAACTCGAGGTTGACGATCCGCTGGATTTCTTCGTCGGCCCGCTTGGAGTAGAGCTTCTCCTCCTCTTCGGTCATGGACCTGGCCGCCTCGCGGTAGACGACGAGGATGAACATCTGCTCGTCGATCGATCGCCGGACCTTCTGGGCGGCGGTGGCCGCGTACTGGCGGGGCGGGAGTCGTTCCGCATCCTTCTCCAGCTCCCGGCGGATCGGCGAGAGTACGTCGGCGATCGTGATCGGTTCGCGGTTCACGAACATCACCGACGGTCCGACCGACCGCGGGCTGACCGGGGGCAACAGCACCGGAGCCGTGGCGGCCGGGCTGGAGGCGGCGATATCGATCCTGGCCGGATCCACTCGAGCGCCACTCTCGGCCCGCAGCTCCCGCCGGTAGGGATTCGGGCCTTTGGGCGTCCGCTGGCCGTCCGCGCATCCGCATGAACAAAGCGCCGCCAGACCGAGGAGCCAAGCCATGCCGCGGAACATGGGCGGCATTATACAGCCGCGGCCCGGTGCAGGGATGGGGCGGCGAATGACCAATCCCAAGCCGGCCACAGAGACCGTCAGCCCCGGCGAGCACGGTCGGGATGCCCGCGTGACGGGCCGCTGGGCTGGGGGCTGGAGTTCTTTTCCTGCCGGCCTTCGTGGATTAGACTCCCGGCGCTCAGATTCCCGTTTCCCGTATTGATTGGTGATGCGATGAGTCCCGATTCGCCCAACGTCCCGCCCTCCGGTGAACTGGTTTGTGTCGGTTGCGGATACGATCTTCGTGCCTCGCAGGCCTTCGGACGATGTCCGGCGTGCGACCGTCCCGTTTCGGATGCGCCGGCTTCCCGTCGGTCGCCCGCGGGCAACGTTGATGCAGACGTCCACTGCGTCACGTGCGGGTACAACCTCCGCGGTCTCGACGCGGCCGGCCGGTGTCCGGAGTGCGGCACGGCGGTGCACCTTTCGTATCGGGGGGATCTGCTGCGCTACGCGAATCCGGAGTGGCTGGCCAAGGTCAAACTCGGGGCCGACCTGCTGCTCCTGGGCATAGTCGGGAGCATCGCTTTGGGGGCAACGGTCGGATGCCTCGGAGGACTGCTTGGTGCACGGCCTTCCATCAGGGTGTGGATCGTGCAGCCGGGGGTGCTGTTCGCGTTCGGCCTTCTGCACGTGGTCGCGGTCTTTCTGCTCACCGCCCAGGAACCGCGGATCACCTTGACCGAGTCAGGGTTGACCTGGCGACGGGTCGTTCGGGCGGCGGCGGTCGTAGCCTTGCTGAGCGGGTGGACTTCCGCGTTCGCAAGTATCTCGTCGATTCCCCTGCGGACCGCGCTGGTCACCGCCACGATGATCATCGGGATCATCGTCGTGCCGATCAAGACGTTCGGCGAGTTCGCCTATGCCGGGGCGCTGGCCGCCAGGGTTCCCGACGCGAGGTTGGTCCGCTCGACGCGCAGGGTGAAGTGGGGCCTGACCATCGGCGAGTTTCTGCTTCCGGCGATGGGCTATGGAACGTCTCTGGTCCTGTCGTGGCTGGGCCCTCGGGCGCCGGGCGGCCCGGCGAGCGGCAGCCCTCCGATCGTTTGGTCGGGCTCCGGTGGGCCAAGCCGGGGGATGGTTTTTTCGGGCGGGGCTCCGCCATGGCCCATTGTTATTGCAACAGGTCTGGCTATGGCTGTGGTGAGCATCTGCCTGTTGGTCTATCAGATTTGGGCGCTGATTCTCCTGCTACGCTACCGTAGGGTCCTGCGAGAAGCCCTTGCAACCGCGAGGACCAGTCGCCCCGCTCCAACGACGACGCCGTCCTCATGCGGGTAGACTACGGGCGTCTCCCGCCGGGACGGCGGAGGTCGGGGTTCCGGGTCGAGGACAGGGCCTTCCGAGGCGGTTCTGTTCAATCGCCGGCGCGTGGGGTGTTCGCCGGGGACCGCTTCGTCGGCTTGCCGCCCCTGTCGGAGACGACGGCGTCAGTTCACCTCCAGCTCATCCCTGTCCGGGAGCTTCGGAAACGGCGCATGCGGCTCGGTCTGATACCAGAACGCGACCGAGGCGATATCGTCCCGGAGCGGCAGGTACCGTCCGCCGGACCGCCATCCGAGTGCCTGCATCGTGACCTTGAGGTCCTTCTCGAATCGGACGGGGTCCATGATATGCCACCGATACAGGCCGAAGCGGGTTTGCGAGCGGTACACACCGTCCGGCCGTATTACCTGGGGCATGCCTGCGTAGGGGGTCGTGTACTCGCGGTACTCCTCCTTGCCTTCCTTGTTCTTGACGAGGAAGCAGTAGGAGCCGCAGAAGTAGTCCTCCGTTCCGGTCCCGCAGATGGTGGGATAATCGGTATCTCCGTCCATGTAGAACTTGATCTCCCCCTCGCCCCACCAGCCGACGCTGTTCGATTGCCAGGCCATGTACGTGCCGACGTAGTGCCCTTTGCCCCGGATGCCGTCCACGATCGTGTATACCTGCTTGTACGGCAGGGGGTTGACCCGGCGGAACTGGGCGTGGAAATAGGCTTCATCGTCCGGGATTTCCGTCAGGGTATAGTTGATCTGATAGAAGAGCACCTCGTCCTTGTCGGCCAGGTTCTCGATGGTGATGCGGCAGGACTTGCGGAAGGGCATGACCCAGTAGCAGTTGAACGCGCTGCCGGGATTCACGCAGACCGCCAGAGACGAGACCTGCGCGTACTCGTTCCATCCGCAGGCGAAGAAGTCGCCCAGAGGGACCTCCACGGAAGGTTCGGCCTCGCCGTCCCAGTAGATGCGGAGGATGTAGAAGCGCCAATGACCCGTGGGCGTGAACCACATCTGCTGGATCGCCCCCGGGCCCTGGATGTCGGCCAGGGTGAAAGTCTGGCCCTTCTTGAGGCTGATGGCCGGCGAGATCTTCCAGCCCGGCCCGAGGTCTCGGGCGGCGTTCTTGCCCAGCCCCTCGGTGGCCTTGCCGCCCTGGCCCTTTTCGCCCGTGAAGTTCTCGGCGGAGATCGAGCGGGTCCGGGCGTCCGACAGCCGCGAGAGGTTGCCCAGGCTCATGTGCAGGCCGTTGAACGGCCGGGGCTGAGCGTAGAGGACCGTAGCGAAGAACAGGCCGAACAGGACGATCGGCAGCACAGGCAGAATGGTCGGCAGCGATCTCATAACCTCTCCTTTCGGGTATGACACACGGGGCAGTCCGGGCCCGTCGCCCGGCGTCGAGCAGGCATGATACCGGACGCCGTCGTCGCCTGGCAGCGGGAGG
>Ga0209227_1000197_pt1 | contig 50728 bp, 43 predicted proteins | sample YNPBryantNP2012_FD_185815 | JGI IMG/M metagenome (GOLD analysis project Ga0209227, IMG submission 185815) | Anoxygenic and chlorotrophic microbial mat microbial communities from Yellowstone National Park, USA - YNP Bryant NP 2012 (SPAdes)... ...
GAAGCCGCCTGCGTCAGCCCCGGCGTGGCCGCCAGGGAGGGTTCACTTCAGCAGGACCGGCGAAGGCGTCTTGCCGGGGTCACGGTCTGCGCATTCGCAGCTGCGGGACTGGCGGCAGCCGCCAGTGGCTGGGCTCTCGATGCGGGAAGCGGCACTCTCGGTTTCCTTTCTGCCGGCCTCGTTCTGCTGGCCGCCGCGCTGATCGCTCCTGCGGTGACCGTCCTTCTCTCGAGGATCCTTGCCGTTCCGGCCAGGGCACTGTGGGGGGTGGAGGGTGTGGTCGCGGCGCGCTGGCTGGCGCGGTCTCTCGAGCGGACGGCAGTGGTGATCGCCGCCCTCGCCTCCGCGGTGACCATGCTCATCGCCCTGAACATGATGGTGGGAAGCTTCCGGCGGACGGTGGAGGTGTGGCTGGATCAGAGCGTTCGCGCGGATGTCTTTGTGGAGCCCGCCTCCCGCATCCAGACGGGCTCCTACTCCGAGCTCCCGCCGGAGGTCCCCGGCATCCTGAAGCGTCAGCCGGGGGTCGCCGCGGTGGATGCGCTGCGATGGAACACGGCCACCGTCGACGGCCGCCCCGTTGACATTTTCGCTTTCAGTCTGGAGACCCAGCGCGACCACAGCGCTCTGGTCTTTCTGAAGGGGGAGTCGCGCGAGGTGCTGGACCGGGCCGTCCGCAACGGCTACGTCCTGGTCAGCGAGACCTTCCGCAACCGGTTCGGCAAAGGGGAAGGGGATGTCTTCGAGGTGGTCACTCCCCTGGGCAGGAAGCGGCTGACCATCGGCGGCGTTTTCTACGATTACACGGGCGAGCAGGGCCTCATCGTCATCCATCGGCCACTCTACGCCCGTCTGTGGGGTGATTCCGCGATCAACAGCGCGGCCGCCTACCTGCGCTCTGGAGTGGATCCGCGGGAGTTCCGGCGGCGATTGCAGCCGCAGCTTGCGAGGTACGATCTGATCGTCACCCTCAACGGCGAGCTGAAGCAGCGTGCGCTCGGCATCTTCGACAGGACGTTCGCCATCACGAACGCTTTGAAGGTCGTGGCGGTGGCCATCGCGGTGATGGGCGTGCTGACCACTCTCGCGGCGCTCATCATTCAGCGGCAGCGGGAGATCGGCGTCCTGAGGGCGGTCGGGGCATCGCGGGCCCAGCTCACGCGGATGGCGCTCATCGAAAGCGGGCTGATCGGGATGTTCGGCACGGTCATCGGCGCGCTTTGCGGCCCCGTGCTGGCTCTGGTGCTGATCCGCGTCATCAACCGGCTGTTCTTCGGCTGGACCATCATCCCCACCGTCCAGCCTGTCTGGTTTCTGGAGGCCGCTGTCTGGGTGATCGGCGCGAGCACGCTTGCGGGCATCGGCCCGGCGCGCTACGCGGCCCGGCTCAGCCCGGCGGAGGCAGTACGGCAGGAGTGATGGCCCGGGACAACAGCGGGCCTCGGGGGGTATAATCGGGTGGCCTGCCGGAGATGCCGCTGCTTCCCCCTCAGCAGCCGTGACCCTGCGCAGCTCCGCAGAGTCCATACCGATGAACGGTCAAGAAAAGGGGACATCACTTTGCTTCGCAAACGGCCACTGCGTTTCATTACCCTGACATTTGCGCTCGTCGCTCTCGGGCTTCAGCTGAGTGCCCTGGCCGGTTCCAGCGCCGAAACTCCCCGCAACGTCATCCTGATGATCGGGGACGGCATGGGCACCGGACAGGTGCTGGCAGCGCAGCTGTCGCGTCACGGAGAGGCCGGGCGCCTGAACTTGCAGCAGATGCCCGTCAGCACCCTGATCGAAACGGACAACGCGGCGGGCAAGACGACCGACTCAGCCGCCGCCTCCACGGCGCTCGCGACCGGCGTGAAGACGGCGAACGGAGTGCTGGGACTCGATCCCGAAGGCCGTCCGCTGAAGACCATTCTGCAGGCCCTTCGAGACAAAGGGATGGCGGTGGGCCTTGTCACGACAACGACCATCTCCCACGCCACGCCTGCAGGGTTCGCCGCCCGCGTCAACAGCCGCAAACTGGAACCGCGGATCGCCGAGCAGCTCATCGCCTCGGGGGCGCACGTGCTGATGGGCGGAGGGCTGGAAAACTTCCTCCCGAAGAGCGCGAAGGGCTCCAAGCGTTCGGACGAACGGGACCTTTTGAAGGAGGCCCGCGCGCGCGGCTATCAGGTCGCCCTCAACCCCCGCGAGTTCGCATCCCTGAAGGACGGGCGCATTCTGGCTCTCCTGCAGATGGGCGGGCTCTCCACGAATCCGCCCGAGCCGTCGCTCGCGGAATTGACCGCTCGCGCCATCCGGGCGCTCGATGCCACGGGAAACGGCTTTTTCCTGATGGTGGAAGGGGGGCAGATCGACTGGGAGTGCCACGCAAACCGTCTGGAAGGGGCCATTGACCAGACCCTGAAGTTCGACGACGCCGTCGGCAGGGCTCTGGAGTTCGCGCGCCGGGACGGGAGGACCCTGGTCATCGTGACGGCCGACCACGAAACGGGCGGGCTCACAGTCACTCCGAAGGGGGGCAAGAAGTTCGAGGCGAAGTGGAGCACGGGCAATCATACATCCGCCCGGGTCCCTCTTTTCGCCTACGGTCCCGGCTCCGGGGCTCTCTCGCGGGCCGGGCATCTTGTGGACATCCCCCGGACGCTGGCCCGCCTGTACGGAGTGGAGATCGGCAGGACTTCAGGGGCCGCCCGCCGCTTTGCGCCTGCCGTCAGAGCGGGAAAGTAACCTGCCTCGACCGGGCTCGCGCTTCAGCCAGTCCCGGGTTCCGGAAGGCTTACAGGGTCAGAGAGATGAGGGCCGCGACCGTTCAGGCCGCGGCCCTGACTCCTGATCCAGAGATCTGCCCGCGTCACTGCTTCGGGCGGAACCTCGCCTGCGGCGGGCGCGGCTCTTCGGGCAGGGATGTGACGCTGTGGTCCGGGCGCGGACGCTGCGGCGGGCGCTGCTCCTCCGCGCGCGGCTTTCCGCCGCGGTCCCGGCCCTGCTGACGATCCTGGCGGTCCCTGCCGCCGCGGTCGCGGTCCCTGCCGCCGCCCCCGCCCCGGCCGACCCGGTCGGGGCCGCCGGTTCGGCGCTCGCCCTGAGGCGGGGGAGCGCCGCCCCCGCTCTTGACCGTCAGCGGTTCGGCCAGCCCCTGCGCCACCAGCCCGCGGCGCGAGAGGTTGATGCGGCCCATGTCGTCGATCTCTTCGACCTTCACCATCACCTCATCGCCCACGTTCAGGACGTCCTCGGTGCGGCCGATGCGCTGGTCCGACATCTCCTGGATGCGCAGCAGCCCGTCCTTGCCGGGCAGAAGTTCCACAAAGGCGCCGAAGGTCGCCGTCCGGACCACCGTTCCCAGGAACGTCTCCCCGACGCGCACTTCGCGCGTGAGGTCCTGAACGATCTTCGCCGCGCGCTCGCCGCCCTCGGCATCCGTGCAGGTGATGAAGACCCGGCCGTCCTGCTCGATGGACAGCTTGGCGCCCGTGTCGGCTTCGATCTTCTTGATGATCTTCCCGCCGGGGCCGATGACGTCGCCGATCTTGTCCGGATGGATCTCGATCATGATCACCCGCGGGGCGTAGCGGCTGAGCTCCGGGCGCGGCCTGTCGATGCAGGCGTCCATCACGTCCAGGACGGTCATCCGGGCGGCAGTGGCTTTTTCGATGGTCTCCCGGACCTGCTCGAGCGTCAGTCCCCGGATCTTGGTGTCCAGCTGGATCGCGGTCACTCCGGCGCGCGTGCCGGCCACCTTGAAGTCCATATCGCCGGAGAAGTCCTCCATCCCCTGGATGTCCGTCAGGATGGTGTAGCGCTCGCCGTCCGAGACCATGCCCATCGCGATCCCGCCGACGGCGGCCTTGATCGGGACACCCGCGTCCATCAGCGCAAGCGAGGACGCGCAAGTGCTCGCCATGGATGTCGAGCCGTTGGACTCCAGCACCTCGCTGGTCAGGAGGATGGCGTAAGGGAACTCGGACTCATCCGGCACCACCGGCCGCAGGGCCTTTTCGGCAAGCGCGCCGTGACCGATCTCGCGCCGGCCCGGTCCGCGCAGCGGACGCACCTCGCCCACCGAAAACGGTGGGAAGTTGTAATAGTGCATGTAGCGCTTGACGGTGTCTTCCTCGATGCCGTCCACAATCTGCGCTTCATCCACCGCCCCGAGCGTCAGCGTCGTCAGCACCTGGGTCTGGCCTCGCGTGAACAGGCCGGACCCGTGCACCCTGGGCAAAATGCCCACCTCGGCGCTGAGCGGCCGCACCGTGTCGGCATCCCGCCCGTCCGGCCGCCTGCCTTCGTCCAGGATCAGCCGGCGGACCTCGGTCTTGATCACCTTGTCCGCCGCCTGCGCGATGTCGGGCTCCCGCTCGGGGTAAGCCTCAGCCAGCTTTTGCGTGATCTCTTCGACCAGGTCGTCCAGCGCCGATTCCCTGGCGGCCTTGTCGGGGTCGCAGATGGCGGAGGTGATGTCGGAGAGGAATTCCGACCGGATCCGTTCCACAATCTCCGGGTCCGGAAGCTTGATCACCGGCTCCGCCTTAGGCTTGCCCGCCTTCTCCGCCAGCGCCACCTGAGCGTCGCAGAGCACCCTGATGTTCTCGTGCGCGAGCGCGATGGCGGCCACGACGTCCTCATTGGACGCCTGCGACGCCTCGCACTCGATCATGTTCACCAGGTCGGGTGTCCCTGCGACGATCACGTCGATGTCGGCCTGGCGAGTCTGCTCGAAGGTGGGATTGACGATCATTTCGCCTTCCACCCGCGCCACCCTGACTGCCGCCACGGGGCCCTCGAACGGGATGTCCGAAACGGCCAGAGCGAACGCGGCGGCGTTCACGGCCATCACGTCGGGCACGGCCTCGAGGTCCACCGACAGGGGCATCACGATGATCTGGACCTCGTTTCGCATTCCGTCGGGGAACAGGGGGCGCAGGGGGCGGTCAATGAGGCGGGAGGTGAGGATCGCTCGCTCGGAGGGACGTCCGCCTCGTTTCACGAACCCCCCGGGAATCTTTCCAACGCAGTATTTGCGTTCTTCGTAGTCGCAGATGAGCGGGAAGAAGTCGATCCCCTCCCGCGGGGCCTTCGTCATGGTGGCGGTGGCCAGCATGACCGTATCGGCCGTGTACAGCAGAACAGCCCCGTTCGCCTGATTGGCGACGCGGCCTGTCTCCACCCGGAGCTCCTTACCGCCGAGCTCCAGCGCGATCTCTTGTTTTTCCATACGTGCTCTGGTTCTTTCCCCTATCTGCGCAGTCCGAGCCTGGCGATGAGCTGGCGATAGCGGTCAATGTCTTTCCTGCTCAGATAGTTGAGCAGCCGCCGCCGCTTACCCACCAGCATCAGGAGCCCCCGCCTGGAATGATGGTCCTTCTTGTGCTCCTTGAGGTGCTCGGTCAGCTGTGCGATCCGCGCGGAAAGGAGAGCAACCTGCACTTCCGGTGAACCGGTATCCGCTTCGTGGGTCCTGTGGTCGCCGATGATCTCGGTCTTCTTTTCCTTAGGGAGAGGCATTACTGCCGTTTCCTCCTGCGCAAATAAGGCCGGCCCCTTCACCAGCCGGCTGGGTCTGTGTATTCTCCACTGTGTGAGTCGCTTAGATGTTAGCACCCGGCTCCGCGGCTGTCAAATCAGAAAAGCCGGCCCCGACCGGCGGGGCCGGCAGTCCCGCCCGCAGCTCCGGGCTCCCGGGCTCACTCGTCCAGCGTTCCGTGCCTGAGCCCCATCGGCAGTGGAGCGGGCCGTTCGCAGGTGCTCTGCAGCTCGATGTGCCGCCCCTGCTCGCTCGAGTCGTGGAACGCATGCATCACATCCAGCACATGGTAGGCAAGCTCGCCGCTGGCCCGGTGCGGACGCCCGGAGCGCAGCGCGTAGGCCATGTCCGCCACGCCGATCCCGCGCGAGTTCTCCGCATACCCGTGCGAGTGCGGCATCAGCGACCACTCGCCCGCGCCCGCCCTGCGCAGTCTGACCGGCCCACCGAAGCCGTTCGGGTCGGGTACACTGAGAGTACCCTCGGTGCCGTACACCTCGATGCGCGGCAGCTCGGCCGCCCACACGTCGAAGCTGGTGATGATGGTTCCTACGGCGCCGCCGGCGAACTCCATCAGTCCGGCTACGTGGGTGGGGACCTCCACCTTCACCCGGGTCCCGTACTTCGGCTGACTGGTGATGATCCGCTCCGGCCGCGTTATGCGCGCGGCACCGGAGACGCGCCTCACCGGTCCGAGCAGGTTCACCAGCGCCGTCAGATAGTAGGGCCCCATGTCGAACATCGGCCCGCCGCCCACCTGGTAGTAGAACTCCGGTGCCGGATGCCAGCTCTCGTGCCCGGGGCACATCATGAACGCCGTGGCTCCCACGGGCTGGCCGATCCACCCTTCGTCGATCAGCTTGCGGCAGGTCTGAATGCCCGCCCCCAGAAACGTGTCCGGCGCGCATCCCACGCGGACGCCCTTCGATTTGGCCGTTTCCAGAAGCCTGATTCCCTCTTCGCGCGTTATGGTGAGCGGCTTCTCGTTGTAGGCGCTCTTGCCGGCTTCCACGGCTTTCAGGGCGACTTCAGCGTGCGCCTTCGGAATGGTCAGATTGACCACAATCTCGATCTCGGGGTCCGCCAGAAGCTCCTCCGGAGAGCAGGCTTTCGGGATGCCGTGCTGCTCGGCCGCCGCTCTGGCGCGTTCGGGGATGATGTCCGCGCACGCGGCGATGTCCAGTATCTCGAAGGTCTTTCCCGCCTGGAAATAGATGCCGCTGATGTTGCCGCATCCGATGATGCCGATCCTGGCCGGTCTGGTTGCCATAATGAAAATCCTCTCTACTGTTTTCAGCGCTCGCTTCTTTCAGCCTTCGCGGCTGGCCCAGAGCATACCGCGCACCGTGATCTCCCTGGCCTCGGGGACGTCGAAGTCGCTGGCCACGTGTCCCAGCGAACTGTAAAAGACACGCCCCTCTCCGTACCTGCGCTTCCACACCACCGGCATCACGCATCCTTCGATCCACGCAGCGTGCTCCCCGGAGAAGGTGGTGGTGGCCAGCACCTCGTTGGAGGGGTCCACGTGCATGTAGTACTGCTCGCTTCGCATCGCGAAATCCGGAAGTCCCTGCACTATGGGATCGTCCGGGCGCACGATGTTCACCTTGTAGTCGATGATGCCGCCCGGGTGAGCCACCCACTGCCCGCCCACCATGAACTGGTATTCCGTGTTGTTGCGGAAGGAGTCGCCCATCCCGCCGTGCCATCCCGCGATGCCCACTCCCGAGCGGACGGCGTTCAGCAGGCCGGCCTCCTGCTCTCCCTCGATGGTGCCCATCGTCCACACCGGGACGATCAGGCTGAGCGAGCCCATCAGGTCCGCGTCCCTGTAGCTGTCCAGCGTGTCGGAGATGATGACTTCGAAGCCCTTCTCCTCGAGGATGGGCGCGAAGATGTCCACGCACTGCTTCGGTTCGTGGCCGTCCCATCCGCCCCAGACCATCAGCGCTTTCTTCATGATCTCTGGAATCCTCCGTCCCCCCGGCGGGGAGGAATGATGTGTCCGGGCGCCGCGCGCCCGGGACCTCAGGCATGAAAGCACAAAGCGGGGCCGCCGTCTTTCGTGCGGACGGGCTTTTTCGAGGTTCTTTGCAGATGCGGCCGGCTCAGGGCTCCGGCTGACCGCGAAGCCGGGTGTAGATCACCGTGTTGTCGTAGGTGCGTCCAACTCCGTCATAGGGACAGTGGAAGAACCCCTGCGACATCCAGAACGCCGGAGGCCGCTTCGATCCCTCGAGGCCGTTCAGCGCAGCGTGCAGGTGAAGCAGGGCCAGCGGCAGGGCGTCGTCGAACTTGCACACGACATGCTCCGGGCCGGGCACCGGGAAGCCCTTGAAAAACCGCGTCTGCAGGGTGTTGTCGCCGACCCTTTCCGCAAGTTCCAGATAGCTCCGCTCACCGGTGCCCCGCCAGAGCTCCAGGAGCCCCATCAGGACCAGCGGATCGCTCGACGCGGTGGAGGGGGCCGGAAGCGGACCCGGCTTCTCTCCGATGTCCCCCAGGCCCAGCCCCCTGCCGATGCTGCGGGCCATCCTCCACATCAGGGGGTCCCGGCTCATCCGGCAGGCGAGGGCGTACGCATAAAAGTAACGGGAGTCCGCCTGCCGCGGGGCGAGCCACCTTTCCTCCACATATCCGTCGTTGATGCGGTCCGCAGGGCTGAGCGGTGTCCCGTCGATCAGCGAGGCGCGGAATGTGTTGCTCTCCTCATCGTAGCCATATTTTGCGCGTGCGGTCAGATCCTCCAGCCCCCACTGCACGAACCGCGTGCCCTGCGCGCCCAGCTCGTCTCCCATCTGCAGAAGGCAGGCTGCGGCGTGGGTGTAGCGCACCCCGTAGATGTCCGTGACCGTGGCCTCGGTGAATCGCCCTTCGAACCGGGGGAACTGTCTGGCCATCCGGCACTCCTTCAAGGTGGTGAAGTTGGCCGCCCCCAGCCCCGTCTCCGGGTGGCGGGCCTCCATGAAGCGCCCCATCAGCCGCTCCGCCCATCTGAGCGCCTCGTCCTCGCCTCCCAGACGGAAGAGCATCGCGGCGGCAAGGGCGAAGTCGCTGGCGCTGTGGATGAACGTCAGTCCCTCTCCCCCGAACGGCACCTTTCCGCCCCTGAAGCGGTGCACGGTCCACGGGCTTCCCTGATAGGGCCGGTACTTCGCGTGCCGGTTGAAGTCCAGAGTCTCCCACTCGAGAATGTGCCCGTTCCACACCGCTTCGATGTATCGCCGCGTGCGCTCCGGGTCCACCTGCCACATCAACTCGTAGTAGGGGTAGTTGCGCTTCAGTTCGTGGGTCTCGCTCTCCCCGACCGGCCGGTCTCCCAGCGCGTCGTAGCAGTAGTGACCGCCCCAGTACAGCAGCCCGCCCGGGTGCTGAAGGTTGGCGAAGGCATACCGCAGGGCGTCCTCCGCGGCGTCCCTGTAGCGGGCGTCCCCGGTGGCCCGCGTCAACCCGTCCAGGGTGCGGAACAGCGTCTGCTGGGTCGCAAGATTGCTCAGGATCCACTGTTCACCCTCCCGCTTCCAGACCGGGGGCTTCAGGGTATCCACGTTCAGACCGTCCACGAAGAGCGGCGTCTTCTTCGGACCGTAAGTGTCCCTGCCGTGCTCCAGCGCCAGGTCCCCGAAGGTCCGCACCGCCTTCAGGAAGCGGGCGGTGTCTTTCTGTTCTCCGCAGACGGGCGCGGCCGCCGCCAGAACGCCTGCAAGGATCGCCATTGCCGCTCTCCCGGAGGCCGTTCCTTCCATTCCGCCGCGTTATCCCCCGGCCGGTTCAACGGCACGGCGGACGCATCCGCCGCGCTCCCCAGAACACGTCCCAGTAGTATCCGCTGAACAGCGGAGAGACCGTCACTCCCACGCTCTGCCCGGCGCTGTGGATGAACTCGCCTCCCCCGATGTACATCCCCACGTGCGTCACCCGTTCGCGCCTTTCGTCGCTTGCCCCGCAGAAGAAGACCAGGTCCCCCGGGCGCAGCGCGCCGGGATCCACCGTCTGGGCACGGGGGTCTCTTGCCTGGATATCCGCGTCGCGCAGCAGCCGGTAGCCGTTCAGGTTGTAGACCAGCTGCACAAATCCGCTGCAGTCCAGACCGAACGCTGTCGTGCCGCCCCACAGATACGGAGTTCCGATGAACCGTTTCGCCGTCCGTACCAGTGCCGCCGGGGACGGCAGGCGGCCGGCCGGAACGGACGGGACCGGCTCCACATCGCGGCTTCTGAGCCAGACGCAGGCTCCTCCGGGAAGGCGCACCCGGGAGTAGGAGCCCTTCTCTTCCAGCCATTCCACGCACGTCGAGACCACAAGCTTGGTGGCGATGGGCGCCCGGGCGTCCGGTTCCTTCAGAGCATCCGCGATGAGCGCCCTCACCCGCACGGCCGGGCCCTCGCCGGGATAGCTCTGTCCGGGCTCCAGCGGCAGGATGAACCGCTCCTGCAGCCAGCCCCGGTAGGTGTCCCACAGCTGCACGAACCGCCACCGGTCCCGGCTCTCCAGCACCCAGGCCGGCTGGCCCAGGATGGCCTGAGTCACCTGCTCGGAATCGGTGTTCGGCTCGGCGTGCACGTTGACGACGTTCTTCGCGATGACAACGGGCTGCAGGCTGGCTGGCTGCATCTGCGGTTCTGGCTCCTTTGCAGTGGTGCTATTCTGTCAGCTTCCCCGTCACCCAGTAGATGTGGAAGAGCGAGTCCACTCCTTCCGGCGCGCCCTGCGGGTAACGGATCTCCCGGAATGTCAGGTTCCGCGCGTGGCCGTCGAAGAACCCCACGTTCCAGGAGCACTCGGGAAACTTGCGAACGTGCCACTGTCCGTTCCAGTCCGCGGCGCCGGGGCCGTTGTTCCAGTCCGCCACCTGCCAGGGGTCGAACACCGCCATGGCCCGGGACGGGTCCGGGGCCTGGTCCAGACGCACCGGCCTCGGCGTATGGATGCGGGTGTTGAAGGAGTTTGCCCGGTTGGTCACATAGCTGGACCACAGCCGGCTCAGCACCGGATCCGACGGCCCGAGCTTCCACATCTCGTGGCAGCGCTTGACCACCCATCCGGTCTTGGCCTGCACGGGGCCGGTCCTCTGCCACCGGAACCCCTTGTCGGACGGGCAGCGCCAGATCTCCCGGCCTTTCGCGTAAGGCTGCAGCACCTCCCAGAGATACGGGGCGGACTGGATGGCCGGCACTCCGGGCCAGTTGTTGACGTCCTCGAAGTCCACCGAGAACGGCCACCGGCCGCGATGGTCGCTTGCATACTGCAGGACGGCAAGCGTGATCTGTTTCACGTTGTTCAGGCAGCCGGCCGTGCGCGCCCGTTCCCTGGCCTGTGCGAAGACCGGGAACAGGATGGCCGCAAGGATGGCGATGATGGCGATGACGACCAGAAGCTCGATCAGGGTGAAGGCGCGTCTGTCCTGCATCGGCGGGACTCCTCAGATAGGCGAAAGCGGGTCGCGGCCCGGCTCCTATCTCCGATGATACTACGGTTTAGCCGGTCTGCGGGCAAGCTCCTGCCGTTGCCCTGCTTTGTTGCGGCAGCCTGCGGGGTATGCTAAGATATGAGCGGCAAGGTTTTCTCGGTCAGCCGATGAAGTGGGTTCCGCGACCCGCTTTTTTTATTTCCCGGCGGCCGGGCGCCTGATGGAGAAGGCGGGACCGGATGTCGCCCGGAAGGGCGGAAGCGGCCTGGACGGGGCCGCGGCCGCCTGGAGGCGCAGGTACGGGGTTCGAAAGAGTCGCTGCAGGAAACGACGACCCGGGCGGACAGGCCGTGACGGGTCGCTTTGTTTATGGGGGAGCCCGCCGGGCGCGGATGGGCCCGGCGGAGCGGGGGACGCGCGGGTGCGTCCTCCGGGCCGGTTGCGTTCTTGACGGGAGGCAGGGTACGTGAACGAAGAGATCCTGGACGCTCTGCGTCAGATTGAAAAAGAGAAAGACATCCCGTACGAGGTGCTGATGGAGGCCATCGAATCGGCGCTGGTGCACGCCTACAAGAAGCACTACGCCGCCACGGGAGACGTGCGGGTCCGCGTTGAGTCCACCCGCGCCGGGTTCCGCGTGTTCTGTCAGAAAGACGTTGTGGAACAGGCCGAGAACCCCCACCTGGAGATCAGTCTGGCCGATGCCAGGGCCATCAATCCGGACGCCGCCATCGGGGACATCATCGAGTTCGAGGTGACGCCGGAGAACTTCGGGCGCATCGCGGCGCAAACGGCCAAGCAGGTTGTGGTCCAGCGTCTCAGGGATGCGGAGCGCGAGCAGGTCTACGAGGAGTTCGGGGATCGTGTGGGCGAGATCGTCACCGGAACGGTGCAGCGCGGTGAGGGGCGCAACGTCATCGTGGCGCTCGGCAAGGTGGACGCCATCCTCCCTCCGGCGGAGCAGGTCCCCACGGAGCCCTACAACTTCAACGACCGCATCAAGGTTTACGTGCTCGAGGTGCGCCGGACCACCCGCGGCCCCCAGGTCATCGTCTCGCGGACCCACCCCAACCTCATCCGCGGGCTGTTCGAGCTGGAGGTCCCTGAAATCGGCGAGGGCATCGTGGAGATCAAGTCCGTGGCCCGCGAGCCCGGTCAGCGCTCCAAAATCGCGGTGCACTCCCTGGACGAGCGGGTGGACCCCGTCGGCGCGTGCGTCGGCCACAGGGGCACGCGGGTTCAGTCCGTGGTCAACGAACTTTACGACGAGAAAGTCGACATCGTGCGCTGGAGCGAGGATCCGGCGCGGTTCATCGCCGAGGCGCTGAGCCCGGCCAAACCGTCGCACGTGTCGCTGGATCCCGCCGCCAAGACCGCAACCGTCGTCATGCCGGACAGCCAGCTTTCGCTGGCCATCGGTAAGGCGGGTCAGAACGTCCGTCTGGCCGCCAAGCTGACGGGCTGGCGCATCGACATCCGCAGCGAGTCGCAGGCCGCGGAGGGGGACGCGCAGGAGCGCGAGGCGGCGCAGGCCGGGCAGGAGGCTTCCGGTCCCGAAGGGGACGAGGGCGCGGTCGCCGCGGATGCGACGGCGTGAGCCTTCGGTCCGGGGGATGAAGGGATGCCCCGGCATCTCATCCGGAGCTGCGTCGGCTGCCGGCGCAGGGGCGTAAAGAGCGAGTTCATCCGGGTGGTGCGCTCGCCGGAAGGTATCGTGTCCCTGGACCCGGCGGGCAGGGCGCCGGGCCGCGGCGCATACCTTTGCCCCTCGCCCCGCTGCCTGAAGCAGGCCCTCAAAGGGGGGCGTCTGACGCGGGCGCTGAGGAGCCCGGTCGGCGAGGCGGTTGTGGCCGCGCTGGAGGCGGCCGTCCGGTGCGAGACGGAAAAGGCGGAAATCGGTGTAGAATAGACTGGACAGACACCGGTGGACCGGCGCTCCGGGAGGTCGCGGCGGGCGGGAAATACTGGAGTTTACCGAAACGTTTGCGCGTCCCGGTGACGCGCGAAGGAGGTGAGCGGGTCTGAGCAAGACGCGTGTTTACGATTTAGCCAGAGATCTTGGCGCCCAGCCGGCGGACCTGATAAAGGCCCTGAAGGACCTGGGAGTGGAGGTCGCGAGCCACTCCAGCACCGTCGATGAGGAGACGGCGGAGCTGGTGCGGGAGCTGCTCTCCGAGCAGGCGGCTCAGGGTCAGAAGGTCGTACAGGTTCCGGCGACCGTCGCCGTGCGCGATTTCGCCGACGCTCTGGGGCTGCCCCACGCCCAGGTGCTGTCCGCGCTGATCGAGACGGGCACCTTCGCGTCCCTCAACGAGACTATCTCTCTGGAGCAGGCCCAGAAGGCCGGCGAGAAGCTGGGATTCACCGTCCGGGAAGGCGCCGCCGCTCCCGCTCCCTCCCGGCCGCGCCCGAAGCCGAAGGCGTCCGGGCCCGGGCCGTACATCCGTCCTCCGGTGGTGACGGTCCTGGGCCACGTCGACCACGGCAAGACGTCGCTTCTGGACGCCATCCGGCACACGAATGTCACCGCTTCCGAGTTCGGCGGCATCACCCAGCACATCGGCGCCTATCAGGTTACCCATAAGGATAAGTCGTCGAAGGAAGAGAAGGTCATCACCTTCATCGATACGCCCGGGCACGAGGCGTTCACCGCCATGCGCGCCCGCGGAGCGCAGGTCACGGATATCGCCGTGCTGGTGGTGGCGGCTGACGACGGCGTGATGCCGCAGACGATCGAAGCCATCGACCACGCGCGCGCTGCCGGGGTTCCCATCATCGTGGCGCTGAACAAGATGGACCGCCCGGAGGCCAATCCGGACCGCGTAAAGCAGCAGCTCGCCGAGCACGGGCTGATGCCTGAGGACTGGGGCGGCGACACGATGGTTGTCCCGGTGTCGGCCATCACCGGGATGGGGCTGGAGGACCTGCTGGAGTCCATCCTCCTGCAGGCGGAGATGCTGGAACTTACGGCGGATCCATCGCTGCCAGCCAGGGGCGCGGTCATCGAATCGCGCGTGGAGCGGGGGCGCGGGGCGGTGGCGACGGTCCTGGTGCAGGAGGGCACCCTTCGCATCGGCGATGCCGTGGTGGTCGGGTCCACCTACGGCAAGATCAAGGCCATGATGGACGACCGCGGGGACCGGCTGCAGAAGGCGGGCCCGTCCACGCCGGTGGAGGTGCTGGGTCTGGAAGCGGTCCCGAACGCCGGCGATACCCTGGAGGTGGTGTCCGACGAGAAGACCGCCCGGCAGATCGCCGAGGAAAGGCAGGAGCAGGAGCGCGAGAAGAGGCTCAGGGAGCAGCGCCCCCGCACCCTGCAGGATCTCTACAACCAGATGCAGCGCGGCGAGACGCGCGAGCTGCGGGTGGTTCTGCGCTGTGATGTGGACGGCTCGGCGGAGGCCATCCGCCAGAAGCTGGAAGCGCTGGGCCAGGAGTCCGAGGAGGTCACCGTCCGGGTCTTGCAGAGCAGCGTGGGGGCGGTCGGTGAGAGCGACGTGATGCTGGCCGCCGCCTCGGACGCGGTGGTCATCGCGTTCAACGTGAATGTGGACCGGGCGGCCCGTGAGGCGGCCGAGCGGGAGCATGTCGAGATCCGCCGCTACAACATCATTTACGAGCTTCTGGATGACGTTCGCAAGGCGTTGAGCGGACTGCTCGAGCCCGAGGTGCGCGAGGAGGTGCTGGGGCACGCCGAGGTGCGCGCGCTGTTCCGCACCCCGCGCGGGGTGGTTGCCGGGTGCTACGTGCAGGATGGCAAGATCCAGCGCAACACGAGCGCCAGAGTGCTCCGCGACGGCCAGGAGGTCTGGAAGGGTCAGATCGCCTCGCTGCGTCATTTCAAGGAAGATGTCCGCGAGATGGCGGCCGGGTTCGAGTGCGGCATCCAGCTGGACGGGTTCGATGACGTGCGGGAAGGCGACGTCATCGAGTGCTTCACGGTGAGCGAGGTGGCCCGGACTCTGTAGCGCGGAGGGCGCGGAAGGTCATCGGGCATACGGTCTGATATGGTCGTTGTGGGGCTGCTGACCGTCGAAGTTGCGCTCGGGGAGGGCAGCAGTCTGAAGGACAAACGGAGCGTGGTCCGGGGAATGCTGGACGGCATACGGCATCGCTTCAATGTCACGGCGGCCGAGGTCGGAAGACAGGACTCGCACCGTGCGGCGGAGCTGGCCTTCGCGGTGGTCTCCGCGGACCGCCGCTTCGCCAACAAGGTGCTGGACAAGGTCCTGCAGAGTGTGGAGTCGGACCCGCGTGTCGAGGTGGTCGAGACCTCGCTGGAGTTCCTGTGAAAGGAGAGCCGGAAGTGTCGCTTCGGCAGGAGCGGGTGAACAAGTTTCTGGTGCAGGAGATCAGCGCAATCGTGCGCCGGATGAAGGATCCGAGGCTCGGGTTCGTGACCTTCACGGAGGCGCAAGTTTCGCCGGACCTGCGCACGGCAAGGATCGGGGTGAGCTTTCTGGGAGACGCCGAAGAGCGCCAGGCATCGTTCGAGGTGCTGAAGCGGGCTGTCGGCCATATCCGCAGGGAGCTTCTCAAAGTGTCGCATATGCGCACCACCCCGATGCTGGAACTGTACCTGGATGACGGGCCTCTGAAGAGCGCGCGGGTGCAGGAGCTGCTCCGAGAGATCGAGGATGACCGGGCTGACATCTGACCTTCTGGATGCAGCCTGGAGGGTCTTCGACGGTGCCCGCAGGGTGATGGTGGCCATGCACCAGAACCCCGACGGAGATGCGCTGGGCAGCGCGATCGCCCTGACGCTGGGCCTGCGGGGGGAGGGCAGAGAGGTTCATCTCGTCTGCCCTCAGCCGACGCCGGAGATCTACGACTTTCTGCGGCCGCAGGAGATCATCGAACCGCGGCTTCCCGACCGGAGCGCGGAGGTGGCGGTGCTGGTGGATTGCGACCGGCCGGAGCGGGCCGGCAAGCTTGGCGAGGCCGTCGCGGCGGCTCCCCGGTCGGTGGTGCTGGACCATCATCCGCCCACATCGGAGTTCGGAACGGCCCGGCTTACGGACGAGGAGAGCGCCGCCACGGCGGAAGTGGTCTATCGCTTCCTGCGGCACCGGGACGTGCCGTTGTCGCACCGAATGGCGGAGGCGCTGCTGACGGCGCTCGTCACGGACACAGGCGGCTTCCGCTATCCGAACACACGCCCCGAGACCCTGGAGATAGCCGCCGAGCTGATGAGACGGGGGCCTTCCACGGCCGAGATCGCCCAGAAGGTCTACGATACCCGCTCGCTGGCCGGGCTGAAGCTGATGTCCCGGGCGCTGGATTCCATCCAGCTGAGCCCCAACGGACACGTCGCGTGGGCCAGGCTTTCGCTGGGAGATTACGAAGTGACCGGCGCCAGGCCGGAGGACACCGAGGGGTTCGTCAATATGGTCCACGGCCTGAAAGGCGTGGACGTGGCGGTCATCCTGCGGGAGGAGGCTCCCGGCTCCGTGCGGGTCAGTTTCCGGTCGAGGGGCGGCGCACCGGTCGGAAGGGCGGCCGAAGCGCTGGGGGGAGGCGGGCACGAACTGGCCGCGGCCTGCGTTCTTCAGGGGACGCTGGACGAGGCGGAGCAACGGGTACTGGAAGAGCTGAAGAAGTGGACGGAGTTCTGATCATAAACAAACCGGGCGGGTTCACCAGCCACGACGTGGTGGCGCTGGTGCGACGGCGGTTCGGGCTGCGCAGGGTGGGGCACACCGGGACGCTTGACCCGATGGCCGAGGGCGTTCTGGTGCTGCTCGTGGGCCGGGCCACCCGGCTGGCGGAATTCCTGACCGGGCACACCAAGCGTTACCGGGCGGGACTGGTTCTCGGTCTGACCACGGACACGCAGGACCTGCATGGCCGCATCCTGAACGACACGAGCTGCGCCGGCGTAACGCTGGACCGGCTGATGGAGGTCGTGAAGGAGTTCCAGGGGGAGATCCAGCAGACACCTCCGATGTTCAGCGCCGTGAAGGTGGACGGGCAGAGGCTGTACCGTCTTGCGCGCGAAGGGCGCACGGTGGAGCGGCGTCCCCGCAGGGTCCGGCTGTACTCCCTCAGGGTAGAGTCCTGGAGCTCGGGGGAGCACGCCCGCGCCACCCTGGAGATGGAGGTCTCCTCGGGCTTTTATGTGCGGGCGCTCTGCGCCGACATCGGCGACCGCCTGGGGACGGGTGGAGCGATGGAGTGGCTTGTGCGGACCGCATCCGGCCCCTTCACGCTCGAGATGGCGCACCCTCTGGCAGAGGTGGAGCAGTGGACATCCAACGAGTTCCGTGAGGCTCTGCTTCCGCCCGAGGCGGCCGTCCAGGGGATGCCGCGGGTGGAGATCACCACGGTCGAGGGCCGCCGGTTCTGCTCCGGGCTTCCTGTCGCGGCCGGCAAAGGCTACTGCGGGATCGTGCGGGTCCACTCGCAGACCGGAGAGCTGCTGGGCATCGGACAGGCGACGCGCGGGCAGGAAGGCATCCGCCCGTTGAAGGTGCTCGGAGGTCCGTGACCCGGCGCCGCTGATGAGGGGAGAACGAGGAGGGCATCCGCACACTTGAGCATATTCTGGGGGCTTGAGCACTACGTGCCGCCTGCGGACGGAGTGGCGGTCACCATCGGCGTCTTCGACGGGTTTCACGTGGGTCATCAGGCGTTGGTGCACCGCCTGGCCGAGGCGGGCCGCAGCCACGGGCTTCCGGCCATCGCGGTCACCATGGACCGTCATCCTCTCGAGGTGGTGGCCCCGGAGCGGGCCCCTCTGCTGCTCAGCGACGACCGTGAGCGGGTGGAGCGTCTGGCCCGGTCCGGAGTGGCCGGAGTCCTGGTTCTGCACTTCGACGGGGAGTTTTCCCGGCTGGACGCCCGCCGTTTCGTGAGGGAAGTGCTCCTGGAGAGGGTGGGAGCCCACTACGTGGTGGTGGGCCAGAGCTTCCGTTTCGGGCACGGCAGGGAGGGGACACCGGAGCTTCTGAAGGAGATGGCGGATGAGCTGGGCTTCCACGTGGATGTTCTGGCCCCGGTGATGATGGACGGGGAGCCGGTCTCCAGCTCGCTGGTCCGCCAGACCCTGGAAGCGGGCGATGTGCGCCGGGCGGCCCGGATGCTTGGCGCCTGTTATTCCGTCTCAGGCATCACCATCCGCGGAGACGGGCGCGGCCAGCAGATCGGCTATCCCACCGCGAACCTCGAGATATCCCCCCGGCGTCTGCTGCCGGCCGATGGCGTCTATGCGGTCAACGGGCGCTTCAACGGCGTCCTGTTGAGAGGAGCCGCCAACATCGGGGTCCGGCCCACGGTGGGAGGCGGGCCCCGGAGTCTGGAAGTCCATCTGGTCGGCTTCCGCGGCGAGCTTTACGGCATCCCTCTGGAGGTGCGCTTCCTGGAGCGCCTCCGCGATGAAAGGCGGTTCTCCAGTCTGGACGAGCTGGCCGCTCAGATCCAGGAGGACGTGGCCCGGGCTCTGGACGTTCCTGACTGTCTGGAGACGGAAGCCGCCACCGCAGCCGTCCGCACGGCGCCGTGAAGCTTACTTCTGCCGGCCTCCGGGATGCGGCGCAGGCGCCGGACGCTCCGGTGTGGGCGGTCGTCGGGGCCGAGGATCTGGCGCGGCGGCAGACGATGGAGGCCATCGCCTCCCTCTATCTCGACCCCGCGCTGGCGGAGTTCGATCACGACCGTCTCGAGGGCGAGTCTCTGGACGCCGGGCGGGTGCTGGGTGCCTGGCAGACCATCCCCCTTGCATCCCGGCGGCGGGTGGTCACCGTCAGCGGGGCGGAGCAGGCGCCGCCAGCCGAGCTTCAGAAGCTGACCCGGTCTCTCTCAACTCCGTGCGAACGCGGCTGTCTCATTCTGGAGCTGCGCTCCGACGAGGGCAAGGAGGTCAGGGCGCTGTTGAAGGCCGTCGACGAGGCGGGGGTTGTGGTCACCTGCGCCGCTGCCGGGGCCGATGACGCGCGCGCGTTCCTGCAGGAGGCTGCGGCGCGCGAAGGGGTCCGCCTGGAGGCGGCGGCCGCGGAGGAGATGCGGCGCAGGCTCGGCAATGATCTCTGGCAGCTGGAAAGCGAACTGCGGAAACTGGCCGACCACGTCTGGCCGGAGAAGACCATCGGCCGCCAGCACGTCGACAGACTGATCCCCGCACCGCCTGAGGACCGCGTCTTCGCGATGATCGATGCCGTCTGCGAGGGGTCGGCGGGCGAGGCTCTGCGGATGCTGAGGGATCTGTTTGCTCTCGCGGAGGACGAGCGTTCAGCGGCTCACCGGACTCTGGCGCTGCTTGCCCGGCACTTCCGGCTGCTGTGGCAGGCGAGAGGACTGCGCGACGCGGGCTTCACCTTTCAGAGAGCCTCGGCGCTGCCTCCGGCCGCAGAGAAGATCCTTCTGCCCGCCCCCAACCTTCAGGATGTGCTGAAACGTCAGCCGTTCCTGATGAGCAAGTTCGCCGCCCAGTCCCGGCGGTTCGGGCTGCGGCGTCTTGCAGCCGTCTTCGAGATTCTCGCGGAGACCGACCTCGCCCTGAAGGGCTACGCTCCGTCCGCGGGCAGCCCCCGGGCAGACCTGGAGATGTGCCTGACGCGCATCGCGATGGCGGCCCGGTCCAGCACAGCGAAAAGGCCGGGGCCCGCCTGACGCGGGTCACGCCCGGCCTCCGGCATTGTGCCGCGCCCGGAGTCCGGCTCCGGGGCCTACTGGTCCTGCTGCGACGCCGCCTTGTTGGCCTGTTTCATCAGGCGCGACTTGCGCCGCGCGGCGGCATTCTTGTGGATGATGCCCTTCTGTGCCGCGCTGTCGATGACGCTTGCGGTCGCGCTGATCAGCTCCGGAGCCTTCTCCGTGCCGAATGCGGCTCTGGTCTTCTTGATGAAGGTCTTGATCTTCGACTTCCAGCTCAGGTTGCGCAGTCTGCGCTGTCTGGACTTCTTGACGTCTTTTATGACGGACTTGATATTGGGCAACGCCGCTTTCCCTCTTGATCCGCTCTGAGATTTGGAGATTACCAGTCAGGGATGATAGCACAGCCGCGCGCCGCGGCGCAAGCCGCCCCCGTGTTGATGCCCGTCCCTCTGTTGGGATATAATCGGCTGTGCCCCTGGCGGATCCTCAGGCCGCGGGACGGTGTGCGGCGGAGTAGCTCAGTTGGTCAGAGCACACGGCTCATACCCGTGGCGTCGCCGGTTCGAGTCCGGCCTCCGCTATCTTCCTTCTCTCTCCTACGGGTCTTCCCGGCAGACGCGGGATGCCCGCGTTCGCCTGTGGCCCCGTGTCTTCCTGAGGGCAGGGAGGATCCGGCTCTTCCGTCTGCTAAAGCTCCCCGGGGTGGTCACTGCGGAGAAGGGAGCTGCCGCCGGTCATGTCCGAAGTCCCCGAACGCTGGCGCTGGTTTGCTGAGGGCCGTTTCGGCCTGTTCATCCACTGGGGGCCCTATTCGATGTGGGGCAGGGGGGAGCAGGTGCTGCTGCGGGAGCGTCTGGATGAGGCGGAATACGAGCGCCGCTCCTGCCTGTGGAACCCCGAACGCTACGACCCCTGCGAGTGGGCCCGGGTGGCCCGGCGTGCCGGGATGAAGTATGCCGTCCTCACCAGCCGCCACCACGACGGGTACTGCCTGTGGGACTCGCGGCTGACGGATTACACCAGCGCCGCCCAGGCTCCACGGCGGGACTTCGTGCGCGAGTTTCTGGAGGCGTTCCGCGCCGAGGGACTGCGCGTGGGGCTGTACTACTCGTTGATGGACGCCCGCATCCCGGGATTCTGGGAGGGGCCCGGCGGACTGCCGGAGGAGTGGGAGGCGTTCCGGGAGTACGTCCACGGGCAGGTCCGCGAGCTTCTGACCGGCTACGGAAAGGTTGATGTCTTCTGGTTCGACGGGGCCTGGCCGCGGTCGCAGGCCGAGTGGAAGAGCCGGGAGCTGGTGGAGATGATGCGGGCCCTGCAGCCGGACATCCTGATCAACAACCGCCTGGGACACGCGGAGCCTGCGGCTGCGGGCGACGAGCATGCCGTGGAGGACGCCGGGCTGGCGGCGGAGCCGGGGGATTTCGGCACGCCGGAACACAGGATTGTCGCCGAGGACCGGCTCTGGGAGTCCTGCCAGGTCAGCACGCAGCGGCTGTGGGGGTACGCCATCGGCGAGCGGTGGCGCAGCGCGGACCATCTGCTCTCCTTTCTGGTGGAGGCGGCGGTCCGGGGCGGCAACCTCCTGCTGAACGTGGGGCCGGGGCCGGACGGCACCTTTCCGCAGGAGTTCGTGGAACGGGCTGAAGCCATCGGCCAGTGGCTGGACGTGCACGGGGAAGCCATCTACGGCCAGGGGGGCGGGGACGTCACGGAGTTCATCACATACGGCTGGCAGACCGCGCGCGGGAACAACCTGTATCTCGTCATCCGCTTCTGGCACGGCGGGGAGACGCTCAGAATGCCGGGACTGAAGACACGCGTGCGCCGCGCCGTGCTGCTCACCTCCGGCCAGGAGCTGGGGGTCGAACAGAGCCGCGACGTCCTGACGCTCCGGGGGCTGCCCGCGGAGCCGCCGACGCCGCTGTTTCCGGTCATCCGGCTGGAGTGCGAAGAGGCGCCGGAGGCGTGGGACTGGGCGAAGGGGCGTCTGTGGAAGTACGACCCCCGCATCAACACACAGTGGGCCGCCGCCCGCGGCCGGACGGTCTGGGTGGGACGATAGCGGACTCTGCGGCTATCCGCCCCGCGGTCCCAGAACGATAAGGGCGGCTCCCAGCAGGCAGGCTGCCGCTCCGGCTACGTCCCAGACGTCCGGACGGGTCTTCTCCACCACCGCCAGCCACACAAGCGACGCAATGATGTAGATGCCGCCATACGCGGCGAAAGTCCGGCCGGCGAACTCCGGCTCGGTGCGCGTGAGCGCGAACGCGAAAAACAGTAATGCCGCGATGCCGGGCAGCAGCCAGAGAGGGCTCTTTCCCAGGCGCAGCCACATCCAGAACGTGAAACAGCCCCCGATCTCCGACAGCGCCGCCAGCGCATACCAGAAGAACGAACTCATCCCGCCTCCCGATTACGGACCCGTGTATGCACCCGGCACATCGCGAGGCGGATGGAAGGGCATCTGCGGTCGAAGGTTTCGGGGGCGGGCAAGTCAGGTCTCCTTTCGCCCGGCGCTGGCTCCCGGCACGGGTGCGGCAACCTCAGCGCGGACGGCGCACGTCAGAATACACGGTACGTGCGACCACCTCTCCCACCGCCCTCAGGGAATCCGGGCTGCATTTGTCCGGCGTATCGTCCAGAGTGTGCCAGTAGGCGTAGTCGAACGAGATGAGGTCCACGGTGGGGATCCCCGCGCGGATGAGGGGGATATGGTCGTCCACGATCTGAGGGCCCGGCTCGTCGGGAAAGAACTTCTCCAGACCGGCTTCCCGCGCGTGACGGCAGATGGCGTCCATCAGCCACGGGGCCGCCTCCTGCGAATTCATCTCGCGAGGGATGCGCAGGTCCTTCGCGCCCACCATGTCCAGCAGAATTCCGTATTCCACATCCCGCCCCACGTGCTTCAGCACGGAACGCCAGTCTCGCGCGAACTCCGAGGAGCCGAGCAGCATGTCCTTCAGGTCCTTTCCGAAGTCCTCGCCGTCAAAGAAGGCCATCACGACCGTGACCGGCGGCCTTTGCGCCCGGAAAAGGTGGCCCAGTTCCAGAAGGGCCGCCACTCCGGACGCGCCGTCGTTGGCCCCCGGAATGGGCCGGGCGGCACGGGCGGGGTCGGTCTCCTCGTCGGCAAACGGACGGGTGTCCCAGTGCGCGCAGAGGATGACGATCCGGCCGGAGGCTCCCGGATAGACGGCAAAGACGTTGGTGAAAGTGATGTCCCTTCCGCCGTAACGCCGCGTAAAGCTCTGCGTGAAGACGCGGTCCGCGGTCTTCCCGGCTTCCTCCTTCAGCCAATCCAGGCAGCGCCGGTGGCCCTCCGAGCCCGGGTTGCGCGGGCCGAAGGAGACCTGCTTCTCCAGATACGCGAACGCGCGCCCGGCGTCAAAGGCATACCGGAACTCCGGCGCGTGCCCTGTCTGCGCCGCGTTGCGCGGCAGGCGCTCCGAGCCGCACCCTGCCAGCGCTGCGCCCAGAACAGCGGCCAGTGCGAGAAGCGGCCTGACCGCAGGGACCGCCGGTCTCTGCGGCCTGCGTCCGGGGTTCACGAGGACCGCCTCACGCGTCCCTCGGTGGTGTAGAGGGAGTAGTCTGGCCTGGCCGCCGCGAAAGCTTCCAGTGCGGAGCCAAGCGTCCCGAACCCGTCCCGCGCCGGTTTCGTGTCGCCCCAGACCCGGAAGTAGCCCAGCCCTCCGGCGGCCAGCCCTGCGGGCATGGCCACCCGGTAGACCCGCGTGTCCTCCAGCGGCTTCTGACCGGCCTTCACATCCGTCACCCGGCTCATCGGCGGCCGGCTCAGCTCATATTTCACCAGCAGCCCGGAAATCTGCAGGAACCCCCGGTTGGACTTTGGCGCGAGTGAGACGCTCCTCTCCAGCGCCTCGCGCACCTGCGCCCCGGTCAGCCCCAGGACGGCGATGGACTCTTCCGGATCCACCACGGCGGACGGCAGGGTCTCCGGCGTGATCTCGGCGACGCGCAGTTCCGCCGCTCTGAGGGTTCCCGCGGGCACGAACGCGATATCCGCCCCGGCCGCGCGCCGGACCGCGTCCGCGACAAGATTGCCGAGACCGGTCTCGGAAACGTCGCTGCCCCTGCCGGAGATCACCTGCCCTTCCGAAGCCGCCGCCAGTGAGCCGGTCATCAGACTGAGCGCCGCCGCCAGCCTGACAAGCGCCCAGACGCGCCGGTGGCCGTTCCGGGTCTTCATTGTCCGGGTCTCCTTACCTGATTCCGGCCCGCAGGCCGGCCTCGATCAACTCGTCTATCTCGCCGTCCATGACGGCTTCCACGTTGCTGGTCTCCACCTCAGTGCGGTGGTCCTTCACCATCTGGTAGGGCTGAAAGACGTAGCTGCGGATCTGGTTGCCCCACTCGATCTTGCGCTGCTCGCCGCGCAGCTCCGCCAGCCGGGCCTCCTCCTCCTGCCTCTTCAGCTCCCACAGTTTAGACGCCAGAATGCGCATGGCGACTTCGCGGTTCTGATGCTGGCTGCGCTCGTTCTGGCAGCTTACCACGATCCCTGTGGGAATGTGGGTGATTCGAACAGCGGAGTCCGTCTTGTTGACGTGCTGCCCCCCGGCCCCGCTGGAGCGGTAGGTGTCCACGCGGAGGTCGTCCGGGTTGATCTCGATCTCCGGCCCCTCCGTGAGCTCGGGCACGACGTCCACCGATGCGAACGACGTGTGCCGCCGGGCGTTGGCGTCGAACGGGGAGATGCGCACCAGACGGTGGACCCCGCGCTCCACCTTCAGATACCCGTAAGCGAGCGGGCCTTTGACCAGGATGGTGGCGTTCCGGATGCCGGCGACCTCGCCTTCCACCTCGTTGAGCACCTCCACCTGGTAGCCTTTCCGCTCGGCCCAGCGGGTATACATCCGCAGCAGCATGGCGGCCCAGTCACAGCTCTCCGTCCCGCCCGCTCCCGCGTTTACCTCCAGGATGGCGTTCGAATCGTCGTGCGGGCCGGACAGAAACGTCTGCATCTCGAAGGAGTCCAGCTCCGAGACGACTCGCCGCAGCTCTTGCTCGAAGTTCTCCTGTTCCGCCTCGTCGCCCGACTCGCGGATCAGCTCGGCCAGCACCTCCAGATCCTCGATCCGGGATGCGATAGCCCGGTACGGCTCCACCGTGCTCTTCAGCTTCGTCAGCTCCGCCATCGCCTTCTGAGCCGCTTCCGGGTCGTCCCAGAAGCCCGGTTCGCCGCTCCGGCGTTCGAGGTCGCCTATCCGCTCTGCCTTGCCCTGGACGTCAAAGATGGTCCGCGATCTGCTCGAGCCGCCTGCGCAGCTCTTCGATCTCGCGGCCGGCTTCCTGCAACAGCATGCCGTTTTCCTCCTGTCGATTTCCCGCAGGATTGTACCACCGTCGGAGCGCCTCAGTCGAGGAAGGCCCCTCGGCGCCCGCGTGGCTGGCGGGCGGCAATCCGCGGACCGGGCCGGACCGTTTGACAGGCGAAGGGCGCGCGAATACAATCCCTTTGCAACGGGGCCAACTCATCCGGCCCGTTCGCGCCTCCCGCCGATGTATCAGCTTGTCGTACAGGTCAGTTTCTGCGGAGCCCATTTCCTCCGCGACTACGAGGGGCCCTGCGCCAGCCTCCACGGCCACAACTACCGCGTGGAGGCGCAGGTGGTCGGCTCCGAGCTCGACCGCGCCGGAATGCTGGTGGACTTCAAGCGGGTGAAGGATCTTCTGGAAGACATCGTCCGTCCTTTCGATCACCGCGTCACGAACGATGTGCCTCCCTTCGACACCATGAACCCGACGGCGGAGAACATGGCCCGGTATGTCTGCGAAAGGCTGGCGGAAGCGGTGAAGCCGCTCGGGCTTCAGGTCGCTTCCGTGGGCATCTGGGAGACGGAGAAATATGGAGCCTTCTACTCTCCTGGCCAGTGATGCCGCTTCCTGTGCGGGGTCGAGGGAGCGCGCCGCTCATATCGTGGAGGTGTTCTCCAGCATCCAGGGAGAGGGACCGCACGCCGGCAGGAGGCACATTTTCGTCCGGTTCTTCGCCTGCAACATCCGCTGCGCCTACTGCGACACGCCCGAATCCCTCACCGGCCGTCCTCCCGCGCTGCTGGAGAGGACGCCCGGGGAGGGTGATTTCCAGCGGCTCGCGAACCCGCTCACGCTGGACGAAGTGGCGTCCGCCATCCTGCGGCTGGCGGTGCGGCCGCACGACGCCGTCAGCCTGACCGGAGGCGAGCCGCTTCTGCAGGCCGATTTTATAGCGGAGCTCATCCCCCTGGTGCGGCCGGCAGGGCTGCGCGTGTATCTGGAGACCAACGGCACGCTGCCGGACAGGCTCGCGCGGGTGGCCGGGCTGGTCGATACCGTGGCCATGGATCTGAAGCTCCCTCAGACCCTGGAGGACCGGCGGGACTGGTGCCCGCAGCATCGGGAGTTCCTGCGGACGGCGCTGGGAAAGGAGGTCTTCTGCAAGATGGTCCTGCCGCCGTCGCCCGACCTTGCGGAGGTGCGGCGGATGGCCGAGACCGTCGCATCGGTCTCCCCGGACGTGCCGTTCATCATCCAGCCGGTCACGCCGTTCGGCAGCGTGGCCGGGCCTCCCTCCGCCGCCGACGTGCTCTGCGCTTACGAGACGGTCCGGTCCGTCCTTCCGGACGTGCGGGTCATCCCGCAGATGCACAGGATGCTCGGGCTGAAATGAGCGCCCCGGGCACCACCCGTCCGCCTGCGGTCTGTCTGCTGTCGGGCGGCCTGGACAGCGCCACTGCCGCCGCCATCGCCCGCAGCCGCGGCTTCGAAGTCTACGCCCTCTCTTTCGACTACGGCCAGCGCCACCGCAGAGAACTGGACGCCGCGCGTGCAGTGGCCCGGTCCCTGGGAGCCGCGCGGCACGTGGTGCTCGGCTTCGACCTGCGTCTCTGGGGTGGAAGCGCCCTCACTTCCGGAATCGAGCTCCCATCGGGGCGCTCGCCGGAGGAGATGAGCCGGGAGATCCCCGTCACCTACGTTCCGGCTCGCAACATCATTTTTCTCAGCTTCGCGCTCGCCTGGGCGGAGACGCTGGACGCGCGCCACATCTTCATCGGGGCGAATCAGCTGGACTATTCCGGCTATCCTGACTGCCGGGAGGAGTTTCTGCGCGCCTTCGAGCGGATGGCCGCCGTCGGGACGAAAGCAGGCGTGGAAGGGCGGCCCGTCAGGATCGAGGCGCCCCTCGTGCATATGTCCAAGGCGGATATCATCCGCGAAGGGGCGCGTCTGGGGGTGGATTTCGGCCTGACCTGGAGCTGCTACGGGGGAGGCGAGCGTCCCTGCGGGGAATGCGACAGCTGCATTCTGCGGGAGAAGGGCTTTCGCGAGGCCGGCCTGTCCGACCCTCTGCTCGCCCCCTGATGCTCGGGGATAGCCTACAGGAGCTGGTGCCTCTTTATGATGAAGCTTTTCTCCAGCATCCGGATGCCGTCCCGCACCACCAGATATTTCTGGTCCGCGAGCCCCTCGCCCTTGAATCCGACGATGTCCTGCACGAAGTCCGGGGCCGTCAGCGGGTTGAAGGTGAACGTCATCACGTACTCCTCTGCCTTCAGGGGGTAGATGGATACGTCGCGCTCGATGTCGATCGTCCGGCTGAAACGGCCGTCCTTCACGTAGAGGTCGTCGATGAGGATGGTCTGATCGGTGTCGATGTCCCAGGAGAACTTTTTGAACTCCTGCTCCTTGAAATTCCTGTCCCTGAGCACCAGGCGCACCCTCGCTCCGGTGGGCAGGTCCAGCGTGCCGAACACCCGGAACTTCCTCGGCCCCAGATACTGCCAGCGGGCCTCGAAGTTCGCGTTCTTCACGGGCCTGAGCTTCGAGCGTTTCTCCTTCTCCTGCAGCAGCTGGTTCAGGTTGTTGCGCGCCACATCCACCATCACCTGTTCGCCCGGATCGCCCGACTCGCGGACATAGCGCTCGTTGTCCCGGATGTTCTGCCTCCATTGCTCGATGGCCCGGTCGATCTGCCCGTCCTTGCGGTAGGCGTGCGCCAGACTGTGACCCACGAACTGCGGACGCATGCGCTTGCGCCCGGTGGCGGGGTCCACTGCCGGCCTCCGGTTGGCCTCCGTGAACGCCTCGATGGCCTGCTTGAAGTCCAGCACCTTGTGGAAGTTCAGCCAGCCCAGGTCGAAATACAGGTCGTAGATGTCCGGATTGTTGGCGATTCCTTCCCGGTACAGGGCGCGGGATGCGGGGATGTAACGGCGGTCGGAGCGCTCCTGCGAGTCCGTGAAGTTATAGGAAAGGTGCCAGGCGCCCGTGTCGTAGACGTCGATCTGATGGGGGTCCAGCCAGGTGACGATCCGCACGATGGGAATGACCGCCGCATAGTTGCCGCTATGGAAGAACTCGTCCGCCCGCACCCACAGCAGGCCCGCCACCACCTCCTTCAGTCCGATCAGAGTGGCCGCCACGAACTGTGTGCCGATCTCGATGTTGGTGACTTTGCCCGGCTGATAACGGGCGCGCATCGGGTCCAGCTGCACCTGGAGCCAGACCACCAGCGCCACCATAGGCACCAGCAGGGCGATCAGAGAGCGGCGGGCTGCGGCGGACACGGTCTTTCAGACCTCCTTCCGCTCGAACACGAGGACTCCCACCACCAGCAGGATGATGGTGTAAGCCAGTCCGTAGAACACCGCTTTCCACATGTACAGGGGAAGGTCGGCCGCCGGGACTTCAGGATGGATCAGGGGGTTCTGCACGTCGTAGTTCCCGAAGTTCGGAACCAGATAGTGGACCGCCGCATACAGCCAGCGCAGAACGATGGGCGTGTTCGGGCTCTTGGACATCGCCTCCGTCACGCTGGAGATGCTTCCTGCGATGAACACCGCCGAGCTCAGGAAGAAGTTCACCGTCACGGTCGCGAAGGTGGAGAAGCAGACCGCCACCGCCAGCAGCAGCAGCAGTTTCATGTACACCATCGCAATGCCGCCGATCAGGCCGGGGATCTCCCCGGACCACACCCACGACCCCCAGAACGCGCCGAAGTCCAGGCTCGCCAGGCTGGAGAGCGCGCGCGTGTTCACCTTCAGCAGAAACACCACCAGAAACGCGGCTCCCATCAGAGCGATGTTCACGGCCAGCGTGATGGCTCCGCCCAGGAAGCGGCCCAGCACGTATTCATACCGCTTCACCGGCTTGGAAAGGATGGTGTAGATGGTCCGCTGCTCGATGTCGGCCGGGATGAGCGAAATGCCCATGATGATGGCGATGAACAATCCCCAGAACTGCACCATTCCCAGCCCGAAACTCTTCAGGATGACCACCTGCTGGCGGAACTCGAGGAAGGTGAACGTCAGGGAGATCAGGACGGAGCCCAGGGCCAGAATCAGGAAGACGTTCAGGATCTTTTTCCGGATGGCCTCTCCGAAGGTGTTCCTGGCAATAACCCAAGCTGTCAAGAGACTGTGCCCTCCCTGACGGTTTCGATGAAGATGTCTTCCAGCGTCCGCTTGCCGGGGATGACCGCAGTGATCTCGCCTCCGGTCTGCATGATCATCTGCACCGTGTCGTTCACGTAGGTCTGTTCCACGCGCACCCGGATGGCCCCGTCCACCGTGAAGGCGTCCGTGGAATACGCCTTGATCTTCTCGAAAACGTCGTCCCGCACCCGCTCCGCGCGGATCTCCACGCTCTTGCCGGCGAGCATCTCGCTCAGCGAGCCCACCCGCATCAGCTTGCCGCGGTCCAGAATGGAGACCCGGTCGCACACCATCTCCACGTCCGAAAGCTGATGGCTGCTCAGGAAGACCGTCCGCCCTTCGTCTCTCAGGCGCAGGATCATGTCCCGGATATCCAGGTGGGCGATGGGGTCCAGACCGGATGTGGGCTCGTCCAGGAAGAGCAGGTCGGGGTCGTTGATGAGCGCCTGTGCCAGCCCGATGCGCTGCAGCATGCCCTTGGAGTAGTGCCGCAGACGCTTGTGCTTGTTGTCCGACAGTCCCACCAGGTCCAGCAGGCGGTCCACCTTCTTCTTGCGCTCCGCCGCGGGGATGCCGAACAGCGTTGCGTAGAAATCCAGCACCTCGTACCCGCTCAGATGCTCGTAGAAGTACGGGCTTTCCGGCAGATAGCTGATCCTGCGCTTCACCTCGATGTCTCCCGGCGGATACCCCAGGATGGTTGCCGTGCCCGAAGTGGGGAAGATGAGTCCGAGCAGCATCTTGATGGTGGTGGTCTTGCCGGCTCCGTTGGGCCCCAGGAACCCGAAGATCTCTCCGCGGTGGATGTCGAGGGTCAGGTGGTCCACGGCGATGACGTCCTCGCCCGTCAGGACGCTGTGGAAGGACTTGGTCAGGTCACGGATCTCGATTGCGTTTTCCATTCAGGAGATAGTTGCCCTCTCTGAGGTCGCCCGCCCCGGCGCCTGGCCCGGGCGGATTCCCGGCGCCGCCCCCTCCAGCCCCATTTTTCACATACGTCCGGACAGGGCGGTTCCGCTCCCGTTTTCGAATCCTGTGCCGCCGCTCCTTGCCGGAACAGCAGTATAGAACCGTTGCAGAAGCCCTGTCAAACTTCCGGCACAGCGGCGGGCCGTGCCTGCGGCACAGCCTGCGCGGGCCTGCGCCGCCCCGGTCCCTGTCCCGGCGCTCTTGACTTCGCTCCGCTCCGGCCTGTATCCTCTCTCAGCACTGACAGGAGGTACTTTCTCCGCCTGTGACCGATTCAGGCTCCCGTCCCCCGTCCCGGGGCATCACGTGGAGGGCCGTGATTCTGGGACTCGTGCTCCTGTGGCCCAATGCGTGGTGGATCTACATGATGGAGATCGTCCGCTACGCCGGGCATCCGACCACCATCTCCCTTTTCTTCAACTCCGTGCTGGCGCTGCTTGGGCTGATCGTGCTGAACGGTCTGCTGAGACGCTTACGCCCGCAGTGGGTGCTTTCCCAAGCGGAGCTGCTGACCGTCTACATCATGCTGAACATCGGCAGCGCGCTGGTGAGCCACGATTTCATCCAGGTGCTGATTCCGGTGATGACGCACGTGTTCTGGTTCGCCAACACGACCAACCGGTGGGAGGAGCTCGTCTGGCCGAACGTGCCCCGGTGGCTGTCCGTCCGCGACAGGGAGACCCTGGAGGGGTTCTACAGCGGCAACGACCGGTTTGTGGCCTGGGAGAACCTGCAGCACTGGGTGGTGCCGCTCGCCTGGTGGGGCTCGTTCATCATCGCGATGGTTCTGTCGATGCTCTGTCTGGTGACGCTGCTCCGCAAGCAGTGGACCGAGCGCGAGCGCCTGGCCTATCCGCTGGTGCAGCTTCCCCTGGACATGACAGCCGAAGGCGCGCCCCTCTTCCGCAGCCGTCTGATGTGGGCCGGGTTCGGGCTGGCGGCGGCCATCGACATCTGGAACGGGTTCGCGTTCCTGTATCCTCAGATTCCCGGAATCCCCATCAAGACGCTCGACATCACCTCCAGCTTCGCCGTGCGTCCCTGGAACGCCATCGGATGGATGCCGCTGTGCTTCTATCCGTTCGCGGTGGGGCTGGGCATCCTGCTGCCGCTGGACCTCTCGTTCTCCTGCTGGTTCTTCTTCATCGTCTGGAAGGCGGAGCGGGTGCTTTCGGCGGTCTGGGGGTGGGACAGTGTCCCGGGTTTCCCGTATGTGAACGAGCAGTCCTTCGGGGCCTATATCGGCATCGCGGTGTTCGCTTTCTGGGCCAGCCGGCGGCACCTGTGGATGCTCGCCCGGGGACTGTTCGACTGGAAGCTGGATCTGGAGGACCGCGGCGAGCCCGTCCCCTACCGCGTCGCGATGCTGGCCTTCCTGGGCGGCACGCTCTACATGCTCTTTTTCGCGATGCGCGCGGGGATGAGCTGGCAGATCGCCGTTACGTTCCTTCTCATCTACTGGCTGCTGGCGCTCGCCATCACCCGGATGCGCGCGGAGCTTGGCCCGCCCGCCCACGACCTGCACGACGCCGGTCCGGATCGCATCATCACCACCCTGGTCAATCCTCAGAACCTGGACGCGAGAAACCTCACCGCGCTCTCCCAGTTCTTCTGGTTCAACCGGGCCTACCGTGCCCATCCGATGCCGTTCCAGCTGGAGTCCTTCAAGATCGGCGAACGCGTGAAGATGGATTACGGCAGGCTGGGGCTTGCAATGGTGCTGGCCACCGTGGTGGGGTCCCTGGCAGCCTTCTATGCCGTGCTGTCTCTCACGTACAAATACGGCGCGGCGACGAACATGGCGTGGCCTCAGGTTCCCTTGATCTTCGGGTGGGAGCCGTACGGCCGGCTCGACAGCTGGCTCAAGATCCCGCCGGATCCCCGCCTGTCCCTGAACACCGGGCTGGCCATCGGGACCGGCTTTTCGCTCACCATCGTGCTGAACTCGCTGCGGATGGCGATCCCCTGGTTCCCGTTCCATCCGGTGGGATATGCGGTCTCCAGTTCGTGGAGCATGCACCGGCTCTGGATCTGTCTGTTCATCGCCTGGCTCATCAAGCTCGTTCTGTTGCGCTACGGCGGGCTGCAGACGTACCGGAGGGCGCTGCCGTTCTTCATGGGCCTGATTCTGGGCGAATGTGTCGTAGGAGGCGCGTGGACTCTGATCGGGCTCGCGCTCGATAATCCCACCTACGCGTTCTGGCCGTAGGCGGCCTTCTCCCCGCCCGGTCAAGCGCGTAATAGTCCTGAAACACAGGGAGGATACAATCGTTCAGGGGTGGAAGCGGCGCGTGATCGAGGCGGAGTTGGCTGATGCGGGTACTGCTGGTCTCCGATGATGAACGTTCCATAGCCGGGGTGCGCAGGGAGCTGGCGCTGGCCAACCATCAAGTGCACTGGTGCGCGAGCGACAGCGAGTCCCTGGCGGAAGCTCTCACGAAGATCACCCCGGAGGTGCTCGTGGTGGATTTTCCCGGTTCCGGCCCGGGCGCTCGCACCGTGCGTCAGCGGCTGGAGATGGAGTTCGGGATTCCCCCGATGCCCACGTTCCTCCTGATCCACCGGGAGGCGCTCGCGGAGTTCGACCTCACCTGGGGTGCCGACGATTTCGTGGTGGTGCCCGGGGCCGAGGGCGAGCTGGCGGTGCGCATCCGCCTGCTGCTGTGGACCCAGAGCCGTATCAAGGAGGAGGGGGTCACGCAGTTCGGCGGGCTGGAGGTGGACTTCGGCAACTATGAGGTCCGCGCGGACGGCAGGCTTCTGGACCTGACCTTCAAGGAGTTCGAGCTCTTCAAGTATCTGGTCACCCACCGCAACCGCGTGCACACGCGCGAGTCGCTTCTGGCGCGCGTGTGGGGCTACGACTACTTCGGCGGCACCCGGACGGTGGACGTGCACATCCGGCGCATCCGGGCCAAGCTGGGCCCGAAGTACGAGAGCTGCATCAGCACCGTCCGCGGGGTGGGATACCGCTTCACCCCTTTGCCCGGCGAGCAAGATTAACACCCGCGAAATCTGCCAGAAACACGCCCTGCCCACAATGGAGGTGAAACTCCGGCCGGCGGTAGGTTCCGGGACCACTGCGGGCGCAGGCAGCCCTGGCGTCTGCCGCTGTGAGGGCCGGAAACACATTGAGAGGGCGGCACAATGGCAAGAGCGGGATGGATCGCGGCGGCGGGCGGGTTGTTCCTGCTGGCGACCGGAGCGGCGCGGGCGGAGAGCGGCATCGACACGGGTGACACCGCCTGGGTGCTGATGTCCGCGGCCCTGGTGATGCTGATGACCCCGGGTCTCGGGCTGTTTTACGCCGGCATGGTCCGGGCGAAGAACGTTCTCGGCACGATGATGCACAGCTTCACGATGGTCGCTCTGGTGGGCGTCACGTGGGTGCTGTGGAGCTATTCGCTGGCCTTCGGCGGCGACGGGGCCCTGATCGGGAACCTTGAGTGGATCGGGCTGCGCGGAGTGACGGGAGACCCCGGGCCCTATGCGGACAACATTCCCCACCTGGCGTTCATGACCTTCCAGGGGATGTTCGCGATCATCACTCCGGCTCTCATCTCGGGAGCCTTCGCGGAGCGCATGCGGTTCGGGGCGTTCCTGCTCTTCATGCTGCTGTGGAGCACGTTCGTCTACAGCCCGATCTGCCACTGGGTCTGGGGATCGGGGGGATGGCTTGGCAAGCTGGGGGCGCTGGACTTCGCCGGCGGGACGGTGGTCCATATCTCGTCGGGGGTCGCCGCCCTGGCGTGCGCTCTGATGCTGGGACGTCGCAAGAACCTGGGCAGCGAGGAGATGGCCCCCCACAACCTGACGATGACCATCATCGGGACGGCGCTGCTCTGGTTTGGCTGGTTCGGGTTCAATGCGGGCAGCGCCCTCGGGGCCAACGGCCTGGCCGCCAACGCGTTCGTGGTGACGAACACCGCCGCCGCGGCTGCGGCGCTGAGCTGGATGCTGGTGGAGACGCTGCACCGGGGCCGTCCGACCGCGCTCGGCGCGGCGTCGGGGGCGGTGGCCGGGCTGGTTGCCATCACTCCGGCGGCGGGATTCGTGGGGCCGGTGTCGGCCGTCATCATCGGGTTCGTCGTCAGCTTCCTGAGCTACGGAGCCATCCTGCTCAAAGGGCGGCTCGGCTATGACGATGCTCTGGACGTGGTGGCGGTGCACTTCGTCGGCGGGGCGTGGGGCGCTCTGGCCACGGGACTGTTCGCCTCCCTGGCCATCAACGACGCGGGAGCCGACGGGCTCTTCTTTGGAGGTGGACTGGCGCTGCTGGGCAGACAGTTTGTGGGAGTGGCTGCGACGGCGGCCTTCTCACTGATCGCAAGCCTTGTCATATTGCTTCTGGTGCGTGTGTTCATCCCGCTCAGGGTGACGGACGAGGACGAGACGGTCGGCCTCGATCTGTCGCAGCACGGGGAAATGGGCTACAATCTGGAAGCTGTCTGAACGTCCTGCCGCGGCGATGTGGCGGGCACTGGAGGAGACCTCTGATGATCAAAATCGAAGCCATCATCCGGCCCAACAAGCTGGACGACGTTAAGGCAGCGCTGGACGCGCTCGGCGTCCAGGGGATGACCGTGTCCCACGTGATGGGCTCCGGCAAGCAGAGAGGCAGGACCCAGCACTACAGGGGACAGGAGTACGTTGTCAACCTGCTGGACAAGATCAAGCTGGAGACCGTGGTCTCCGACTCTGAAGCCGACAGTGTGGTGAAGGCGATCACGAAGGCCGCGGCAACAGGCGAGATCGGCGATGGCAAGGTCTTCCTGTCGCGCATCGAGAACGCGGTGCGCATCCGGACCGGAGAGGAGGGTGACGGGGCCATCCGGTGAAACCGCCGGAGACGTTCTCCCCGGTCCGGGCGATGGAGGCCGCCTCGCCAGGGAAGGATACGGATCTGAAGCAGGTGAGCGATCTCGACGCAGTCCCTGCGGGGCAGGACTGGTGGCCCTCCCTGAGAGGGCGCCTGGACAGAGTCAGCGATGTCCGCGGTATCGCGGGCATCCTGATAGAAGGAAGGGAACGCATCTTCCGGGAGGCGGCGGATCTTCCGGGACGGGAGCGCTGCCGCTGGCTGAGCGCCCTCATCGATCTGGTGGTGCGGCGGATGCTGGAGGTGGCCTGCGAAGACCCGGACAATCCCGGGCTGGCCGGGAGGGCGTACCGGCATCTGGCCGTCGCGGCCACCGGAGGTTACGGACGCAGGGAACTGGCTCCCTACAGCGACATCGACATCAACTTCATCGCCTCGTCCGAGGACGACCCGGATGTGGACGTCGTCACGCGCAGGATGTTCCGCCTGATCATGGACGTGTTCCTGGCCGAGGCGAAGATGAAGGTGGGATACGCCTTCCGTCTGCTGAGCGAAGCCGCCGCCCTGCAGCATCAGAGCCTGACGGCGCTGCTGGACGCGCGGTTCGTGACGGGAAGCAGGGAACTGTTCCAGTCGTTCCAGGACGAGCTTCGCAGGCACCTGCATCCGGTGGCGTTCATCCACGACAAAGCGCGGGAGCGTGACCTCTCCATCCGCCGGCGCGGGCTGTCGGTCTACCGGGTGGAGCCCGACATCAAGGAAGGGGAGGGCGGGCTGCGCGACGTGCAGCTCGCCGGATGGCTGGCGCAGGCGGCGTTCGGGTTCGGCAGCGAGACGGTCTGGGAAGACATCCGGGCCCACGGGCTTCTCACGTCGGCCGAGGTGGACCGGGTGGGGCAGGTGCTGGACTTCTACTCCCGTCTGAGATGGGATATGCATCTGGACGCCGGCCGGCAGGCGGATGTGCTGACCGCCTCCCGGCAGGAAGCGGCGGCGGCCTCGCTGGGCTACACCGACATGCCGGACGAGAGCGGCGCGGAGCGCCTGATGCGGCAGTACTACGAGGCGGCCGGATTCGTGCGCAGCGTCGCGAAAAAGATGATGGCCCGGGCCCGGAGTCAGCAGCTCAAGCTGGAGCCGGGACTGGCCGCAAGGGAGGGCAGGCTGGTCCTGCAGAACCCGGAGGCGTTCCTGAACGATCCGGTCGCGGCGCTCCGGGCGTTCGCCTACTGCCAGAGGTACGGCCTGCGTCTGTCGCTGGAGGCCGAGGATGCGCTGCGTCAGTGCGTGTCGGTCCGTCCCGCGCCGCTGGACGATCCCGAGGCCGCCCGCGTGATGCTGATGATCCTGCGCGGGCAGAGCGGCGTGGCCGACGCGCTCGTGGCGATGGCCAGGACCGGGGTGCTGCAGTGGTATGTTCCGGAGTTTGGGCGGGTGATGGGACTGGTGCCCGGCGATGCCGCTCACGAATATACGGTGGGCTGGCACTCGCTGATGGTGGTGCGCCACTGCGAGCATCTCGGCGAGTCCGGAGACGAGGAGACCCGCCAGATCTTCGCCGCCATCCGGCACCCGGAGCTGCTGTTCCTGTTCGCCCTCACCCACGATATCGGCAAGGGCGGGCCGGGAGATCACTCGGAGAAGGGGGCGCTGATCGCGCGGGACATTGCGTCCCGACTGGGGATGGACGCGGAGAGCGTGGAGCGCCTGGAGTTTCTGGTGCGCAACCACCTGTTGATGTCCAACACGGCGCGGCTGCGGGACCTGAACCTTCGCCGCACGGTGGAAGACTTCGTGAACGTGGTGGGTGACCGGGACACTCTGAGCATGCTCTACATCTTCACGATCTCAGACGTTGTCTCGGTGGGGTCTTCGGCGTGGAGCGAGATTCAGGGGCGGTTCCTGAGGGAGCTGTATTACCGGGCCGAGCGGGCTCTGGTGAGCCGCGCGCCGCTCATCGATTCCGAGGAGGATCTGGACCTCTACCGGAGCCGGGTGCGCCGCGAGCTCTCCATCACGAACCTGCCGCCCGAGGCCGTGGAGCGGCATGTGGCCGCGATGCCGGCGATCTACCTGCTGAACACGAGCCCGGAGGAGATGGCCTCGCACATAGAGTTCATCAGCAGGGCGGAGCAGGGAGAGATCTGCACGGAGTTCCGGTCCGAGCAGGGGGCGGACTTCACGGAGCTGACCATCTGCGTGCGGGACGACCCGCAGCCGGGTCTGCTGTCGAAGATCGCGGGGGTGCTATGGGCGCTGGACATCAATGTCCACGCGGCGCAGGTGTTCACGCGGGAGCAGGATCAGAAGATCGCTCTGGACACCCTGTATGTGGACTTCGAGGGGCAGCAGCTTCCGGAGTTCAAAAAGCATGACCTGCACCGGGAGCTGCGGCGGGTGCTGCTGGGAGAGCAGAGCCTTCAGCAGCTCCTGGAGCGCAGGCGCAAGAGCCTGCCGGCCCGGTACAGTTCCCGCAGTGTCAGCATTCTGAACGACCTGTCCGAGAGCCACTCGGTGGTGGACATCCGGGCGCCGGACCAGCCGGGGCTGCTGTACCGGATGACATCCGCGTTCGCGCGGCTGGGGTGGGACATCCACTCGGCCAGGGTGAGCACCTGGGGCAACGAGGCCCGCGACTCGTTCTATGTCACGGAAGCGGGACGCAAGGTCGGGTCGGGACCGGAGGGTGTGGAAGGAGCAGTGAGGCGCCTCGAGGAGGCGCTGCGGCAGGTCTGAGGTTTTCGGGCGCGTCTTCCTGACGCGGCGACGGCGCCGGAGGAGCGGGATCTATGAAGCTGGTTGTGGCCATCATCCGGCCGCACAAACTGCAGGAAGTCAAGGACGCCCTGGCAGAGTTGGGCCTGACAGGCCTGACGATCACTGAGGTGAGAGGGCACGGAAGGCAACGGGGCCAAGTCGAGAAATACCGTGGTCTGGAGTATACCATCGATCTGCTGCCCAAGGTGAAAGTCGAAGTCGTCTGCGGGGACCACCGCAAGGATGAGGTCATCGAGACCATCATGCGCGCGGCGCGCACCGGGGAGATCGGAGACGGCAAGATCTTCGTGCTTCCCATCGAGGAGTCCATCCGGGTGCGCACCGGCGACAGGGATGAGGATTCTCTCTAGCGGGGCTCCGGCGCAGGCGCGGCCGTCCCGGCGCGGGCGGCGAATCGAGCGAACGTAGGTCGAAAGGAACACGGGTCAAAAATGGCAAAGACACCGCAGGACGTCATCAAGCTGGTGCAGGAGTCGGGTGCGAAGATCGTGGACTTGCGCTTCACGGATCTTCCCGGAGTCTGGCAGCACTTCTCCATGCCGGCGGAGGATCTGGACGAGAGCGTCTTCGAGGATGGGCTGGGGTTCGACGGATCGAGCATCAGGGGCTTTCAGGACATCCAGGAGTCCGACATGAACCTCTTCCCGGATCCGGAGACGGCGTTCCTGGACGAGATGGTTGAGGAGCCCACGGTCGCCATCATCTGCAACGTCCACGAGCCGGGCACGAACATCGAATACACCCGCGACCCGCGCTTCGTCGCGCGCAAGGCCGAAAACTACCTGAAATCCACCGGAATCGCGGACACCAGCTTCTGGGGCCCGGAGGCGGAGTTCTTCATCTTCGACGAGGTGCGCTTCGAGCAGAAGGCCAACACTGGCTTCTACTACGTGGACTCCTCGGAGGGCATCTGGAACTCGGCGCGCGCCGAGGAGCCCAACCTGGGCTACAAGATCCGCCACAAGGAAGGGTATTTCCCCTGCCCGCCGATGGATTCAACCCACGACCTTCGCACCGCCATGCTGCTGGCGCTGAACAGCGCGGGCGTCAAGTGCGAGGTGCACCATCACGAGGTGGGCACTGCCGGCCAGGCCGAGATCGACCTGCGCTACGATACGCTGGTCAGCATGGCCGACAAGCTGATGAAATACAAGTACATCGTGAAGAACGTCGCCAACCAGTGGGGGAAGACGGTGACGTTCATGCCCAAGCCTCTGTTCGAGGACAACGGCTCCGGCATGCACGTCCACTGCAGCCTGTGGAAGGGCGGGCGCAACCTGTTCTTCGACCCTTCCGGGTATGCCGGCCTGTCCGAGACGGCGCGATACTTCATCGGCGGGCTGCTGAAGCATGCTCCCGCGGTGCTGGCGTTCGCGGCTCCCACGACCAACTCCTATCGCCGCCTGGTTCCGGGATACGAGGCGCCCATCAACCTGGTCTACTCGCAGAGGAACCGCAGCGCCGCGGTGCGCATCCCCGCCTACCTGCAGAGCGAGAAGGCCAAGCGCATCGAGTTCCGCTGTCCGGACCCGAGCTGCAACGGCTATCTGGCGCTGCCCGCCATCCTGATGGCCGGGCTGGACGGCATCCAGAACAAGATCGATCCGGGAGAGCCCATCGACAAGAACATCTACGACCTTCCGCCCGAGGAGGCGAAGGCCATCCGCGGGACGCCGGCCGACCTCGCCGAAGCGCTGGCGGCTCTGGAGGCCGACCACGAGTTCCTGCTGAAGGGCGATGTCTTCACTCCCGACGTCATCGAGACCTGGATCGCCTACAAGCGCAAGAAAGAGGTGGATGCCATCCGGCTGCGCCCGCACCCGTGGGAGTTCCACCTGTATTTCGACATCTGAGGGCGCTGCCCGGACTGACTGCCGCGAGGCCCGGGGACGTGCCGTCCCCGGGCCTCGCCTGCTGTTTATCAGGGATCCTCGTGTCTCTCAGGCTGCCAGCTGCCCGCTCGTGAGCTCCTCCACAGTCAGCAGCCTGTCCAGATCCACGATCAGCAGCAGTCTGTCCTCGTATTTCCCAACGCCCCGCAGGTATGCCGTCCCGCACCCCTGCACGGTGGACGGGGGCGGCTCTATGTCCGTCAGCGAGAGGCGGACCGTCTCGATCACCGCGTCCACGATCAGTCCCGCGGTGTGGCCCCCGGCTTCCACCACCACGATGCGGGTGTCCTTGTCCGCCGGGCGGACCTCCACGCCGAACTTCATCCGCAGATCGATCACCGGCAGGATGCTTCCACGCAGGTTGATCACGCCCACCACGTCCCCGGGAGCCCCCGGCACGGCCGTGATCTCGGGCACCGGCACGATCGTGTTCACCTGCTGGATGGCGATGGCGAAGGACTCGCCCGCCACGTCGCAGACGACGACCTGCTCCTCTTCACCGTAGAGCGAACGGTCTCTCTCCAACATTCTATGCTGCCCTCCTTGTCGAGGGACGGGATGGTTTGGCCAGCTCGATCACCTGGCCGGCCGAGCCGCGGTCGATCTTGAACTGGCCCACCAGCTGCTGCACCTCCTGGGCCACCCGTGCCAGCTGCTCGGTGGCCGCCGTCAGCTCCTGGATGGACGCGCTCTGCTCCTGGGCCGCCGCGGAGACCTCCTGCGCGGCCGCCGCGTTCTCCTGGGTGATGGAGACCACCTCCCGGGCGTTCTGCGCGGTGCGTTCGTTCATCTCGGTGACGGTCTCGATGGCCGCCACGGTCTCCTCCGTGATGCCGGAGACGGACTCCACCGCCTTCAGCACCTCCGCGCTGGAGGCGTTCATGTTCTCGGCCGCCGCCGAGACCGCCTCCGCCTGGCGCACCACTCCCGCCGCGGCGTCCAGGATCTCCGCCAGCGCGCGGGCGGCCTCCTCCGACAGAGAGGAGCCTTCCTCGACGCTGCGGCTGGCCGCCTCGGTGGCCGCCACCGCCTGGCGGGTCAGCTCCTGGATCTGCTGGATGAGCCCGGCGATCTCCTTGGTCTCCTTGCTGGAGCGCTCGGCCAGCTTGCGCACCTCGTCGGCCACCACGGCAAAGCCCTTGCCGTGCTCCCCGGCCCTTGCCGCCTCGATGGCGGCGTTGAGAGCCAGCAGGTTGGTCTGCTCCGCGATGTCGTCGATGGCCTCCACGATGGCCCCGATCTGCTCGGAAGACTGCCCCAGCTGGCTGATGGCCTGCGCTACGGCAGAAGCCTGATCGCGGATGGTCATCATGCTCGAGGACGAGCGCTCCACGCTCTGGCGCCCCTTCTCGGCGACGGAGCGGGCCCGCTCGGCGCTTTCGGCCGCCTCCTCCGCGCCTTCGGACACCTGCGCGATGCTGGACGCGATCTCACGCACGGCGCTCGCCGTGGACTCCACCAGCCCGGCCTGCTCCTGCGCGCCGTGGCGCAGCTCCTGCATCTGGCGCTCGATCTCGGCCACGCCCTGGGAAGCCTGCTCGGCCTGAGCGGTCTGCCGGGTGGAGCCCTGCGCCACGCGGTCCGCGTTCTGCGCGATCTGCTCCGTGGCGCGGCTGGTCTCCGTGGCGGTGCTGGCGAGCTCCTCCGAGGACGCCGCCACAGTCTCCGCGGCGCCGGCGAGCTGGACCACAATGTCGTGGATCTTCCCCACGAACGTGTTGAACCAGGTCGCCAGTTCAGCGACCTCGTCCTTTCCGCTGGCCTCCAGCCGGCGGGTCAGGTCACCCTCGCCCTGGGCGATGTCGCGCAGCATCTCGGTGGTGGCCGTGATCGGCTTCGCCACGCTGTTCGCGATCGCCAGACCGAGCCCCACCGCCAGCGCCACGGCAAGGATGAGCGTCACGGTGATGGCCCGCCGGGCCGCCGCCGCGGCAGCATCGGCCACTTCCGTGTTCAGCTTGACCAGCTTCTCCAACCCTTCCTGCGAGGGATCGAGGAGCTTCATCCCGGCCAGATAGGCTTCGAAGGCCCGGTCGTCCACCTCCCGGACAGCGGGCGACGAAGGGTCTGCCCCTCGCTGAAGAAGGGCGTCCTTCTCGCGCTGGATGGAGGCCAGGCGCTCGTCCGCCTCCAGCCACTGCTCCCAGACCGGCTTGAACTCCTGCCAGAGGGCGGCCTCTTCCTTCGTTTGCGGGAGCGGCTCGTAGAGCTCACGGCCCTTTTTGGCCCGCTCCAGCCACTGGTCCCGTTTGTTCCAGAGCCTCTCGCGGGTGACGGAGTCGGTCATCCGCCGGTTGATGAGCCCTGCTTCGATCGCCAGCAGCGCCTGCTGGGCCCCCTGCATCTGCTGGAGGCCCGCCACACTGGGCAGGCGGACGTTCGCGATCTCCTTCAACTGGGCCAGGCCGACCAGCCCGACCACTGCCGCGATCGCGGCCACTGTCAGAAACGCCCCGACGAGCCGGGGCTTGATGCGGAAGTTGTTCAGCCTCACTTCCTTTCACCTCTTGGAGCCGCCGGCCAGCCGCCTCAGGCGGGCTGAGGAGGTTCTCCAAGAACATTCGGAGCGGCTCCCGCTCCGTAGTTCGGCTGCCTGCTGCGCAATCTGTAGAGTTCAGAGAGAGAAATCGCGCTTTTCCGTCGAATATAGCGCAGCCTTTTGGCGCCGAAGAGTGCGGGGCCGGCCTCTCCGGAGGGAGAGGCCGGCCCCTGACATTCCTGCGCGGATCGATCCCGTCTATGCGGCTTTCCTGTGGTCTGCCGGTCTGCCGGCCGGGACCTCCAGCGTACCGGTGTGAACAGAGCCTGCCAGCCGCTCGTCCACCCGGAACTGGTTCACCAGCTCCTGCAGCTCCACCGCCGAGCGCGCCAGCTCCTCCGCCGAGGCGCTCAGCTCCTCCACCGACGCGTTCTGCTCCTGCGTGGCCGCAGACACCTCCTGGGCCGCCGCCGCATTGGCCTGGCTGATCGCGGCCACCTCCTCCGTCGAACGCAGCACCTGCGAGCTGAACTCGCCCATCGTCTCTGCCGCAGCCGTCGTCTGAAGCGTCTGCTCCGACACCGTCCCGATCGCCTCCGACACCACCGCAGAAGAGGCGTTCACCGTCTCCACCGCGCCGGAGACCTCCCGGATCTGGGCCGTCACGCTCTCCACCGCCGCCGTGATGCGCTCCAGAGCCTCTCCGGCCTCCTCCGACAGCTGCGTGCCGCTCTCCACCTCGCGGCTTCCCGCCTCCATCGCCTCCACCGCCTCCCGGGTGATGGACTGGATCTGGGCGATCAGGTTGGCGATCTCCTTGGTCTCCTTGCTGGAGCGCTCGGCCAGCTTGCGCACCTCGTCGGCCACCACGGCAAAGCCCTTGCCGTGCTCCCCGGCCCTTGCCGCCTCGATGGCGGCGTTGAGGGCCAGCAGGTTGGTCTGCTCGGCGATGTCGTCGATGGCCTTCACAATGGCTCCGATCTGCTCGGAGGACTCGCCCAGCTGCCGGATGGCCTGCGCGGCCGCCGCGGTGGCGTGGCGGATGCGCTGCATCCCCTCCACCGTCTTCTCCACGCTCTCCTGCCCGGCCCGGGCCACCTGGGCCACCTCGGTGGAGCTGTTGGCCACGGTCTCCGCCGTGCCGGCCACGCGGGAGATGCCCTCAGTGATCTCCCGGACGCTCGCCACCGCGGACTCCACGACATCCGCCTGCCGCCTTGCGCTCTCCGACAGATCCGAGATGATGCGGGAGAGCTGCTGGATGTCCGCGGATGCCTTCTCCACCTGGGTGGACTGCTCGGTGGAACCGCGGGCCACGTCCTCGATGGTCTGGGCGATCTGCTGTGAGGCTCTTCCGGTTTCCTGGGCGGTGGCGCTCATCTCCTGGGCGGAGGCGGCCACGCGCTGGGAGGTCTTCGCCAGGCGGACGATGCTGTCGTGGATCTTTGCCACGAAGGTGTTGAACCAGAGGGCCAGCTCGGCCACCACTTCCTGCCCTGACACTTCCAGCCTGCGCGTGAGATCGCCTTCACCCTCCGCGATATCCTTCAATGCTTCGGTGGTCTTCCTGACCGGCTGGACGATTGTGTCCTGGATCTTGGCGACGAACGTATTGAACCAGTTGGCCAGCTCCGCGATTTCATCTTTGCCGTCGGCCTCGAGCCGGCGGGTCAGGTCACCCTCGCCCTGGGCGATGTCGCGCAGCATCTCGGTGGTGGCCGTGATCGGCTTCGCCACGCTGTTCGCGATCGCCATACCGAGCCCCACCGCCAGCGCCACGGCGAGGATGAGCGTCACGGTGATGGCCCGCCGGGCCGTCGCCGCCGCGGCGTCAGCGACCTCCTCGTTCAGTTTGACCAGCTTCTCCAACCCTTCCTGCGAGGGATCGAGGAGCTTTATTCCGGCCAGATAGGCTTCGAGGGCCCGGTCGTCCACCTCCCGGACAGCGGGCGACGAAGGGTCTGCCCCTCGCTGAAGAAGGGCGTCCTTCTCGCGCTGGATGGAGGCCAGGCGCTCGTCCGCCTCCAGCCACTGCTCCCAGACCGGCTTGAACTCCTGCCAGAGGGCGGCCTCTTCCTTCGTTTGCGGGAGCGGCTCGTAGAGCTCACGGCCCTTTTTGGCCCGCTCCAGCCACTGGTCCCGTTTGTTCCAGAGCCTCTCGCGGGTGACGGAGTCGGTCATCCGCCGGTTGATGAGCCCTGCTTCGATCGCCAGCAGCGCCTGCTGGGCCCCCTGCATCTGCTGGAGGCCCGCCACACTGGGCAGGCGGACGTTCGCGATCTCCTTCAACTGGGCCAGGCCGACCAGCCCGACCACTGCCGCGATCGCGGCCACTGTCAGAAACGCCCCGACGAGCCGGGGCTTGATGCGGAAGTTGTTCAGCCTCACTTCCTTTCACCTCTTGGAGCCGCCGGCCAGCCGCCTCAGGCGGGCTGAGGAGGTTCTCCAAGAACATTCGGAGCGGCTCCCGCTCCGTAGTTCGGCTGCCTGCTGCGCAATCTGTAGAGTTCAGAGAGAGAAATCGCGCTTTTCCGTCGAATATAGCGCAGCCTTTTGGCGCCGAAGAGTGCGGGGCCGGCCTCTCCGGAGGGAGAGGCCGGCCCCTGACATTCCTGCGCGGATCGATCCCGTCTATGCGGCTTTCCTGTGGTCTGCCGGTCTGCCGGCCGGGACCTCCAGCGTACCGGTGTGAACAGAGCCTGCCAGCCGCTCGTCCACCCGGAACTGGTTCACCAGCTCCTGCAGCTCCACCGCCGAGCGCGCCAGCTCCTCCGCCGAGGCGCTCAGCTCCTCCACCGACGCGTTCTGCTCCTGCGTGGCCGCAGACACCTCCTGGGCCGCCGCCGCATTGGCCTGGCTGATCGCGGCCACCTCCTCCGTCGAACGCAGCACCTGCGAGCTGAACTCGCCCATCGTCTCTGCCGCAGCCGTCGTCTGAAGCGTCTGCTCCGACACCGTCCCGATCGCCTCCGACACCACCGCAGAAGAGGCGTTCACCGTCTCCACCGCGCCGGAGACCTCCCGGATCTGGGCCGTCACGCTCTCCACCGCCGCCGTGATGCGCTCCAGAGCCTCTCCGGCCTCCTCCGACAGCTGCGTGCCGCTCTCCACCTCGCGGCTTCCCGCCTCCATCGCCTCCACCGCCTCCCGGGTGATGGACTGGATCTGGGCGATCAGGTTGGCGATCTCCTTGGTCTCCTTGCTGGAGCGCTCGGCCAGCTTGCGCACCTCGTCGGCCACCACGGCAAAGCCCTTGCCGTGCTCCCCGGCCCTTGCCGCCTCGATGGCGGCGTTGAGGGCCAGCAGGTTGGTCTGCTCGGCGATGTCGTCGATGGCCTTCACAATGGCTCCGATCTGCTCGGAGGACTCGCCCAGCTGCCGGATGGCCTGCGCGGCCGCCGCGGTGGCGTGGCGGATGCGCTGCATCCCCTCCACCGTCTTCTCCACGCTCTCCTGCCCGGCCCGGGCCACCTGGGCCACCTCGGTGGAGCTGTTGGCCACGGTCTCCGCCGTGCCGGCCACGCGGGAGATGCCCTCAGTGATCTCCCGGACGCTCGCCACCGCGGACTCCACGACATCCGCCTGCCGCCTTGCGCTCTCCGACAGATCCGAGATGACGCGGGAGAGCTGCTGGATGTCCGCGGAGGCCTTCTCCACCTGGGTGGACTGCTCGGTGGAGCCGCGGGCCACGTCCTCGATGGTCTGGGCGATCTGCTGTGAGGCTCTTCCGGTCTCCTGGGCGGTGGCGCTCATCTCCTGGGCGGAGGCGGCCACGCGCTGGGAGGTCTTCGCCAGCCGGACGATGCTGTCGTGGATCTTTGCCACGAAGGTGTTGAACCAGAAGGCCAGCTCGGCGATCTCGTCCCGGCCCGAGACCTCCAGACGCTGCGTCAGGTCGCCCTCTCCCTCCGCAATGTCCCTCAACGCCGACGTCGCGGCCTGCAGCGGGCGGACCACCTGACGCTTGATGACAGCAATTAGCGCCGCCGTCAGGAGGGCTGCTGCGAGGAGCGCCGCTCCCAGAACGGCCGCCGCGGCTCGGCGGGCCACCTTCTGCACATCCGCTGCGGGATATGCCGCCACGATCCGGTATCCCCAGGGCTCGAACTCCTTTACGGAGACCACCCAGCCGGGTGCAGAAGCCGAGCCGTCCTTCCCTGCAATCTGCAGGACCTTCTCCGGGTCGACGTTGTCGCTGTGGAAGACCACCTCACCTCTGTTGTCCAGCAGGGCCGTGAAACCGTTGTCCAGAAGCTTCGAGGAGGCGATGCTCCTGCCCAGGGCCGCGAGAGTTGAGATCTCGTATCCCACATACCAGGCGCCGATGCTGCGGCCGGAGGCGTCCCGCATCGGCTCGTAGGCGGTGTAGAACGGTTTGCCCAGGATGTCTACCACGCCGTAGAAGGCGCGGTCCTGCCGCAGCGCTGCCACGGCCTTGCCGTTCGGGTCGAGCAGGGTGCCCACCGCCCGCCTGCCGTCCCGGATGATGTTCGTCGAGACGCGGACGAAATCGTCGCCCCGGCGGACGAACAGAGTGGCCGAACTGCCGGTGAGCTCCTTCACGCGGTCCACCAGCTCCGTCGCGTTCACCTGAGACCTGCCGCCAAGCAGCAGGTCCGGAACCTTTTCGGATCCCACGACCCGCGGCGCTCCCAGAGAAGCGGGACCGGCTGCGGATCCCAGATGGCGGAACACCCGAACGGCCGCGGTCACCTTGTCGCGGCAAAGGCTGTCCGTGCCGGTCAGGGTCTGGACGATCTTCTCCTGGCTTGCCGCCAGCGCCGCGTCCGCTTGCGACTTCACCTGAGCTGTTCAGCAGGAGTCCCGCGCAGATGGCCACACCCAGAATGACGAGCGCGATGGGCGCAAGCAGCTTCCACGCCACGCTGGACTGGAGTTTGTTCTTCATTGAAGCACTTGTCCCCCGAATATCCTGTCCCCGTGCAACCGGATGGACCGGGAGTCGCTGCACGGTCGGACCGGGCCGCGCTCCCGTGTTTGCCGGTTTATCGGTGATGGATGGCAGCCATTTTCGCATTCCATAATGCGAATAAAGTTTAACAAGGAATCGTGGCCGTGTTTTTCACGGTGCCAGACGGAGCAAGGAAGCCCCCGCCGGAGCGGGGGCTTCCTGATCAGAGAGACCTCACGTTCAGGCTGCTGTTCTGGTTCTCACGCCGCCAGCCGCAAGCCGGGCGCGGACTCCCGCGGGCTTTCCTGCTGACTCCCGATTTTGAACCGTGCGGCAAGCTCCTGCAGCTCCGCCGCCACGCGCGCGAGCTCGTCGGCCGAGGCTCCAAGCTCCTCGACGGAGGCGTTCTGCTCCTGTGTCGCCGCAGAGACCTCTTCCGCCGACGCGGCGTTGGCCTCGCTGATGGTGGCGATCTTTTCAGCGCTGCCCAGCACGTTCCGGTTAGCTTCGCTCATTTTCTGGGCCCGGCTGGAAGTTTCCTGTGTGAGGGAAGCGACGGTCTCGACCGCCTTCGCGACCTCGGAGGAGGAGCTGTTGACGGTCTGTGTGGCAGCCGAGACCTCGGTCACGCGGCTGACCACGTTCTCGACAGCCTGCTGGATCCTGTGGAGCGACTCTCCCGCTTCCCCGGCAAGCTGTGAGCCGGCCTCCACCTCCCGGATGCCCGCCTCCATCGCCTGCACGGCCTCCTGCGTGACCGCCTGGATCTGCTGGATGAGCCCCGCGATCTCTTTTGTCTCGGCGCCCGAGCGCTCGGCCAGCTTGCGCACCTCGTCGGCCACCACGGCAAAGCCCTTGCCGTGCTCTCCGGCCCTCGCCGCCTCGATGGCGGCGTTGAGGGCCAGCAGGTTGGTCTGCTCGGCGATGTCGTCGATGGCCTGAACGATCGTGCCGATCTGGCTGGAAGATTCGCCCAGCTGACGGATGGCCCTTGCCACCTGCTCGGTGGTCTCGCGGATCCGCTCCATCCCGCTGATGGTGCGCTCCACGCTCTCCCTGCCGGCGCGGGCCGCCTGGGAGACTTCCGTGGTGCTGGCCGCGGCCGACTCCGCCCCGCTGGCGGCGGCGGCGATGCCCTGGGTGATATCCTTCACGGAGAGCACGGCGGACTCCACAATGGAAGCCTGCTGGCGCGCGGTCTCCGAAAGCTCCTCCAGGCTTGCGGCCAGATTGCGGATATCTTCCACCGCGGCGGCCACCTGGGTGGACTGCTCGGAGGAGCCGCGGGCCACGTCCTCGATGGTCTGGGCGATCTGCTGGGCCGACTGCCCGGCCGCCTGCGCCGTGGCTGTCAGCTCCTCCGCGGAGGCCGCCACCCGCTGCGCCCCGGAGTTCAAGGCGCAGCAGATCTCCCGCAGGTTCAGCACCATCTGCCGGAACGCCCGGGTCAGGGTGCCGATCTCGTCCTTCGCGGACGAGTTGATGTCCACGGTGAGGTCGCCTTGACTCACCGACCCGGCCGCTTCGAGCAGGTTGCTGACCGGCCGGATGACGCTGCCGGACAGTGAGATTGCCAGCAAGACCGCCAGCGCCGCCGCAGCGAGCATGCCCGCGATCGTCCCTCTTCTTGAGCCGGCGGCCGTCGCCTCCGCCGAGGCCTGCGCCTCCTCAGTGGCCTTCTCGACGACGGGGATCAGCTCGTCGAAGAGGGCCTGGACGTCCTTCAGATGGCCGTTCATGACGGTCCCGAAGTATTTGAGGGCCTCTCCCCTGTGGGAGGCGCCTTTTGCCAGGAGTGCCTCCAGCTCGTGGGCCGATTCGTGCAGCTTCCGGTGCGGCTCCTCGAATTTGGCAAGGATGGCCGCCGCCTCAGGGTTGCGCTTCTCGAGCTCTTTGCGCTCTTCGCTGTAGAACCACTGCCCGAACTTGCACTTTCGCGGATCCTTCTCCACATCCAGGCGGGTGATGGATGCGTCCCGCTGGAACTGTCCGCACTTGCGGACCCACAGGATGTGGTCGATCTCGCGGTGCAGCATCGTGGCCCGGTCCTGCTCGGAAAGGAGCGCGGCCTGCATGGACTCCTCTGTGGAGCCAAGCGACCTGAATCCAATGATCCCCACCGCCACGGCCAGCGCGGCCATCAGGAGGAAACCTCCCAGCAGCCGGTGCTTGATACTGAACTGTTCCAGACGCCCCGCGCGGCGATTGGGCCTTCGCGAGGCCGCTTCCTGCAGGAAACGATTGTCTGAGTGCTCCACCTTCATCGCGTCGCTCCTTCGTGATCTCCCGGGGGAAGCCTCGAGGTGCCCCCGCGCGCGACCGCCAGAACAGCCGATGCCAAAACTCCCGGGCTCCCGGGCACCGGCGGTTCCGTATTCGGTAAACATGTTCGGCCATTGTCCGGAGAAACTGCAGGTTTTTTGAAAACTTTCTCACGTGGGGAGCTCTCGATCTGCGGCCTGCCGGACTGTTGACTGGACGGGCGGGATGGTCCTATAATCAGCCGGCTCGCCCGGAGCGCCTTTCCTCGAAGACCGCGAAGCACAGGAGTGCCGGCGCGCCGGCCCCGCCGCAAAGCGCCGCACGACCTGAAGGGGAGAGTCCTGCCTTTGTCAAGACGTTATGCCGACCTTTCCGCCGCGCCGCGCCGCAGGCGCAGGCGCGCGTCGCCCCTGGGGCTGATGTTCAGGGGGGCTCTGTTTCTGGTGTTCGTGCTGTTGTCCGTCTCCGCGGGCACTATGGCCTACTGGCTCGTTTCCAGCAGGCCCGCCCGGGAGGCCGCCGGCGCCGCCATCATCGGCGAGCTCTCGCCGGCGCGGGCGTTTCCCGGGAGGGATTCGGTCAACATCCTGCTGCTCGGGCGCGACGAGGACCGCGACCGCCGCGGACAGGTGATGGACACCCGCGGACGCACGGATGCCATCCTGCTGGCGCACGTGGACTTCCGCGAACGCAGGATCGGGATGCTCTCCATCCCCCGGGACACGCTGGTGCGCATACCGGGTTATCGTGGCAGGCACAGGATCAACGCTGCCAATCAGTACGGCGGTCCGGAGCTTGCGGCGCGCGTGGTGGAGGATCTGACCGGTGTCGCACCGGACGCCTACGTGCTGGTGGATTACCGCGTGTTCGCCCGTCTTGTGGACGAGGCCGGAGGCGTGGTGGTGGATGTGGACAAGGAGCTGAACTACGACGACAACTGGGGGAACCTCCACATTCACCTGAAACCGGGGCGTCAGAAGCTGAACGGGGAGCAGGCTCTCGGGCTGGTCCGGTACCGGAAATCCAACGACGGGCGCGGCGACACCGATCAGGAGCGCATCGCCCGGCAACAGCGGCTCCTGCACAGCCTCGCGGCCCAGCTGGCCCGACCTTCCAGCCTGATGAAGCTCCCCAGGCTGCTGGCGATCGCCACTGAGGAGACCCGCACCAACCTCACGGCCGGGCAGGCCCTCTGCCTGGCGGGCTTTGTCCGGTCGGTGGGCACGGAGAACATCCGGATGGGGGTGCTTCCCGCCACGCCTGTCCGCTCGGCTCTGCGGGTGGACGAGCACGCGGCGCGGCGGGTGATCCGGGAGATCTTCTTTGCGCCTCCTGCGCCCCAGGAGGGCGGCGAAGGCTAGCCGGGGACCGCAGCGTCTTCAGATGCGGAGGGCCGGCGGGATGCCTCCCGCCGGCACTGTTCGTGATCTTTCAGCTTTCCAGGACCCGTTCGCTCCGCAGCGGACCTCGCCCTGCTCTGGAGGAGCGGGTCAGCGCGTCATTCGCCTGGCCGTGACTGGGCGCTTCGAGCGCGGGAGGACGGCCGAGCGGCGCTCCTGCGCTCTCCGCCCGCCTGTTGCTGCTGCTTCATCCGCTCTTTGTAGCGGTCCCGGGCGCGTTTCCGCCTCCGCCTGAGTTCCTTCTGCCTTAT